>CEUQ01078483.1_pt1 | contig 64331 bp, 59 predicted proteins | sample 361491 | NCBI WGS metagenome assembly CEUQ01 (sample SAMEA2622796, study PRJEB7988) | marine metagenome | biome: marine biome (ENVO:00000447); feature: marine epipelagic mixed layer (ENVO:xxxxxxxxx); material: "saline water (ENVO:00002010), including plankton (ENVO:xxxxxxxx)" | depth 120 m | reverse complement strand
CACCATTACCGCAACACCTGATCGGATAGGAAAGAACGGGCGGGCATGACAATTGAACTTTACGAGGGTGACCTTCCTGACGGGCTCGATCTCAGCAATTGCGTAGCAATCGACACCGAGACTATGGGACTGCGACCCGACCGTGACCGACTTTGTTTGATGCAATTATCGTCGGGCGACGGGAATGCTCATATTGTCCGATTTGAAAAGAGCCAATATGACGCGCCAAACCTGAAATCAATGCTCAGCGATACGGCAATAACGAAACTCTTTCACTTCGGCCGGTTCGATATTGCCGTTATCCAAAAGTATTTGGATGTGACATGTACGCCAGTCTATTGCACCAAAATTGCGTCAAAACTCGCCAGAACCTATACAGATCGCCATGGGCTCAAGGATTTGTGCAAGGAACTCCTTGATGTTTCTATTTCAAAAGAACAGCAATCCTCGGATTGGGGAGCTTCAGACCTAACCGAAGCGCAACTAAGTTACGCTGCATCAGATGTTCTTTATCTACACCAAATTCGTGAAATCCTGGATGGCATGTTAGCACGTGAAGGCAGAACTGACCTCGCCGCGGCGTGTTTCAATTTTCTTTCTGATAGAGCCAGATTAGATCTCGCCGGGTGGGCGGAAACCGATATTTTTGCCCATTAGCGGGTTGGACAGGCAGAAGCCGTTTACACTCGGAGCAAGTTTCTATCCGGTATTTCAATTCTAGAGTAGACTAACGGACGGACAGCTTTAAATCCTTGTACAAAGGTTAGAGTTTGGAAAGTAAACGATCTATGACGCAAGAAATTCAGGAAAAAGCATCTATAACAGACCTTGGCGTCGCGAGAAATGTTCTCCACGACGAAGCAGCGGGGCTTACAAGGTTAGCTGAGGTTCTCGACGAATCTTTCGTAGCGGCTCTCGATATTATGTCTTCCGCGACCGGGCGCGTAATTGTAAGTGGCATGGGTAAGAGCGGTCACATTGCCAACAAGATTGCCGCAACTCTCGCATCGACGGGGACACCAGCCCAATACGTAAATGCCGGCGAGGCCAGTCATGGTGATCTCGGTATGATCACCAAGCAGGATGTATTGCTGGCATTGTCGAACTCGGGAGAAACGCTTGAGCTTTCGGACATGGTCGCCCATACCAAGATTAACGAAATTCCGCTCATTTCGATTACCGGTTGTCCTGGCAGCTCACTGGACAAAGCAGGCGATGTTTCGCTTGTATTGCCCGAAATCAAAGAAGCGTGCCCGTTGAACCTGGCGCCCACAACATCGACCACCGCTATGCTCGCACTCGGCGACGCGCTCGCAGTTGCCTTGCTTGAAAGACAAGGATTTTCTCCGGAGAACTTCAGTGCTCTACATCCGGGCGGACAACTAGGTCGCCGTTTCGTAAAAGTATCAGATGTCATGCACAGGGGCGATGCTGTTCCCCTCGTATCGGCGGAAACGCCTATGGCGGAAGCGCTCATCATCATGACCAACAAGAGCTTCGGATGTGTGGGAATCACCGACGCAGAGGGCGCCCTCTCTGGCATTGTTACGGATGGCGACTTAAGGCGTCATATGGATAAAGGGCTGTTGAACCAATCTGCTGGCGACGTGATGACCGAGAGTCCAAGAACGGTTGGACCGAATGAACTCGCCGCCGCTGCTCTCAAAATGATGAACAAAGATGAGCGACCCGTCACCGCTTTGTTTGTCCTTGAGGATAACAGGCCGGTGGGCATTCTACATATTCACGACTTGCTCCGCGCTGGAATCGTCTAAATAAAAATTCCGATGACAACGTCAGCAACACAGCCACAAAACTCCCATACGGCCGCTGACCGCGCCGCATCCCCTCCACCGACAGGCGGGCGATTTGAAAAAACCGGTGGTAATTATTCGCGTTTCGTCTTGCTTATGCGAATAGCGCTTCCAGTTGCAGCCGCGGCAATTATCGCGCTTGTCGTTGCCTGGCCGCAGCTTGGTGAAAAGCCAAAAGGATTTCGACTAGGTGTATCAAAGGTAACAATTCACGATTCGGGTGGGCAGCAGATTGTCAATCCGCGTTTTTCAAGCACCGATGCAAATCAAAGACCATTCAACCTGACCGCAGATAGTGCATTTCAACAAAAACAGGATCCAAATCTGGTTGATTTGGCATTTCCCAAAGCGGATATGACTAAAAAGACCGGCACCTGGATGGCTTTATCCGCCGATTCCGGTCTCTACAACAGAAAGTCAGAGATTCTTAATTTAAAGGGTACGGTAAATCTTTTTCATGACTCCGGATACGAACTAAAAACCTCAGTAGCGCAGGTTAATATGGCGGAAGGTACTGCCGAAGGAAACGATGCAATTTCAGGCCACGGTCCAGGTGGAACGGTTAAAGGGGCGGGTTTTAGAATCCTCGAACGGGGAAAAACGATGATTTTCACCGGCAAGAGCCAAATGGTTTTGTATCCAAAATCAAAACAGATCAGTCGTGGGAAGACAAAATGATACGAATCCTGCTTTTGGTTTCGCTATTTTTAATTGGGTCGCTGTATTCCAGTTTTAGCTATGCCCAAGGTTTAGGCCTTCCGAACCAGGCCCGCAATGAGCCAATCGAGATTGACGCAGATAATGGCATCGAATGGCAACAGGAAGCACAGGCTTATATTGCCCGCGGAAATGCAAAAGCAAAACAGGGCGATGTCGTCGTCCATGCAGATCAGCTGACAGCCTATTATGAGAAACTCAAAGAAGGGGGGACACAAATCTGGCGATTGGACGCTGACGGCAATGTCCGGATCGTATCGCCTCGCCAAACGGCATATGGCACCAAAGGTGTCTACGACGTGGCGAAAGGCATATTTGTCCTGACCGGCAAGCCACGTTTGGTAACAGAAACGGAACATATTTCCGCGCGCCGTAGCCTGGAGTTCTGGGAGAAAAAGTCGATCGCTGTTGCCCGCGGTAACGCCGTGGCAGTAAAGGGCGACAAACGTCTTCAAGCAGATATCCTTACTGCACATTTCACGAAAGCGAAAAACGGCAAAAACGAAGTCACACGTGTCGATGCTTATGACAACGTATTCGTTTCCTCGCCAAAGGAAATAATTCGCGGAAAGCGCGGTGTATATAATACAAGGACAGGAATCGTCGTTTTGCGCGGCGGAGTAAAAATTACGCGTGGGCCTGATCAACTTAATGGCGATGCAGCCGAAGTTGATTTAAATACAGGTGTAAGCAGACTTCTGAGTAGCGGCCCGGGACGCGTCCGCGGTCTTTTTGGCCCAAAAAATTTGAGACCAAAATCGAAACAACGATAATAAAAACATACATAGTCCTCGCAGTATTAAGCGTTTAGTATAGTTAGCCATGACCCCTGAGTTAGTTCCGACATCCCCGACGAATAGAGAAGTTGAAAGTTCAACGCCGCAACTCGTTTCGAACAATCACGGCCTCATTGCAAGAAATCTGGGCAAATCATACAAACAACGTCCGGTTCTTCGAGAGGTCTCATTATCCGTACAGCGAGGAGAAGTTGTCGGGCTTCTCGGCCCCAATGGTGCAGGAAAAACGACCAGTTTTTATATCGTTACGGGTCTTATTGCACCGGACTACGGCACAATTACACTGGACGGAAACGATATCACCGGTTTGCCAATGTACCGGCGGGCCCGAATGGGAATCGGTTACCTGCCTCAAGAAGCGTCTATTTTTCGGGGCCTAACGGTCGAAAACAATATAAGAGCGATTCTAGAGGTATCAGTTGATCATCCGGACCAGCGCGAAACGCGTTTGGAAGAATTGTTAGCAGAGTTTTCGATATCCCATCTCCGCAGAACATCAGCACTCGCACTATCGGGCGGTGAAAGACGCCGTGTCGAAATAGCACGGGCGCTGGCGGCAGATCCGAGTTTCATACTGCTTGATGAGCCGCTCGCTGGTATCGACCCTATCGCTGTTAACGATATTCGAGACCTCGTTTCGCACCTCAAAGACCGGGGAATAGGCGTTCTCATCACAGATCATAACGTTCGTGAGACGCTGGACATCGTCGACCGGGCATATATTCTTCACGATGGTAGAGTATTAATGGAAGGCGCGCCTGACGAGATTGTTACCCACAAGGACGTGAGGCGTGTTTACCTTGGTGAAAGGTTCAGCCTGTAAAACGGATATGAACACTACTAAGTGTATGTAAGGTAACGATTATGGCCTTGGTCCCCCGGTTGGATCTGCGTCAGGTCCAGTCTCTGGTCATGACGCCCCAGTTGCAGCAGGCAATTAAACTGTTGCAGCTATCCAACCTAGAACTGTCGGAATACGTGGAGCGGGAGCTGGAGCAAAATCCACTCTTGGAACGCGAAGACGCCGATGGACATAATGAGAATAGTGAAGCGCCGCAGGAAGACAGCGCTGCGAGCGCTGACGGCGAGTCACCGGCTGCAGAAGTTGAAGTTTCGGGTGACGGCGGTGACGACACACATGCCGAAAATCTCGAAATCGATAGCACATTTGGTGATGCCCCAGCAGAACCGGACTCAATGGAATTGGTTGATAAGGAATCAATAGCGCTGGAGCATGACGCTGGTCTGGATGCGGATTATGAGAATGTATGGTCTGGAGATACCGGCTCAGATGCCGCACCGGCAATGGAGACCGATACATTAAACTGGCAGGTACGTGGTGCCGGCGGATTCGATGCCGACAATCCCGAACTAGAAAATGCGCCGGCGGATGAAATTTCGCTCCGGGATCACCTCCTGGAACAAATCAACGTCGATTTAACCGACCCGGTTGATAGACTGGTTGCCGTTTACATGGTCGATTCACTGGACGAATCTGGTTATCTAACGGTCTCAACGGAAGATATCGCCGTTACACTCGGCTGCCCCCATGAACATGTCGAAAAGACACTAGAGAGAGTTCAACGTTTCGATCCGTCCGGCATATTTGCCCGTGATCTTGCAGAATGTTTGGCACTCCAACTTCGGGATTTGGATCGATTTGACCCGGCGATGCGGGCGCTAATCGAAAATTTGGATGTATTGGCAAAACGTGAATTCAAGACATTGAGGCGGCTTTGCGGTGTCGACAACGAAGACATCGTAGAAATGATAAAGGAAATTCAATCCCTCAACCCCAAACCAGCCCTTATTTTCGACCACTCAGTTGCGCAGGCGGTAACGCCCGACGTTTCGGTGCGACGCGGAAAGGACGGAAGCTGGTTCGTTGAGGTTAACAGCGACACATTGCCAAGAGTGCTTTTCAACAACCGCTACTACACTGAAATAAATAACCAGGCACTCGGTGAAAAAGATAAAGTCTATATTGCGGAGTGTTATCAATCGGCCAACTGGCTTGTAAAAGCGCTTCACCAGCGCGCGCAAACGATCATGAAAGTGGCCGCTGAAATTGTCCGCCGCCAGGAAGAATTTCTGGAAAGAGGCGTGCAATATCTGAAGCCTCTGGTCTTGCGCGAAGTTGCCGAAACACTCGACATTCATGAAAGCACTGTCAGCAGAGTTACCAATAACAAATATATCAACACGCCTCGTGGTATATTTGAGTTAAAATACTTCTTCACATTCGCGGTCGGGGAGAATGCTGACGGCGAGTCTTCCTCAGCGGAAGCGGTGCGCTTCCAGATTAAGAATCTGATCGAAGCAGAATCTCTGGACAATGTTTTGTCTGATGACAAAATTGTCAGCATTTTAAAAGATGAAGGCGTCGATATCGCCAGGCGAACCGTCGCGAAATATCGAGAGGCCATGCATATACCGTCTTCTGTACAAAGAAGACGCGAAAAAACGCTCCACGCGTAAGGCACATAACCGACGAAACCAACAGGTTGACTTTCGGGTCGCAGCAGCACTATTTTCCCGCCGGCAGAAGGTCCCAAAAAGAAATGACGACGATATTTTGGACCGAGGAAGTGGAATTCTGCTGCAGCTGAACAAGGGTTCCGATGGAAATTACAGTTCCGGCCAAACAGCTTGATGTTGGTGATGCCTTAAAGCAGCATATCAAATCCCATGTGACGGATTCAGTTGAGAAGTACTTCGACCATGCCTTAGACGCAAATGTCGTCTTGACCAAAGAGGCGAGCGGAAAACAAATTCGCACAGATATCGTTGTTCACATTGCCCGAAACATCCAAATGCACGGCAGAGCAAGCACCGAAGATGCTTACGGGTCATTTGATAGTGCACTCGAACGTATTGCAAAACAGATACGCCGATATAAACGGCGGCTTAACGATCATCGTAAAAAATCGGCCGATATTGCCTCATTTGAAGCGCCAAAATACGTCATCGAACAGAATCCCGATGATGAGGATATTATCGACCCAGATGCTTCACCGGTTATCATCGCAGAAATGTCAACAACCGTCTTAAATCTGACGGTGAGTGAAGCCGTCATGCATATGGATGTTAATAACAGCTCGGCATTGGTTTTTCAAAATAAGGCTCACGGTGGCATAAACGTCGTATATCGACGTGCCGACGGGAACATCGGTTGGCTTGATCCAACGCCAGCGAAATCATAGAAATCAAACGATCAAGGATGAAACATGGAAATTTGTGACTTACTTTCGCCCGAGAGTGTTGTCTCAACCGTTCGCGCGACAAGCAAGAAGCAGGCCCTGCAAGAATTAGCCGCACAAGCGGCGAAGGTTAGTGGTCAAAATGAACGGGCGATATTTGACGTCCTCCTTGAACGTGAGCGACTGGGCACAACGGGAATTGGGCGCGGCGTCGCTATTCCACACGGTAAGTTGCCCGAACTGGATCGTTTATACGGCGTTTTTGCAAAACTTGAGCAGCCGGTCGATTTTGAAGCTGTCGATGACCAAGCTGTCGATATGGTTTTTCTATTACTCGCACCCGAGAGTGCCGGTGCTGATCACCTAAAAGCGCTGGCAAGAATTTCAAGATTGTTCCGCGACGGAGAAATGTGCAAGAAATTGCGTGCGGCGAATGACGACAGCTCTCTTTGCAAACTTCTCCTGTCAGGCACTGCAATTAGCGCAGCATAAAATCCTAGCAGGTTATGGGCGTCCCTTCAGGCGGAAACGTTTTTCGTCTCGACCCTAATTGCGAGATCATCATCGCTGGATGCGTCGACATCACCGGTATTAATTTTTATGACCTTTTTCCGCGTTTCAATTTTTGGCCGGATCAAATCAACATGAAGCAGGCCGTTATTTAGCGCAGCGCCTGTCACCTCAATACCCTCAGCCAGGACAAAAGATCGTTGAAATTGGCGCGCGGCAATGCCGCGATGCAAATAGACCCGTCCCTCGTCTTCCGATTGTTTCCCTTTGATGATGAGCTGCCTGTCTTCGACAACGACACTCAGTTCGTCGTCGTTAAACCCTGCGACGGCGAGGCTAATCCTAAGGCCATCGTCGGCAACCTGTTCGATATTGTAGGGTGGGTATCCGTCGGAGGATGCCTTGGCAGTTCGATCGAGCAAATTCTCGAGTTCATCAAATCCAAGCAAAAACGGGCTGTTAAATAGCGAGATTCTAGACATGGGACCTCTCCTAATGAGCAGGTTATTTTGTGGCGCTCCCCCAATCCGGAAACGCATTCAAGGCCCCTATTGGGCGCCCTACGGCTTTCATATAGGGAATAGTTGTGGCTAGAACAAGATTTGCACCATTTGGGGACAATAACTTTTTAGGCCAATTCTCTAGCTTACTAATGTAGTCTGGGCCAAGCTAACGTCGCTGAGAAGTAAAGATGAAAGATTTTTGGTTGTTGCCGCAATTGATCCGGGCCTGGATTTGGAAACCGGATTTGAACGCCCTCCGTTTCTGGCCTCGATTCGGGTTACGAAGTGCGCGCACCACTTGGGTTGTCATATCCGATCTTAGCCGCGGCGATCTCAACCTTCGGGCAATGAGCCTCGTCTACACAACGATTCTGTCGATTGTGCCCTTGCTGGCAGTCAGCTTTTCGGTGCTGAAAGGTTTTGGCGTCAACGAACAGCTTGAAACGGCGATGATGCGGTCGTTACTGAATTTTGGCGCCGAAGGCATCGCGATAGGCGAAAAAATCATAGAAATCGTCGCGAATGTTAAAGCCGGTGTATTGGGATCGCTTGGTCTCGCGCTGTTGCTCTATACCGTTATTTCGCTCATGCAAAAAATTGAATACGCCTTCAATTATATTTGGCATGTGCCGCAAATTCGTCCACTCGCGCAACGGTTCTCCGGTTACTTGTCCGTAATTATTATCGGTCCTGTGCTTGTATTCACATCGCTGGGTATTAGCGCTTCATTGATGAACCACAGGATCGTTACCTCACTTAAAGGTATCGATCCTATTGGTTCAGCCATCCACACCGCTGGATCCCTGGTACCTGTCGTTCTGGTTATTTTCGCCTTTACCTTCATTTACGTATTTATGCCGAACACGCGGGTACGCGTTCTGTCCGCAATGATCGGCGCCGCCGTCGCAAGCATCTTGTGGCATTTTGCAGGTTGGGCATTTACCGCCTTTGTCGTTTCTTCAGCTCAATATACGGCGATCTATTCCGCATTCGCGGCTTTGATCTTTTTTATGCTCTGGCTCTATGTCGCTTGGCTAGTTTTGCTTATCGGTGCAAGCGTCGCGTTTTATCACCAAAATCCGGATCGGGTTATGTTGGAAAGAACCGATCCCGCGCTTAGTCCCCGTATGATGGAACGTGCTGGACTGACAGTCATGACGGAGATCGCGGCTGACTTTTTGGCGGAGAGGAACCGGCCCACCTCAACAGAGTTGGCACAACGAACCGGATTACGAAATGAAACGGTAGTGCAACTCATTGAGCTACTTGCAAAAGAAGAATTTATTGTCGCGACAGGTGACAGCCCTCAACAATGGTTACCGACGCGATCGCCCAATACAATAAGGCTCAGTGAAGTATTGGCAGTAATGCGCTCTGTCGGGGAATCGGATTCGATTTCACCAGACAGCATTCGATCGGCATCAGGCCTCGATAGTGTTTTCGATATGCTTGACACAACACATGCGGAAGCGCTGGCTGATAAAACGATCGGCGATTTGGTGGATAACGCCGTCCAGCCAATGACCCCTGTTGCTGCTGAATAAGTTCTAGGGCCGCTTCGCCTCCCAGCCATAATCGACATATTTCCAGTCGACATGATTTTCGCGGAGCGTAATGACGTTGAATCCTTCTTCCGTGCCGTACCAGCTTCCCCGCCACCATTTTGCACATAATGCACCACCGGTAATAAACGTCGTGTTACGCCAGCGGATGACCTCCTGGGCATGCAAATGTCCCTGCAGGACAAGTAACAAATTATGATCCCGAAACTGATCCAGAACGCCCCGGTTGTTGACCATTACACGATTGGGCTTGCCTCCTTCGAGCGCACCTCGGGTCGCCGCATAAAACGCCGTAAGCAATGGAATATGGCTCACCAAAACAATCGGCATATCGTTGGGCGTTTTCGAAAGTTCTTCCCGCAACCAGTTCATCTGCTCAGGACCGATTAATCCCTGATATTGTAGCTTGCCGCGAATGACATATATGGAATCGAGAATAAATATTCGATATCCCATGGCATCGAAGGTGTAAAAGGTACGATCCAGTTTCATTCGTTTGCGAAATTCTGCACGAGGGTCGGAACTCGGTTTTGAGCCGTCTGCCGGATTTGCCGCAACGAGGTCATGATTTCCGATTGTTGGATGCACATCGCCCTCGATGGCATTGTGCAAATTCTTCATATAGGTGTCCCAACGCGGCGTAACTTCCTCAGGCAAAGATGTAAAGCCGTCGGTAATAAGATCGCCGCCAGCGATGACCAGATCCGGTTTTTGGGTATTGATCGATTTCGCAGCCTTGGCCAACGCAACTGGTGTCTCCCACTCAGTCCGCGCGTGAACATCTGTGAAGAAAGCAAATCGCAGCTGACCCTTGGCGGACCCAGAGGAAGCCCAACTCATCGAACGCGGCCACGATGTCGCAAGTGAAACCGCGCCTGCCCCGAGCCCACTTAAAACCGTTCTACGATCAACCATTGGTTCCTCTTGCTAACTGTTGATCACGAGTTTTACGCAGCTTTATCGTTTATGCGCCGGCTGTAAAGATAGCTACCGCCCAGCAGTAAAATTATAAGGAAGGCTGTACCCCATGCGACCTGGCCATAAGTCAAACCGGTTATAAGCGCTTTACTTACGGGGCTTTCATAGCTTCTTTTGGGGTTTTGCGCCGCATCAAGCATTGCCCTTCTTTTAGGCGGAATGTCATATCGAGAAAGACCAAGCGTCTTCCCGTAATATTTTTCCAAAATTCGTGTCTCTCGCCATGCAAGATGGGCCGCCCTATCGAATTTCGCACCCCTTACATTGTCCTCTAAAAAATCCAGGAACCGGTCGAGATATTTCTCGCGACGAAAGAGATGTACACCCGCCTCATGAATAAACCGGTCATTGATTACCGTGTATTTTTCGAAGAAATCTGGATAAAGCGGCACATCGGGATACTGATCAAGAACCTTTGCAGCCCGGCTGCTCTGTGTTTGATCCTGCTCTTTCAGTGATTTGGGATCGAAACGGGATCGGAACACACCGATTTCCGGATCCTTATACAGAAATCCGTACTCGGCCATTTGACTGGACTTTTTGCGAATTTCCGCGCCGCCGGGAAGGAGATCGACATATCGATCAATCACATTCGGCGTGTTTAACAGACATACACCGAAAGAAAAAACGGCTAATGCCAGAACTCTGCACAAAAGAACGACGCCTTTGGCACTGAAACTTACTGAAATGATTGCAGGTTTTAGCCCAAGACCGATTCCGGCCTGCGTCAACACCACAGCAGTACTATTAAGGGCAATATCCCGCATATCCCAGACGCGCTGCGGCGTCATCCATTGGATTCCTTCGTCCAATACGCCAATGACAAATCCGATGCATAGCGTCGCAGGATAGATGCTTAGGTCCCGCACCCGGTGACTCAAGGCTCGATAGATTAAAACACCCAGCAAGCCGTATTCGATAAAATGGAGTGTCTCGACGGCGTTGTCGCGCAGGCTGTAGGCATAGCTGCAAAATATAATAGATATTACGGCCAGCCAAAAGTATGACCAGAATGTAGCGCCCCGGTTAAGGATTAGAAAGCGAACAATCGCCGCTATCGTGAGGACAAAAACAACCACGACCAACGCAATAAAAATCCAGTCGTCGAAATATTCGTTTATGTAATCTGTAAGGAGCCGCCCGAAAGGCACGGTGGCAAAGATCGTCGCGGCGCACAGCGCGACATAAAGCCAGGAAACCCAAACCGGTTCACGAGGTAATTGTTTGAGCATATTTCGGAAATTTGTCCCGGATCTAAAAGCCTGCCTCAGTTTAACCAGCTAAGCGGTTTCCCGTCCAATGTACAAACAGTTGCATAAAAAGAGCCCTGCTTAAACAACAGGGCCCATTTCAATTTGGTGGAGCCAATCAGAAAGCCTTTCGTTAGATCAGCTGATCCACGACATGGAAGGTGCAGCCTGGTCGCTGCAAAACTCCGAACCACAGACTCATATTCAGATTCTGTAGGTATTAGGAGAGGCTGCAGCGTTATCCACCACACGCGCTATCGATCCAGATGGCATTAGCGCTCTAACCGAGGTCAACTTTTGCCATTACCAATCCCGCTCAATCATCCGCGTCTCCAACTCCTCTGCTGCCTGCCCATAGGTAGCCTTTCTATCAATTGACAATAAACGGGCACGATGACCACCAACTTGCGCTTTTGCTTCTTCCGCTTGTTCGTCGTGCATGTGACCCCACCAACCCTGACCATACATTGCATCAGGGAGGACCCGCATTTTTTGTTTGCGCCATTCTGTCATTTTGGAAGGCCCAAAAAAGTGTAGCCTGTACCATTTGTAAGCCGTAACACCAAACGGCCAATGCCAAAAATGATCAAACCGACTACTAAAATTCCGAACGCAAAGCTCCAAATAGGCACGCTGCCATATTTACCGTCAGGGCTGAAAAAACTAATTCCGAACCACAAAACTGCACTGAACCACCACAAAACGGCAAACCCCATGAAAAAAATATAGAACCACCTACCCAAAACTCGGATAATATTTCTTTTGTCAGTCATTCGATCCACCCACTGTCCGTCAATCGATCCACCTGGTACGAGCCAGGTGACCAGACTTTACTCCCTCCGAAATTCGAAGGTAGCGGAATACATTCTTCATTTGACTGGGTCCAGTGTGTTCAGTTTAATGCCTTGTTCAATTTCATAGGCGCAATAACCCGCAACATCGTCGGTGGTGGCCTGTTGTGTTGGCAGGAAGACTGTTAACCAAACTTGCGACTCCCCATCAAGAAGACAATCAATTATTGGTAGAGTGAGTTGATCAATAAACAAGTTGGACTTGCAATGGTTAGATCGGCGTTTGCTGCATCTTGTATTTGGATAGTTGCCTTGCCACCGATTGCAGAGGCGGGACAGACAAAGATTAAAAACTACAGTTCAACTCGAGATACATATGTCTACAAGATGCTCTACAAGCGCGGTGGTTACACTCTCTACTGCGGAATGAAGTTCAAATGCAGAGAGGGATTGCAGGGTCAAGATTCTTAAAGGTTTTGAATGGAAGTGTAGGAGCTCTTGGCATGCCCGTCTTCAGACCTACTCCTGTCGAATCCGATGACCCTTACTGGAAGAACAGGCGGCAAAATTCTTCCCGTGACGTATTTGCAGCTGATGAAGCTACAGTGTGCAGATACGCCAGCCTGCATTTCTCCGTCGAGGATATAAAAAGTCCAGCAGTGAATATTTCTGATTTCCCGTGGAAAAAATGAGCAGCTTGTGGATTGTGAGTTGCTTATCGAGCATGAGTACAAGGACTATTTTGAAGGTACCATTGTATGTTGGGAGCATCGATAAATTTGGATGTCAGTAGACGACCGAATAGTTCGAAATGAGGGGTGTTTGCCGGATTTCGAATGGGAAGATGGTTACTGGTGACCTCTTAAGAGACGAATGCACTGATAAATAATAGAAAGGGCACGATCATGCGTGGGCAGATCATCGACCTGATTGAAGAATATTTCGCGCAAGTATACGACAAGCCAAACGCAGATGATCCGCTCAGTAATGACAATTTGCCGCCCGATGACCCCGAGGTGGATTTACATTTCTAACTACATACTTTTGGGTGGTCCCATTTGCATATCACAGTGTTTCGCAAAATATTTAGCTACCGGATCTCAAATATTTGGGAGGAACCCTTGTGGTTGTTGATCGAACTTTGCATGGCGGTCGTTAAAAATGAAGACAGCGGTAGAGTTAACTTTCCAGATGAACCAGGAAACCGAATATTCGAATTCGAAAGACACGAGACTGACCGAAAAATGCTCTGGATGAGTTTCTATGCAGACGATGAAATTCACGAAGATGACAAAGAGCCAGAGGATGAGCCCGAAATTTGTATGGAGATGACCTATCAGGAATTAGGCGACCGCCTATATCACATGATCGATCGGCAACACTCTCTGCACAAATTGAAAAGCTATAGAATGGGGCGCAAGCGATTTCCATTGGAAGAATTCTTAAAACTCAGAGAACTATGGCTTGCTAGGGATATCGAGGATTATCCCAAAAATTACTCTGAATATGATTAGAACCTTGGATAGTCGACTGTCGTGTTCGAGAATTGACCGTCGAAGGCTTGTTGGGTCTTTGGGTCCAATCGCCTCAGTTCACTATGGATTCATTGATAATTCTTCGTATGACATCCACCAATCGCAAAAATAGATAATTCGAACGCAATAGGCGTCAATTTGCTACCCAGAGACACCAAGGGCTTAGTCATTTCTGACTAAGCCCTTGATTTACTTGGTGGAGCCAATCGGAATCGAACCGACGACCTCTTGAATGCCATTCAAGCGCTCTCCCAACTGAGCTATGGCCCCAAATTCTTTACCGGTGGGCGGAACCGCCCGTCATTTCGGCCGCCGGTGCGGCGCAGACGCGGAAACTACTGAAACTGTGGTCCGCCGCGCAAGACCTAATCGATTAATCCAGCCTTGGTAAACTGAGTTAACCGTTATCCCGCAGGATCATCTGGCTTCTCCGGACCGCTATCGATCACTTCGAGTACGTCATCATCGTCGTCGCCCAGATCTGCAACGTCCTCAATCAGATCGTCATCGTCATCATCATCGTCATCAAGGATTTCAAGGGCGGGATCGTCCGGCAGCTCCTCGTCATCCTCATCAGTCAATTCAGCGGCTTTTTCCTCATCTGTTGGCTTAGCAGGTTCAGGGGCTGGAGCCGCCGCAGCAGCAGCCGCTTTACCCCGACCACGGCCAGGTGTTGCAGGAACAAACTCGGTCTCACATGTCGGGCAAACGATCGGGCTGCGCAGCATGTCGTAGAACTTTGCACCGCAGCTCATACAAATCCGTTTTTCACCCCATTCGGGCTTCGCCAACTTTTCCTCCGTGCGTCAGATCAAATTTATAAAATGCCAATGCCACGATCCGCAAATGCTGTCAAAAGCAAAATTGCATTAATGTTCTTCTATTGTGACCCCCAACCGATGTGCTACAGACTGCCCGTCTACTGATTTGCGGGTGGTAAAACAGTGATATCCGGCCAATTGCTAAGAAAGGGTTAGGCCATGACGGGCCTCGTCTCCGTACCAGTTAACGGTCTCAGAGGAAAAATCGGCGTTCCCGGCGATAAATCTATTTCGCATCGGGCGCTGATGATCGGGGGGATGGCAGTCGGCGAGACGACAATTCGCGGGCTTTTGCTCGGCGATGACGTTTTGCGGACCGCGACAGCAATGGAAGCGATGGGCGTTACAATTCTTCGTGATTCCGATGATCAATGGCGTGTTTTTGGTGTTGGCGTCGGTGGTCTCCGTGAACCCGACAATGTGCTTGATCTCGGTAACGCCGGAACGGGCGCCCGATTGCTTATGGGGCTTGTGGGCACGCACCCAATTACAGCGCAGTTTACGGGAGATGCCTCTCTTCGAAGCCGGCCCATGGGACGAATCGCGGAGCCGCTCAGCCAGATAGGGACGCAGGTTATCGCCCGCAACGGTGATAAAATGCCGTTGACCGTAACGGGCGCAAAAATGCCTATGCCGATCGAGTACGTCCTGCCAGTGCCGTCAGCGCAGGTAAAGTCCGCGGTACTTCTCGCAGGGCTTAATACGCCGGGAAAGACCAGCGTTGTAGAATCCCGGCCGAGCCGCGATCACACGGAACTCATGTTGCGCCATTTTGGCGCGAACGTATCGGTCGTAGATGAAGAGGAAGATCGCCGGGTAATAACAGTCACTGGGCAACCTGAACTCGAAGGCCGGGAAGTTAACGTTCCCGGTGATCCATCGTCTGCAGCATTTCCTCTTGTAGCAGGTCTTATTTCGCAAGACGCTGAAATTACGATCAGTAATGTTGGACTCAACCCGTTGCGGATCGGTTTAATTGAAACGCTTCGAGAAATGGGCGCAACCATTGACGTAAACAATGAGCGTGAACAAGCGGGCGAACCCGTTGCTGATCTTCTGGTCCGAAGCAGCAAACTCAATGGTGTAACTGTACCGCCAGAGCGCGCTCCCTCAATGATCGATGAATATCCGATCCTCGCCGTCGCCGCTGCCACCGCAGAAGGCGTCACCCTGATGCAGGGGCTTGCAGAATTGCGCGTGAAAGAAAGTGACCGACTGGCGGCAATCGTCGACGGGCTTCGTGCGTGCGGTGTTATAGTTGACGTCGAAGGTGATGATTTGATTGTTACCGGTTCTCCAGGGCAACTGGCGGGCGGAGCAAGAATAGAATCCCGGATGGATCATCGTATAGCAATGTCGTTTTTAGTAATGGGTATGGCCGCAAAAAACGCGGTTGAAATCGACGATGCCGGTCATATCGGTACGAGTTTCCCCGCATTTGTCGAACTTATGAACGGTCTCGGGGCAAAAATTGAGGAAACAACGTGACGAGTCCCGTCATTGCGGTTGATGGAACAGCAGCAAGTGGCAAGGGCACTCTCGCCCGACGCCTCGCTACGGCCTTAAATTATGCATACCTCGATACCGGATTATTGTATCGGGCAACCGGTTTTTTGACCGCATCTTTGTATCCCAACTCAGAAAAGATTAGCGAAGAAATAGCCATCGAGGCCGTAAAGGCGATAACACCCGAGACGATGGAAAATCCGGCTCTGCGTGACGAGAAAATCACTCAACGTGCCAGCATGGTTGCCGCTATCCCCGCGGTACGGACGGCGTTAATAGAACAACAACGGAATTTTGCCAAAAAACCGCCAGGCGATGTCGAAGGAGCAATTCTCGATGGTCGTGATATCGGAACCGTGATTTGTCCGGAGGCAGACTACAAAATCTTCGTCGATGCCGATGTGGAAACCCGGGCAGATCGCCGGGTTAAAGAGTTGCGGGAACGGGGCGTAGACGCTATACATGCGCGCGTTCTGCAGGATATGCGTGAGCGCGACACCCGCGACAGTTCGCGAAGTGTTGCGCCGTTAGTACCGGCTGAGGATGCGTTCATCTTGGATACTACCACTATGGATGCCGATGCCGTATTTGCAACCGCGTTAGAGTTCATCAGTAAGCGGAACGAGTCCAAGGCGTAACAAGAGCGCAAGGGTAGGGCAGCGGTCCATTGGGGACCAACCCGTGTGCGACCTTGGAAAAGGCCCCGATTGGGGACCAGATGGAAGGAAATGGTTTAATACACGAATGGCGATTGAGTTAGGGAATCCCGATGCAGATGTTGCAATGTCCGATGAGGATTTTGCCGGAATGCTCGAGGAAACCTTCGGCGAGGGCGAGCTCACTGAAGGTACTGTGGTCAAGGGAACAGTCATTGCAGTTGAGGGCGATTCAGTTCTGATTGACGTAGGTTTGAAATCCGAAGGCCGCGTGGCACTACGCGAATTCGGAGCACCCGGCACTACGCCGGAAATTTCATCCGGTGACATCGTCGATGTTTATCTTGAAAGAATGGAAGACAGCCAGGGCGAAGCCATGCTGTCGCGGGAAAAGGCGCGGCGTGAAGAGGCCTGGACCCTGCTTGAAAAGGCTTTTAATGACCAGGAACGTGTCATGGGATCGATCTTTGGCAGAGTCAAAGGCGGTTTCACGGTTGATCTTTCTGGGGCCGTTGCGTTTCTTCCGGGTAGTCAGGTCGATGTGCGTCCCGTTCGCGATATCAATCCTCTTATGGGCAACCCACAGCCATTTCAGATCCTCAAGATGGATCGCCGCCGCGGCAACATCGTTGTTTCCCGCCGCGCGGTTCTTGAAGAATCCCGAGCCGAACAACGTAATGAGCTTCTCGCCGGTCTGACAGAAGGACAGGTAATCGAAGGTATCGTCAAGAACCTGACTGATTACGGTGCCTTTGTGGACCTCGGCGGTGTCGATGGTCTCCTCCACGTCACTGATATGGCCTGGCGTCGCATCAACCATCCGAGTGAAGTTCTGACAGTCGGTCAGACAGTCAACGTTCAGGTCATTCGTTTCAATGCCGAAACGCAGCGAATTTCGCTTGGTATGAAGCAGCTGGAAGCGGATCCCTGGGACAGTATCGAGACCAAATATCCGCTCGAAGGTGTTTTCACCGGACGGGTCAGCAACATCACTGATTATGGTGCATTTGTTGAATTAGAGCCCGGTGTTGAAGGTCTCGTTCATGTTTCTGAAATGAGCTGGACCAAGAAGAATGTTCATCCTGGCAAGATTATATCTACAAGCCAGGAAGTCGAGGTCATGGTGCTAGATGTCGATCAAAGCAAGCGCCGGATTTCTCTCGGTATCAAACAAACACAGGAAAATCCGTGGACGGATTTTGAATCTAGTTTCACCGTTGGTACGGAAATCGAAGGCGAGATCAAAAACATCACAGAGTTTGGTCTGTTTGTCGGTCTGCCCGGCGATATCGACGGCATGATTCATCTTTCTGATTTGTCTTGGGAGAAATCAGGTGAAGACGCCGTCGCTGAATACAATAAGGGCGACATGGTCAAAGCCAAGGTTCTCGATATCGACATCGAGAAAGAACGAATTTCTCTTGGCATAAAACAGCTGACCGAAGATCCTTTTGAATCAGCTGCTGGCGAACTCAAGAAAGGTGAAGTCGTCACCTGCACCGTAAGTGCCGTCACCGATGGTGGTCTCGAAGTTACCGTTTCCAGCGGGTTACAGGGCTTTATCCGACGTGCAGATTTGTCCCGGGAACGAAGCGAACAGCGTCCGGACCGGTTTGCCGTCGGTGATCGGATCGACGCTCAGATCACCAATATTGATCGGCGTGACCACAAACTAACCTTGTCCGTAAAAGCACAGGAGATCAGTGAAGAGAAAGAAGCCATGGCGCATTACGGATCCTCGGATTCAGGTGCCAGCCTTGGCGACATTCTTGGTGCGGCAATTCGGAAGGCGGAGGGAGACGACGGTGACGAAGAATCTGCACCGGTTGAAGCGGCCCCTGCTGATGAAACAGCTTCTGAAGACAGCAAGGAAGAAGACGCTGTTGAAGAGGCTGCAACTGAAGAGGAAAACGCTCCAGAAGAAGAGGCACCTGGCGAGGATGTAGAATCAGATGACAGCGAGGAAGCGGACAAGAAAGACTAAGCCGGTCTATCACGATATGGCTTATCGATAAGCATGGCGTTTGGTCATGGATGCTGATTACCTCATCGACCGGCGGCGTTTGAAGCGTCGCCTGACGGTATGGCGAACGGCTGCCATCGTCGCAATTGTGGCCGCTATTGGGGCCAGTGTTTTTGATTACACCGGTGTTAAATCAGGCGATTATATTGCTCGCCTGAACATCGACAGCATTATTCATAACGACCTCAAACGTCTCAGTGTAATCGACGAGATTCGCAAGGACGATAATGCCAAAGCACTGATTGTGCGTATAAACTCGCCGGGCGGCACTGTTGTTGGCGGCGAGGCCTTGCATCGGGCACTAAACCGGGTTCGTAAGGAAAAACCCGTCATCGCTGTCATGGACGAGTTGGCGACGTCGGCCGGCTATATGGTTGCTGTCGCCTCTGATCGGATTATAGCGCATGAAGGGACCATCACGGGTTCGATTGGCGTCTTGTTTCAAACCGCCGAGGTTACCGAGCTCCTCAGCAAACTCGGCGTTAAATTCGAGGCCATAAAAAGTGCCCCGTTGAAAGCGGAACCGTCGCCGTTCTCAAAAGTCACACCCAAAGTAAGGGAAGCGACCAAACTTTTGGTCGATGACATGTATTCGATGTTTGTCGATATGATCGTGAAAAACCGCGATATGACGCTTGAAAAAGTGCGCGGTCTCGCTGACGGCCGGGTGTATACAGGTCGAATGGCGCTAAAGAATGGATTGGTCGACGAGATTGGTAATGAGCGCCAGGCCAAACGATGGCTCGCTAGTGAAAAGAAGATCGATAAATCTATTCCTATTCGTGAAATTCGTGTTCGCCGTGAGGTCGAAGACTGGCTGGATTACGCATCCTCTATAGTACAAAAAACGTCGCTTTCTGAAAGACTTATCCTTGACGGACTGGTATCCGTCTGGCACCCTTGGTTGCAATGATGGTTACATCAGACAGCACCGGGGGGGTTGCTGTGTTAGGCAAACCAGAGGCGGGTTGCAATGACCAAGTCTGAATTGATTATTCGTTTGGCGGAAAAGAATCCGCATCTATATCAACGCGACGTTGAACGTATTGTGTCTACAGTCTTTGACGAAGTTTCCGCAGCATTATCGCGTGGAGATCGTGTGGAACTGCGGGGATTTGGCGCTTTTTCGGTTAAGAACAGGGATTCCAGGACGGGTCGAAATCCGCGTACCGGAGAAACCGTATTTGTCGCCCGGAAATCCGTGCCGTTTTTCAAGGTCGGGAAAGACCTGAGAATTCGGCTCAATACGCCACAGGTATAACGCTAATAGCACCGCATCGCACTTTACCGGTGCTTCACATGTTCACCCATATCCGCTCGATAACAGATGGGTAGAATTTTCCGTTTTATATATCACGTCCTGATTTGGACAATATTGGGCAGCATTGTGGTGTTAGCCGGTACATTTGCGGTCTTCAATCGTGAGATCGTGACGATCAAATTTACGCCACTACCTTTTTCGTTGGATCTACCCCTCTTTGCTCTAATTCTGGGTGCAATGGCATTGGGTCTGATCATTGGGACCGGACTTTCATCTTTTTCACGATTGCGCCTGAAATGGCTTGCGAAGTCCCAGCGAAAACGGGCCGAGGCACTGGAAAACGCAGTCAACGAAAATTCGAATACCATCCAGATTCCACAGTCGGTTCGGGCCGAACAAAATCGCAAACTCGCGCTAAACCAAGACTGACGAAAGTTCCATTGCCGCATCAGCGGCGGATGCTTATATATCTCCTGTATTTTTCAAATCCACCGGAAGAAACGGATAATGGGAACGCTGACGCCAGCTGAACGTATATTTTGCGCCATCGATACCACCGATTTGAGCGCTGCAATTAAGCTCGCTCAGGATTTAAAAGGGGCTGTTGGCGGCTTTAAACTGGGCAAAGAATTTTTTACTGCGAATGGCCCCGATGGTGTCGCGCGTATCGCCGAATTGGGTCAGCGCATTTTTCTCGATCTCAAATATCACGATATTCCAAATACGGTGGCTGGTGCCGTAAAAGCGGCCAAAGAACTCGACTGTTTCATGCTAACGATCCACGCATCCGGAGGATCTGCGATGGTCCGGGCAGCTGCAGAAGCAAAAGGTGATACACCCAGCCCAAAAATTCTTGCTGTTACCATTCTAACCTCTTTGAGCGCGGACGATTTGGTGCAAATAGGTCAAAAACCACCGGTCGCCGATCAAGTATTGCGCCTTGGCCAACTCGCACGCACAGCTGGCGCCGACGGTCTCGTCGCTTCATCACAGGAAGTCACTTCGTTGCGGGCGGCCCTAGGGCCCGACTGCCTGTTGGTCGTTCCTGGCATTCGTCCCGCATGGGCTTCAACCGATGATCAGAAACGCATTATGACACCGGCAGACGCTGTAAAAGCGGGTGCGGATTTTCTCGTCATTGGCCGGCCGATAACGCAAGCGGATAACCCGAAAGCTGCGGCAAACCGGATTTCCGACGAAATTGCCGCCGGCTAGTGAGATGTCGGTTCAAGCAAAAATTTGCGGCATCAACGCGCCCGGAGCTATGGAGGCTGCCATTGATGGTGGTGCTGCTTTTGTCGGGCTGGTGTTCTACCCACCCTCGCCGCGGGCCGTAACGACTAACGAGGCGGCGGCGCTATCGGCCATGGTTCCAGAAACGGTTCAAAGAGTTGGCCTGTTTGTGGATGTTGACGATGAGACATTAAATGACATTTTAAGCAGGGTGCCACTCGACCTGTTGCAACTACATGGGAAGGAATCCACCGAACGGGTGGTTGCGATTAAAGAAGCGACGGGATTGCCGGTAATGAAGGCCATTCACATAGAATCCGCCAGCGATTTTCGCGCAATCGAAAAGTACGCTTCAATCGCAGATCAAATTCTTTTCGATGCCAAGGCACCAAAGGATATGAAAGACGCGCTACCCGGCGGAAATGCCCTTTCGTTTGATTGGTCTTTGTTTGCAGATCATCCGTGGCAGGATAACTGGATGCTGTCAGGTGGTCTCAATATCGACAATGTCGAGGAGGCCGTGCGTATTACTGGGGCGCAATCTGTCGACGTCTCATCTGGTGTTGAGATTTCGCCGGGCGAGAAAAGTACATCATCAATAAAACTGTTTCTGGAAACCGTTCTTGCCTTGCCGTAGAGGCAAGGTATAACCCCGTATTACTGTCACACGACAAACCTCGCTTATAGATTCTGGCTCCAAGATGACCGCACGTTCTGACGAAAAACCTAATAGCTTCAAAACGCTACCAGACGCAGAGGGGCATTTTGGCATTTATGGCGGACGATATGTCGCCGAAACGCTTATGCCACTCATCCTATCAGTGGAACAGGCCTATCAAGAAGCTCAAGCCGATCCTTCATTCCAGGAAGAGTTAGACAGGTATCTGAAACATTATGTGGGTCGGCCCAGCCCTTTGTATTGCGCTACCAGGCTTAGCGATCACTTTGGCGGCGCCAAAATCTATTTCAAACGAGATGAGCTCAATCATACTGGTGCCCACAAGATCAATAATACAATGGGTCAGATTCTGCTGGCACGCCGGATGGGCAAGGAACGTATCATTGCCGAGACCGGTGCCGGACAACACGGCGTCGCAACTGCTACGGTCTGCGCTTTATTTGGTATGCAATGCGTTGTCTATATGGGTGAAACGGACATCGCGCGCCAGGCGCCCAATGTCTTTCGCATGAAACTGTTAGGCGCCGAAGTTGTCCCGGTTACATCTGGATCGGCAACCCTCAAAGACGCCATGAACGAGGCGCTACGCGATTGGGTCACAAATGTTGAAGATACTTATTACATCATAGGAACGGTGGCAGGTCCGCATCCATATCCCGCAATGGTCCGCAATTTTCAGAAAGTCATCGGCGAAGAAGTTCGTGAACAGATGATGGAGGCTGAAGGACGGCTGCCCGATACACTGGTGGCCTGCATTGGCGGAGGTTCCAACGCGATCGGCCTATTTTACGATTTTCTCGACGAAGAAGATGTCAACATCTATGCCGTGGAAGCAGCGGGCAAGGGTATCGAAACGGGAGAGCATGCAGCCTCATTGAGTGCTGGCGGCCCCGGCGTACTACATGGCAACAGGACATACCTGTTGCAAGATGAAGACGGCCAGATCACCGAAGCCCATTCGATATCAGCAGGGCTTGATTATCCTGGCATCGGTCCCGAACATTCATGGCTTCACGACGCAGGACGGGTTAATTACGTCCCGGTTACTGACGATGAAGCTCTGGACGCTTTCCAACTCTGTACCCGGTTGGAGGGTATTATTCCTGCGCTCGAGCCTTCGCACGCCCTCGCCCATGTCGCCAAAATCGCGCCATCATTGCCAAACGATCATCTGCTGGTCATGAATATGTGCGGGCGCGGCGACAAGGATGTTTTTGCCGTTGCCGAAGCTCTGGGGGTTTCGTTATGAGCCGCAAAGCAGGCCGGCTCAAGGCACGGTTTGAAGAACTCGCCGCGGAAGGACGTGCCGGACTTGTGACGTTTGTGACGGCCGGAGATCCAAACAGACAGATTTCCAGCGACATTCTGGCAGGGTTACCCGACGCCGGCGCCGATATCGTGGAGCTCGGCATGCCCTTCACCGATCCGATGGCAGATGGACCGGCAATTCAAGCTTCCTCGTTGCGGGCGCTGAAAGCCGGTCAGGACATGATTGCCACACTGGACATGGTTAGAGCGTTTCGTGAAACCGACGATGACACACCAATCGTTTTGATGGGCTATTTCAACCCAATCTATATTTATGGCGTTGAAAAATTTACCGAGGATGCCGCAAACGCAGGCGTCGACGGTCTTATTATTGTCGATGTTCCGCCGGAAGAGGATGGCGAACTCCGTATTCCAGCCAATAACGAGGGAATTGATTTCGTGCGGCTGACAACACCGACAAGTGATGAAGAACGCTTACCGGCACTGATGGGGGGCGCTAGTGGCTTTATATACTATGTTTCTATCGCAGGTATAACGGGCACCAAATCCGCCGCGACCAGCAGCGTTGCCGATTCGGTTTCCCGCATCAAAAAATTCAGTGACCTACCGGTTGCCGTCGGATTTGGCATTAAGACACCAGAGCAAGCGGCCGAAGTTGCAAGGGTGGCAGACGCTGCCGTCGTCGGATCTGCCATTGTACAGGTGATTGCTGATAACGCAGAAAACATCGGCGAATCAAAGAGCTCTCCCGATTTGTTAAATTCCGTGTTAAGCTTTGTTAGTGAACTTGCACGAGGTGTGAGAACGGCGCGGTCATGAATTGGCTTACAAATTACGTCCGACCGAAGATTAGGGCACTTGTTGAGAAAAACGACGTCCCTGACAATCTTTGGCATCAATGTCCCAGCTGCGAGCAGATGATATTTCATCGCGAACTCGAAGCATCGCTTCGTGTTTGCGGTCATTGCGGACATCATATGAGGCTTCCTGCCAAGGAACGGCTGGAATTGCTTTTCGATGATGGAGAATATCAGACCGTCGAATTGCCCAAACTGACAGCGGACCCGTTAAAATTTCGCGACCGCAAACGCTACACCGACCGGCTAAAAGAAAGTCGTGCTTCAACCGGCGAAGAAGACGCTATGATTGTTGCGCATGGCGAGATGGGCGGTCGAAATGTCGTTGTCGCCATTATGAACTTCGCATTTATGGGCGGCTCGATGGGCCTTGCACTCGGCAAGGCCTTGCTAACGGCTGCGCGACTGGCCGTATTGCAGGAAGCACCATTAATTTGTTTCACCTCATCTGGCGGTGCCCGCATGCAGGAAGGGATTCTATCCCTCATGCAAATGCCGCGAACGATCATTGCGGTCGATGAGGTAAAAGAGGCGCATCTGCCCTATATTACTGTTCTGACCGATCCGACGACCGGTGGTGTAACAGCTTCATTTGCTATGTTGGGTGACATCGCCATCGCCGAACCGGGTGCCGTTATCGGATTTGCCGGTGCCCGCGTAATAGAGGAAACCATACGCGAAAAACTCCCGGAAGGATTTCAGCGGGCAGAATACCTTTTGGAACACGGCATGATCGATCGGGTCGTTCACCGTCGACAACTCCGGGACGAGCTTATTCGAATTTCGAATCTATTGCTTGAAAGTCGCGCCGCCGCTGATGTTGTTCCGCTGATTTCAGATTCTTCGAAAAAAAACAAAAAAAACCCTGAAACGCCGGAAGCCAGCAACGACAAGGAATCCGGATCGGAAGAGCGCCCCGCTGCGGAGTGACGTCGTCCTCGACCGCCTGAGCGCGCTGCACCCAAAAGCCATCGATCTGTCTCTTGGCAGAACAGAGACACTTCTGGCCTCTCTGGGTAATCCGGAACGGTCGCTTCCGAAAGTTGTCCATATCGCGGGCACGAATGGAAAGGGGTCGACCCTCGCCTTTCTAAAAGCCATCTGCAAAGCCGCCGGATACAGCGTCAATTGCTATACGTCGCCCCACCTCATCCGTTTCGCAGAACGCATTTCAATTAACGGTAAAGACATTGATGAGAACGCACTGACCACTATCCTCGAAGAATGTGAGGAGGCCAATGTCGGCAACCCCATCACCCTATTTGAGATTACAACCGCCGCAGCTTTTCTCGCCTTTTCGCGCCAACCGGCCGATGTCACATTGATCGAGACCGGTCTCGGTGGACGCTTCGATGCCACCAATGTTTTCGGGACACCTGCGTTGACCATTATTTCACCGATTTCAATGGATCACATGAGTTGGCTGGGTGACTCGATTGAAAAAATCGCCTTCGAAAAAGCCGGGATTTTAAAACCGGGTGTACGTGCGATTATTGGCCCACAGGAAGAATCCGCACATTCCGTTATCGCAGCACGGGGCCGCGAATTAGCATCGCCGCTGGTAACCCACGGAAATGACTGGACGTTTTCAAAAAATTCAGAAGGTTTCGTTTTAGAGGATGGCAAAAACAGTCAGGATTTGCCGCCACCTTCCCTCGCGGGGGATCATCAAATCATCAATGCGGCGACCGCTGTCGTCGCAGCGTGCCGACTCAATGAATTGAATATCCCGATCGATGCCATCCGGAAAGGCATACAAACCGCTTTTTGGCCAGGAAGACTACAAAAACTCAAAGGGGCGCTGGCCAACCGGCTGCCCGATGGCTGGTCTCTATGGCTCGATGGCGGGCACAACGTCGCGGCCGCTGAAGGTCTGGCTGCGGCATCTGCGAAATGGGATGACCAACCGCTGCATTTAGTATTTGGGTTTCTCAATAACCGTGACCCAACGGCATTTCTTACGCCTTTGGCAAAACAAGTATCAACATTACAGGCCATTCAGATCCCGGATGAGGAAGCAAGTCTTACAGCTGAAGATGCAGCGAGGGCCGCATTGGAAGCAGGTGTGCCGGCACAAGCAGCGAAGAATTTCGTAGAAGCGATCGATCTGATCGTCTCCGATTCCGCAACACCCGGACGCATTCTGATCTGCGGCTCGCTTTATCTCGCCGGCGCGGTGCTCGCCTATGAAGAAGCCCCGCCAGAAGACGGGGCTCTATAACGGTAATTCTTTGGATTTATGGCTAAAGAGATTCGTTAATCCACTCGACCAATTGACTTTTGGGCAATGCACCGACTTTGGTCGCAGCCACTTCGCCATCCTTAAATATCATCAATGTCGGAATCCCGCGTACGCCGAGCTTGGTGGGCGTTTCAGGGTTTTCGTCAATATTGATCTTGGTCACGGTGAGCTTGCCATCCATTTCAGCTGCAATCTCTTCAAGCGAAGGACCAATCTGCTTGCAGGGACCGCACCATTCCGCCCAAAAATCGACAAGAACCGGTCCTTCCGCCTTCAATACGTCAGAATCAAAAGAGTCATCTGATATAGGTTTGCTAGCCATTGGTTTTCCTTTCAGCCTTCAGCATAAAATTTTTGTTCGCGTACCTTCAAACTAGGAAGCGGATTGGAAACCGTCAAGCGTCCAAATCATCGAAATATCCATCGAGTATATTTCCTGGCAGTTCCATCAAATAAGGAGCATCGGTCCACAACAAGGCACAATCAATGGAGTGATGAGGGAACGCAGATTGTAGTACAGCCCGATAGGCTGCCATTTGGCGGATATAGACCTGCGGGACGTCCTCCACCTTGCCGGGCGGCGGCCTATTAGACTTGTAGTCGATTATCTTTATACGATCTTTTATAACAACCAGCCTGTCGACCTGGCCGGCGACGACGTGTTCTCCCAAATTTCCGGTTATCGGGACCTCCGAGCGCGAATCAGCACCAAAAAGATCTGAAAATTTGTTGTCGGAAAGAATGGCGAAAACTTCCGATGCATATTCTTTTTGTTCTTCCTCAGACAACTCATGGACAGCGCGCGCCAAATACCTTTCCGCAGCGGCTTTTCTCTTCCGCTCAGGAATTTCCGGCAATAGTTGAAGCAAATGATGGATGATTAAACCCCGCCGGAAAGGCGTGGATGTGTCTCCGTCGATGGGTGATCGCGTTGAGGGTTCCGAATCGTCTGGCCGGGACGGCACCAAAGGCCTTGGCGGTACGGGTTCGGGCGGCGGCAGCCGACGCGCCCAATCAGGTACTTCTTTGGGTGCTGCCGCAGCACCACCGTGATCGCGAAGAATTTCGGGTTCCTGCTCCTGTGGACTTGTCAGGCGCCAGCCGGTACCTACCCACCCCTGAGAGGTTAGTTGGGTATTGTCAAAATCGAATGGATCAGCCGTTGCTTTCATTGCGGATTCAACCAACTCGTGCCAGTTCCCTTTTGTGGCCTGCCGCCGCGTATTCCAGCCACAGACATATAGTCGATCTTCCGAGCGTGTCATCGCCACGTACAAAAGCCGCCGGTACTCCCGATCTCGGGTTTCAATGGCCGATTTCAAAGCTGCTTCGCAGACTGTCTCTGCAAATCGGCGCCGTGGTGGCCATAAAAACATGCCGTCATCACTCCATAAGAAACGGGGTAACTGGGTGGGCACCTGAACGCTGTCAGGCAAGAACACTATCGGTGCCTGAAGACCTTTTGATCCATGTACGGTCATAACCCTGACTTCGTCGCGGGTGACTTGTTCGAGGTCTCGTTTGATCTCGATCTCACCGGAGTCAAGCCAATGCAAAAATCCCTGGAGCGAGGGTGTCTGATTCCGCTCATACTCGAAAGCAAGAGACAGGAACTCGTCGATTGGATCGTTAACATCGGCGCCCAATCGCCCGAGTAATTTTTTGCGACCGCCCCTAGATCCAAGTATCTCCGCGAACAACTCAAACGGTGGCGTGAAATCAGCGCGTGCCAAAAGCGTCGTCAATTCATTGGCCGCGAATTCAAATATTGGCCGTTCTGACGACCGTCGCCGCAATTCGGCCCAAAGATTTTCCTCGCCACGGTCATAGGCCAGATCAAATAAATCGTTTTCGCTGAATCCGATCAAAGGCCCTTTGAGAACGGTTGCCAGATTCAACTCGTCCTCGGGCAATAGCATGAATTCGCCTAGCGCTATCAAATCGCGGACCGCGAGTTGATCGCTCAAAACCATTCGGTCAACGCCAGCGACTGGAATATTATTTCGTTTGAGTGCCCGCACGAGTTTTTCGACGAACGTCCCCCGCCGCCGAACCAGCACCATGATATCTCCCGCCCGAAGCGGTCTGTTCTTACTTTCAAGAATCTCGTCTTTCGACAACCAATCCTGAATTTGCCCTGCGATACCGTCGGCCAGCCTTGTCTGCTGATCCGTACCCCACCGGGCAACAACAGGGGGCGCCCACGGTTCGAGTTCTTCCGTTTCTTCGGGAGACACTGGAGGCCATAATTCCACAACACCAGCCTGTCCGATGCGGAATGCTTCATGGTGCAATTCGTCCGTTGCATCGACAACACCGGGTCGTGCATCTTCCTGAGCGAACACCGTGTCGACTATTTGTAATACCGACGCTGTTGATCGGAAGGATATATCCAGATTGATGTCGTCCCATGGCTTGGCTATTTCATTCGCACGCGCTCGAAAGTAGCTTCTCATGCGCTCGAAAGACTCCGGGTCTGCACGCTGAAAACTGTAAATTGATTGTTTGGGGTCTCCGACAGCGAAAATGGTGCGTTCCATGTCATGGGCGCCTTCGCCAGCGAAAAATTCTGCCGCGAGAGCTGATACGATCTCCCACTGCTCAGGGTTTGTGTCCTGCGCCTCGTCGATAAGGATATGATCGATACCACCATCGAGCTTAAACATTACCCACGATGCGCCGCCATCTGCCTCTAATAGTGAACGCGCCTCAAGGATCAAATCGTCATAGTCAAGGCGTCCGCGATCGCGCTTACATTTTTCATACGTCATCAACAGAGACTGAAGCAAAATGAGCATGGCTTCGGTGGCTCGCGCGGTGACCACGCTGCGGATCTTCATCAATACGTCTTCCAGGCGGGCCGCCTCTCTCTCCAGAATATCCGAAGCCTCAGGGGCCAGCGCACTGGCATCTTTATTGATGAGCTTTGCGCGGCGCTGGCCGGCCTGGGTAAAAAATGCGGTCAAATAGATAGATAGTGTTCTGGCGCGCTCCGCTCGATTTCCGGAAAGCCAGTCCGCTATGATTGCGCCGTGTTTCAGATCGGTTTTGCTGCCTTGAACCATAGCCGCGGCGGCACATTTTAGCGCCTCAGCATCAAACGTTTTTTCTAAACTCGCTGCTTCCTTTATTGTTTCTTCAGTTTCGCCTTTCGACACATCAAGCGTTTCGAACACGGCATCGGCAAGAGTGTCCACACCACCGAAACGGCCGACCAACCTATTCAACCGACCTCTTTGAGAGAAGAGATCCGCCAGTAGGTCATGAAATTCGCTCTCGTGAATATGCCCTGCTACCTCAGCCAAAGCTGGTGTGAGCCGGGTATCGTCAAGCTGGCGCGCCAGGGTCAAAACTCGTGCCTGTGCCTCCAGCTGTATCTCGGCAGCTTCGCGCTCATCCATGACCTGGAAATGAGGCGCCAGACCTGCTTCGAGCGGAAACCGCCCCAGCAATGATTCGCAGAAGGCGTGGACTGTTTGAATTTTTAAACCGCCTGGCACGTCCAGAACTTCAGCAAATAGGGATCTCGCCCGCCTTAAGGTATCGTCGTTCGCCGGGCGACCCGTCAGTTCTGTTATTTGCGCTTTAAGATTTCCCTCTTCTGATATGGCCCATCCTGCGAGCGAGCGATTGATACGGTTCGCCATTTCGGCCGCCGCCGCCTTTGTGAAGGTTAGACACAAAATTTTATGCGGGGCCGTACCCTCCAACAATATGGACAAAACTCGGTCCGTAAGGACTTTTGTTTTTCCGGTACCGGCGGATGCTGATACCCATACTGATCGCGACGGATCTGCTGCATGCCGCTGAGCGACACCTGGGTCAGGGAGGGTTCTGACACTCATTCGCTGCCGCCCTCGATTGAGGACCATTCAAGCACGCGTGCCAGGTGAGTGTAGTCAGACCAAATCGGTGCGTAGGAGGGGTCTGGTTGAGACAGATAGGGTGTTTCAGGATCGCGATATCGTGCGACGAGATCGGTTAGGCCTTTGAGTGAAGCAGCGGCCAACGCTTCAATATCCTTCCCCGCCGGACGGCGTTCTCCAGCAGGCTCGCCGCCACTTAGTCTCCAGAATTCCAGAAGCGAAACAGGTGCCGCCGGTGTTGACGAAAACCCTCCATTAATCGCAATTGCGGCTTCCAAAGGGAGTTGCGGTGCAAACCCAAGAGAAATATCGGCGCCACTTGGGGGGGTGCCGGTTTTGTAATCAATTATGCTAATAGTGCCGTCCATCAATTCGTCAACACGGTCGGCTTTAGCAATCAAGGTAAAGTCCGATTCGCCGGATTTAATCAGGAGTTTGCCGGCTACTTCGGTGTGGGTCTTGCTGACGTTTTGCCGATATTGCGACTCCGTTTTGGCAAACCACTCAATAATTCGCTCATAGCGCGGCCACCAGAAAGCCCAGACACCGGGTAAAGCAAGGGCGTTGCCAAATGCCGCAATCCCGGTATCACGAAGTGCCCGAAGAACATCGTCAGGCAGACTGTCGGGATTCTCACGCACAAACCGATCAAGTGCGTCATGAACCATTGTGCCGCGTTCCGCTGCGCCGGGATCCGCATCGATAACTTCCATTGGTCGGAGCTTTAGAATGTGCCGCGCATAAATCGCATAAGGATCGCGCATCCAGGTTTCCACCTGAGTAACAGAAAGCTGGCGCGGACGCGCACTTACCGGCGGACACGGTGATGGTGCCTCTCCCGGCTGAACAGTCTCAGGCAAATCCAGCGCCGCCTGCCATCCAAGAAAGTCTGTTCTATTTGTCGCATTTTCTCTCGCTCTAAGTCCCTTTTCTCCGCCACCCTCCAAAACATTATCGAGGCGCAACAACCACCGTGCTGGAACTGTCGGTGTGCCCTCGACGCGTTCCGCCCGGGTCACCAAGACCTTTTCGGCACAGAATGCCTGAACAAAATCATGAGCACTTAAGCCGATGCGACGCTCTGCCGGTGGCAAACCGAAAGATTCGCGCATGGGGCGGCTCATCCACGGATCAGCAGCTGGTTCTCTGGGCCACACCGATTCATTTAAGCCGCCTAGGCACATTAAATCCGCATGCTGCATACGGGCCTCCAGCAAACCCCAAATATGAAGACGCGGATGCGTTCCAAATCGCGGCCGGACAATTTGGGCACTCATCAAGACATCAAGCAGGGCCGGATAATCGGTACCCGTAATTGCCGGAAATGTTGCCGCTGATTCCAGGAGATCTGAGATAAACTTGGCGGCTGCTTCGCCATTATCGCCTGACCACAATCGATCCGGCCCACTCGTATCGCTGGTTGCAGCAATTTTCTCCGCCAGTTGAATGTGGGCGTCGACCAACTCCGCTAATGGCATCTTCATGTCGGTCGATAGCAGCGATTCAAAAGTAGATGCCTGAACTTGAATATTGGAAATCCAATCTTCCAGAAGGCGCGCATCTTCAGTAGTGGATGAATCACCTTCCGCTATATTTCCCAATAAAGAAGTAAGGCCGTCAAAGCCTGGCCCAGGCCGAGGGCCCCGCAATACCAATCTTTCAAGCAGGCGCACCCGCCCTCGGAAGACAGTCGTCTCTATACCGCCGGAAGATAATGGATGTTTTAAGAAAGCAAGCAACTGAACCGGTGATAGCTGATCGGCGAAACTGGCCGCCAGCAATTGCAGGTAGGTGCCTACTGGCGTTGAGGAGAGCGGCCGGCCGGCAGAATCATCAATCTCGATGTCCCAACGCCGCAACTCGGCAGCGACCCTTCGTGCCAAAACCCGATCCGGGGTGACGAGGGCAGCTGTCCGATCGGGAGTTTCAAGTGTTTCCCGCATTGCCAATGCGATCACGCCCGCTTCTTCTTGTGACGTTGGGCAGGTGACAAAATTCACGTTAATTAGCGCTTTATCAAAATCCAGGTCAATTTTTTGACCGGCGTTGTCTGGCGGCGTCGTCGCCGCCCGAATTAACCTGACTCTCTCTTCGGCGCATCCCGCAGGAATTACGCTGGACCACGGCTGAACGTCACTATTTTGCAATCCCATGCGGCGCAAAAGGTTGTCCATTCCGAATTGCGGATGGGTTGCCGGTAGGTCGACGGGCCCATCCATATGCAATGTTGAATCATAACCCGGCAAAATAACGGCGCCCGTAGGGAGCGCCGCAATCGCCGTCAAAAGGGCAGCTGTCGCCGGAATACTGCCCGTCGATCCCGCTGCATAGATTTGCCCGGATGGCGGGTTTTTTTCCCAGCCTTCAACCTGTGCGGCACTCAGAAGATTTCGTCTCGTCGCCGGATCCTCACACCCCAGGATCGCCAGTACTTTGGGCCATTGTTCGGTGACGATCCGAAGAAATTCCAAGGTAATCTGCCAGTGGGCGGCAAAGTCCTCGTCGACGAGTTCCGACAAACCTTCAAAACTCAACTGTTCGGTTTCAACCTGATCGAGGAGAGAAATCAACGCTGTTGCCAGGCGCGCCGCATTCGCAGGAGACGGCTCCTCTCCCAGGCGCTGACGCTCTGCTTCGGATATTAGCCGGCTTAATGCGAATTGACGTTGCAAGTCAGAAATCGCCGGAGCGATTTCTAATGTGGAGACGTCATTCGGTTCATCTTCTGTAGTCAGGGCTTCGTCGGACTGCTCTGTTTCCCCAAGAGGTATGAGTTGCGGCAGTAAGAGTGCTTTACCGTCACTTTGCCTCAGAAATGCTTCGGTCAAAGCGCGACAAGCTCGACGTGTCGGCAAATAAACCTTGATATCGCTTAAACCAAATTGTTCGCCATGATGCCGCTCGAGCAATCCGGAAGCCAGCGAATCCAGAAAGGGAACACCGGGTGGAATTGAATAGACAGTCAACTTATCCGCCATCAGGCACTTTGTCTGAACGGCGTGGGATCGTACCAAACACGGCCTCGGCTTCATCTAAGCCGGCAGGTGTGCCTATATGATGCCAGGCGCCATCGTGGATAGCGCCGTATAACCGGCCCTTGGTTTGGGCTTCATCATACAGTCGTATCAGGGAAAAAGCCCCTTTGGGCGCATTGGCAAACAATCGAGGATGCAAAAGCTGTACGCCGGTGAAAACAAAGGGGGCTGACGGGTTCTCTCTCCGGCGTTCAAGTTTTCCGTCATCGGACCGATTATAATCACCAGCACCGTCATATCCGGTCGTGTCGTTGACGGGCTGAACTAAAAGCAGTGCGTCCATTGCGTCGTCACGCCAATACTGGCTCAGGTGTCGCAATGCAGGTGATGCCGAGTCCTCCCAGGCGATATCAGCATTCACGACAAAAAAGGGTTCATTGCCCAAGGTCGGTAATGCAGCAGTAACACCGCCACCGGTCTCCAGCAATTCGTCTCTCTCATCGGAAATCAGGATGCGCGGCGTCGCACGAGCGGCGAGATGATCTTCAATCATATGCGCGAGATAATGGACATTTACAGTGACCGTTTCGACAGACGCCTGCTGCAATTTATCCAACGCATGATCGAGAAGTGTCCGCCCGGCGAGCAAAATCAAAGGTTTTGGCAAATTTTCGGTTATCGGGCGCATACGAAGACCTAGCCCCGCCGCAAGCACCATAGCATGCTTTGGCGTGTTCCCCGAAATCAGGTCTCAAACCCTTCGGGTACGGACCGTTTATCCGAGGGAACATGCTCATCAAGCCACCTTTTCATCTGTTTCAGGTCGGCATGCCCACACGCGGCTTCAAGCAAGCGCCAAACCCGCGGGATATGATCGAGATAAACGGGCTTTTCATCGCGTACGCACAGACGCGTAAATATACCAATTACTTTGGCATGGCGTTGCGCACCCAGTATCGCTATCGAGCGATCGAACTCTACGGGATCAATTGCCGGAAAGGCCTCCAGATACCGCGCCTTAACCGCAGCAGCTGTTTCTGGCGAAACGTCGCGCCTTGCATCCTCAATCAGCGACATCACGTCATAGGTCACCGGTCCAACAACTGCATCTTGAAAATCCAATAAACCACAGGCAGCGATTCCCTTACTATTATCGAGCCGCATTAAATTATCAACATGATAATCCCGTAAAACCAGACTTGTAGGAATTGCCTCCTGATCTGATAGTAGAGATTGCCAATTGTTGCGATAGTCGGTTTTGGCGTTTTCGGAAAGGGTTCCCCCGGTCGCCCATGGTATAAACCAATCAGTAAACAACTCGGCTTCCGACATTAATTTTCCAAGATCGTATTCCGGCAAGTTTTTAGGAACGGCTTCGGACATTGGCCGACGATGCAAATCGATAAGGACGTCTGTTGCCAAAAGGTAAAGTGATTTTTCTTCAGTCCCGGCGGATAAAAGATGGGTAAAAGTCGCATCACCAAAATCCTCCAGCAAAATAAAACCGGCATCCTGATCCTCAGCATAAATTTCTGGTGCGCTGTACCCTAATCCCGATAGATGCCGCGCAATTTCTAGAAAAGGAACGACGTTTTCCTTTGGCGGCGGCGCATCCATCAACATAGCTCGGCGCTCTCCGTCCTGAAGCCTGAAATATCGTCGGAATGAGGCGTCACCTGTCAGAGCTTGCGGGCTTACGCCGCCCCAACCATTGCTTTCAAGAAATTCGTTTATCTGTTCGGTTCGGTTAGCCATCAAGAACCACCGTCAAATCCCTATCAGACCATGCGCCACACTGTTCAATGCGCACAAGACGGCCACTCTCATGATCTCCGGGCAATAGTGTCAAATGCAACCGGTCATTGGGCAAATAATGTTCAAGCCTTTCTGGCCACTCGATCAACGAAACACCCTCGGAAAAAATGTCTTCAATTCCCAGTTCAAGTGCATCAGCGGGCTTATCAAGCCTGTAAAGATCGATATGAAATATGGAAAATTTGGCGAACGGGTATTCCTGAACCAGGGTAAAGGTTGGACTGGGAATATCGTCAATATCTAGGCCCTCCGCTGTACCGAGAGATCGAATGACAGCGCGCGCAAATACCGTTTTTCCCATACCAAGATCGCCGGTTAAGCCGACAATATCTCCGGTCGAAAGACACGCCGCCAGTTCTGCAGCAAATCTCTCAGTCGCCGCTAAATCAGCGAGTTTTACGGTGTGTGATAGTGTGTGCTGGTCAGCCATATCAATGGCTGCTTGTACCGGTGCATACCGAATCCTGCAACAATCGTGGAGAATAATGTGCTGATCGGGAATTAGTCTTTATATCGGCCTATTGATGGGTGACGTTACGCTGGCGCGCGATGGCAGGGTACAGATGATACGCGTTCCAACATCAGGCTCCGATTCCAAAGCTACTTTTCCGCCATGCATTTCCACAAAACTCTTGACCAACGACAATCCCAGACCCGCTCCGGCACGTCGGGCCTCTGCGCTCGAACCACGTTCAAATTTTGCGAATACGCGTTCGCGGTCTTCGGCGCTGATTCCAATGCCGCTATCGCTTGTGGTCAGGATCACTTCATCTCCCTGCCTTCTTGCTGAGACGACAATATCGCCATTGTCCGGAGTAAATTTCACGGCATTGGAGAGTATATTAAATAGTGCCTGCTTGAGTCGCCGTTCATCCGCAACCATCGCGCCGATATCAGGCGGACAATCAATTTCCAGTGCCAGTTTTTTATGGCGTGCTCTTTCGTGAACCAAACCAAGGACACTATTCAGGAAACTGTTTATATCGATGGAGTCAAGTTCGAGACTCATATGTCCTGCCTCTATCGTTGCGAGATCAAGAATATCGTTGATCAGAAGCAGCAAACGGTTCGACGATTCTAAAATTCCACCGGTGTATTCTGTCTGCCGATCATTCAGCCCGCCAAAATATTCGCCGCTGAGAATTTCGGTAAATCCGATGATCGTATTTAGCGGCGTCCGTAATTCATAAGAAACGTTGGCGATAAATTCTGATTTTAGCAGGTCGGCTGTCTCAAGAGCTTCATTCCGTTCGCGAAGTGCACGCTCCATATTAATGGCTGCCGAGGCATCGAGGAAACTCAATAAAACAGCACCGTCGGGCAACGGCACGGTGGCATAATCCAGGACACGGCCATCGTTACATTTCAATCGTCCGCTATGAGATTCACGATCGGTAAGAATCCCGATCAAACTCTCCTTGCTTGAACGAAGCTCCTCATTTTCCCCGAGCAAATCAGAAATATGATTCGCTATTTCTGCAATATGTGGTTCAGCGGCCATTTCATGTGCTGGAATTCGCCACATGGAACCGAAGGCCGGATTCGAAAGACGCAACCTGCCATTAGCGCCGATAACTGCTACGCCTTCAAAAAGATTGTCGAGCGTTTCTCGTTGTACCGCAATCAGGGTGTTGTAATTGCGTTCGAGTGCAAGGGTATCTGTAACATCTTCCCAAAGTAACAATAACCCGCCAAAGGGATGCGGTATGACGACGGAACGCAGGGTCGTGTCATCTGGTAAGTGAATCATCTCTTCAACGGGTTCAATCAACGACGTAAACAGACTCAGTTGATCGTTTTTGAAAGCTGGAAAATCGGCATATTCGGGGAGTCGGCGATTTTCTCTCAATTGCTCGAGGAGCTCAGCCATTCGTGGCGTACTTCGCAACCACGCTTCATCCAGCCCCCAGAGCTGGAGAAAGGCATTGTTAAAAAATTGCAATGACTGATCTGCGCCATAAATCGCTATGGCGGTGCCAAGATTTTGCAGAATAACTTCCTGCCCGGCGATATGGCGATCCAGTTCGGCTTGAACTTCTTCGAGCTGGGTCAAATCGATGGCAAATCCGGCTGTGTGTCCAGCCGGACTCATCGGCGCTTCAACTAACTCCACAAAATGCCTGGAGCCTGACATCACTACATGTCGACGATCACTTTGTGGCGCACCCTCGCTAATGGCCCTCGCAGCCAAATCGCGCCCGTAAGACGCATCGCCGGCCGCGATCTCAGGCAAGTCTTCGCGAGAGACGTCCTCACCTGCATCCACCGCGTCGCGATAGGCCTGATTGACGTATTTGATCTGCTGTTGGTCGTCGCGAAGCCAGATCGGAAGTGGCAACACATCCAGCAATTCATGCATTTGCGCTGCGTCACCAGATAACCTTTTTACACGTGCTGCTTCTACCGTTCGATCCGTTACAAATATGACAGCTGCACCGGAAGCATCGGCGACGACGCTGTCACCCCGAACCGAAAACGTGCGGGCATCACTCAAAGTCGACACTGTAAGGAGAAACGGCCGGCGATCATGCCGTAGTTTACCGACCGCTTCCTTTAACGCCGACGCATCATTTGATTCGAGCTGGTCAACAAAGCCAGCAAATTGGCTACCACTGACTTCATCAATATCTAGTGCTGAGGCAAACCCGGCGGAGACTGGTTCTCCTTCCCCATCAAAAGGCCACAAAATTGCCTGTTCCTGCCGAAGCCGTGAGTTGCATCTCGAAGGCCCACTTCGGTTTTTAAATCTTCGTTCTCTGCCGCTATTCGCCGAAGTCTGACAGTCAGGACCAAAGCAACTGCCGTAGCAGATATAAAGGCGATCGCGAACACAGCGACCAAAGGACTAGCCGTATCGGGCCCAGCAATAGACGTTTGTTGGGCGTATGCGCCACCTATCCCCAGGTTCAAAACCGGGAGTGTCGATAGACACGTCAGGCAAAATCGCAATAGCCGCATCCCCTGTAACCCCCTTCAGGTGATCGCGAACGAGCGGTCCGGCAGTGGTCCGAACCCTCAAAACCTAATATCGGTAGTGATCTGGCTTGTAAGGCCCTTCCTGAGAAAGTCCGAGATAATTGGCTTGCTCTTCCGATAGTTCCGTCAGCTTTACACCAAGTTTGGAAAGGTGCAGCTTGGCGACCTTTTCATCGAGGTGCTTGGGCAGAACATAAACTTTGTTCTCATAGTTATCGCTGTTGTTCCACAGTTCAATTTGGGCCAGCGTCTGATTTGTAAACGAGGCACTCATCACGAAGCTGGGATGCCCTGTGGCACAGCCGAGATTAACAAGACGGCCCTCCGCCAAAACAATAATTCGTTTGCCATCGGGGAACTCCACTTCGTCAACCTGTGGTTTCACGTTGTGCCATTGATAATTGCGAAGTGAGTCGATTTGAATTTCGCTGTCAAAATGGCCAATGTTGCAGACGATCGCGCGATCCTTCATGTCACGCATATGGTCGAGCGTTATTACGTCGATATTACCCGTCGTCGTAACAAATATATCGCCCATGGCTGCAGCCTCTTCCATTGTCGTGACTTCATAGCCCTCCATCGCGGCCTGTAGCGCGCAGATGGGGTCAATTTCGGTCACCAGCACGCGGGCACCGCTAACCTTGAGAGACTCTGCCGATCCTTTTCCAACATCACCGTATCCGCATACGACAGCAATTTTGCCCGCCAACATCACATCGGTCGCTCGCCGAATTCCGTCGACAAGGCTTTCGCGACAGCCGTAAAGGTTGTCAAACTTTGACTTGGTTACCGAGTCATTGACGTTAATTGCCGGAACAGCGAGGGATCCGTTTTTTTCCATTTCATAGAGGCGATGAACACCCGTTGTCGTCTCCTCCGAAAGACCACGAATATCATCCAGTAATTCCGGCCGCTTTTCATGAATTACGGCGGTTGCGTCTCCACCGTCATCCAGAATCATATTGGGCTTCCAACCATCCGGACCTTCAAGTGTCTGATCGATGCACCACCAGAATTCCTCATCGGATTCGCCTTTCCAGGCGAAGACAGGGATGCCTGCGGCAGCAATCGCAGCGGCAGCCTGATCTTGCGTTGAAAAGATATTGCAGGAACTCCAGCGCACGGTAGCCCCAAGTGCTGTTAATGTTTCGATGAGCACAGCCGTTTGAATTGTCATATGAAGACATCCAACAATTCGAGCATCCTTGAGGGGTTGCGAGGCACCGTATTCTTCTCGCAACGCCATGAGGCCTGGCATTTCTGTTTCAGCGATATTGATTTCTTTACGGCCCCAATCGGCAAGTGAGATATCAGCGACCTTGTAATCGTTCGCAGCGTCCATCAAAAACTCCTGGATTAATAGTCAATGCTGTCCGAAATCTGAACAGCTTTATGTGGCAAATTTTGAAACATTGGAAACGGCGCCGTATAGCAGCCAAATGCGCTAAATTGCAAGGATTTTCGCGATTTTACGATTACTCTTCATCAAATCGATTTTCGACCAACGCCACCAGAGCGGATAGTCCGGCTTCTGCCTCCGTACCCTCCGCGGTTATAAAAATCTCTGTACCGGGCCCCGCAGCGAGCATCATCAATCCCATAATCGACAAAGCCGAAACTTTGAGCCCGGAGGATTCAACCTTTATATCAGCGTCGAATTTTTCCGCTAATTGAGAAAAGTGCGCAGCCGCCCGCGCGTGCAGCCCGCGCTGATTTACGATAGTCACACGCTTCTGAAACACTCTTTTTTCCGATTTATCCTGAATTTAGTAGGCGCCAGTATTGCAAATTATGTCTTTCGATCTGCTAATAGTTTCGACGCAACGCTGATATATTTCCTGCCTGCCTCTTCCGCATCCGAAACAGCGTCTTGGAGCGACTGGGTAAGTCGCGTCCGGGCCAATTGAATTAACATCGGAAGATTAACACCAGCAACAACCTCTACGTTATCTTCGCCCATAACAGAAATCGCGAGATTTGATGGTGTGCCGCCGAACATGTCTGTTAGCAAAATAACGCCATCACCACTCTCGACAGTCTTTACCGCTTTTAGAATATCTGCCCGACGCTGTTCCATATCATCATCTGGCTCAATGCAGATCGCCTCAATATTTTCCTGTTCACCAACGATGTGAATCATGGCACCCAAAAACTCGTCTGCCAGACGGCCATGCGTTACTAGGACAATTCCAATCATAAGACCTTCATCTCTTTTGATCAGTGGCTTCGGGACCTCTCAGCTCACGATGCATTATGTCCACATGTTTGCCACTATTTCGGAGCCATGACGCTAATTTCTCAGCTACGAAAACTGAACGGTGATGCCCTCCCGTACAACCGACGGCAATCGTGAGATAGCTCTTTCCCTCGTTTTGAAACCGCGGGAGTAACGGGTCTATCAACCCTGTTAACGACTGAAAAAAATCGGCAAAACCAGGATCATTTGCGACAAATTTGGCGACCTGCTCATCGAGTCCCGTGAGCGGCCTTAATTCGTCTTCATAATGGGGGTTTGCCAAAAATCGGGCATCGAACACTAAATCGGCTTCACGAGGAATACCATGACGATAGGAAAACGACATAACAAATATGGCAAAGGAGGCTTCGACATCCAAAGCAAATTGACCTTTGAGCAGTCTTCTCAAATCATTTAGTGCCAATTGGGACGTATCGATAACCAAATCGGCTTTATCCCGCAACGGCACCACGGACCGCCGCTCGTGCTTGATACCATCCATTACAGGTCGATCGGCCGCTAAAGGATGTCGCCGCCGCGTTTCAGTAAACCGGCGTTGCAATACTTCATCGTCGCAATCTAAAAAAACCACCCGAAGCTCAAGATCGGTCCGCGTCATTAATGCGTCAATCTCTTTTAAAAACTGCTTTATTCCAAAATCTCTCGTGCGGACATCGATACCAATGGCAAGAGGACGTGACGTTCCTACTGAGGGCACAACGAGACTGGGCAAAAGCGTCAATGGCAAATTATCGACTGCTTCATATCCCAGGTCTTCGAGGATTTTCAGTGTCGTAGATCGACCTGCGCCTGAAATCCCAGTCACCAGGAGCACGGGCATGCGCCCGTCGTCTACCTCTGCAGTAAACTCTGGACGAGAGCTGAAAATGCTATTTGCAGGCATGGTCATATTCCTGCGTTACTATTGCGCTTTGTTTCCATGCGAGCAAGCAGTCTCACTGTTGTGTCAGCATAACGATTTTTGCAGGGCTCGATGGATCAAATGCATGCAGTCTATAAAGCGGCAGATCAACTCCAATCAATTGACAGGTGGCGGGCTCGGGCAATCGCTGCACTTCCGCACGCGGGACAAGGTCAACAACAATGGCTAAATCCACTACTGAACGGTATGCAATCTCGAGGATTCCACACCCGCGTACTTCAATTTTACCGCGGAGAGACTCAGGTGCGCTCGCCGACAACGCGAGATCGTTTCGCGTCACATCAACCTGGTCATCAGCGACAAGTTCAGCGCCTTGGTCAATCAGGCGAAGCGCCAAATCTGATTTTCCACTACCTGATGCACCCCGCAATAAAATGCCGGTGCCGTTGATTGCAACACAAGTGGCATGGACAAGAACGTTGGAAGGATGTTTCACGGATTTGGCAATTTGACGATAAAACGGGCCCCTAGAACCTGCCCGCTGGTGTCCGTCCGGTTTTCTGCTTCGATTATTCCGCCATGTGCAGCAACAATCTGTCGTGAAATGCTCAGGCCTAACCCCGAATGAGTACCAAATTGCTCATTTTCAGGTCGTTCACTATAAAAACGATCAAATATCTTCTCCAAACTACTCGGTGGGATACCCGGACCCTCATCCTCTACGAACGCGATGATCCAATCGCGATCGCGGCTGATCTGGACCATAACGCGCCCAGTCGGTGGACTGAACGAAAATGCATTTGAAATAAGGTTCTGCAATACCTGAACGATACGCCCTTCATTTCCAAGAACAACAAATGGGCCTTTGGTTGTTTGTTCAAATATGACTTGTCGTTCGCCATGACTCCCAGCTGTGCTATGCACTTCAACCAAGGCCGCCAGAATCTTGCTCAAATCGAGTTTTTCAGATTCATCTCGTGACAGTTCAGCGTCGAGACGCGAGGCATCCGAAATATCTGAAATAAGCCGGTCCAACCGTTGAACATCATCCTGAATAACGTCCATCAACCGTTGTTGTTGGTCGATATCCTTAAGTCGTGACGCGGTCTCAACAGCGCTGCGCAAAGAGGTCAGCGGGTTTTTAAGCTCGTGGGCCACATCTGCGGCAAAACTTTCGATCGCGTCAAAACGGTGTGATAAAGCATCGGTCATCGCATTCAAATCAGCAGCCAGATCACCGATCTCATCATTTCGCCCTGCAAATTCGGGAATTGATCTCACCTGACCTGGGGCGATTCTAATCTTGTCGGCCGCAGCGGCCAGGCGACGCAAGGGCCGAACGATAGTGCTTCCCAGATAGATTGATAATAAAACTGTTACGAATAGAGCGGCTCCGAAGATTGTCAGGATGTCGAACCGAACAGAGCGGACAGCTTCATTTATCATCTGTCCGTCCCGGGCAACAAAAACAGCGCCGATGACCTGTTTAAATCTTTGCAAAGGTACAGCAGCGCTGATTATCAGACGCCCCGAGTCGTCAAGCCGCACCGCGGAAGCGGGTTCGCCCTCCAAGGCGCGCGACACCTCCCCATAGTCAGCAGCACGCTGATCCGCTTGTTCTTCATAAAGCGGCAATTGGCGCGCCGGTAACCAGCCAATGATCTTTTGATAAATTCGATCAAATATGCCGCCGAAATTGTCTGGAGTATCGGGAGGCGGCAACTCACTTACGATTATTGAGCCACCTCGGAGGCCCAACGACGTACGGCTGTCCGCCACCAGTGTCCCATCCTGATCAAACAATCTGATCCTGTTTTTCGTTGGTGTAACCCACCGCCGCAACATTGTGGACGCTATGGCGCCCTCCAGTTCCGTTGACCCGTCGGCTCGTGTCCCGTAGGCACCTTCGGCAAGCGCCTCTGCAAATATTTCGCCCTGGGTTGTAAGTGCCTGGATTTCCGAATCGATAAGATTTTGTTCATAGCGACCGAGATAAAGAAGACCGGCAAAAAGAATGGCAAGCGCCAGCACATTGACCACCAGAATTCGGCACGTCAGCGGGGACAGGAAACCACGGCGGCCTAAACGGGCCGATTCTGCAAGCACGGGATCGGGGACTTCCTTATCTGTTGATAGGCGACCCTTGTCCTCCCTGCTGAGGTTTAGCCTCAGCGCCAAGAGAAATCACTCGTCGCGGTAACGGTAGCCGATCCCGTAAAGAGTTTCGATATGATCGAAATCTGCATCGACAACTTTGAACTTCTTGCGAAGCCTTTTGATATGGCTGTCGATGGTACGGTCGTCGACATAGATATGCTCCCCGTAGGCGGCGTCCATTAGTTGATCTCGATTTTTGACGAGGCCGGGACGCGCGGCCAGTAATTTTACAATAAGAAACTCGGTCACCGTAAGATTAACGGCCTCCCCCTGCCAAGTGCAAAGATGGCGGGACGTATCGAGAACGAGATCACCTCTTTTAATAGGCGGTTCAACATCGTCGTCAATTTCCGTCGATTCTGTCCGTTCGCGCCGACGCAGCAATGCCTGAATGCGCTCAAGCAGCAGACGCTGGGAAAAGGGTTTTTTGACATAATCGTCGGCACCCATCCGCAAACCGAGAATCTCATCAACTTCGTCATCTTTCGATGTAAGAAAGATAACCGGAAGATCACTTTGTTTTCGGAGTCTCTGTAATAGCTCCATCCCATCCATTCTGGGCATCTTAATATCGAGGATTGCCAGATCGACCGGGCGCGCGCTCAAACCGTGGAGCGCCGCATCACCGTCGGTGAAAGTTCGAACGTCAAAGCCCTCTGCTTCCAACGCCATCGTCACAGACGTCAGAATATTTCGGTCATCGTCAACCAACGCTATTGTGTGACCCACAGGCAAACCTCCAATTGTGATCTCGCTTTGTGACAAACCCATTTTTTAGCTCCCATGTTTCCGTAGGGATGCCTGATATCGGCGAATTCAGGCGGAAATGGGGCATCAAAAGGGCCATATGCAGTCTTTTTATCAGATCGGGCAACAAATTTGAGGTTATTCCGCAACAATTCGGCAATTTTAATGCGCTATAATTTTCAACAGTCGATTTCGAGAGAACAAGTTTATGACAAAGAATGACAGAGAATTAGGCGAAAGGGCTAGGCATCTGGTTCGAGCTGTGGATAGGGGATCCCTCGCGACAATCATGCGGGACGACGGATCGCCTTATGCGTCGCTTGTGATGCTCGCAACGGATTTCAGCGGAAACCCATTGCTCCTCATATCGGACCTCGCCGAACACACTCAGAATATTCAGATTGATCGACGCTGCAGCCTCCTTATCGATGGAACCGTGGGCCTTGAGACACCGCTGACCGGGTCCCGGATTACGCTGAACGGAATACTCGAGAAATACACCGAAAAACAAGCAATGGAGCGATATATAAGGCGTCATCAAGATGCCGAGATGTATGCCGGTTTTGATGATTTTTCACTTTATTGTATGACCGTTGAACGTGTTCATATGGTGGCTGGATTCGGTGAAATTCACTGGATATCGAGCGATGCATACTATTTCGATGCATCCGAAACAGACGAGTTGGCCGCTGCAGAGGGGCGGATCGTTTCGCATATGAATGATGATCATAAAGACGCCATCCGCGCCTATGCGACGGCGCTCCTCGATCAACAGGCTGGTGAATGGCAAATGACCGGAATCGACCCTGAGGGATGCGATTTACGATTTGCCGAAAACGTTGCGCGACTCGGGTTTGACCGAATCATCTGTAACGCTGACCAGGCACGTTCCGAGCTAGTGAAACTTGCTAAAAAGTCGCGGAAAACCGCGGAAAAGTGAGTCGCCGAGTGATGTTCGCAAGAGTTGCGGTAACCTCTCTGTGAGGTTATGTTTGAAACGGGGTTGGGTTTGCGCTATAGACGCGCAAATTAGCGTTATAAGTCGCCGGCACGTGAGGTCGGCGATAACAGTTTCAGGAGAGAGATGTGGCGGATATCGGACCATTTATCAGTAAGTTTGGCATCGACAATCACGGGCTGACGGGCAACTCAACCGTTCACTGGAATCAAACAGCTCCGCAACTTTATGAGGCGGGATTACGACGCAATGAAGGCGTACTCTCCGTAGACGGTGCCTTCGTTACAGAGACCGGTGAATACACGGGCCGTTCCCCTAAAGACAAATTCATGATCGAAGACCCTTCTATTCAGGAAGATGTATGGTGGGGCCCGGTCAATCAACCACTTGGCGCAGATAAATTTTCGGGCGTCCATGCCCGGATGATGGATTACCTGAAAGACAAGGAAGTCTTTGTTCAGGATTGCTATTGCGGCGCCGATCCGACTTATCGACTGCCGGTGCGCATCATCACCGAAAACGCCTGGCACAGTCTTTTTGCCCGCAACATGTTCCTCCAGCCCGCGAATGAAGAACTTGCCGGATTTACCCCGGAATGGACAGTGATCCACGCACCGGATTTCCACTCAATTCCAGATAGCGACGGCACCAACAGCGAAGTCTGCATTTTGGTAAATATCCCTGCCAAAACCGTACTTGTAGGTGGCAGTCATTACACCGGTGAAATCAAGAAAAGTATTTTCGGCGTCATGAACTGGATCCTGCCGGCACTTGGGATCATGACGATGCATTGTTCGTCCAATGTTGGTCCCGCGGGCGACGTCGCGATCTTCTTCGGCCTGTCAGGCACCGGTAAGACAACGCTCTCTTCAGACTCAACGCGGACAATGATCGGAGATGATGAGCACGGCTGGTCCGACAATGGCGTCTTCAACTTCGAAGGCGGCTGCTACGCCAAGACGATTAACCTGTCGGCTGAGGCGGAACCGGAAATATACGCGGCATCCCGGCGTTTCGGCACCGTCCTGGAAAATGTTGTACTTGATCCGGTAACGCGGACACCGGATTTTGACGACGGCTCACTTGCCGAGAATGCCCGATCGTCCTATCCAATCGATTTTCTCGACAATGTCAGCGACACCGGTATGGGTGGACACCCCGATAACATCGTGATGTTAACAGCAGACGCGTTTGGCGTATTGCCGCCAATAAGCAAAATGACGGCGGAGCAGGCGATGTATCACTTCCTGTCCGGCTATACTGCAAAGGTTGCTGGTACCGAACGGGGCATGACATCGGGTGCGGAAGCAACCTTCTCGACCTGTTTCGGTGCACCGTTCCTGCCGCGTCACCCAACTGTATACGCCAAGTTACTTGGCGAACGGATCGCCAAACACAAATCAAATTGTTGGTTGGTCAATACTGGCTGGAGTGGTGGCGCCTATGGCGTCGGGGAACGGATGAAGATCGCACATACCCGGGCAATGGTCCGTGCCGCCCTTGACGGCAAACTGGCGACCAGCGGCGTTGCCCAGGACCCGAATTTCGGACTATTGGTTCCGGAAGGATGTCCTGATGTGCCAAGCGATGTATTGGCTCCTCGTAACACCTGGAGCGATAAAGGCGAGTATGACAATACAGCGCAGCATTTAGCGAAACAGTTTGAAGAAAACTTCAAGCAGTTTGAATCTCATGTTGAAGATGAGGTCAATAAAGCGGGTATTCACGCCGCGGCCTAATCAAGAATCGGCTGGTTTTAAGAAAAAGGCGGGTCCGATAACCCGCCTTTTTTCAGATTGAGATTAGGATTTATCTCGCTGTGATGCGTTTATAAGAATCACAGGACCCAGACCGGCAACTATGATCATCAGCGCCGCCAGCGCTGATTCTTCGAGAAGTTCATCTTTGGCAAATTGGTAAACGTAAGTTGAAAGTGTCTCGTAATTGAAGGGCCGAAGCAGCAAAGTCATCGGAAGCTCCTTCATAACATCGACAAAAACAAGGATTCCGCCAGTAAGAAATGATTTTCTGAGAAGCGGCGGCGCAAGAGTTATCATCGTGTTGGAGAAACTTCTCCCAAGCACATAGCTGGCACTCATAATGTTGGGAGAAAGGTGATTGACACCCGAAGCAATTGCACCATGACCAACAGCTTGAAAACGAACAATGCAAGCCAAAACGACAAGGCCGACGCCGCCAATTAAAAATCCCTCAGACATGCCAAACTCGGCGGCGACTCGATCAACGCCCCCTGCAAAGGACACCACGCCTATCGCCAGAATCGCTCCTGGAAATGCATAGCCAAGCGCTGAAATTGTCGAAAGCGCCCTAATTATCGGGTGTTTCCGATAGGTCGTTGTCAGAATCATCACTGCAGCAATTGCCATCACCGCGACAGCAGATATCAGAGATATCGAAAGTGAGTTAATCGATGCCTGCAAAAGAGCGTCGATGTTTGTAATCGCCAGCCCCTTTACGACAAAATTGAGCAAAACACCGGCAGGGATAACAAATCCCAATACAATCGGAGTCATGCAAATAACGATACACAGTACCGCTCTGCCGCCCGTCGCTTGGATAGCGGGGAGTGTCGTTGCCCGTCCGCTTGTGTCGTTGAATCTTTGCCGCCGTCGCGCCCTACGTTCGATTACAATAAGCGCCAGGATAAAAATAAACGCCATGCCTGCAATCTGTGCCGCCGCGGTGAGATTGTTCATGCCCAGCCAAACATTGAAAATCCCCAGGGTTAGCGTTTCCACGGCAAAAAATTCGACTGTCCCGAAATCGGATAAGACCTCCATCAAAACCAGCGCGAGCCCGGCGATGATGGCGGGTCGAGCTAGAGGCAAATCGACGGTAAGTACCGGGTTTCTATTGGTCAGGCGGGCGACTTCAAAATATGACGCGGGGGTTAATCGGAAAGCTGTTCGCGCCAGCAGATAGATATAAGGATAGAGAACAGACGCCATCACGAGGATGGCGCCACCCATGGAGCGAATTTCAGGAAACCAATAATCGCGTACCGACGACCAGCCAAATATCTCACGGAGGAACAGCTGGACCGGACCGGCATATTCCAACAAATCGGTATAGGTGTAGGCGATAATATAGGCGGGCACCGTCGCCGGTAGCAATAATGCCCACTCCAAAACCTTCGCGCCAGGGAATGTATACCGGGCAACGACCCACGCTGTAACGATACCAAAGAGCAGGCTGAGGAGACCGACACCGAGCATCAGCCATAACGTATTCGCTACATAGCGCGGGAATACGGTCGCCATTAGATGAGCCCATAAACCGCCGCTGTCGCCTGTCGCCGTTACAAGAATTGCAACAAACGGGCCAACAAGAATTAGAGCGAAAACAAGTGTCGTAAGCGACCAGGGACTAACCTGGTCGCTAGAACGAGTGAATTGTCTCAGTACTTTCGCATTTACCATCCAACCCGATCAATAATTCTCTGAGCTACGGGTGTCAATTCGGCAATCTTTTCAATGCGAAGCTGGTCTTCCTTGAACGCGCCCCACGACTTAACTTCAGCGCTGGATTCGGTCTTAGGATTAATCGGAAACTCGAAATTGATTTCGCCGTAAAGCGTTTGTGCGGTTTGTTCGGTCAGGAACTCAAGAAGTTTGACCGCTGCCTTTTTGTTTTTCGAAAATTTAACGACACCGCCGCCTGAAATATTAACGTGATTGCCGCGATCTTTCTGATTGGTGAACAGGATCTGAATGCCCTTCGCCCAACCACGCTGATCGGCGATTTTGGATGTCTTGAGCTTGCCAAAATAGTAGCTGTTGATAATGGCTACGTCGCAAACGCCTTCGTAAATCGCTTTAACCTGTGCACGGTCATTTCCCTGAGGACGTCTGGCGAGATTGGCAACCAGACCACGTGCCCACGCTTCAGCAGCCTTCTCGCCCTTTGCCGCCACGACCGAGGCGAGTAAAGCGCGATTGTAAACATGACTACCGGGACGGCTGCAGACTCTGCCCTTCCACTTTGGCTTAGCAAGATCTTCAATCTGTGTAATTTCAGAGGGTTTCACACGATCTTTAGAAATCGCAACGATCCGTGCACGTTTTGACAGGCCAAACCAGCGATTTCCAGAATCCCGCAGATGCGCAGGAATGTTCTTGGAAAGCTTCTCAGACGTGACCGCCGAAAAAAGGTTCTTGTCCACATAGGCGTAGAGCCGGCCAATATCGACCGTAAGCACGACGTCAGCGGGGCTGCGCGCGCCTTCCGCCAAAAGACGCTGAACCAGCCCTTTGGACGCGAATACGACATTCACCTTAATCCCGGATTCTTTTTCAAATGCTTTTAGGAATGGGTTTATAAGGAAGGGTTGCCGATGCGAGTAAACATTCAGTTCGGCCGCTGCCACCGGTGCTATCAAGCCAACCGCCAATAACACGGCAACAACTGTTTTATTTATCAAACGTAAGAAGCTAGATCGCGTGCTTAACATCTTTCTTTTCTCCAGAGCGCAGACCGGGAATACGATCTACGAAGCTATGAAAAATTTCAGCGAACGGTGCAAAATACAACGTCGCCAGGTCATGTGCGTTTGGTTCTGGAGTCTCTTCCAATCCAAACGAAACTGTTTCTTCCTTCTTGGAAATATATAGCGTGCCGGAAAGCCAGTCCCAGATTGCCAGTGCCGCGCCGAAATTTCGATCGTGATGCTCTGGCGCAATCGAGTGGTGAATCTGATGCTGTGCTGGTGACATAAATATATGTTCAGGGCCAGCGCCGTAACGGATTCTAATGTGCGAATGCCGGAGATTGGCCCCGGTAACGTTGAATATGAAAAGTAGGGCATTTACGCCGTAGATCGACACCAAATCGACACGATCTCCAAAGAAGAATACAAACAATGAAATTGAGATCGCCTGAACAAATATTCCTCTGAAGGAGAAAAGCACTCCTTCAATTGGATGAGTTCGATAAACAGTAAAGGGCGTCAATGTTTCAGCAGAGTGATGTGTTTTGTGGAATGCCCATAAGCAGGGGACTCTGTGAAGACAGTAATGCACGGCGAAGCGTGAGAAATCATCTAGTACAAACAGAAAAACTGTATAGATGATCGATACAGTCCAAACAGAAACATCGCCGAAGAATGCGGACCCTGCCGGTATCGTCTCATGCATATACATGAAGAGCGCCGTTGCCACTGCCAGCTTGGTCACGAAGAGTGGCGTCATCGCCAGCATGATCGCCTGATTGACCAAAAGCAATTTGTAATCAGCTCGGGCAGAGCGTGAAAAAATCACGGCGCGCCCAAGAATATTTTTGAAGCCTTCTGACGCACCTTTGCGCCAAGATGATTTGGAGACCCAAGCGCTCCAGATCAGAGCAACGACAATAGCAACCAGTAAGTATCCGACCGAAACCCTTTTTTGAGGGTTGGTGAATGAGTCCACTAAAAGCGGCAGATATTCCTGAGTTACCCAGTCAATTATCATCGCTAAAGATTCCGACTACCGGAAAGCAAAAGAGGCAGCGGGCACGATCGTACCAGCTGCCTCCTTTTGCGATAAAACGATTAGTCGTTTTCGGCCGCTGATCCGCTGCCTAACTTTTTGAGCATTTCACTCATGTTAGCCATTTGATCGTTATTGCGTGCCTTAACGCCGAACTTATCGACCATCAGCTTCTGGGCCTTAAGCATATGGGCCATATATTCACCCAAACCTGATGCTTCACCCTTAACGTAGTTGCCTTTGCTGTCGATGTCCGTGACCTGACTTGCGTTCATCATAACCGGTCCGTATCCGATAAGGCGGTTAAGCCGTGCGGCGGTCTCACCAAGGTTGGACTTGCCTGTTTGCAGAGCCAGGCTGAAGCCCTTCAATTCACCCCAATGTTTGATGTACTTCTTCAACGCTTTGTCATTGGATTTCTTGGCTGCATGATTAGCGCGAATCTTCTTCAGATCCTTGAAGACTGAACCCGCATATTTGAAAACAGATTCTGCGAGAGTCTGCTGCCAGTTTTTCTCGATAACCTTGGCATACGCGCGAAGCTTAGCACGTTGACCATCAGTCAACGCAGCACCATTAGCTGACGTGATAAGCTTACGTCCGTCCAGGAATGCCGTTACGATATTCTTGGAATAGGACGTCTTACCGGACCGGTCATAACCTGCCGCATAGTAAGCAGGACCAAAGACCATTTCCTTGTAAAGGTCGACTTTGCCGTCGCCATTCTTGTCAGCGTAGGACTTTGCCTTGGCCTTACGCTTGGCAATGCCATAAAGCTGATCTGGTGAAAGCGTCAAAGCATGTGCTGGTGTACCGAAATAACCGAAAGCTTCGTCCCAGCTATGTTCCTTACCAGTGTACGCAGCACCCTTCTTATAAGGTTTGTTATTGGGTTTGTTCTTCGCACCCAATTTTTCGTCAAGATAGTTATCGACGGCCTGGTTATAGAAAACCGCGCCCATGATGAACTTTGAAATCAGCTGCGGGTAGTTATAACCGTTTGCTGCATCAACGCCTTTCTTGGCGGAAGATGCCTTGTCAATCCAGAACTTAACTAGCTCAGGGCCCGTCATATTATTGGGCATTCCGGAAATAGCCCCTTTATAGGTCTTGCCGGAAAGATTCTTCTTCTTGCTGATCTGATCAACAGCAGTCTGTTTGATCGTGAAAGTGCCCTTTGATTTAGGAGCAACAATACTGCGACCCTTACCCTTGCCAGCATAGTAAGACATCATCTCTGCCTTAAGCTTGGCATTTGGTTTGCCATTGCCCTTGCCGGCCAACTTCTTAAGTGAATCATGCAATACCTGGCGTGCAATCTGCCCGGTATACGCTACGGAGTTTTTCTTGGAACCCTTGTAGCTTTTTTCTGTCACGGGGAACGTCCCGTAAACGTTATCAGCAGCCAGAACAGGCGCTGAAACCAATGCCACTGCTGCGACCGTAATACCTAGTGTTTTGTAGTAACTCGTCATCTCATCTCTCCCAGAGTCGAATACGCCTGATCGATGCCAAGGCAACAAGGATTCCTAATGAGAATGATTATTAATGTCAACTCAATTGCAAACGATTCTCAATTAAAGGCGGAGGGAAAATTCATAATAACGTTTTTGTCCGCAAAACCGCTGAAATTAGCGAAAAAATAAGCGACGAGATTTATTTACAGGCTTTTATGCGCAGCATAAGATGTGCAGAATTTTCAAATGAAAAATTCTTTCTGCGAAACACCCTTCGAAACAACAATTTACGGCGTCCGGAAACACTTTGATGCTCAAGCTTGAAAACCTAAGTCTTCGGTTTGACGACCATCAAATCATTCGCGGAGTCTCTTTCGATGTTGGCGACGGAGAACTCGTTTGCCTGCTGGGACCAAGCGGGTGCGGCAAGACGACGACGCTCCGTTTGATTGCCGGATTCGAAAGACCTGAAGGCGGCACTATAAAAATTGATAATGAAGTTGTGTCAGCTCCTGGAACCGCTGTCGCGCCGCAAAAAAGGGGCGTTGGATTTCTATTTCAGGACTATGCGCTGTTTCCTCACCTGACAGTCGCGGAAAATATAGCGTACGGCCTCCCGGATCAGACCAAGGATCAGACCAACCAACGCACAGGAGAAATGCTGAGTCAGATCCGAATGACAGCCCATGCGGACAAATATCCGCATGAATTGTCCGGTGGCGAACAACAGCGTGTTGCATTGGCTCGTGCCCGTGCGCCCCGACCTCGCCTGCTCTTGCTGGACGAGCCATTCTCGGGATTGGATACAACGTTACGGACGAAAATTAGACGTGAAACCAGAGATATCCTTAAGGAGCAAGGTGTTACGGCGATCATGGTCACGCACGACCCCGAAGAAGCTATGTTGATGGCTGACCGCATCGTTCTTATGCGCAATGGACGTGTTGTCCAAACGGGTTCGCCGCGGGAACTCTATAATGAGCCGGTGGACGCCTTCGCGGCAGAGTTCTTTGGCGATGTAAACCACCTCGAAGGTGTCGTTGATGGCGAATGGATTACAACCGAAGCTGGTCAAATACCGAATAAAAATTACCCCGACGGCGCCGCAATCGATGTTCTCGTTCGCCCTGATGCTATTTCCCTGGGATCAGAGGAGTTAGAAAATTCGCTTTCCAAGCAAGTGCACGTTTGCGCGGTAGATTATGTGGGCGGTTCAAGCCATGTTCGCTTGGGATTTAGTGAAGAAATCGATGACGCGGAGCACATTACGGCTCGCCATCCTGGCCCGTTCGATGCGGCAATCGGCGACCGGCTGCAATTAAACATCGATCAGACCAAGACTTTTACCTTTCCGAAGCTGGAAGACGTCTGACGGCCTTTACCCAGGGGCCAACCTTAGACACACAAACAATCATTGTTTAATACTGGTTCGTTCATTCGGGTCTCTTGCCGAACGATCACCCACAAACCTGATGCTTCGATGATCCTACGATCCAATTTATCCGCAAAATTTGATGCCGTGCCGGCGCCGGCACGAGCGGCATTCTGGATAACGCTCGCAGGTTTCTTCTTTACGATCTCCATGGTTTCGGTTCGCAAGGTTTCGGTCGACATGCACGTGCTGGAAACTGTGATGTTCAGAAGCATCTTCGGTATCGCATTTATGGTGCCGTGGCTTGTTCGGAAGGGGCTGTCGGGAATCAAGACTAAACGTCTCGGTCTGTTGGCCATCCGGGGTTCACTCGCATATTTCGTGACGTATTTTTATTTTGCCGCCGCCGCACTAATTCCGCTGGCCGATCTTACTTCAATCACCTTTACCAGGCCGATTTTGGGTACCATCGCTGCAATTCTGATTTTGCGTGAGGTCGCCGGTGCGCGCCGCTGGTCAGCGATAATAGTTGGCTTTATTGGCATGTTGATAATTGTCCGCCCGGGGTTCGTTGACGTAAATGTGGGTATCTTACTGGTGCTGTGCGGTGTGATGTTCCAGACCTGCAACACCGTCATCGTCAAAATGCTGACCAGAACAGAGGACCCCGACACAATTGTCCTCTATCACACTCTTTTTATTCTGCCGCTGTCGATTATCCCGGCCATTTACGTTTGGCAGAATCCTACTTTGGAGCAGTGGGGCTGGTTCGCGATCATTGGCGCCGCGGGTATCCTGACGCAACGCTGTATGACCCGGGCATTTGTTGCCGCCGATGCCACATACGTACTCGCACTTAGCTATCTGCGGCTTCCGATTGCGGCCTTGGTTGGATTTGTTGTGTTCAGCGAGATACCCGTTATTTGGGTATGGCTCGGTGCCAGTATCATTTGTGCTTCCTCAGCTTATATTGCGCACAGGGAATCGATCCTCGATCACAAGCAAACCAAAGAAGAGCCATCGACCTCATGAGTTGGTTGACAAGAATCATCGATAGCTGGCCGGCCGTTGTTCAGTGCACGTTCTGGATACTGATTTCAGGTACGCTCATGGTTTTACAACTTGGGATCGTTCGGTTGATTGCCAACGACATTAATGTCTTTGAAATCGTTTTTTTCCGCGCTCTGTTCAGCTGTATCTTTATTGTGCCAATCGTCATCGCGACACCGACCATCCTGACCCACGTCAATCGGCCTGTCGTTATGAGCATTTGCGGGACACTCGCCTATGTCGCGGGGGTCTGTTTTTATTTTGCCGCGCAGTACATGCCTATCGCCGACATTACGGCAATTCATTTTTCGCGACCGATCTTCGCCGCAATCCTGGCTGCGATTATTCTTAAAGAAGGACTCAAAGGCCCGCGGGCTATTGCTATTTTGGGTGGATTTATAGGTGCGGCAATTATCATTCGTCCAGGTCTGGTTGAATTCAACATCGGCATATTCTTTGTACTGGGAGTGGTGGCCTCGCAAACCTGGAACCCAATCAACCGCCGTATCCTGTCACAAAGCGAGCATCCCGACAGTGTCGCGGTTTGGACGCAGATAATCATCCTGCCATTGGCAGCGATACCGGCGATCATTGTTTGGATTACGCCAACCTGGGAACTGCTTGGCTGGATGGCGCTCATCGGGCTATTGGAGATGCTGAACCAGCGCGTATTGGCTCGCGCCTATATACAAGGCGAGACTATTGTTGTTTTGGCACTTCATTATACGCGCCTGCCATTAGCAGCCATTGTCGGTTTTCTGATGTTTAGCGAGATTCCCGAAATTTGGGTTTGGATCGGGAGTGCCGTGATCGCCGGCGCAGCACTATATCTCGCGCATCATGAACGTAACACTGCAAACAAAGAAAGCTCTTAAAACCGGGGCGCTATTTCTCGTGTTAATCATGTATTAACCAAGAATAATGAAATTAGGTTTATTATTAATATTTGCAGAAATTCGAATTTCCCCGGTATTGGGCAATGTCTCCAAGTTCTTTTTTAAGTCATGCTTATAAGTTGATTAGCACCGACGAAGCTTGCCGCTCGTGTGTGATTACCGACCCGAACCAACCGGACAATCCAATAACATATGTAACAGCGGATTTCGAAAAACAGACCGGCTACAAGGCTGAAGAAGTTATAGGACGGAATTGCCGCTTTCTTCAGGGTCCTGAAACGAACCCGAATACGGTAAATGAAATACGTCAAGCTCTTGAGGTAGGCGAACCTGTTAAAGTTAAAATCTTAAATTATACCCGTAATGGGAATCCATTCTGGAACACGCTCTCAATCCGTCCGTCATTTGATGAAAACAGCAAAATCCGGGCATTCGTCGCAGTCCAGATGATAACCCTTCCAGAAACCGGCTGATGGCTCGAAACACCCAAAATTCTATTTAGTAGGTTCGTCTCGCTGCGAATGCATTGATTTAGAACAGGTCTAAAAATCCATCATGTGAATAAGCGGCTGCATGTCTTTCACCTCAGCAACATTGGTCCAAGCTTCGATAACTTCACCACATCGCTCCGCGCCGAGCACTGGTTCGCCCTGCGCCCGGAACTTGGTCGCGATATCTTCGGCCGTCATCGGGTTGGCAGGGTGACCGGGCGGGTTGGCACATTCAACCTCATGCGTTGTTCCATCCGCCATCTTGACCAACACGCGCACCATCATCGTATCAGGCAATAGTGCCTCAATTTCAGGGTCGGCAGTGACAGTGATCTTGTTGAGCAACGGTCGAAGTGCAGGATCGCGGACCTGCGCTTCGTCAAAGGAAGCAATCGTCAGCGGGCCCTCTATCATCGATTTAGCCAGAATATAGGGCAGGCTATGATCTGCTGTCTCACGAGTTTGCGGATCCCATTTTTCCGGTTCACTGCCGATCTCATGCTTACAGAACGCATCACATAAAACTTCAATGGACTCGATTTTATCGATATCAGGCGCAGAGATTTTTTCCTTCAGCTCCATTCCTGCCCAAACCACCGGCTGACCGTTGGTCTCCAGCGGCCAATATTTGACCAGAACCTTGGGCAAATCGAACTCACCGCCTTTCGTCGGGAATTTGGAAATCTCAAATTCGCCGGTGACATTGTCGAACAGCCCGCAGCGCCCTTCGAATGCATTTCCAGGACCGATCATCCCTTCTGCCGCAAGCGTGGCCGCAAACACGCCATTGCGTGCCGCGAAGGCTGTCGCGACATTTTTCCACGGCGTCAATTCGCCAGAGCGTGTCACGCGGAGAGGTACGGTAGATGTTGCCGTCATGCCGATCGCATTAGCCGTTTGCTCAAACGAAAGCCCGAGCAAATTGCAAATTCCCGCGGCCGCCGAAATGCCAACCGCAAATCCCTGATCCCATCCCAGATGGCGCATGTTTGAGTATTCGCTGAGCCGGATAAAAATCTCATAGGTTACAAGGACGGAGGCGAGAAATTTCTTACCGTCAAGTGGCATTGCCCCCGCCATGGCGAGGTGCGACCCAAGCCCGTCGCTCGGGTGACCGCCCGGGTAACGGTCATTGAAATCATAATTGCGGATCATGCAGGCATTGATAAAACCAGCGATCTCTACCGGCAGCGTCGCGTCTTGAAACAGTGTGCGGCCGGCAAACATACCAGGTGTTTGTCCCGCAGCAAGACGGCGGCCGATCGCCGCCGGTTCGCAATCGTAGGCCCCCAAGGCACAACCCAGCGCATCAATCAGATGCTGCCCGCCAAGATGAGCAATATCGTCACCCAGATGATCGAAGGCCAGCTCCGTTGCGAAGGTCGCAATTTGTTCGGTCAGCTGGTCCATAATTTTTCTCCTATGCCGGTTATTTGTCCGGAATGTGTTCTGCACGGAAGGAAGATAGCGGCACCGGCGGATCCTCTTCGCTGCCATCGATCCACAAATCAAAAACAACTTCCTTCTCGGGTGTGACTTCGAGCAAGCGCGCTTGGCACATGCCGCCACGATTATCGTTGGTTGGCACGCCATCTATCGTACAAACACCGCCGAATGTCATGAAGGTATTTCCTGTCTCAGGAAGGCGAAAAGCACCGCCCTGATAGCAAGCATAGAGGCCTTCGCCGGGACCATCGCCGTCGCCAAACGACCAAATCTGCTCAACCGTCATCGCGCTCTCATCAACGGCGAATTCGACGATACGGCTATAATTCTGTTCTGCCGGCAGTTTCTCCGCGAAGGGCAAGGCGCGATGGTTGCCGTTATCGAAACACAGGATAGTGCCAGACGGTGTCACTGAACAATCATGCTGATGATATTGCCATTCAATATTACCAACGGGTTTAAGAAGCTTTTCCGACCAGGGCGATTTCCAGTTTCCCGGATCACCTAAAATCCACTTAATCTCGCCGGTTGCTCTGAAAAATTTGAGGATGCAGTCCTGTGTCCGTAGCGAGAGCATGATCGTATCGTCTGCGGGGTCGTAAAAAACCGCATTGGAGTGGCACCAGTCATTGCTATCGAGAAACCCCAGCTTGTGCCAATAGCCGGAACAGCTACCATAACATAGGCGGTAAGGATCGAGCATATCCAACAGGTGCCATTTATTGACGATCTCGCCTTTAGGCGTGACCTCAATAATCACATCGCCAACGACTTTTGCTGTTTCGCGTGTCGTGTTTGGATCGTCATCAGCTGTGGGCCAATCCGACAACTCCCGCATCTCAGCACTCATGAGAAGCAAATTGCCATTGGGAAAAATATTAACCCGATGGTGGGTAAGCGGCACATCGATGGCCACGCTATTGGGGAGCGGCTCCTTATCCTGCCATTTTCCGGCAGCATGCCACTGACGGACCACCTGACCAGAGCGCGTTACCTCCTTGATCAGCCCCGCCCCCGTCAACGAGAACATTATGTTTCCATTCGGTAACGCACAGCTGTCCTGCGCCGCGGTATCAAACTTTAGATTGAACGGAAAGTTTCCTTCCCGGTCGACGCCGATAATCCAGCCAACTTTATTGCGGCCTATATCGGGACCTCCCGGGCGAACATTAAAAACCATCATTCCAGGTTCGCGGCGTTGGGGATCACACACCTCGATCCGATGCGGTGGCAGGTTACCTACAGTCATTTCACGATCTTTCCGGCTAGTGCGCCTCATCCCAGCTGGCACCGGAACCCGTATCGCAGATCAATGGAACAGAGAGGCTGGCCGCTGATTCCATGGTGGTTTTGACGATCTCTTCAGTCTTTTTCAGCTGTTTTTCGGGCACTTCGAAGATCAGCTCATCGTGGACCTGAAGCAGCATTTGCGCTTTGAGCTTGGCCGCTTTGAGCGCGCCCGGCATGAGGATCATCGCCCGCTTTATGATGTCAGCAGCCGACCCCTGCAACGGCGCATTGATTGCCGCGCGCTCCATGAAATTGCGGCGCGCGGGGTTCTTATCCTTGATTCCCGGCACATGAACGCGCCGGCCGTAAATGGTTTGTACATAGCCATTCTCGCGGGCGAATTCCTTGGCTTCATCCATATACCCTTTTACGCCGGGATACCGCTCAAAATAGGCCTCGATGTAAGACTTTGCGTCGCCTTGCGGAATCCCCAGCTGGCGTGCCAAACCAAAGGGGCTGATGCCGTATATGATCCCAAAATTAATCGCCTTGGCGCGGTTTCGTGTCGGGCCGTCGAGCTCATCCAACGGGATGCCGAATACTTCGCTTGCCGTCATGGCGTGAATATCCGCGCCGTCTTTAAAAGCAGTTTTAAGCGCGTCAATATCTGCAACATGTGCCAGCAGGCGCAACTCAATTTGCGAATAGTCGGCGGACAACAAGACGTTACCACTATCCGCGACAAAGGCCGTTCTGATCTTGCGGCCCTCCTCGGTTCGGATGGGAATATTCTGCAGGTTGGGGTCGTTGGACGACAACCGACCTGTCGATGCTACGGCCTGCGAATAAGAGGTGTGCACGCGACCTGTTTTTGCATCAATCTGGCCCATAAGTGCGTCGGTATAGGTGCTCTTGAGTTTGCTAAGCTGCCGCCATTCCAAAACCTTTACCGGCAGGTCGTGTCCCTGCGCCGCCAAACCCTCGAGTATATCGGCACCTGTACCGTATGCGCCGGTCTTTCCCTTCTTGCCTCCCGGCAGACCCATTTCATCGAACAGGACCTCGCCCAACTGTTTTGGTGAGCCGATATTAAATTCATGCCCAGCCAAATCATGAATTTCATCGCCTAGCGCCGCTATCCGTTTTTCGAAATCATCCGACAGGTTTTTGAGGACTTTTACATCGACTTTGATTCCTGCCGTTTCCATATTCTCCAGAACGCCGACCAAAGGTCTTTCGATGCGCTCATATACCGTTGCCATCTTTTCGAACACGAGGCGCGGCTTTAGGAGTTGGTGCAGACCGAGCGTTACGTCAGCATCTTCCGCTGCATAATCGAGCGCTGCATCAAGCTTTACCTCGGCAAAGCTGATCTGCTTTTTGCCGGTACCGGTAACCTCGCTGTATTTGATATTCGTACGATCCAGATGCAATCGTGTCAGATCATCAAGACCATGACCATGCGAACCGCCATCTAGGACATAGGACAACAACATTGTGTCATCGACCGGGGACATGCTGACGCCATAACGCGCAAAAACCTCGCTGTCATATTTTGCGTTGTGGGCGATTTTTAGCGTACCGCGATCCTCCAACATCGGCTTTAAAAGTTTAACTGCCTTCTTGAGTGCCACCTGTTTCGGCGCGCCATCAGTCGCCGCATCCTCAGCTTCACCGCCGAGATCCAGTGAGCCCTGACTTTTGGGCGCGACATGGCCAACCGGGATGTAGCAGGCTCGCGCGCCATCCACGGGCTTTGCGACAGAAAGGGAAACGCCAACCAGCTCCGCATTTAACGAATCCAGTGAATTGGTTTCGGTATCGACCGCAACGGTCCCTTGCTCTAACGCCGCTTCGATCCATGCCTTGAGAGTTTTTTCATCCTGTACAAGCGCGTACCCGGCTTCGTCGCGGCCGTTATCCAGCATCGGTACTGGCGCGTCATCCGGCACTTCGTGGCCGGCGGCCACCAGTTGGGCTTTGACTTTCGCCAATGTTGACTTGAATCCCTGCTCCTCCAGGAATTCTATAAGCTTCTCCGGCTCAGGATCCCGAACCGTGAAGCTGTCATACGACTGCTCGACCGGCGCATCAGAAGCGAGTGTGACCAAGTCCCGCGAAATACGTGCCTGGTCGGCGAACTCGATCAGGTTCTCGCGGCGCTTGTTTTGTTTAATTTCGCCCGCTCGCTCCAGCAGCGTATCAAGATTGCCATATTCTTCCAGCAATTGCGCCGCCGTCTTAACACCAATCCCCGGCACTCCCGGAACATTGTCTGCGGAATCCCCAGCCAGTGCCTGAACGTCGATGACTTTTTCCGGCTTCACGCCGAATTTTTTCTCGACCTCGTCATAACTGATGGGTGTTCCCTTCATGGGATCCTGCATCGATATATTGTCGTCAATCAGCTGCATCAGATCTTTGTCGGAAGATACGATCGTGACGCGGTGACCGTCAGCGGCAGCCTGCTTGGCATATGTTGCGATCAGATCGTCGGCTTCATATCCCTCCATTTCGGCCTGCGGCAGCCCGAAAGCAGTGACGGCGTCGCGTATTAGGGAAAATTGGGGAATCAGGTCGTCGGGCGGTGGTGGCCGGTGCGCTTTGTATTCGGGATAGATATCCGACCGGAAGGTCTTTCGAGCGGTGTCAAAAATAACGGCAAGGTAATCTGATTCTGAATCATCCACCAATTTGGTCAGCATGGACGTAAAACCATAGACCGCATTTACCGGCGTGCCGTCTGGCCGCGTCATCGGCGGCAATGCGTGATAGGCGCGGAAAATATATCCGGATCCGTCGATCAATAATAAATGCTTGGAGTCTTTTGCCGCCGCCATGACCTCATCCCTAATTCTAGAACTCAAAACATGCCGTAAGGCGACTGGGGAGTCGAGGGCTCCAGCGAATCATCACGCTAATTCGCAGAGGTATAAAGTTTTGCTCTGAGCAATCGGGTCACTTGTAACAGGTCGGCTGAAGCTCGCTCTAACTACAAGCAAAGAGTAGCTTAATGCCCACCAGCAATTTTCGTGCCGGGCTTAAGAACATAGAGACGGTCGCAATAGCCACATTCGACTTTGCCGTCGACTAAAGTGAGATAGACCCGCGGATGGCCTAGCGCGCCGCCGCCGCCGTCACAGGCGACTGTTAGCTCTTCAACTTCGATGGTTTCGGGTGGTTCCGGGGCTGTACCGGCCATAATGTTTTTCCTCATTGGCTACGCGCGGTTTATTGACCGCGAACGCTGCGCGATGATACCCAATGTGCCCCAACGTGCAAAGAAGCATGCACGTATACGAAGCTGCTGAAGATTGGGCCAAATACTTATGAATGTTACTGCTCCGCCGTCTTCCGAAGACATGCCTGCTCTGGCCGTGGAGACCGAGGCTTTGACCAAAATCTATACACCGTCCTTTGGTCCCAAGGTGCGGGCACTGGATAATGTCGATTTGCAAGTTCCGCGGGGATCGGTATTTGGGCTTCTGGGACCCAACGGCGCTGGCAAATCAACGCTGATCAATATTCTTGCGGGTTTGGTCATCAAGACGTCAGGCAACGCAAGAATTTGGGATTTCGATATTGAGGCGCAGATGCGTCGAGCACGTTCGGCAATTGGTGTCGTTCCACAGGAAGTAAATCTCGATGCGTTTTTTTCACCACGCGAAGTGCTGGATTTACAGGCGGGATTATACGGTGTTCCCAAAAAAGAACGCCGGACGATGGAAATCCTTGAAGCGGTCGGCTTGGCCGACAAGGCCGATGCCTATGCGCGGTCGCTATCCGGTGGCATGAAACGGCGCCTGTTGATTGCCAAAGCACTGGTACACACCCCGCCGGTGGTCGTACTCGATGAACCGACAGCTGGCGTTGATGTCGAGTTGCGACGCCAACTATGGGCCTATATGAGGATATTAAACGACGCCGGCACGACGATATTGCTAACCACGCACTATCTCGAAGAAGCCGAGGAAATGTGCGACACCATCGCCATCATCGATCACGGAAAGCTCGTCGCCTGTGATGCAACGCCATCTCTCATCAGCCGGCTTGATCAGAGAACACTGACAATTTCTCTCTCCGAACCGCTGGAATCCCTGCCGGCCGAACTGGCGGAATTTACGGCGGAGCTTGCGGCTCCTAACCAGTTGGTTTTTCGCTTCTCGCCGAGCAGCACAACGGTTGGTGAAATCCTTGCCGCTCTGCAGACCGCAAACCTGACCGTCGCCGACCTGGCGACCCAGGATGCAGATTTGGAAGACGTGTTCTTACGGCTTACGGGGATTGACGAAGAAGACAGCCGCACGGCCGCAACCGATCCACCTTCTGGCGCCGTTTCTGTTGCCCGCAGCAATCCGCCACTATGACCGCATTGCGGCTCTTTCTTCTTTCACTCGTTCTGATTTGCGCGGGATGTGCGTCACCGGTCATCAAACCGATGGGTCCGGCCACGACGTCACCAAGCGCGGACGAAAAATTTTTAACGACACATGACGGCGTTCAACTCCCGCTGCAAATTTGGAAAGCTGTAACGCCAAAGCCTAAAGCCATCTTTGTCGCTGTCCACGGTTTTAACGATTATGCCAATGCATTTTATTTACCGGCGCCGTGGTGGGCAAAACGCGGCATCACGACTTACGCCTATGATCAGCGCGGCTTTGGCCGGGCGCCCAACCGCGGATTCTGGCCCGGATCCCCCACGCTAAAGAACGATCTGAGAGCAGCTGTTCAAGCAATTCGTTTTCGCCATCCGAAAACACCTATTCATGTCCTAGGCGTCAGCATGGGTGGCGCTATCGTCATGGCGACCCTGGCCGATGGTCCCATAGAAGGCATAAAGGGCGCGGTATTAGCCGCCCCCGCGGTCTGGGGACGGCGGCATATGAATGTCTTTCAGAGGGCCGCATTGTGGATTTTGTCCAACACTGTACCGGGCCTGAAGCTGACCGGCGAAGGGCTAAACATAAAGCCCAGCGACAACATCAAAATGCTGCGCAAAATTTCCAGAGACAGACACATGATCCGTGGCACCCGTATCGATGCCATCAAAGGGCTCGTCGACCTCATGGATACGGCTTTCGACGCGGCACCAAAAATCGGCCATACGCCTCTCTTTATCGCCTATGGCCTTAAAGACGAAATTGTTCCCAAAGACCCGACAATTTCTGTAATGCGCCGCCTCGACCCTAAACACACAAAGAAGGCACTCTATGACACTGCCTGGCATATGCTGTTGCGTGATCTTAAGGCCGAGATTATCTGGCGGGATATCGTGAGCTGGACCAATGACCGGAGCCTGCCATTGCCGTCCGGCGCGGATAAACAGGCCATCAAGACAATTGCGCCAAAGGCGGCGGCTGGAGTAATCTCCGCCCCAGCGCACCCGTAGCTCAGCTGGATAGAGCGCTGCCCTCCGAAGGCAGAGGTCACAGGTTCGAATCCTGTCGGGTGCGCCACTTTTCTTTCAATAAGTTCAGATAGTTATCAGTTCGTGATTTCAGTCTGACCTCACAGAAATGCAGTTTTGACACAGATTTGACACAGTAAGAGGTCAAATCATGGGTTGTGTGCGTAAAAGAGGTAGGTCTTGGAATGCTCAAGTGAGGATTTCTGGATGGAGGAATTTTACCAAATCATTTGCTAAAAAGTCTGATGCTATTGTCTGGATAAATGATCTAGAACAGAAACTTCGTTCTGCTCATATTCCAGATAGTCCAATCGATAAAAAGATAACTCTAAAAGACCTTCTTCTGAAATATGCAGAAGAAGTTTCTCCTTCTCACAAAGGTGTTATTGCAGAAATTTATCGATTGAAATCTATTGCACGACGGTGGATTGGTGATTTGGATATTAGATACCTCTCCAAACAACACTTCATTCAATATCGTGATGACAGACTGAAAGTCGTCACTGGTGGAAGTGTTGGTGCTGAACTTGCACTGATAAAAAGGGTCTTAGATACAGCAGTTAGAAAATGGGGGTATGGTGTTCCCTATAATCCAATCTGCGATATTGAATACCCAAAAGGTTCAGGTGCAAGAACCAGACGCTTATTAGGGAACGAAAAAGACCGTCTCCTCATCGCC
>CEUQ01023147.1_pt1 | contig 67931 bp, 66 predicted proteins | sample 361491 | NCBI WGS metagenome assembly CEUQ01 (sample SAMEA2622796, study PRJEB7988) | marine metagenome | biome: marine biome (ENVO:00000447); feature: marine epipelagic mixed layer (ENVO:xxxxxxxxx); material: "saline water (ENVO:00002010), including plankton (ENVO:xxxxxxxx)" | depth 120 m | reverse complement strand
GTCATTCGCATCAAAGCGAGCCATGTCGGTCTATGACGTATCTCTAATATGGAATTCATCGTTAGCTTGTTACCGGTCATTTAAAAGCAAGATGTAAATTTCTTGATAGTACGAGATTGGAGACCGGAGTCGATTTGTTTCGTGATACACGAGGCACAAGCTAAGCGAATTGGAAAACATTCGGGCGCAGTAGACCACCCTCCAAAACCCTCTAATATCCCGTCTCATCGATAAATCACAGATTTCTACGGAGACCATCGTTATGGCTGTTCATTTTAATAATGTGCATGAGATGTTGCTTTTGGCGCGGCGCAATCTGAGCCAGGACAATTGGGATTACATCAACGGTGCGGCGGAAACGGAGACCAGTTTGCGGCGCAATCGCATGGCCATCGATAGTCTCGCATTTCGCCCGCGCGTGTGCCGCGATGTGCGCGAGATTGACATGAGTGCCACCTTTCTCGGCGACAAGATCCGCATCCCGGTTTTGCTGGCACCGATGGGCAGCATCCACCGCTGGACACCGAAAGGCGCGCTGGAGGTTGATACGGCGGCTGAGGAATTCGGAACGATTAATTTTATCAGTACGGTGACGGAACCGAGTCTGGAGGAGATCGCCGCCAATAGTCCGCATCCCAAGTCATTCCAGATTTATGTCAGGGGCGATTATGACTGGATAAAGGCGCTGGCGAAACGTGCCGTCGATGCGGGGTACAAATCGATAACGCTGACTGTGGACTCCTCATTTTACGGCAACCGCGAGCGCTTGAGCCCGACGCAGCTTGCCCTGCGCAATGTGCCCGAGCGCGATTTCCAGAAAGGCATTACCTGGGACACCGTCAAAATGGTTCAGGACACGATTGGCGACGTGCCGTTTATCGTCAAAGGCATCATGACTTCGGAGGATGCGGCAATCGCGGCAGAGCATGACGTCAATTGTATTTACATCTCTAACCACGGCGGGCGGCAACTCGATCACGTTTACGGCAATATCGACACCTTGCCTGAAATTGTAGAAGCCGTGGATGGCAAGTGTGAGGTTATTATTGATGGCGGATTTACGCGCGCTGGCGACATGCTGAAAGCCATCGCCTTGGGGGCCGATGCCGTCGCGATTGGGCGTCTTCAGGCCTGGGCGTTAGGCGCCGGGGAAGCCGACGGCCTGGTTAAATGTCTTGAATTGCTGGAGATAGAGATAGAACGCACGATGGGGCTTTTAGGCGTTACCAGCCTTGATCAGCTCGATCCATCTTATGTTGGGCCCGCCATGCCGGTACGCCTGCCGCACGAGCATAGCGCCTTTCCGCATCTTCCGGATGGTAGAATCCCTTGATATAGAATAGGATTGCACAACAAAAACAAGGTTAAAGAGGTGCGGAATGGAACTACCGAGTAGCGATAAGTTCTACTCGATGAGTGTCGAGTCGATGGACACTAGCAAGCTGATGAGAAATGCAGCTCGCCAGCGTGATGTCCGGAAGTTCGACACATTTCCGATCATCGATTGCGATTCTCATCATTATGAAAGCGAGTCAGCTGCGGAGATTATCGAGTTCCTCGATGACCCCGTGATCAAGCAGCTCGCCGAAAGTGAGAAATCGCGTGGCAAACCGGCCGGTATTTTCGGCGGCGGCCGAATTGGCTATCAGGATCGCGGTGGTAGAATTACGCGCTATCCGTTACGCCGGACAGAGCAAACGCCGGGAGATGGAGAACACCGCACATCACACATCACGCATCGCTGGATGGATGCGATGGGCGTGGATTACACCTGTCTGTTTCCGGGCCCGATGCTGGGTTTGGGGTTGCATCCCGAGCCCGAAATCGAATACCGGCTCGCCAAGGCTTACAATCGTTGGCTTGTAGAAACCGTTTTACCCAACTCGCCACGGATCAAAGCGCTAATCTGTTTGCCGTTTAATCATCATCGCGGTTCCTATGAGATTATCCAGGAGTTCGGTGATCACAAAGACGTCGGCGGTTTCTGTGTCGCGTCGGTTCGCGATACGGCCGTGCATTCTGACGATCTGATGAAATGTTATTCCCTGATGGAAGAGATCGGCAAACCGCTATCATTCCATTCGGGTACCAACTGGAGCGGGTCACATCTGCGTCACTCCAGCCGGTTTATCGCTGTCCATTCGCTGTCTTTCCCGTGGTACGTCATGGTCCATATCGCCAATTGGGTGACGAATGGTCTCAATGTACGTTTCCCAAAACTGAAAGTGATATGGGCGGAAGGTGGCCTCGCCTGGATTCCGTTCCTGATGCAGCGGCTCGATCATGAATATATGATGCGAACCTCTGAGGCTGCAGCCCTTGAAAAGCTGCCATCGGAATATATGAAGGATATGTATTACAGCACGCAGCCTTGCGAAGCGATGCATCCGGAGCAGCTGGAACACACATTCGAACTTATCGATGCTGAGAACACGCTCCTGTACGCATCGGACTATCCGCATTGGGATATGGATGTGCCGAGTGTGATATACGATCTACCGTTCCTCGATGAACGTCAAAAACGTAAAATTCTTGCAGAAAATTCGGCGGAACTATTCGATATCGATTACAGTGATCGTTACCCTGATTACAAACCGCTGTCCTGAACAGAATGTTGGTCAAAAAAACGGGCGCCACAGGACCTGTGCTACAGCCCTAGTTATTTATGGCGCGGTCATCTCGCTGCCACTTTCTGGTGCAGTGGTATGCAGATAATAGGCTGACCTATTGCCACCAAGGTCGCCGAATCACTAATGTTTCGTGACTTGGAACCCTGCCTCTATATTTGTATGTCGTGATAGACGAACTTTTATTGTTATCTGTATATTCTATGACCATATTTTTAAAGCCGGTAGCTGTGGCATCAATCGATTAGTATTATGGTTTGGTTTAGGCACATATTGGTTCCCAGCTTGGCAGCGATCGTTTTTCTCCCGTTGCCAAGTTCCCTGTTGGCGCAGGAGCAAGACAATCAATATCTTGCGCAATCGACAAAAGGGCCTGTGTGGTGTCTGGACGTCAAACGCAATCACGTTCGCCGGTTGCCCGCGTGGCGCTGTAAGGGAAAAGTCGTCAGCGAAGAAGAAGCGAAGCGGATCAAGGTATCCCGTTTTCAACGAATAAGGCGCACTGTAAACGCTCCGACCAAAAAACTTTTTCCCCGTTTGCGTCAGCGCGGCTCAGGTACCGGATTTTTTGTCAGTAAAACCGGCCATGTGCTGACAAATGAACATGTCATCAAAAGCTGCAAAGCGTATAGTGTCAGCCCTAGCGGCGGCGCTGCGTTAGCCGCAAAATTGATCGCAAAAGATGCCAATCTTGACCTGGCCATTTTAAAGGTCGCGAGGGCACCGGGTGCCGTTGCGCGTTTTCGGCAACCACTGAATTTATTACCCGCAGAACCCATCGCCGAACGAATGATACACAACCGAAGACAGCCTATTTTGATCCCGAAGTTCCCAAGGGTTCTTGCATACTCTTTGACAGCCGCGTGCGACATCGAGGGCTCGCGAACAGGTCGGGTGATCTTAGGCCTGTTCTCTACATAATCTATGCCCGGCCCTGGTTCCGCGACTACGTAAATTATGATTTCGAAAAAGCACTGCGATTATCTTACGAGGAATTTGAAAAGGTTCGCCCTAAATACCAGCATCTTTTTGCCTGCAATATGGAAACCGAACTCTAAGCGGAATTACTCACCTGCAGCAGCTTTCGGAGGCACCATCGGCGGCCGGTTTGGCTCGTTGGTGGTGAGGTTGCTTGGACGACCACCGGTGTCCCGTTCAATTCTCCCATCCTTCGTTTTCGCCTGGATCTTGTCCCATTCGCTATGCAAGGTCGTGTTGTAGCCTTGGAACCGCGGCATAACGTAGCGCGCGAACATCTCCATTGAACGTTCCCACTTATGCCGATCCGTCCATTCGGGGCAATGCAGCAGCATGCCGCCGAACCCACCGGTTTCTTCAATTTTTGCTTCGAGCCAGGCAATTGCATCATCCGGTGTTCCGATCACCCAGTCCCGTCGATCGACACAGCTTTCGGGGGAGAATTCGGAAAATGGCTGACCTTCGTATTCGGCGTAATGACCTTGTAACCCGATAGCCGAAAAATATTCCGCTTCACGCATGATACCGTCACGGACTTCGTCCCAGGCCTGTTCAGCGGTGTCTGCGAGATACATATAAGTTGCAATGCGCCAGTTATCGCGGTTTGCAACCTTGCCTGCTTCGCGTGCACCCTTTTCAACGATCTCCCAATTCTTGCGGGCGTCTGGTCTGTTCTTGCCGGTCGGTGACAACCAGATCATATCGTTGCGGCCGATCATCTCCAGATTGGCAGGTGTTGCGGCTGACGGCATGGCAAGCGGCAGGCGGGGTTTTTGGAAAGAACGCAGCTGCAGTTGCATATCGTCAAACTGCCAATATTCTCCGTGATGGCTGACCGGTTCATCAGACTCCAGCAAGCGGACAATCACATCCACCGCTTCATGAAGCATTGGGTACAGCGCCGCCTCTTCCATGTTGAACAACATCTTGTCGGTAACAAGGCTACAGGGTCCAACACCAAGAATTGCGCGGCCACGGGTCAGGTGGTCAAGAAAAGCCATCCGTTCCGCGAGATAAAATGGGTGATGGAAGGGTGCACTGAAAACGGAAGTCCCCAAGCGAATACGTTGTGCTTTGGCCGCAGCCATTGAAAGCGCCATTTCAGGAGCGGGCATCGTTTCCCAACCGCCGGAATGATGTTCGCCGATATAGGCTTCGTCGAATCCTAACTCATCCGCCAGATGGATCAGCCCGATGTCCCTTTGGAAGGCCAGGGCAGGATTTTCTGTCGGATGATGACATGGCATCATAAACAGCGAAAATTTCATCGGAATCGTCCTCTGTACTGCCGAAACCGCTATTTGTTCAGCTTATCCTCACATCTTGCACATGGAAGGCGGTTTGCGCCACCCAAGATACTTGCCAGCGCATCGAAGGCTGGACAGGTCTAAACTCCGTCCCTAGCTTCGAATAATGAGTGAAAACGAAATCCGCCAGGTTGGACTTGTCGGCCTGGGTACCATGGGGCGTGCCCTTGCTGGTGCGTTGGCGCGCGAAGAATTCGACGTATTTGCCGTTGAGCCGCTCGCGTCCGATGTAAAGGAAGTTCCGTCGGGAGTTACTTTGGAAGGCGATATTTCATCGATGGTGGCGGCTTTGCTACCGCCGCGTCGGATCTTACTCATGGTAACGGCGGGCGAACCGGTTGATGGTGTTCTTGATCAGCTTGGGCCAATTCTCGAAACGGGTGACGTGGTGATCGACGGAGGAAATTCCAATTTTATCGATACTGATCGCCGGTCTACGGCAATGGAAGGCGAGGGAATCGGATATGTCGGTGCGGGAATTTCGGGCGGTGAAGAAGGCGCGCGGAACGGTGCGTCTGTCATGACCGGTGGTTCCGATGAGGCTTTCGCAGTAGTTTCAGAAATTCTCGAAGCAATTTCGGCTAAATCAGAAGGAAAAGTTTGTTGTGCTCTTCTAGGTTCTGGTGGTGCCGGACATTTCGTCAAAATGGTTCACAACGGAATCGAATACGGGTTGATGCAGGCGATTGGCGAAGCCTACCTGCTTCTGAAAAATGGATTGAAACTGGCTCCCAATGAATGTGCATCAATTTTTGAGCATTGGAATACGGGTGCGTTGAATTCTTTTCTCGTCGGAATCACCGCCGACATCTTACGAAAACCTGATGACCAGAGTGGCGAGTCCCTTATCGAGTTAATTGATGATGCCGCGGCGCAGACTGGCACCGGCCGTTGGATGGTCAGCGAAGCCATGGCGCTTGGTGTCGCCGTGCCGACAATTGCTGAAGCCGTTGCCGCCAGGAGCCTGTCCGGTGATCGCGACGTGCGAGACGCTGTTCGACATAATTTGTCGCCGAAGACAGATGAACGCGAATTTTCGGCCGACAATGTCCGGGATGCTCTGTTGTCGTCATTTCTGGCCTGTTACGCGCAGGGCTTTGCGGTGCTTTCCGCCGGATCTGAAAAATATGATTGGCCGCATAGTGAGAAAGAAATTGCCGCCATTTGGCAGCACGGCTGTATTATCCGATCGGCGATTCTGGGAACGATAGAACAGGCGTATGATGAACAGCCAGACTTGCCACATCTCTTTGCTTCAGAGGGTATCGTCGATCCTTTAAATGAGGCGCAGCAAGGGACGCGTGAAACGGTTACCGCTGCTGTGCAGAATGGGGTGCCTGTTCCAGCCCTTTCATCCGCTCTGGCTTATCTCGACGGTTTCGCGGCAGATCGCTTATGGACGTCTCTTACCCAGGCACAGCGCGACTATTTCGGTGCGCATCGCTATCGTCGCACGGACCGAGATGGATCATTCCATAGCGATTGGCCGGGTGGAGGTGACTAGACCCCTTCGGCTGCCGGAAGCGGATCAACGCCCTTGATCATATCAACAGCCTTCTCCGCGATCATCAGCACCGCGGCATTGATGTTCCCTGAAACCAAATCCGGCATGGCCGCCGCGTCCACTACGCGGAGATTTTCAACGCCACGGACTTTCAGTTCCGGATCAAGTACAGCCTCTTCGCCAGTACCCATGGGACAGGTGCAGGACGGGTGATGGGCTGTCACCGTGGTGCGGCGAATCCAGTCATCGATCTGATCGTCCGTTTTGACGTCAGGACCCGGCGCAAGTTCGACACCGCGCCACTTGTCAAGTGCAGGCTGTGTCATGATATCGCGAATACGTTTAACACCATCGCGCAGCTTCGGTAGATCGTTTGGACTGGAGAAGAAATTCTGAATGATCCGCGGCTTGTCACGTGGGTCGGATGACCGGAGTAGCACCTCGCCACGGCTTTCCGGATGAAGTAGAACCGGCCGCATGCCAAAACCATCCGTGTAAGGCTTTTTAATTCCCGGGAACCAGAGATGGGCCCCTGGAGGTGCACCCCGGAACATAAACTGGAGATCAGGAACCACCGATTCCGGACGCGTCTTGATAAAGCCGTGCAATCCACCGGGGAGTACAGTCGCGCGTCCACTCTTAAAGAAATAAGCCTGCAGCATGGCAAGTGCCATTCTGTCAAACCGCATGAGATCGCGGAATTTGCCGTAGTTCGGGCGGGTGTAATGTACAAGACAGGCCATGTGGTCCTGAAGGTTCTTGCCAACGCCCTTTAGATCGACAACCGGCTCAATACCAACATCTTTCAAGTGATCGGCGGGGCCTATTCCTGAGAGCATCATCAATTGGGGCGACCCGAACACCCCGCCTGACAGCAGGACTTCACGATCGGCGTGGGCTTTTATCATCTTGCCATTCTGCGAATATTCCACGCCGACGGCTTTGGTGCCTTCCATGATGATTTGGGTGGCATAGGCTTTCTTGGCAATTGTTAAATTGTGACGGGACTTTGCGGGGTGCAGATAAGCCACCGCAGCCGAACAACGCTCGCCGCCGCGCTGCGTTGATTGCGAGACGCCAATCCCCTCAGAGTCGCCGCCGTTGTAATCATCTGTGAGCTTATAGCCCGCATCGACACAGGCTTTTTTCCAGTCGTCCAGCAATGGATCGTCATTCTTGGCCCACTGCGTCTGCATCGGACCGCCCTTGCCACGATATTCGTTTTCCTCGCCTTCCCAGTCTTCGCCCCGTTTCATGTAGGGCAGGATGTCTGCGTAGGACCAGCCTACCGCCCCTTTTTGTGCCCAGCGGTCGTAATCCCCGCGATGTCCGCGGACATAGGCCATGACATTGATTGAGCTTGAACCGCCAATAACTTTGCCGCGCATGGCTTCGATTTCGCGGCCAGCGACGCTATCTTCCGCTTCAGCATCGAAGCCCCAGTCATGCATGCGATGCTCGTGCATTTTACCCATGCCGAGCGGTATCTGGATGAGGGGGTCTTTATCGCTGCCGCCCGCTTCAAGAATGAGGACATTTACGCTGGGATCCTCGCTCAAGCGTCCCGCCAAAATGCAGCCGGCTGATCCTGCGCCTACGATTATGTAGTCATATTTCTTACCGTCACTCATCCCCAATTCCTTTGCCTTTAATTCTCAAAAAATCGTCATATTCGGTAGGGTCTGTGTACACCGAAGCCGGGCATGCGAAAACCCCCATCACCTTATGCATCCTGCCGTTGACAGGACCGTTCTGGTTCCGCAATCTGGCGGTCAAATCAAGGAGATATAAAAGATGCCGCATACACTCAGGTCATTTCTGGAAAACATCGACAATCGTATTCTGAACATCCATGACGAAGTCGATCCGGTCAATCAGATCGGTTACCTCTGCTCGGAAAGTCGGCATCCCTTAATGTTCCATAATTTGGAAGGATTCGATGGCTGGAAACTAACCGATATCCTGATTAAAGACCGCAAGGGTCAGGCGGCCGCACTTGGTCTGGAAAAAGACAACGAGGTCTGTCCGTTTCTCGCCAAGCAAATGGCAGCGGGTAGCGGAAATTCGGTCATGGTCGATGATGGTCCGGTCAAGGAGGTAAAGCTGATCGGAAAGGATGCAGATCTTCGAAAACTGCCGATCCCGATCCATAGTCATGGTGATGCCGGACGTTATCTGGGATCCGGCGTTACGATCACCCGCGATCCCGAAACCGGTATTCGGAATGAGTCGATCCTGCGTGTTCAGTTGACGGACGACCCACACAAGGCACCGTTCTGGATGGCAGCGCGGCACAACTACCAGCATTATCTCAAATATGTTGAACGGGATGAGCCAATGCCAATGGCCTTTGCGATAGGGCTGCACCCTGTCTACGAGATCATGTCCAACTGGTCGGGTATCCATAAGGATTTCGATGAGCTCGAATATGCCGCGGGCGTTCTTGGTGAAGATGTTGAGATGATCAAATGCGAGACGATTGATCTTGAAGTTCCAGCGCATGCCGAAGTGGTCATTGAGGGCACCGTTCATCCGACGGAGCGGATGATGGAGGGACCTTTTGGCGAGTTCACCAATTTCGGCTTTGGGGCTGAAGGTCCGGCGCCGGTCTTTACCTGTTCAGCCATTACCCATCGCAAGGATCCGATATTCCGTCATATGCAGGCGACCTGGTTTACAGATCACCAGCCTCTTATCACGCTTCCGATGGAAGCGACCTATTACAACCGTCTGCGCGACACACAGGGAAATACCAATGTGCTTGATGTCTTTGTACCGCCCTGGGCATCGCAGTTTCTGATGATCGTTCAGGTTGAAGCTAAGTGGGACGGGCAGGTCAACGATATGCTGATGGCTGCACTTTCCGGTCCGAACCTGCACGTTAAAACCGTGATCGCAGTCGACGAAGATGTCGATATTTATAATGCAGAAGATATCCTTTGGGCGATGACCACACGCGTTGATCCTGCTCAGCACGTGAAAATTCAGCCTGGCTCGCGTTTGCATCCGCTGGATGCCGTTATTCCGGAAGTCGGCGATGAATACACGGTCATGCGGATCGGTGGTAAGATGGGTATTGATGCGACCAAGCCCGCCACCTGGCGCGCCAAAGACCGCGAGAAATTCCAGCGTGTGGATCCGATGGGCAAAGGCGATGATGCTATTGCCAAGCTTCTCGAGATGGTTCGCCAGCCGGTATAGGAGGCAGCGATGACGACAGACACAATACCGTTCCAGCTTGAAAAACTGACACCGCATATCGGCGCGGAGGTAAAAGGTATTGATCTAAACGTCGAGCAGGACGAAGAGACAATGGCCGCGCTTAAACAGGCGTGGCTCGAGAACATTGTGTTGCTGTTTCGGGGGCAGGAGCTGACGCAAGAGGCACAGCTCCGCGCCACAGAATTCTTTGGTGAAATCGGATATCTGGCGCGGCCCGCCAATGAATATCCTGTCGGGTATGACAAGTTGTTGCCCAACGTCATGTTAATTTCCAACATTCGTGAAAATGGTGAGCCGATCGGTGCGTTGCCGGATGGCGAGATGATGTTTCACCACGATATGTTGCACGCTGAGATCCCGCATAAAGGAACGATGCTCTACTCGGTCGAAATTCCGAGTAAAGGTGGTCATACGCTATTTGCTAGCGGATATGCCGCCTACGAGTCGTTGCCGGATGATATCCGTGAGCCACTCGAAGGTCGCACGGCAAAACACCATTACAATTACGGATCGACGAAAAAGGGTGACGGCAAGGGCACCAAAGCGTTTTCAGATTCCGAACATCCGGTTTTCCGTACTCATGAAGAGACCGGCCGCAAGGCGATTTATGTCAACCGCCTTATGACTGAAGAGATTGTCGGTCTACCAAAAGAGGAAAGTGATCGGCTTTTGGATGCTCTATTCGACCAAACAGAAAAACCCGAATTCGTCTATGAGCATATCTGGAATGTTGGCGACGTACTTCTGTGGGATAATCGTTGCTCATCGCATGCGCGTACTGACTTTCCGGACGGCGAAAGACGCCTCATGTTGCGGACCACAATAGAGGGTGACACCAAGCCCTACTAACAAGGGCCTGCTGAAAAGTTACCGGCCTATGGCTGAAAACCCATTTGGAATTGGACAGCCTGTTCGGCGCAAAGAAGATGTTCGACTTCTGACAGGCGCCGGAAATTACACCGATGATACACGCCTTCCTGGCCAGCTATACGGTTATTTCGTGCGCAGCCCGCACGCCCATGCAAGTGTCGATGCGATTGACGTAAGCGCTGCAGAAAAGATGCAGGGCGTGATCGCGGTTCTTACCGCAACAGATTATTTTGCCGATGAACTGGGGCCGCTGCCGCATGTTCCAAATCCAGCCCACATAACGCGCCCAAAAACGCCTGCATTTGAAAATGCGGATGGGTCAAAGGTGTTTCAGGGGGAACATTTTCCACTGGCGCAGGACAAGGTACGTCATGTTGGTGAGCCCGTTGCAATTGTGTTAGCTGAAACCGAGGCTCAGGCAATTGACGCGGCAGAATGCGTTGAGGTCCAGTATACACCACTAGCAGCGGTTACCGATGTCAAACGCGCAATAACGGCGAGCGCGCCACAGATTTGGGAAGACGCACCGGGCAATGTCTGTTTTGACTCCGAACTTGGTGATCCTGGTGCAGTAGAGGCGGCATTCGCTGACGCATCGCAAATCGTTGCAATGACGCTGAGCAACAATCGCGTGACTGCGGTGTCTATGGAGCCCCGCAGTGCGATTGGTAAGTACTTTCCAGATAGAGATCACTACACATTAATATCCGGTAGTCAGGGTTCGCACAGAATTAAGGACCCTCTGGTCGCGCTACTTGGCTGTGAGGCTGATCAGGTGCGCGTGGTCTGTGACGATGTTGGTGGCGGATTTGGCATGCGCAACTGGCTCTTTCCAGAGCTGGCGCTGGTAGCTTGGGCGGCGAAACGTAGCGGTCAGCCGGTAAGGTGGGTTTCGACCCGATCAGAGGCATTCCTAAGTGATATGCAGGCCCGGGATCTTGTGACAACCGCCGAACTCGCACTGGATGAGGCAGGAAAATTTCTCGCCATTCGGCTCGATCACCTGGGTAATATCGGTGCCCATACCATGTCATTCGTACCGCTGGCCAACGGCGTTCGACTGGTCACCAGTATCTACGATATTCCGGCTGCCTATGTCCGGGTACGAGGGGTCCTAACCAATACCCTGCCGACCGGGCCGTATCGTGGCGCGGGGCGCCCGGAAGCGATGTTCAATATCGAACGGTTGATTGATGAAGCTGCGACCCAAATCGGGATGGATCGCATCGACCTCCGGAGGAGGAACCTGATTCCACAAGAGAAGCTGCCCTATGAAAACCCTGTTGAGCTGACATATGAATGTGGGGCGTTTGCCGAGAATATGGAAGCGTCTCTGGCCTTGGCGGACTGGAACGGATTTGCTCGACGACGCAAGAAAGCGGCCTCTGGCGGATTGCTCCGTGGCATCGGACTATCCAACTATGTCGAAACCCCTGTCGGTTTTCCACGTGAGGTTTGCGATATATCCATCGAGCCCAAGGGGCGTGTGACGGTTGCCGTTGGCACACAGAGCCACGGTCAGGGACATGAGACGAGTTTCGCACAGGTGATCGCCGAGGAGCTTGGCGTACCCTTTGACCAAATCGATATTATTTTTGGCGATACGGACGTTGTTCCTGATGGCGGAGGGACGCATTCCAATCGCTCGATGCGGATTGCAGGAACGCTGATGGTACAAGGTTGCCAGACGATCATTCGACGCGGAAAGGCGTTGGCGGCAGAATTTCTCGAAGCGGCTGAGGACGATATTGATTATTCCGCAGGTTTATTTTTCGTTACCGGAACTGATCGCAACATCAGTTTGTTCTCCTTGGCGGAGAAAGCGCGGAACAGCGGAGACAGCTTTATTGCCGAGGAACGCTTTCAGGGCCGTATACCAGCCTATCCGACAGGGTGTGCCGTCGCCGAAGTCGAAATTGATCCAGAAACCGGTACCGTAAGGGTTTGCAGTTGGACGGCGATAGATGACGTGGGTCGCGTGATCAACCCTATGATCGTCGAAGGCCAAACACATGGTGGTATCGCGCAAGGTATTGGTCAGGCTTTGCTTGAAGACATCGCCTATGACGATGAAACAGGTCAGCTTACTGGGGGGTCATTTCTTGACTATTGCATGCCCCGGGCCGACGACCTGCCTTTTTTCACTACAGAAACTGTCAATAACGCGCCGACGCAGGGTAACCCCCTCGGTGTAAAAGGCGGCGGTGAAGGTGGTACAACGCCGGCGCCAGCGGCGCTGATCAACGCTATTGTTGACGCGCTTAGGCCGGTTGGGGTTAATGACCTTGAAATGCCGACGACGCCGCTACGAGTATGGCAGGCAATTCAGGATGCCAAGCGCGATCGACCGCTAAACCGAAATTAGCTGGCGTGCTCCTTTGAAAACCAGGACGGCGGCTCCGGCCAGCAGCAAAATCTGAAGCGCCACATAAAACCGCCGATCACTCGTTACTTTGAAAGCATGGGCGCCAAGCCAGGTTGCCAAATAGACAATCGGTGCAAGTACAAGGCCTTCCAGCATAAGCATGGGCGTTATTAGTCCTGCGGTAGCAAGCGCAAATGCGCGCATGAACATCGTCATAGCGGAGAGTATTACATTGGTGCCGCGCAGTGCTTCTGGCGTGGGACAGGCATGCTTCAGATAGACGACCAGAAAATAAAATGCTCCGGCACCGCTGAGCCCTCCCATAATTCCGCCAACGACGGAAAACCCTCCAGTAATGGCTTTCGAGCGGACGTCCATGTTCTCAAGCAGCCTTTCGACGAGTTTAATCGCGTCCATCAAAATAATGAGAACGATCAACGACCCGAGAATGATCTGTAACGCTACACCGGACAGGATGGTGAAGACCCAGGTGCCGAACAGTGTTCCTGCAGTCATGCCAAGAATGAGGGGTTTGGTTACCTGCCAGTCAGCAGTTTTAAAGCCTGAAGGCAGGAGATGTAGCTGCGCGACGATTGTGGTCATCAATGCAAGAAGGATGGCGTGATGAGGGCCCAGAATAAATGTTGTGGCCACAACAATTGGCATGTTGGATCCAAAGCCAAAAGCACCGCGAATAAAGCAACCGGCTGCATGTGCCAACGCAACCATAGAAATTGCAAACCAGGAAAGATTTTCGAAGGGCGTCAGACCCGGGGAAAGCCAATCAAACATCTACTGGTGTCTCAATAGTCCAACTAAGGGTTGTATGTGATTTATATCATAGAAGAGCAGGGCGCCAAAATTCGGTGCCACTATCTACTTAAACGAGAAATGATCGTTTTAATAGAAAAAATACCAGTATGAAGCGTGTTGTTCTCGTTATGTGCCGATTTTCTTACAGTTTATACAATTTTAAGAAGAATTTTCGTGATTCGGCGCGAAGCGAAATTTCGTTCAACCATTCATTTTTTCAACATGGGCGATCAGTTTATCCAGCGATTTATGAAGGGCTCCCAATTCGCGGCGCGTTAGTGTGGACACCAGCGCCTGATATCGCTCATTGGCCACAGGCAATATTCTTTCATACAGATCCTGACCGTTTGCCGTTAGCGAAAGACGATAGCTGCGACGGTCATCAGGGTTACGTTTGCGCTGAATCGTGCCGGACTTTTCCAGACGCTGAATTGCCCGGCTAATGGCCATTTTGTCCATTGCCCACCGGTCAGTGATTTCCGTCGCGGTTGATCTTGGATAGCGGGCAAGCGTCAATACCACACGCCATTCGGGCACGGTAATACCTGCATCATCAAGATGATCGCCGTAGGCGCCGCCAATCATATTCGCCAGAACATGAATAGCGGAAAGAATATCGTCGGCAGATTTTACGGTGTCGAGTGGCATTTCTTTGTCTTTGTTCGTCCCGGTACAAATTACTGCGTGCCGGGCACGGGAATATCCATCTCCGTTCCGCGACCTTGCTCTTTGGCGCGGTCGAACACAATTTTGGCAAGCGCCATATCGGCTGCTGCTGTCCCGTTATTATTGAAGTGATAGGTAATCTGCTCGTCGGATGTACGGCCGGGATGAGCACCGGCGAGAACCGAACCCAATGAATTAATGTCATCTTCAGTAATGATGCCTTGCTGCATTGGATCGTAGAGCCCAGCCTGTTTTTCCATGGTTACAGACTCGAGATGGTTCACCACAATGACATCGGCGCGCCGGACAGTTTCATCGTCATTTTCGCGGCGCCCGCTTTTTAACCATCCACCTTCAACCAATGCGCTATTGGAACCCACCACCGTTACAACGTGCTGTCCGGGTTCCAGCAACGATCCATCGAAAACAGGAACGTTTGAATCTGTTGCGGAAATGACAACATCGGAATCTTTGATAACTTCTTCCGGTGTTTCGACGGGCACGACTTCTTTTTCGATTAGCGGCGCCATCTTGTCGCAAAACGCCACGCGGTTTTCCGGATTACGACTATAGACTTTAACTTTCTCGATATCGCGAACGGCGTCTATCGCAAGAATTTTGTTTACGGCCTGGCCGCCCGAGCCGAACAAACCGAAGACTTTCGCATCCTTGCGGGCAAGCGCATCGACGCCAACTCCTGTTGTTGCACCCGTACGGAATGCCATGATGCTGGTAAAGCCAGTGCGATCATCGAAAATCTCGCCCATCATCATGCCGTCGAGCTTTGCGGTTTCAGAATTCCACAGCAGATAAACGGGATGTTCACGGTAGGGATATGACTGGTTACTCCCTTCGTGAGAGACCATTTCACCGCGGGTCAATGAACCGATGACACCAAGACCCGGAATGCCGCCGGGGAAGTTTGATACCCGCACGCCGTCGGGTGAATGAACTCGCCGCCGTGGTGCATTTCCGATGGGAAACTCGTCGGCTTCCTTATATCCTTGGGCGATTGCGGCAACCGCTTCTTCCATATTGATGAGACCCTTGATCTCTTCTGGCCCCAAAATAAGGACCGCGTTCCGATTTGGTCGGTCGGTAGTCATTGAATTAGCCCTGTTTACTGTTGTTTGCCGGTTTATTGATGCATCCTATTTATGCGTTGCCCCACAGGCAAGGAGCGCCAGCAATCTTTGAAGAAATGCGTCAATTCGCCTATAATCCCGACCCATGAGCATAAAAGTAGAACCACTTGATGCCCCAACCGGCGCGCGCATAACCGGTGTCGATATTGGTAGCGAACTCGATGCCGATACCTACGCGGCGATTCACAGTGCCTGGCTCGAATATCAGGTTCTGGTTTTTCCGGATCAGGACATGACGGAAGAGGATCAGATTCGTTTCACCAAGCATTGGGGGGAAATGCCACAGCGCAAACGCTATGCAGGGCGGCGCGAAGAAAATCGACGCGCGCATGAGTCGGTTATGCTAATCAGCAACATCCGCGAAGACGGTGAGCCGATAGGCTCGCTGCCGGATGGCGACATGATGTTTCATTCCGACGGCCAGTATGACGAGCACCCCTATCGCTACACTATGCTCTATGCGCTTGAGGTGCCGAAAATCGGCGGCGATACACTTTTTGCTGATTTGTACAAAGCCTACGAAACCTTACCGAGTAGCTTGAAAAACCGGCTGCAAAATGTCGAGGCTCAACACGGATATTATGCCGGGCGCCATGTGACACCTGAAATTCTTGCAACGCTTGGTATTGAACGTGTTGCTGATAGTTGGGCTCATCCCGTATTTACGGCCCACGAAGAGACAGGCCGGCCTGTTCTGTATGTTAGCCGTTTGCTAACGTTAGGGTTGCAAGGATTGCCCGAAGAAGAAGGCAATGACATCCTGGATCAGCTGCTAGATCATGTCGAACGCGAAGAATTCGTGTATGGACATGACTGGTCGCCGGGCGATTTTGTAATTTGGGACAATCGTTGTCTTAACCACGCGCGAACAGATTTTTCGGGTGGGGAAAGGCGGCTTCTTCGCAGAACAACCGTGCAGGGTGTAAGGCCCGAAGCGGCAATCGCGAAGGCGGCATAGAGAAATCGAAGGAGAATAGACCATGCAAATTGAAAAGCTGACCGACGTTGTCGGTGCGCGCATTACCGGTCTCGATCTTTCGCAGGAACTTGATGCAGAAACGCACGGCAAATTGCATCAGGCCTGGCTCGATCATCTGGTGCTGGTCATTCCGGACCAGGATTTAACGCAGGAAGAACAAATTCGCTTTGCCCGCACATGGGGAGAGTTTCCCAAAAGAGAGCGATACAAGAAGCGTGCCGAGAAGGACACAGCCGACAAATCTGTCATGCTGGTTAGCAATATCCGCAAAGACGGCAAACCCATCGGTTCTCTGCCGGATGGCGAGATGATGTTCCACACTGACGGTGCCTACGACGAACATCCCTATAACTACACTATGCTCTATGCCATTGAGTTGCCGAGCACGGGTGGCAATACACAATTCGCGAATATGTATGCTGCCTACGAAACTTTGTCGGACGATCTGAAACGCAAACTCGCGAACTGCACGGCGCATCACGGTTATTATTCGGGAACGGTGCAGCGTGGAGCGCCGCAAGGGCATTTTAATGGAGAGTATTCTCATCCCGTATTTATCGAGCACAATGAAACCGGCCGGACAGCCCTTTTCATCAGCCGCTTGCTGACGCTGCGGATAAATGAGCTTTCGCAGGAAGAAAGCGACGAGATCCTGACCTTTCTCTTCGATCATTCCGAAAAGCGCGACTTCATCTACGAACATGAATGGACTGTCGGTGATCTCGTGATGTGGGATAATCGCTGTTTAAATCATGCCCGGACCGATTTTCCGCGAAGCGAACGGCGGTTGTTGCGGCGGAACGTTATTCAGGGTGTGCGCCCCGAACGCGGCCGCGTCGATGTCGCTGCCTGAGGAGCCATTATGAGCATTACAGTCGAGTCTATTTCGAATGCCATCGGCGCACGTGTCACCGATATCGATCTTCGCGAAGAAATGTCGGAAGAGACAGTCAAAGCGGTTCATCAGGCCTGGATGGACTATCAGGTGCTGGTCTTCCCTGGTCAGGACCTAAGCGAAGAGGATCAGGTACGGTTCACAGCGCACTTTGGCGAAATCGGCGGACGAAACCGCAAGGTCCCGACGGCGGAGGGCGACCGGGTAAAACACCGCGGTGTTATGCTGGTCAGCAATATTCGTGAAGACGGCAAACCTATCGGGTCGTTGCCCGATGGCGAAATGATGTTCCACTCAGACGGTGCGTATGCCAGACGTCCGTTTCGCTACACTCTGCTCTATGCAATCGAGGTTCCCTCGGTTGGTGGCAACACAAAGTTTGCCAATATGTATAAAGCCTATGACGCGCTGCCCGATGAATTGAAAGCCAAACTCGCCAACTGTCAGGCCGAGCATGTTTATTACGCCGGTAGTGTTCAAAAGGATGCGCCATCAAAATCGCTTACCGGCGCGCGCCTCCGCCCGGTTTTTATCAAGCATGAAGAGACCGGCCGAACGGCACTCTATGTCAGCCGCCTTCTGACCACGCGCATCGAAGGTATGGATGAGGCTGAAAGCGATGCCATCCTTGAGCAATTGTTTGATATTTCAGAGCGCGACGATTTTGTGTACGAACATAAGTGGACGCCTGGTGATTTTGTGATGTGGGACAATCGGTGCAGCAATCATGCGCGGACAGATTTCTCCGAAGGGGAGCGCCGCCTGTTGCGCCGGACAACGGTTTTTGGCACTGACCTCATTCCAGCGTTCGCTGCGGCGGCATAGCGGCCGGGTACAGGTGACGTAATGACAATTAAAATTGAGCCAATATCAGACGCTGTGGGCGTAAGTATCACCGGGATCGATCTCGGTACCGAACTGGATGAAGCAAGCTATCAGGCGGTACACCGCGCCTGGCTTGACCATCATGTGCTGGTCTTTCCCGGTCAGGATTTAGCCGAAGAAGACCAGGTCCGCTTTACAGGGTGGTTTGGCGAGGTCGGTCAGCGAATTCGAAAAATAGACTCGCCGGAAGGCAGCCGGGTCTCCCACCCCGGTACCATGTTGATCAGCAATATTCGTGAAGACGGCAAACCCATCGGCTCACTGCCGGATGGCGAAATGATGTACCACTCAGATGGTGCGTTCGCCAAGCAACCCTATCGATACACTCTGCTCTATGCCCTTGAAGTGCCTTCAGTTGGGGGCAACACGCTGTTTGCCAATTTGCACAAGGCCTATGACGAGTTACCGGCGGCACTGAAGAATAAGCTTCAGGGCTGTCACGGCGAGCATATTTACTATGCCAATAACGGCATGACCGGCCCGAAGAAGTCACTTAGTGGAATTCGGCAACACCCGATTTTTATCGCTCATGAAGAAACCGGGCGCACCGCGATCTACGCCAATCGGCTGATGACGCACAAAATTGTCGAATTGCCCGAAGACGAAAGCGATGATGTTCTGGCGCAGCTGCTAGATCACATTGAGAAGCCGGAATTCATTTACGATCATAAATGGACGCCGGGCGATTTTGTGATCTGGGACAATCGCTGTCTCAACCACGCACGCAGCGACTTTTCTGCCGGCGAGCGCCGTCTGCTGCGCCGCACAACGGTGGTTGGAGTTGACCCTCTTCCTGCACAGGCAGAAGCGGCTTAGCACTCAATACAGTTGGTGGAAGGGACTCTGCGCATTTTATGTGGGTGTCGGCAACGTAGTTCGCGTTTTTTGCAGCCGCCGCTACCGGAATTAAAACTCTGGATTTCGGAAAACCGCAATCAGCCAGAACGACAGACCAAGAGTTGCGCCATAAATTCCGACGTCGATGACCATATCAGTGCTATCCTGCATGATCTCCCAGATTCCTACCTTTTCGAACTGATCGGCTAAATTAGCGGGCAAATTTCTAATGACGTATATATTAGAACCATAAAAAAGAGCTAGATTGAATGCGATACTCACAAGTCCGCCAACGCTCACAAAGTACGTGACCGAGAGACGGTTAAATTTCTTCATGAGAAGGATGATTGGCAGACCGATTATCCACGCCAATAGGTAGTCTGTTCCAATTGTAGGTTCGAGCCACGAGGGAAAAATAGATTCGCCGCAATGACGTGGTAAGTGACACCAAAATTTGTCGTACCAAGAATTGTTTCCACATCCGACATAAAAGCTATATGGGCGCCAAATGTTGTCGATTAGGGCGCTAACAAGTATCGCCAGAAAAGGCGCGAATATAAACCCGGCCAGAACTCGAAGATTTGGCATCACTACCGCATCCCAAAACGAATTACACCTTCCGTCCATAGTTGAACCATGGGGATCAAAACCTTTGTCAAAAGCCTATCCTTTTGGAGAGTGATTTCCGCGGTATCGTGATGCGCTTGCTCATCCTTAATGATTTCTGAAACAAAGAGATGGGCTTCAGAATCAACTTATGCAAGGTATTCGATCTGGTCCTCTCAATGTTTAAGGACCCTACCCTCTACAGCATGTCGTCGCTGCAATCGCGTTCGGCCGCATCAGATCGGTGGCAAAGCCGCCGATACTGCACGGTTGACGTTACTGGCTTTGATTTATGGCATCGTCTCGGCTTGGCGACACCGTTTAGGTCATTGAGTCAGCACGCGCCGGAATCTTTCCGCCCACCATTTGAAGGCTTGTTTGGCGCCACTCAGCGAGTCCGCGATTTTGTTCAGATCTTTTGACCCAGGTTGCCGGTCAATGGCCGCAAACAGCGCTTTTCCGCTCTGGGCGTCGGTCACGAGCGCTTCCATAGAGGCACCTCCGACATTCGAATGTTCCCCGGTTGTAAGCTTTTTGATCGTGCTGATGCCAAGGCCAAAAGGGCTAAATGTGCTCGTTGCTGCCAGAAGCCGGTTAGGACTTTCAACACCTGTTAAAGCGATCGCAATTCGCAGAACTCCATTACCGGGATGAGAGACGATCTGATAGCGGGACCCAAGCGCTGACGCAATTTCCTGGCGAAAATGGCTGGCCAATTCGTTGAGCTTTTTTTGTTCAACTCCATCGAAGTTTTTCTTGTCCTTGGTCGAAATCCAAACGGGGTCGATCATCACCGCACGATAACTGCGAATGGAGGCCTTAAACGCGGCCTCCGATTTTATTTCCGGTGGTGCCCAGAACCAATCAACGCCACCTTTGGGTCCAGATCGAAATCCGTCATAGCTTGTTAAAAACCCGGACGGGCCGGTGTTTGAGGTGCATGCGGTTAGTGTCAATATACAAGTTAGAAGGATTGAACGACTGTAAGTGCCGATTGGTGACATATTATTTCCCCTTGTTGTTTTGTGAATAGATGGGGGTTTCAGAAATTATCATAATAAAGCAGAAATCGACGCTTGGCCTATGTCACTGGATCGTGAACCAATCGTCGCTCTGTTAGCCCTTTGGTCGGGTCTAAAGGGACGCCTTTTTCGTGATGTCTAACGAGGAATTGCGATTAGATTCCGCAATTCTTAAGCTTGGCGCATTTTTGCGTCTTCTTGTCTTTTTCCTGGTGATAGCCGTGAGAAACCGCGTAGCCATATACTCTTGACGCTGCATAGGCGAACGACCAGGAAATTTCCTTGGGATAATAGCCGACTACCAGATATTCGCTTTCGAGATCGCGGATATATTCCTTGTAGCAGAAGCTGCCAATTCCGCGTTTGGCTTCGCATTCATGCCGTTTCTTGCAAATCTCGTCCCACTTATCGATGGTCTTTGGGTTCGACTGGTCTTCTGGCCGATCATAACCGCACCAATTGCCGTATCTCGCCTCAAGCTTGGCGTATTTATTGCCATACCACCAATCAGTAGGTGCAGCCAGAAATGACGAAAGCCATACAAATAACGGTTAAAATACGCGCCATTTTTCCACTCATTTTCTTAGAAGTTCCCACGGAACATTCAAATTTGATGCCCCTTATATACATAAATCGTAACAAAATACATAATTTTTAATGACTTACTAAGCTGAGTCTGGTGTCAGCTCGACATCCGAATGGGGCATGTTTCCATGCAAATTCGCTCATTCGCGGAGCGTTAACCCTAGTTGGAGCATGAGCACCGTTTTTTAACGTCTCAAGTCCAATTCAAATCGCTCAAAGGGGAAAGAATTTATCGACCCAGCTTTTGACGATCTCGCGAACGCGTGTGTTGTTTTCGGCGAACATGAAATGATCTGTTTCGGCAAAGAGATGTAAATCGCAGGGCTCTCCGGCCTTATCAAATAACGCCACGGATTGTTCCGTTGGGGTCACTGAGTCATCTGAGCTGTGGAGGAGCAAAAGGGGCCGTGGTGCAATATTGCCAACGACATCCTCAGCGCAAAAATTATACATGCTCTGCGGGACTTCGGCCGGGAACTGCTGCACCGACTGTTGCGCCAGATTGTTCCGAAGATGTTCCGGGATCGGCACGATGTCATAGCGATCGACCATCAGCGACTCGCCGGTTTTTTCGCGGTGGCGTCGGCCTTCCTCCAGCATTTTTGTGAACTTAAGCCAGCCCTTCCTGGTTGGGTGTTGACCACGGAACTTTCGTTCACCGTGACCCCACCCCCCTGAGGAGATAACACAGGCAAACCTGTCATCGACGCCCGCCGTAAAAATTGCCACTGCGGCGCCAAACGAGGAACCGAGCACGCCCACACGCGAGCCATCAACCTCTTCGCGGGTTTGCAGATAGTCCATGGCGGCCTGTGTGTCTTCGACCTGCTCCTGACAAATAACGCGGCCAAATTCGCCTTCGCTGTCACCGCATCCGCGCATCGAAAAGCGGAAGGCCGCATAGCCCCAGTCATTGAGCATTTTGCACGGACCCATCACGTTGTTACTCGTGCAGTTGCTGCCAAATCCATGCAGAACGATGATGCAGGGGAGTTTTTTGCCCTCGCTACCTTCTGGCGTATGCAGGGCGCCGGAGAGTGTCAGTTCCCCTGATTTAAATGTGACTGGATCTTCCATAACAGGCTCCCGAAATATTAGTTGCCTAGGTTATACGAGTGGGACGGGGGCGTAGGCAAGGCGAGGTGGACGTAATCACGGCGTGTCGCCAAAATGCGATTGTTCAATACGGAGTCGATGATGTCGGAGGGTGTAAGAATAACGCGGGAAGCGGCAACCGCGTTACTGACCGGAATTTTTGAGGCAAGGGATTTGCCCCCGGATGAGGCGAAACTCGTTGCCGACGGGTTGGTCTGGGCCGATCTAATGGGGATTGAATCGCATGGGCTCGTGCGTGTTCCGCAATATATGCTGCGGCTTGATCGCGGCGTCGTAAATCCGCGACCGGAAATGAAAATCATCAAAGAGACGCCGGCTGCGGTAGTGATTGATGGTGATCACAGCCACGGCCAGATCGCACTCAATCTAGCCATTGAAAAAGCACTCGAAAAGGCGAAACAGGTAAGCATTGGATGGGTCATTGTTGGCGATACCACCCACACCGGTGCGGTTGGCATGTATACCCGTCGTGTCGCTAGCGACGGAATGGCTGCTCTCTATATGGGCGCCTCTCAACCCAACATGGCTTATTACGGCGCAAAGGCAGGCGGTGTCTCAACCAGCCCCATCGCTATGGCGGTGCCCCGTGCCAATGGTAAAGTCCTGTCGCTGGACTTATCTACCGCGATTGCAGGTATCGGCAAGCTCCTGCAACACAAAGTAAGCAACGAGCCACTTGGTGAAGGGTGGGCGCTGGATGAAGAGGGAAATCCGACGACTGATCCACAGAAAGCAATCCTGCCGACGCCGCTTGGCGGACCCAAAGGGTCAGGGCTATCGCTCTTGTTCGAGTGCATGACGAGTTTGATTGCCGGCAGCGCCATTCTCGAACCCTGGATTAAAGGAGAGAACCAGCGTCATCACCAAAGTGCACTGATCGCCGCCATTGATATAGCGCAGTTTGTCGATCTTGATGAATATCGAGATCAGGTGGAGGCACTTGCAAATGTCGTGAAAACCTTACCCAAGGCTGATGATGTCGATGAAATTCTTATGCCTGGCGAACGCAGCGACGCAATCTTTGAGGAGCGCGTGCGGAACGGATACATCGTACCGGGCAAAGTCTGGGAAAAAGTCGTTGAGGTGGCGGAAAAATACTCGGTTCCGTTGCCAGCCGTAAATTAGGTAATCGCTGCTGCTGCCTTGACGCTATCGATCAGTTGGGCGCGCCGCATATAGGCTTTGGCTTTTTCAGGATCTTCACTGGTCGCGCGCATCTCATCCAGTCGCTTTTGCCGTTGCACTGGGTCGCGTTCTTCCAGCTGTTTTTTATTGGCAATCGTCTGTGCCTGCGTGAAATCAGTCGAGGCTTTGTGGCGTTGACGGGTGTAAAGCTCGAGCAGGTCGGGATCAGCATCGCCTTTCCAGACGGGCGCGAGTTTATCTGCGAGATTGACGGCATCGTGAATGCCGCCGTTGAGACCCATCCCGCCAATCGGATTGTTGACATGTGCACTGTCACCGGCAAGCAGAACCCGGCCCTTATTAAAAGTCTCCGCAACAAGCTGACTTACGGTGTAAACGTTCGCGTAAGCGATTTCGAAATCGTCGTCGCGCGGAAAGAAGCGTTTCAGCCGCTCCTGCATGGCTTCTTCGGCTTTGGCTTCCTCTTCAGTTTCGCCGACACGCATCGGGACAACGAAACGCCAAATATCCGGTTTGTCCGGCTCACCGCGTACGCGAAATAAATTGCACCATTCTTCCGGATGCGAGAAATAGTTTCGGATCGCGATACGGTCGTCATATTTCATCAAATCAAAATACGTTCCGATCTTGATGAATTTTTCGGGATAGGTGAAACCCTCGAAATCGATGCCGGCGGCTTTTCGCACGGTTGAACGTCCGCCATCGCACCCCACGAGATAGGATCCGCGAAACTTTTCGATAGTGCCGTCCGACAACTCGACAAAGACGATTACGTGGTCATCGAATTGCTCGAAGCCGGTGACGTTGTGGGAAAATCGAACGTCGAAAGCGGGATCGTCACCGAAGAGTTCGATCACCTTCCGCACCAGCTTGTACTGCTCGTATTGGACAACAAAAGGAAATTCGACCTCATCGGCAAGCAGACCCAAATCGAACTCGGCAATCATGTCGTGTGTCACCCTGTCGTGAAATCGATAAACAGGCGATTTGAGGCCTTCCGCTATCATATGTTCAGCGAGACCAAGCTTATCGAGCATTTCAACCGTGGGCGGGTGATGCGAAGCGGCGCGTTGATCGACGAAAGGTTCGTCCAATTGCTCAAGCACAATGAACGGTACTTCCTGCCGGTATAGCGCCAGCGCCAATACCATCGCTACCGGTCCACCGCCGGAAATGATTATGGGGTCACGCTCAGCCATGAAGTAGGTCCGTCAGAATTTGAAATAGTATCCGGACATTAAACATAACGGTCAATGCGGGTTCTATTCTGGCTTAACCCTTCCAATGCCCGTGAGAAGAACGAATTTTCTAACGTCAGAATTTTGACGGTCTTACCGTTGTGGAAAATTCCATGATTACGGGTGAATTCCAAAATTTTGTGTGGTTATATTGAACCGTCGATCCACAAAAAAATGGGATCATCAATTAGGGAGACTAAAATGTTGCAACGACTCTTAAAACGTAGCGTGGTTGCGTTGGCTGGGGCGGTTCTGCTCACCGGTACCTTGGCGGTACCTGCAGAAGCGCAAAAGAAGTCACGCGTAACCGTTGGCGTTACCGAAACCGTTGGCGCCTATAACCCACATTCTGACAGTGTCGCGCTGATGTATGCCGTATGGTGTCAGGTTTATGGCTGCCTTGGTTCGTGGAATTTCCAGAAGGCCAAAGATGTTGGCATGCTGGCTGAAAGCTGGACGATTCCGGATCCCAATACCTGGGTCTTTAAACTGAAAAAAGGCCTGATGCGGCATGACGGCAAAGCCGAGCTAACGGCCGCCGATGTTGTCCATTCGATCAAACGTATTGGCACCGATAAACGCAGTAGTCAGCGCCAGAACGTCAAAAAGATTAAATCCGCGGAAGCGCTGGACAAATACACCGTGAAGATCACGACAAAACAGCCGACAGCACCTTTGCTTGGTTATGTTTTTGATCGGGTAATGATTACCAGTAAAGCATTGTTCGATAAGCACGGTTCTCGAAACGCCGATCGTAAACATCACCATGGTTACGGGCCTTATATGCTCAAGCGTCTCCGGACTGGTGAATCGGTAATCATCGAAAAGAATAAAAGATGGCCAGGCGTTAAGAAGGAATGGCCTGATGAAGTAATCTTCCGCATCATGCGTGAGCCTGAACAGCGTGTAACGGCATTGCTTAATGGCGAAATTCAGATTGCACAGTTCGTGCCGCCTCATCTGCTTGATAAAGTCCGCAAGTCAAAAAATGCGCGGATCGAGGAGATGGGTTCGGTTGAGTTGATGATGTTGTTGATGAATCCCGCCTTCAAGCCGTGGGACAATATTTTGCTGCGCAAAGCGGTCGCTCACGCCATTGATCGTGATTCGATCATCAAGAACGTTCTCAAAGGCGAAGCAATCAAGCTGAAAGGTCCTATCGGTCCATTACAGTTTGGCTATAGCAAGAACGTCAAACCAACCTATGAATACAATCCGGCGAAAGCTCGGGAGTTGGTAAAAAAGGCGGGCTATCCGAACGGAATCGATGTTGAGCTTTATACGCCTGTCGGACGTTATGTGAATGATAAGCAGGTCACGCAGGCAATGATTCCGATGTTGGCGGCTGTTGGCATTCGCGCCAAGCTCAAAACACCGGAATGGTCGACGCTTTGGTCTAATGTCCGGAAAGGTAAGGTTCCTTTCTACTATATGGGCCGTGGCGGCATGGTCGATCCATCTGCCGCATTGTCGCAGTACTTTGAAACCGGTATCGCACCGCGTATCAAATTCTCAAGCAAGAAGGTCGATTCTTTGCTGCAGAAAGAACGCCAGACTTTCGATCTTGCGAAGCGTAAGAAGTACATGAACGACGCAATCAACGCCTTGATGGAAGAGGTGCCCGCGCATTTCCTGTGGCATCAGAAAATTCATTATGGTGTTGCAAATAATGTCAATATCGCCATTCGTCCTGACAAACGGATTCATGGCTATGAGATTTCGGTGAAATAACCGGAACGAAAAAGTAAAAATCAGAACCCCGTCCGGGAAACCGGGCGGGGTTTTCATTTTCCGGAATTTGTTTGATGCGTTTTGCCCCGAACTACAGCAAGTCTTTCAAGAGAAAGACCTCGACAGGCTGGGCAATCCCTTTTAGGGAGACCTCGCCTGCGGAAGCAGCATCAACGTCACTTTCAACTTCGCCATGGCACCGCCGGCTTATGAGGATTTCACCATCTTTTGCCTGATCGCTGATGCGTGCCGCAAGATTGACCGCATTGCCGATCGGCGTGTAATCAAACCGGCCTTCGACGCCAATGACACCCATCGTCGCGTAACCGCTCGCAATACCAACACCCAAACCGACATCTGCATCAAGTTTGCGCCAGGATTCGCAAAGCACATTAAACGAGGCTCTTAAGTCCAGCGCCAGTTTAACGGCCCGCATGTCGGGATCGTCGCAGGGGATCGGGTCATTGAAAAACACCATGACACCATCGCCAGCACGATAGCCAATCGTTCCCTGATATTTGACGGTGAGTTTACCGACTTCCTCGTGGAAACCGCGAAGGACAGACATTACATCTTCAGGTTCCATACTCTCTGTCATAGAGGTGAAACGCCTGATGTCGCAAAAAAGGCAGGCGATGTAGCGCCGGTGACTTTCGAGTAGCGACTCTTTGTCTTCATCCGTAATGAGGTCAGCGACCTCACCGGGCAGGAACCGTTTGAGGCGTGCGAGCTTTTCGATCTCTTCAACTTGGTCATTGACCCTCCGTTCCAGCGAGTGATTCACGCTGGCAAGTTCAGCGGCTTGCGCCTGTACCTGCCGGTTAAGAAAGGCGAGGGACCGGTTTTGATTGAGGAAGGCTGCAACCAGCAGCAAAACATAGCCGGTTGCCAGAATGGCGTCGTGATAAAATCCATAAAGCGTACAAATGATGATGAGAAGCGCGGCAACACCAATAACCATCGGCAGCATTTCGCCATGCTGCTTTCTGTCGATGACAAGCGCGCCCACCGCGCCAGCAGCAAAGATCCACATAATCGCGGCCTGTAAATTCGGATCAATATCGATAAAGGTGAGACCCAGTAAGGGAGCAAGAAACGTAAAAACTCGCTTTCCAGAAACAGAACACCAGCGATACCAGCGCCCCCAAATAGGCGAGTAATCCATATCGAAATGATTTGGGGGGCATCGAGTTCCCCGGAGCAACTTGTAGTGTCGTCATCGGCCGTTTCTATATTTGAAAACAGATTCGCCGAATCCGCTCAACAGCGCAATGGAGATGTGAAATTGGTCAGGTGGAGAACTTGTAACGCCGAGTCACACCAAACACGATGAGTGCACCGGCGAATACTACCAGCGTTCCCGGCTCCGGTACGTTTACATCGAGAGACAAATTATCAAAACCGCCAGTATTGACGGACGGGAAACCGAACGTGCCATTCGATGCAAAGATGCCGATTTCGACGGCAGCGGCGCCATTAGCGAGATCCAAACTGCCGCCGCCCAACGCGCTGAAGTCCGCACCCGTCAGGCCAAATGCTGAGAAAGCTGTCCACCCCAGCCCGTTAACAGCAGCACCGAGCGATGAAATAAAGAAATTTCCGCTTTGACGTAAAATAACACCGAAGAGAACGCCGCCGGCAGCCGTACTGGGGTCGCTGATGGCAGCGTAGGAGACATCAATGCTGCCAAAGGCGCCATCCGCACCGGGGTTATAGATCATATCTGACCGGAAATGGCCGGAGATGATATTCGATGTGGTGCCGGTATTGATTTGATTGATCACCTGCCGGTACGCGCCCGGATTTCCGCCGGATAAGATCTGTGTGCCGCTAAAGGTGAAGGAGTCATTGGGCGTGGTGTCCAACGCTTCGACCGCCGACCAGTCGGCATCAATAAATTCGGTATCAGTATAGCTGATCACCATGCTTTGCGCGGGCGCAGAAATCAGACACGCCACAACAAGCGCACCAAAGCGCCGCGAATTTGAAAATAACGCCATGGGTAACGGTCTTAGCGGATTTTACGACGCCGTACCACACCGATTCCGACGAGGCTGAGACCAAAGATCGCCAGCATGCCGGGTTCCGGAACAGCACCGCCCTGTGCGACACCGTCATCGATCAGTCCGGAAATCGCGAAAAATGTCAGCGAGGTCGTATTAGCTGGAGCCGATGCCGCAACCCAGGCTGAATTGGTTGCGTTGGGAAGCCCGGCAAATGTGAAGCAGCAGGAGCCAAGCTCGCCCGTGGCGAAAGCCGTTCCGTCAGCCTGGGTTCCCGTGAAGACTGAGCCGCCGGTATGGAGATCGCCATTTTCATTGCGGTTTATAAAGGCATCGATGGTGCCATCCCACAAATCAGCATTGTTGTCGGCAATCTTGGTAGCGCCATCAAGCAGGTAAATTGGCACGCCTGTCTCGGTCAGAGGATTGGTATTTGTATTTTCGCGAGCATCGACGGTTGTCGTTGACCCAACGGCCATCCATGTTGTGCCGAGCGCGGCAAGTGTCGCGTTGGCATTCGCGACAATTGTCACGAAGGTGTTGTAATCTGCGATATTTGGCGACGTCGCATCAAACGTCAGGCTTGTCCGAAACATCAGCCGATACTGGTTACCAACGCCGAGGCCCGGATTGACGATGGGGGCCGCTTGGACCGCGACTGTGCCGACCGCGACGAGGCAGAAAGCACAGGCCGCCGATAATGCCCGCAAATATGAGATTTTCATTGTTTCCCTCCGTTCCCCAGCTGCCGGCTATTTTTGTATTTTCCGGCGGGTAAATCCGACAATATCAACAGGCCGACTAACGTCTTTAAGTTGAACCTTGTCATTTTTATTGCCCGACTCATTTAACCTATGGCCGAATACAACCATCACCTTACCATTAAAGATGCAAAAAACATGCCGATTTTAAGGTACTATTAACTATCAAACACTTGTTTGGTTAACGTTCGCTGCGAAGAGTCAATAATGTAAGAAATTCCGACAGTTACCGCTATCGAAAAGCGGATAGAGAGCGGGGTTTGGGGAAATGAGTTTACACGTTATACAGGCATCCACCCCACACTCATTATTGAGCGCGGGGCAGTATATTCATGGCCGGTAAAAGTGTCCTATTTAGCGGAAGCAGGCCACTCGAATTCGGGGCGTAACCCTTCATAAACCGGGCGGCCGTCATCGGGTGCTGCGGAGCCACCTGCCGGATCAAAAAACGCATGATAGGTCGCAGGCATGCTGTCAGCATCATGCCCCATCAGGTTGGGGACGATGACGCGTATTCGGGCTTCCTTGTCATCGAGCATGATCGGGGTGCCACAATCCGAGCAGGTACACAGTTCCAGCGGGCCATCCGGGTTGTTTGCGTTAAACGGCTGTCGGTCTATCCCGTCAAGATTATCGACCCCGAGATCAGTGTATTTGAAAAACACGACATGGGTTGATTCCTGGCCAGTTAGGCTTTTGCAAACCGAACAGTGGCAGCTGTGGTTGTCTATTGGGTCGTTGTCTGAATGGGTGTGAACGTGATCGCACCCGCCGGCATATTTGTGAGCCATGAGTCCCTCCCTCTTGTTAAAATTTTCATGATCGACCCGGCTTCTTCGTCTGGTGGTTTCGCAGTCGATCTAGGGCCACTTTAACTCAAATGACACAAAATTAGTGAGGTTTTTTGGATGAGGTTTAATACGGATTGTGTTTCCGGGTGAGATAGGTGCGCATTCAGCGGATGCGGTTGTTGGGTCCGTTTGTTGCGCACTCCGCATTTCCCCTGTTGCGCCAAATGCGCTAGCGTTCCGGTAACGTTTTTACAGACGGGAGGAAACGCTCATGGCGACGAAAATGGGCGAGACGTTTGACGAGCTGGTCGAGGTGTCCGGCGTGCGCGAACGCTGCAGCGAAGAAGAATGGGAGACGCGGGTCAATCTCGCGGCCTGTTACCGGCTTGTCTGGGAATATGGCTGGCATCACCTGAACCTGAACCATATTTCCGCGCGGGTGCCGGGGGATGAGGAGCACTTTCTGCTCAACCCTTACGGTCCGATGTATAACGAGGTCACGGCCAGCAATCTGGTGAAGGTCGATCTCGAAGGCAATGTGCTGGATGAGACGCCGTACAATATCAATCAGGCCGGTTACACCATTCATAGTGCGGTGCATGGGGCGCGACCCGATGTGCAGTGTGTCTTGCATACCCATACGCCAGCGGGCATTGCGGTTTCGACCCTGAAGTGCGGGCTTTTACCGCTGCATCAGGAAGCGTTGCGGTTTTATGGCGGCACCAGCTATCACGATTATGAAGGGGTCGCACTTGATCTCGATGAGCGCGTACGGCTGGTATCGAGCCTCGGCGACAACAAGGTGCTGATCCTTCGCAATCACGGGCTATTGACCTGCGGCCGCACGATCTCGGAGGCGTTCGTCCTGATGTATCATTTGGAGCGGTCTTGTCAGGCACAGATCATGGCGGGCGCGACCACCGAAGATAACAATATTCACGTAACCCCGCCGGAGGAGGTTCGCCAGCACGCCGCCGAGCAAACAACGCGCAATGGCCGGAACCCTGGCGAGTTGCGCTGGCCGGCCTTGGTGCGCTGGATGGATCGCATTGATCCCTCGTTCAGGAACTAGGGGAACCGTTATGGCAGGTGAAGACTTTACGATGCGGGATCTTGCGCAGGCGGTGCAAGCTCAGATGGCACTCCATGGGAAAGACGCAGAGAAAATTCTTGAAGGTATTCGCGATCCGGTAGGAAAAATCCTCGCCAGCGATCTCAGTACGATTGGTGTGAAACGCGAAGGCAATCACATCGATGAGTCGCGCTACCTGTACTATGATGGTGAAATGTCGATTACTTTCGATCATTTGCCGGAAGGCAAGGATATTCCGCCGCACGATCATGGTATTTGGGAAATGCTGGCGATCTATAGCGGGCGGCTGCATCACACGGTCTATGATCGAAAAGACGATGGCAGCAAAGAAGGATATGCGGAGCTGGAGGCTATCGACGACCGGGTGCTGGAGCCCGGCGAGATTTCAATGGTCGCCCCACCGGCGGAAATTCACAGCTTTACAGCGCTCACCGACGACACATGGTCGGTGACGATCGTTGGCGGAAAATACAAGTTGGACCGGCATTATTACGATCCGGCGAAGAGTTCCTGTCGTATCGCCAACCCCAAAAAGCAAAAGGTGGTTTAGACGACGATGGCCCTTACCAAGGCGGATGTCGGGCGGCGGTTTTCGGGGCCCTCCAAAACTCTTACCGATGCGCATTTCCTCATGTATTCCGCGATTTCCGGCGATGTGCATCCCATCCATTACGACGTCGAATATGCCAAAAATACGCCGTTTGGTGCGCCGGTTGCGCATGGCTTGCTGCTCACCGGGTTGATGGCGCTCGGCAGTTCCGATGCGGGGGATGCGATGGATGGACTGGCGATGGTTGAGCAGGGCACGTCATATCGAAAGCCGGTTAAGGTCGGCGATACCGTTCATGCCGAATTTGAAATTGAGGACGTCTGGCAGGACACAGAGCGCAACTTTTGCCGGGTTAAGACGTTTCTGTTGAACCATGAAGGTGAAACTATGGCCGACGGTTTTCACGTCTATCGTATATTGTCCAAAGCTGGCGGCGATTAAATGGCGCAGAAACGCAAAGCGATATATGCGGGCGATAGCTGGCCGGAGAAATATACCTATGTGCCTGCATTGAGAGTTGGCAATACGGTCTGGTTGTCTGGCACGACAGGCACTGATGAGACCGGCAAGATTACCGCGCCCGGCGATATTGTCGAACAGACGCGTCAGATATTTCGCAAGTTTGAAGCTTTGCTGAAGCGGGAAGGTGGCACCTGCCAGAATATCGTCGAGACCAAGGACTTCATAACGACGACAGAGAATTACAAAGGCACAGCCGATGTCCGGCGCGAGTTTTTCAAAGGCAGCTATCCGACTTCGACGGGTGTTTTGGTCTCCGGGCTATTGCGCAAAGACGCATTGATCGAAATCTCTGCTGTTGCCGTTCTCGACGAAGAGCCCGATGACGACTGAACCGGTGCGCTTTTGGGAGGACTTCGCGGTCGGCGACCGTTATCCCACGTCGACCCGTACTATCACTGAAGACGATCTCGACAGGTTTTGCGAACTGGTTGGGTATGACGTCCCTTTGTTTCTCGACGACGATCAACCAGAAAACAAAACGTTCAAGGGGCGCATCTGTCCGAGCCATCTGATCATGTCAGTTGCGACAGCGATGACTGGGCGTTTGTTCAGCGAAAGCCTGATCGGATTGCTGGGGCTCGAAAACGGCAAGTTTCTCGCACCAGTGTATCCGGGAGACTCACTTTCGACCGAGGTTGAGGTCCTTGAAAAACGCCCTACGTCAAAGCCGGAACGCGGAATCGTTGTTTTTCGCGATCATGTGCTTAACCAAAATGGCGTCGAGGTGTTTCAGGTGGACAAGATCACGCTCATTCGCTGCCGTGAGGCGAGTTGACGCGAATGGAAGACACTCAGCGCCTGCCTCTCGCAGACATCGAAAAAATTCAGAACGAAAAGCTGCGCTACATGCTATCGCTGTGCGCGCGTGGTTCGACATTCTATCAAATGCAGTGGCGTGACGCTGGTATTGATATCGCAGATATTCAAACCGTCGAAGATCTCGCGAAATTGCCTCTAACCCAAAAGCAGGAGCTGATGGAGGCACCCGAAGACTTTCGCCTCGATCTGCCAGACTTGCCACTGCATGAGCGCGCCTTATGGGAAGTGCTGTATACTACCGGCAGCACCGCCGATCCGGTGCCGCTCTATAGCAACACCTATGACTATCACGCCTATCTGCATCAATCGCAGTGCGTTGCCGAGATATCGGGCATCCGCGAGACCGATATAATTGCAAACCTGTTTCCCCTAACGCCCGCGCCGATGGGCGCATTTGTGCGCTCGGCGGGCAATGCTTATGCGGCAGGGGCAACGATTTTTGCCGCCCTTCCGGGTGGAGCATTTGGTCCGTTCGATGTGCATCGATCACTGGATCAAGCGGTGGACCGCGTCGAGAAACACCGCGCGACAATATTGTGGGGCGTGCCGAGCTATATCAGGCGTTTGCTGATCCGCGCACTAGAACTCAAAGCTGATCTTTCGTCGGTGCGGATGTGCGCGATTACCGGCGAGGCGACGTCGCCGGCGTTGCGCGAAGACATTCGACGGTGTCTGCGCGAAATGGGAGCCGAACAACCCCTCATCTTTAATCGCTATGGTTCGACAGAGTTGGGGGCCTTCGCGCAATGTCAGGAGGAGGGCGATTGGCACAACCCCGCACCGGAGCTTCAATATCACGAGATCGTCGATCCCGAGACCGGCCATCGTCTTCCCGATGGCGAGCGCGGCGCTCTTGCTGTGACGCATCTGGATAAACGGGGCACGGCACTGATCCGTTTTGTCGTCGGCGATATTGTATCCATTGATCGGTCGCCCTGTTCGCATTGTGGACGGACCAGCGAACGTATCGTAGGGCCGGTGGTGCGCACGAAAGATCTCATTAAAGTAAAAGGCATGTTGATCAATCCGGATGTCTTGCTAGATGTTCTTGAATCAATATCGTCAATTGCCGAGTTCCAGGTTGTGGTCCAGAACGAGAATAAAAACGATCCTTTATCGATGGATGAGATGCTGATCAGGGTTGCGCTGCATGAAAACGCGCCTGAACACATAGAAAAAGAAATCACGCAACAAACGCATAAAGCCGTGAATGTTACGCCCCGGGTTGAAGTGACTGCATTGGAAGAAATTTACTCCGCGGGCGAACAAACAAAAGCGGTGCGCTTCGTTGATCGCCGTGTTTCTGCAGACAACGCAATCCGTTAGTCATGGATGAACTGACCATAGCCAATATATTTAACCTCGCGCTGGCGACGGGCATAGGTGTCGCGGCGTTCAATGGAATGATCCATGGCTATACGGGGTTCGGCGGCGCTCTCCTGACGGTGCCGGTTCTCACGTTTCTATACGGACCAGTCGAAGCGATTGGCATGGTTGCCATAATCTCGATTTTTGGTGCCTCACATTTGGCATATGGCATCTACCGTCTGGCCGAATGGCGCAGTCTCATTCCGATCTGTTTGGGGATAGCACTTCTAACACCCGTTGGCGCATGGATTTTATTTCATATCGATGGAGAAATCGTCCGCCGGTCGATGGGCGGGTTTATTCTCGCATTTGCACTCATACTATTTAGCGGTTGGTCCTATCGAGGGCCACGCGGGTTGGTGCCTGGCGCCCTCGTAGGTGGTGTCGCGGGGTGCATAAATGGTCTAACCGGTATCGGTGGTCCTCCGCTCGCGCTTTATCAGCTTTCGGCGCCGCTGCCGGTGGAAGTACAGCGCGCCAATATTGTTGTGTGCATTATCTTCTTGATTATCACGATGTTCGCGGCCATTGCCATCGGCGGCGGCTATTCTGCGTTGGTAATCGTTCGGGCGCTGATCATAACCCCCGCGTACATTTTTGGCGTTTGGGTTGGATCGCGTATTTTTGCGATAGCGCCAAAGAGCTACTTCAAGAATATCGCTCTCCTGATTCTCATTGCGACCGGGCTCGCTGTTCTCGTCGCCTAATTTACTGTCTAGCTATAGACCCGCTGGCTGGCCGGGCGTTGTTTTAGTCGATCACGATAAGTCTGCAGCGTCGGAAAATCATCAAGCAATCCTGTGACCGTTGCCATAATACAACTATGGCCCACGACGATATCGGCACCGGAAAATTGGTCGCCCAGTAGATAGTCACGGTCGGCAAGTGCATCCGAAATAATCGTTGCTCTTTCAGCAAAGTCACGCCGGCCTTTTTCCGCGAGGTTAGGGTCGTGTTGGGCACCTGTCGGGCGCATAGCCTCCAATGGTCTCATGGTATTGTCGAATACCAGCATGATCGCGGGGTCGAGCTCGCCAGCTGCAAAAAGACACCATTGATAGTATAGGGCGCGTTCCGGGCTGCCTGGTTTTGGAGCCAATGCTTTTTCGGGGTTCTCATCAATCAGCTGCAGTACAATGGCGATGGATTCGTACATCAAATAATCATTTGTCTTAAGTGCCGGCACAACGCCAAGTGGCTGGATGGAACGATAGGATTCAGTATTTTGCTCGCCTTGCATGAGATCGATGTTTTCAGCTTCAAAATCGATACCCAGCTCTTCAAGTGCCCATTTTGCACGGTTTGATCTGGTCGGCGGGAATTCGTACAGGAGTGTCATGGCGGTTCTCATTCTACGGGACGATTTACCGCGTCAGCCTAAAGATTGGCCGTTATCGGGTCTAATAAACTTATAGAAATAACCACTGAAAAGATGTGTGCCAATTCACACAGTTATCGTTATGGTGCCGCCGAATTTATTCACTGGAGGTTCAATGTTTGAGGTTGGCGACGTCGTCCGAAATGTGGCGGCCAATATCGTCGGTGAGATTGTCGAGATAGATGGGGAAACCGCCTATATCGAACAGGATAACGGAGCCGAAGTTGATTTCGCGATGTCGACTCTCGTGCTGGAGAGCGATTTTCAGGCACGCCATGGCGGCGGCGTCCGTGATGACGCTGGATCACACGCTTACGATGAAACCTACGAGGCCGTAATCGGGGATCTCTATCCGGCAGTCATAGAACTAGGGCAACAGGCTCATGCCCAGGCGGAAACAGTTCCAGGCATAAAACCCAAGCAATGGGATGAGTTGAGCGCCCTGCAAAAATTAAACGCGATCTCAGAGGTGACAAAAACACCGGTTAAGGCATGGATTGATGCGAGCAAGCCAGGCGCGAAGCCGTCTCTCGCGAAACTTCAATTGTCAGTATTGGCTGATTTCGGAAAAGGATAGGAAGATGACGGACACGCACGGCGAAAGTGGAACAGTATTGGGCGCTGACGAAGTAGCGCTGGTAATTGATGCCGAAGGGGTGGCGACCCTGTGCCTGCCTGATTACGACGACGATGACGAAGTGCCCCGGCACACGCTGTTTCTCGTCGCACTGATGAACAAAATGCAGGACGAAGACTGGGTCGATGAGATTATATCTGAGATCGTGCCGGAGATTTCAGAGTCGTAAATTCTTGTTTCCGTTTAAGGCCTGCGGAACTAGGACGAACTGCGTTTGAAGATGCTTGGATAATTGCTGATTGTTTTCTGAACGGCCGCATGTAGCCTTTTTTGTAGTCGGAAGAATAAGAGCAGCTTTTGATCCTGAGGGTCTTTGTCGAATTTAATGTACTGGTCTTCCTGTTTTGCCACCTCCAGAATTGTACCGTCATAAATCAGGCCATTGGTAAAGCCTGGCATTTCATTTTGCATTCGCATCGGAAATTGATCAGCGGCGGCCTCATCTTTGAGTAAGATTCCGACGAAATCGTTCCAGCCATGAAATTGCTGATTGCCGATAAAAGATTCCAGAAGAATGGTCCGGTAACCGCTGCGTCTTCCCCAATTTTGCAGGGCAACGCCGCTATCGGGGTAAAAACGCCAGCAATCAACAGGATATTTGTGGAATGTCCCATTTGATGGAACGTTCAAATAAAACAAACCACCGGGTTTCAAAATGCGTAGGATATCGTTGAACAGTAGCCAGAAAAACTCCGAATGTTCGAAGCAGGACGAACATACAACAACGTCGGCAGCTTCATCGTCAAAAGGCAGCGTGTATGGATCATCAAAAACCAGATCGACTCCTTTTCCTTCAACAAAGTCAATTCCGATATAATCGTTGTTCGCGGGCGCAACCGATCGCAATGACCCATTAACGTCCTGTGCGCCAACATCGACGATGGTTTTGCCTTCGCTATCACTTAGATAGGTTTTGAAGAATTCTTCGCCTAAGAACATCGCTGTGTCATGCATCGTCAATCCTTCCCAAACCGGTAGCTGGCGGTTCTGCCAGCTCAAGCGTCATATCGCAGATCACTCGCGATTGGAATAATTACTCGTAAATTAAGGGCGGAAACCCGGGGCTTAAATTTAGTGGCTAGTCCAAGTGGGGACGTTCAGTTTGTTGGTCATCCACTGTTTAAGATGAGCAGGAAAATTTCATTCAAGTCGACATTCAAAGGCTAATTCGAACATTTTTTCACGTTGTATGTGCCCGCTTTTATCTTCTCATTTATTCGACGAAGAATCTCGATGCGTGCCGTCGGGTCTTTGGACTCGTTGAAAGCGGCTTGATCCTTTTCGTTCATTAGGATTTCTACATAACCTTTTTCTTTCATGCAGCCTTTGATCCAAGCACGCTGCATTTCGTTCGCTGCCTTCCCATCTCTGATGCCTTTTGCTGCACCACTGATTGCGCCCTGCACGAAGCCAACAAGAAGCGAACCGGTCCTGGGCGTGTAGACGTATGGTCCAGGACGGTGCGGGGCCCCAATATCCTTCGATTCGTTCCGACAAAATTCCAAGTCTTTTTCGTAACTTGCATAGGCTAGATTGTCTTTGACGTATACCGGACTCGCGCTGCAGCCAGCTATGACAACCGGCAGTATCATCAATAAGAGATTTCGAAAAATTCTTTGCATCCATTAATACCAGAAATTACGCATTGGTTGAGTAATACTACCTGCTTTAGGGAGAATTGGTATATCCAGCTGCACCGAATCCGATTGAATTAATAGGCTGACTCCGGAGGGTTTACGTTAATCGCGTACACCGCCGACGAACTACCGCAACGCCAATCAATCCCAGTATTAAGGCCGGAAATCCAAATGCTGGCGAAGAGACCGGCGGTGCATCGGCAATAGTCAGTGTGCTCGTATTAAAGGTCAGGGCTGTAATGTATTCCTCGCCGAAATCAACATCGACTACCTGGAGCGTCGCAGGATTGATGCCTCCGAAATTATTCGAATTTTGGATTATTCCCGTACCATCGGTATTTAGCTGCACAATTGGCGGATGATACCGCCCATTACCGACCTCTCGGGCGTTAAACTCAAAAACAACACCAGTTCCCACTAACTCGGAGACTTGTAGTCCATCAGTAAGATCTGCGAACGCTGAGATCTCAAAGGACATCGAGCTGCCCTGCGCATAAAAGTCAGTTCCAGTGATCGATCTGCTGAGATCAAATGCCGGAAAACCGGATGGTGTCGCCGCGAGAAACCCAAATACTCGATAATCCACGCTATTGAGTGTCGGGTTGGTGTAGGTGGTACCGGCGGTGAGAGGCGCGTCAATGTCGATCGTAAAATTGAACGTTTGGCTATTGCTAAAGATCGGCGTTAGACCAAAATCCGCTGCTTCGAAGTTGATCACAAAGGCCTGCGTCGTATTGAGGCTGAGGCAGCTACAGCATATTGCAATCGCAGTAAGAAATTTTTGTTTTAGGCCCATGGCGGACCTTATAATAAGGAAACAAGATGGGACCAATCCCGAAATTACCTTAATTTTGCGAAGCAAAGTTGCTGTAATTATCGTATGTTCAGAACCGATGTGCGGGCGGCGCCCATTACCCGGAAGGCTGTGCCACCGACAAATAGGCGGCGGAACAATTTCTTCCCGGAATCCGCAACTGCGACGACGGCAAATTTATTTCCGGCCTTGACGATTTCTTCGGTCGGATTTCCAACGCTGACAAGGACATCTTCAACATCGATATCTATTTTACCCAGCATTTCGGTTGCTTTTTCGAGTACACGACCTGCCGTTCCGATATCGGATTTGCTCTGCGCAACACATAATAATGTTACCGGTCTGCCGCTATGTTTGGCCAAAATGGCATCACGGCGCATCGCATCGAGGGAATGTTTTGTTCCGTCCGTGCAGATTAAATGGCCCTTACCGCGTCCTTCATCATTGGGACGCGCTACCATGACCGAGCATGGCGCCAACATGGCGACTTTTTGGGTGACACTGGCGCTGAAGAATGCCCGCATCTCGCTATGCCAGTGGCTTGGTGCACCCATGATGATGAGGTTGTAGGGGCCAAGCTCGTATTGATCCAGTATACCGCTTGCGGCATCAGGGGCAGTCTTCAATTTCAGAACGATGGATCGCCCGTTCTCGTGACGATATTCCACCTTATTGTCACCCAGAGGGTCGCCCCAAGAATCCGTATGACTTACAGAGGATGACCAGTGTGCAGAAATTTCATCCTCACCAGTAAGCGTATCCAAACCCTTTTTGAGATAGCGAATGCCCGGAAGTTCCAGCCCCCAGTCGAGCATGTTTTCGCGAGCGACACGAACCTGCAATCCGCCCGATCTCAATCCCTGATCGATAGGGCGTACGTAGAGCAGAATGATATCGCATTCGCTGGAATGCCCGATCCGCGAGGCAAAGCGGAGACCTTCGTAGGACGCATCGGTGCCATCAATGCATACGAGTATGCGAAACCGGTTGCGACGTATCGCCCGGATATCATCCTGGTCATCGCGAAAAGCGGTTTCATCCATTGGATTTGCGGATTTGATCGCCATGGGACCTATCTAACTCCCAAGAAACGGCCAATAGAAGGCGGCCGCAAATATCATCAGGATTGTCGACATGACAGCCATGCGCCAGCCGACGACCAGAAAGTCTGTCGTCTTGAGATAACCAGAAGCGTAAACAATGGTGCAGGCGGGCGTGCCGACGACCGTTAGATACGCAAAAGCGGAGGAGATTGCCGTAATAAAGCCGAGGATAATCGGGCTTTCCCCGGCGACGGTGGCCATATTCAACACGATAGGACCAAGAACCGCGACCGCGGCGCCGTTCGACATTGTGTTTGTCACCAACGTTGTAAGTGCGGAAACTGCCGCCCAAAGCCCGACGCCACTTTCTGCGCCCAACGGTGTCATCATGCCCAGGAAGCTTTCGGCAACCCACTGAGCGGCACCAGTATCTTTCATCTGCACGCCAAGAGAAATCGCAGCGGCATAAAGCAGGACAACGCCCCAGTTGACGCCGGAATTGATTTCTTCCCAACGGACAAGCCCGGCGATCAGGAAAATCGCGGCACCCATGATCGCAATGGTACCGAGGCCAATATCACTGGAGAGGAAAACCCATCCCAGGAGGATCGACACGAAAATAACGATCGCGAGCCAGTCAGCGGGTTTCATTGGGCCTTGTTCGACAATTTGCTGGCGCAGTTTAGCGACAGAGCGCGACAGCGTTTTGTACTCGGGTTTAAACGTCCAGGTCAGTATGAGTGTGACGAACGGCAGCTGGATCAGGAATATCGGATAGGCGTAGGCGATCCAGGTGACGTAATCGATCAGAAACTTTCGTGTTTCAGGATTTGTCGGATCAAAGAAAAATTCTTTCCAATAGCCAATCATGATGGCGTTTCTTGCGCCGCCGGACGGTGTGCCGATACCGGCGACCGAACAACCATATGAAATCGAAAACAGCAGAACCGCCGCCAATCGCCTGACCTCCTTGGGGTCATCTGATGTCAGGCTGATAAGCGTGATACCTACAGGCAGCATCATGGCGGCGACCGTGTGCTCTCCGACAAATGAAGCCAGCACGCCGGAGACCAGCGAAATGCCAAAACAGATGCGCGTCGTTTTGGTGCCGGTCATGCGTACGATGAGCCAGGCGATGCGGATGTCGAGTTTCTGTTTGACCACCGCGACCGCCAACATGAGCGATCCCATGATAAACAGAACTGAATCGGTCATGAGGGTTTTTGCGACTGTCGTCGATTCCAGTCCGAGCAATAGGACCTGCCCGATGATGATTAACAAGGCAACAGTGGGTAGTGGCACAGGTTCCGTTACGAAAAGAATGACCGCAACCACCGACATCGTAAGGACAATCATCCCCTCGCGCGACAGACCTTCCGGTTGCGGCATCGTGAGCATCACAAGGCCGACCGCCATTGCTATAAAGAACCAGCGTTTTTCCCAGAAATAATATAAATTGACTTGCGAGCTGAGCAGCCGCCAGCGCTGATATCCCTGTCGCCGGACTTTTGTCGACCACAGGTCACGCGGTTCATAGGATCGCAGGCTGTCGGTAACCAGACTTACGCCAGTCACATCATTTCCTGCAAATTATCGCCGTTCTTAGATGTCCACATTGGAAAAATAAACTCAACTCGCCAGCGCTCGAAATGCCGATACTCTTATAGATTCCGTATCCTAACACGGAACAATATCATTCTCTTAACTTTCGTTGAGCGGATAATCAAGTAACCCCGTCGGTTTGTCCTGTCAAACCGGTTTTTTGCACAAAATTGCAACCGCGAACCCCATGTTTAGTTCTCTCGCAAATTCAAATATGGTTTTGATTACTGTCGAGCCAAACTGCCCTCAACAATGCGAGAACTGATATGAAATTCGGTCTTTTCTACCTGCCGACCTACCTGCCGGATGGTGACCGGAACATCCACACGCATATGCATAATATTGTTGAGCAGGTCGAGTATGCCGATCAGATTGGCATCGATTATGCCTGGATGGTCGAGCATCATTTTGTCCGGCATGGCGGCTTCCTGTCTTCGAATTATGCCTTCCTGAGTTATTTGGCGGCGCGAACACAAAACATCAGACTGGGAACCGGTGCGACGGTGCTGCCCCTGAATGATGCGGTGCGCGTCGCGGAGCAGGCAGCGACTCTTGATCAACTATCCAGAGGGCGGCTCGATTTTGGTGTCGGGCGGGGATTCATCCGCGATGAGTTTGAGGCGTTTGGTGTGCCGATGAAGGAAAGCCGCGAGCGTGTCGAGGAAGGCGTCGAGCTGGTACTCAAGGCGTGGGCCGGCGGGCCGCTGGAATTCGAAAGCAAGTTTCGGCCCAAAATGTCGGGCCTCAATGTTTTGCCAACGATTTATCAGAAACCGCACCCGCCCATCTGGAATGCCTGTCTGATGTCGCCTGAAAGTTTCGAGTGGACTGCACAGGAAGGCCACAATTTGCTCTACGTCGCCTATCACGTTGATCACGAGCTGGCGACAGAACGCATCGGCTGGTATCGCGATGCTCTCCCGAAACACGGGCGCAAGATCGAGGATCATGAGGTGTGCTGTGTCTATCACGCCTATTTTATGGAGAATGAAGACAACGCGCTGCTCGAAGCTACGGTCGATCAGGCGATGGGCGAGTATGGCGGTGCGGGCAAAGAGGCGGCGAGCAAGCCGCCCGACCCTGAGGCTTACAAAGGTTATGACCAGCGGGATAAAGGAACACAGCAACTGACATTTGACCGGTACTTCCCCGGCCGCGTTGTCATGGGCGGGCCCGATCAGGTGGTTGAACGGCTGGAGGTGTTGCGCGATATCGGTATCACCCAGGTCGCGTTCCTCGTTGATTTCGGATCGCTTTCGCAGGACCAGATCATGAAATCGCTGAAGATTTTTGGCGAGAAAATCTTGCCGCGCGTGCAGGATTTATAGAGAGCCTCAGGCCGCCTTGCGCTGCCGCCGTGCGAAGCCAAGCGCCGCGATACCGAGGCCGAAAATAGCGAGTGATTCCGGTTCGGGAACGCTGCTGGATTCGGTGCCAAACTCCAGCCTGTCGAACCCGCTATTGTCGGCGACGCTGCTGGTAAACGTTATTGTACTGAAGGCGGTGTCGCTGACGATGCCGACGAAGTACCTATTGTTACTAACGCTTCCATTGCCAACAAAGTTAAAGGCGCCGCCATCGATGCTAAATCCGAAGGATTGACCAGCACCGCTATCGATATCGCTGATGTCGATACCAAAGGCGTTAATCCCGGTGCCAAAATCAAACTCCGTTTGAGTCATGGAGTTGGTTCTTAGGCTCAACGATCCATCCGTAAAAAAGGTTGGGCTATGCGAAAAATTGCTTCCGCCGGCATTAAGAGTGGCCGTAAACTCAGTAGGTCCCCCTATCGGGAAATTGATGGAAGGTGCGGCGGCAAAAGCGGTTTCAAAACTCTCAAGGGTTAACGGTCCACCGAAATAATTCTGAAAATCGGTTCTCGCTGAAGTCAGCGTTCCAGCACCTTGGCTGCCGATAAAAAATGTCGGCATCGCCATTGCATTTGTTGAAAACATGCAAACGAAAGCCAGGCTAGCGATTATTGATTTCAAATAAGTCATCGCTCATTCTTTTAAGTTTAAAACCCGCTGACAGACAAAGTTAGTCGTTGGGATACACCCCTAAATATCAATTTAAGCAATTTTCATGTCGTTTTTCAAATGCATAACAAACCTGCGGGTTTGATGAAAATTTGTTTTGCTCAAATATCCGGACTGCAAAAGTTTCCGACGGTTTTCCTGCCGTAGGGGTGCTGTACTGATTGCACGCCTAAATCGAAATAACCAAAAATCCGCAGTTTACCACCCGGTGACTCCATGATTAAATCTCCGCTGTAACACATAAAAAAATCACGGCGCATCTAAGGATGTGTGTCCACATTTAATGGGGAGGTTCGACTATGAATACAGTTCGTTCGGTTTTGAAACACTTTGCGCGACGGTCTGTTGCTGGACTGTCGGCATTCGTCTTTGCAGTTACAGCATTCGGGTTTATGACGCCTGCGAGTGATGCCGTTGCTGCGACCAAAGTTAAATACGCGGAAGTTGTAAGATCGGTTTTCTATCTTCCAAAGTATATTGCGATCGCGAATGGATATTTCGCCGAAAACGGAATTGAAGTTGACCTGACAACCGCCTGGGGTGGTGACAAGGGAACCTCGATGCTTTTGACAGGACGCGTGGACATTGTGTTGCAGGGTCCGGAGACGGCCGTCTATGTTGAGAACGGCGCGTCTCCCGAAAAAACAAAGATGTTCGCAGCGATTACCGCAACTGACGGACTGTTTTTGATGTCCCGCAAAAAAATGGCGATGAAGGACTTCAAGTGGAGCATGATCAAAAATAAGACGGTCATGGGCTGGCGTCCGGGTTCCACACCGGGGCTCTTCCTGGAATATGCGATGAAGAAATATGGCATTTCGCCGAAGAAAGATGTCAACCACGTCACCAATATTGCGATACCCGCGAGAGTTGGTGCCTGGATTGCCAAGAAAGCCGACTACGCGGTTTTCTTTGAGCCGGACGTATCCCGGCTTTCGCGTGAAGGCCATGCCTTCCCGGTTGCATCGGTCGGTGGAGAGGTTGGCAAGGTAGACTACACGGTCTTTATGGCGACGGATTCCTATATCAAGAAGAATCCCAAGATCATCCAGGGTTGGACCAATGCAATCTACAAAGCCATGCAATGGGTTCAAACCGCTGACGCCACGGATGCCGCCAAGAAAATTTCCAAGTGGTTTCCCAAGGTTAAAATTGAGGACATAGCCGCCTCGGTTAACCGGTATCGGAAATTCGGAATCTGGAAAACAGATCCGACCACCCATCCGAAAGCGATTTCCGCGTTACAGGATATCCTTGTCGAGGGCGGCGTTTTGAAAGCAAATAAACGCGTTGCTTACGATAAAGTTGTGACTACGCGTTTCTCGGAAAAAGCGAAAGGCAAGTAGCTGACGCAAAGTTCCGAGTAAAATCATGGCAACACAAACACCGAAGGTCGAGCTTCGCGATATCGACCTTCGGTATTTCACACTCGAAGGCGAAACCGAAGCGCTTAGAGAGTTTTCTCTTTCGGTTTCGCCGGGCGAGTTCGTCGCGATCGTTGGGCAAAGCGGTTGTGGAAAAAGCACCCTGTTGTCTCTGGTAGCTGGCATTCTCGAGCCTACGGACGGCGATGTTCTGGTAAACGGCGCACCGGTCGAAGGGCCGTCGCCGCTCTGCGGCTATATGCTGCAACAGGACCACCTCTTTGAATGGCGCTCCATTTTGGACAATGTCGTTTTGGGTGCAGAAATTCAGGGTCTTAATCGTGGCGACGCGATAGAACGCGCTAAAACTTTGCTGCGTGGATATGGGCTTGGCGAGTTCATGGATCATTTTCCCCATCAGCTTTCGGGGGGCATGCGCCAAAGGGCGGCGTTGGCCCGTACTCTTTGCACCGATCCGGAAATTCTCCTTCTCGATGAGCCCTTCTCGGCACTGGATTTTCAAACGCGGCTGGCATTGTCGGACGAGGTATCCGAAATCCTGCGTCGCGAGGGTAAGACCGTTATTCTGGTTACGCACGATATTTCGGAAGCCGTCAGCATGGCTGACAAGGTTATTGTCATGACCAAGCGGCCGGGCAGGGTGAAAGCCGTTCATGATATCGTTTTTAAGGAAACGGAAAATGGACGGCCGCGTCCTTTTGAAGCGCGGTCTCTAGAAGAATTCAGAAATTATTTTGACCAGATTTGGAGCGAGCTGGATATCCATGTCGGAAACTGAGCAAGAGCAGAACTCGACGGACGATCAGGCAGCCGTCGAAGCGGTTGATCCGTCTAGCCCGAGCCCAATGTATCAGAGCTTTCTGCGCCGGGTTCGCAGCCGCCGCAAACTCATTCTTCTTACCCAGTTTATTCTCGTCGGATTATTTTTTGCGCTTTGGGAAATTGCGCCGAGGTATCATTGGGTCAATCCCGTTTTGACAAGTTATCCCTCTGCTATTTGGGCAACATTCCTCGAACTGCTCGCAGATACAGATAATAATATCATGACCCATACCTGGGTCACCGTTCAGGAAACCATCGTCGGTTTTACGTTGTCGATGATATTGGGAGTGGGTACGGCCATTCTCTTATGGTGGTGGGATTTCCTGTACCGGGTTGTTGACCCGTTCATGGTGGTTGCCAACGCATTGCCCAAGATCGCGCTTGTGCCGATTTTTTACATTTGGCTGGGCGATGTCGCCTCTATCTACGCGATGGCTGTCGCAATTGCGGTCTTCATCACCATCCTTATGGTCTATAGCGGTTTCCGAGAAACTGATCCCAACAAAGTCAAACTTGTCCGCACACTGGGTGCTAACAAGCATCAGATTTTACGAAAAGTCGTCCTGCCTTCGAATGTGCCGGTGATGGTCGCCGCGCTTAAAATCAATGTCGGTCTTGCTTTGGTCGGCGTCATTGTCGGCGAGTTCCAGGCGGCAAAGGCGGGTTTAGGGCATCTGATCATCTATGGCAGCCAGGTCTTTCAGATGACACTTGTCATGACGTCGATATCGATGCTCGCTATAATTTCGACGATTATGTACCTGGCCATAATGTATTTGGAAAATACTGTAATGCGGCATCACAGCTAGTGATGCGCTGGCGCTGTCTACCGAGAAGGAGTCGACGATGCATAAAATTGAAATTCCCGACCACGTAAAAGAAAGAGTAATCACGCGTCAGGGCAAGCTGCACGCTATTGAATCATTGGAGCCCGAAAAAACGGCACTGATTGTAGTCGATATGCAAAACTATTTCATGGCGGAGGGGCAGATGGGTTGCTGTGCGGATGCACGCGACATCGTGCCTAACGTAAATTGCATTGCAGGGGCGATGCGGGATGCCGGTGGTCATGTCGTCTGGATCCAGAACGATGCGCCTGAGGAAACTCTGGAGAGCTGGGCTAATCTGCACGCGATGTACTCGGATGAGAACCGGAAAACCCGTATGGCAGGACTCGCATCCGGTTCGGAGGGCTATGCGCTGTGGGGAGATCTCGACGTGAGGCCGGAGGACATGCACACGGTTAAAACGCGCTATAGCGCGTTTATAAGAGGTGCGTCAGATATTGAGTCACAATTACAGGAACGCGGCGTAGACACGATTATTGTCACTGGCGTTGCGACCAACGTGTGCTGCGAATCCACGGCGCGCGATGCAATGATGTTGGGCTATCGTACAATCATGGTTGCCGATGCCAATGCGGCGCCAACGGATGCCGAACATAATGCGGCGCTCGCCGGCTTTATGCTGTTTTTCGGCGATGTCCAGTATTCGGACGAAGTTATCGAAAAACTGCAAAAATCAGTTCCTCTCGCTCAGGCGAGTTAAGAAAACCGTTCGTTCGAGCGTTTGGTCATGACGCCCGAGCACTGCACAACATTAAATTAGGGAGACGGAGTATGGAAACGTTAGGTTTCATCGGTACCGGCGGCATGGGCAAAGGCATGGCTGCTAACTTGATGAAGGCGGGCTACACGCTGGTTGTAAATGATCTCAATCGTGAGCAGGCTAAAGTGCTCGAAGAGCAGGGCGCGACATTCGCTGACTCGCCAAAAGCCGTCGCTGAATCCTGCGATATCGTACTCTCCATGCTGCCCAACAATGACGCAGCGACGGCGGTCGCGCTCGGCCCGGGCGGTCTGGCCGAGGCAACAAGCGGCGCAAAGCTATGGGTCGAGTTTAGCAGTATCGACAAACAAACTATCGTCGCGGCCAGCGATGAACTTGCCAAGTCAGGTTGGGCTGTCGTTGATGTCGGGACGGGCGGCGTCGAAGAGGTTGCGGCAGCTGGTGAGCTGGCGCTGTGGGTGTCGGGCTCTGAGGATCTTTTCGAGCAGCTTCAGCCAATGTTTGAGCCCATGTCGAAATCGGTTTTGCATGTCGGCGAGCTCGGCAACGCCAAACTCGTCAAGAACGCAATGGCAATGTTCGCAGCTGTGCTCCATATGAGCCTCATCGAAATCTGTAACTGGCTTGGTAAGGGCGGCATGGACAAAGCTACCATTCAAAGCATCGTCGCCAGCTCTCAGCAGGATTCAGTGGCGACCCGGAACATCATGGAAAAAGTCGTGAGTGGGAATTACAAGCCACGCAAATCCTGGATGCCCAAGGATGTCGCGTTTGGATTGGATGTCGCGCGTCAGATGGAAGTGCCGATGCCGTTTGTCGGACTGGCCTATCAGATGTTCGCGATTGCTCAAGCGACCGGTCATGACGGTTGGGAAGCGACGGGTATCGCCTGCAATCTCTATGATGTGCTCAACGGCATCGAGCCCAAGTCAGGCTGAGATATTTGTCGGCTTTGATCGGATTTGTAATTGAAGGTGACTGCTAGCCGGTGAACCATCGCGGCTCCTGACCCGCAGGAACGGCGACAAGATTTTCCTGACCGGCAATATCTTCGGTCGTGTCGGCTGGTTTGAGGTCAATAGTGTTTTCCGCACCGCTCCCTTGATGCAGGCTGTAAAGGTCATACCCATAGGTCTTTAAGAGTTCGCCGGCTCCGCCACTATTGCTGCCACGACTTTCGAAAATTATGAGTGGCTGGTGCTGTTTGAGTATTTGCTCGCCTCTGCGGAAAACTGCGCACTCGTGATCTTCCACATCGACTTTTAATAGGTCAGGCGGTGCAAATAGTACATCGTCGAGTTTCTTCGCCTCCCCCTCGACAATCTCCTGCTTCGCGGTCTCATCTTCTGCCACAACTTTAGTCAGATGTGTTGCCTCGCTAGCAGTCATGAAAACGGACCCCGTATGATCAGAGAGGCCGCAGTCCGCAATTTCTACGCTTTTGAGATCCAAGGCCTTGACCATATTTTTCAAGGCCGTATTCATGACATTGGTCAATTCAAAGGCATGAATTTTACCGTTGAAATCAGGGTGCGTCACAGCAAGCAAAGTGAAGTAACCGCAGTTCGCGCCCACGTCATAAAATGACTGTGCCTTTGGCAACATCGATTCGAGAAACATTGTTTCGATTGGCTCATACCCGCCAAACTTTTCCCGGCTGATCAACGCCATATAGGCAGATTGATGAGCGTCAAATTCGAACTTTCTATATGTTCCGTCGGACATCCGAATTGTGAAGATGCCCCGGGCCGGAACATTCAGCCAGCCATGAAATATCTCATCACCGGCTTTGCCGAGTTTCTTTTTCAGAGCCTCCATGCCTCGCGGTTTTCGCGAAGGGTCATGCAGTTTGAGGCCAGGTAAAAATGGTATGCTGATTTCTTCAATGAAACGCCGCGGCTGAACCGCAATGGAATATTCTTTATTGTTCTTTGCTGAATCCAATTCCTGACGCCTCTACTTGCGAATTCGAGTACCTGACTAGGGATGCACGTCCTGGGTAAACCATTCGGTGGGCAGTTCGTGGCCGATACCCCGTGCCGATGCCTCCTGGAAAGCCTTATGGGCGACTGCGGCGAACTGGAGCCCCTGACCGACATTATTAACGAAAACTGTCGTCTGTTCGTTGTTCTGCCGCCCCTGCGTGGCGCCGGTCAGGAGTTGTGTCAGTTCCCCCAGGCGTTCCCAGAAAGGCTCATCCCTCTTAAACCACCAGCCATCAGTTCCCTCAGGTGTTTCAACAGAAGGCAGTTTGTAGAGCTGTGGGCGGGTGGTCGCCGGGTTCTTGGAAAATAAGAACGCCATATCAGCAGAATCGAGAAAGGCTTCATCGACTTCCTGGACTTTTACGGCACTTAAATGCACACCCGGCTTCAGCCATTCAGCTTGGTGTACGGGCGACATGGAATTGGTTCCGGCAGCAACAATGTCAGCCCCTGATACGGCTTCTTCCGCCGACTCCACAGGGACGAGCTTGGCGTCGACGCGATTTGCGAGTTCACGGCAAAATTTTTCTCTGTTCTCTGGGTTGGGGCTAAACACGCGGACTTCCTTGATCGGGCGAACCGCACAATGGGACATGAGTTGCCCACCGGCCTGCCATCCTGTGCCCAAAAGCGCCATTACTTCAGAATCTTCGCGGGCAAGATAGCGCGCTCCTAAACCATTCGCGGCACCCACACGCATTCTGGAAATATACCCGTCTGGGCAAATCATGATCGGGGCACCGGTCTCCATGCTGAAAAGAAGCATCAAACCATTCCAACGCCCGTCGGCCGAGGCAAGGCGGTCCCGCCGTATATTTCCCGCCACTTCGGGCCATATCAGCACGTCACTGTTTATCCGCAGAGCGGCAACACCGGCGGCTGGCCACAGACCGCTCATGGATTTCAGACCATAGACACCATCCGTCTCGCCAAACTTTGTGGGTGCCAGGGTATCGACTCTCGGACTGTTGATTGCCTCATCCGCCTCAACCGCAAGCTGGCAGGCCTCGACACAATCGAGGGCCATCTCCATGGTAAGAATTTGATCGATTTCTTCATTGCTGAGGATCAATGTCATCGCGGTGCCTCCCAGTGCAGTTGCCTTGGTTAGACTACCGTGATGCGCGGCGATCTAAAAATGGCGATTTGTGATTGGTAATCAAAAATCTGATTTTCGCGTGCTGGCCCGTGGCGACCGATTGCCATTGTTCTATCTCAAATCAGCGAGGTGGACTATCTGCTCCCCGCATTCTGTCCAATGTCTGCCTGTCCCGGCGCCGCGATGGTCAGGGCGCGATCAGTTATCGGGGTGATGCCCATACGCGGTGGCAGGTTGGCCGGCAATTTAACGTTCCAAATGAGCCCCAAGGCGGCCAGGAATTTTACGAAATACCAGCCGGGATCGATCTGTCCGGGATAAAGGCCATGGCAGGCGGAACCCGGAAAGGCATGATGATTGTTGTGCCAGCTTTCTCCCATTGTAAAAATTGCCAGAATGGGGACATTAAACCCTTGGACACCCGCCTCATCGACGACCCAGTCCTGTCCTCCCTTTGAATGAGCGACATAGGATATATACCAGTGCAATGTCGTGCAGGCGGTAACGCGAACAAATATGCCCCAAACGACCCAGGGCATGCCGCCCAAATAAAAGACAATTGCCGCTATCGGAATCTGATGCAGCATCCAGCTTCGGTCGAGAAATTTATAAAACCAGTCATCGCTAATCCCGGGCCCCGGATTGAACGTCGGTGGGTTCTTCAGGATAAGTTTGCAGTGCAAATACAGAAGGCCGTCCCGCCACAGGGAATATTCGTGCCGAAAGAGCGGGTGACATTCTTTGTGGCGCTGAGCCCAGTCGCGGCTGTCATGTAGGCGGATGGTCCAAAGCGGGCCGCCCATGCCGACGGCTATTCCAAACCACACCAGAACACGTTCCAGCCACAAGGAACATTCAAAGGTCCGATGTATCAGACGGCGATGAAATCCCACGGAATGGCCAAAACACAACGTTATCGCCGACAATAATAGAAATACGGCGACGGCTCCCCAACTAAAGTAAATCGGCGCGAGCACCAGCGCGCCTATAAGCATCGTTGCATTCCATATGGATCGGAGTGGATCCCAGACGACGTCTCCTTCAACCGGACTAGCGTTTTCGAGATTTTTCAATGAATTTACCTGGTAAGGGTCCGAAACATTTTGTGTCGCCTTATTCATTGGTGGCTCTCCGTGCGCTACCGAAAGTTTGATCGAGTATCCGCGCCGCCCGTCCTGTCACACTGACAAATTTCCCCAAGAATTTTGGCGGGATGCGTTGCATTTGCGCATCAAGCGATGCCAAGTCTTCGACAAGACGAAGCATCTTTTCAATCTGACGGGTTGAGTTCGGTTTCTTCGGGTTTTGCTTGGCCGCTGCATGACATGCCTGCAAAGTATCAAGAGCATCGGGCAGTTCCCGCCGTCGGCGTTCTTCCAGGCCCTTGACCAGTAATTCCCAGGGGTCTGTATCCGTCCGCCACTTTGATCTTCCGACCGGTTCTATCAAATGGTAGTCGACCAAGAATGCCAATGCCGATTTCATTTGTTTTGCATTTAATTCCAGCTCCGCGCTGAGATCTTTTTCGGAAGACGATTCCGCCAAGAGGTAAAGGAGAGCATGAACCCGGCAGGCATTCTTGGGTAACCCCCAGCGTTTACCCAGGTCTCCGACATAGTCGGCAAAGGCTCGATTAGCGGATAGTTCGTCGATTTCCGTCATCGTTTTAGCTCCCTCACTGCTCTTATGTTTTTCCGTACTCCTTCAGCGCCGGTGCGTCTGACCCCAGCACTTTGATTTCATATTTATAGTTATTTTCCTAATAAGGAAAATAGGTAAATGCAAGTAAAATTTTAGCGTGTTCCATTCCATGCCGCCAAAATGAGATGTGTACTACACCAAATGGAGAGCTGGCCCGATTAGGTCTGGAAAAACGACGGCAGGGAGGTCGTCGTTTCTGAGGAAATGTTGGTGGCTTAAGAGGCTTTTCGGCGCCGCATATAGCCGAGTCCGGCTAGTCCAAAACCGAACACGAGAAGCGCACCCGGTTCCGAGACCTGCGCCAAAGCCTGAACTTCGCTCTCGGTCAGGACGCCGTCATAAATCCGGATGTTATCCAGATTGCCGTGGAAAAATTCACCGATGGCGCCGAACTGAGAGCCAAATCGGGTGTCGGTCCCAGCGCCAGTCATGCTGAGTTGCGCCGCATCACTGAAAATCAAAATACCGTCGAGATAAAGATTTGTGCCGAGAGCACCCGACGTCAACGCATAGGAATGGAAGCCGCCATCAGTGGGAAAGGAAACCCCAATGCCGCCAAATTGGTCCGTTACCCTGATATTGCCGTTCGCATGTTCGCCGATATAAAACCCCGGTCCGCTGGTAACGCCCTGTGAAATCAACTCTCTAAAGCCGGTTTGTGTGGAAAGCTGCTGTGCATCCAATGTGACTGAAAACGCATTAAGTCCTGACGGGATAAGCTTGCCACCGATCTGCGCGTAATCATTCACGCCATCGAGGCTGAGAACACCGCCGGAGATGGTCGCTCCGTTCTCCAGTGTTCCATGAACGCCACCAACGGAATCCGTAACGCCGGGTCCGCTGAACGTATATTCATGGAGTAGAACCGCGGCATTTGCGACAGATGCCATGCTGATCGCCGCAACGCCCACGAACAGGCTTAAGTTAAGTGATTTAAGGATTTTCATCGAATTTAAGACCGACTTCCCCAACAAAACGCTTATTTTCCAGTTATTTATGCAAAAATTATGCCGTTTTCGAGATTCCGTGTAATATCAACCAGTTACGGCGTTTTCAATCAGACAAAACGCCAAAATTGTAAGAATTTCCGACGGTTAAGCGCACAAAATCAACGCCTTGTATTGGAAGCGAAACTTTGATCGCGGTGACAACTTTTTCTGGATTGTAATGAAGACGTTGCCGCTAGGCAGGGTCGTCGAGGGGAATGTAATCGTGCTGTCCAACGGCCTGTATGAGCAGGAATTTCGTTCCCTCGTCCGTAGCTGGCTCTACAAAATGTCCGACGCCCGCAGGAGCGGTATAGCGCTCCCCCGGCTTCAGTGAAATTTCCGCATCCTCGCTGTCGGTTCGAATGGTCATTTTCCCGGTCATGCACAGAAACGTATCATCGACATTCGAATGTTTGTGCCACGGTATCGTTTGCCCTGCTGTTAACAGCAGCGTATGGACGCGAACATCGCGTGTTTCGACGATCATTTCTCTTTCAGACACGTCATAAGTATGGGCCAGAGCGTGGGTCATTTTAATTCAACGAATAAGCTGTCCGGTTCCAATCCAGTATAGCGGATTAAGTGGGGAATGTGTGAGCCGCCGGAACGGGCAGGCCGCTTGAAGACTGTAACGATTAATATCGACCTAATCCAAATCAAAGCCGTGGCTTTTGAGAAAGGCTTTGAACTCGGGTCGTTCGGGTTTGCCGAGCTGGCGTGAGATATGTTCCGACCAGCCATAGAACTCGGCGACGCCCCATAGATCGGTCCGCGTCTGGCGCTCGTCCGGGATCGGGAAGATATTGTGGCGGGTCTGATCGTATCCGTCGATTTCCGCTTCAAGATTGCTGTCGTCATAGCGATCGCGATGTACCACGATCGATTGCGGTAGGCGCTGATTGACGTAGCCGGGCGCTTCCGGCCAGCCCGCCATGACACCGGCGATGGGAAATACGCCATCCGGTATTTCGAGTATTTCGGAAACCTCGCCAATATTATCGCGCAGGCTGCTCAGCGGTGCCGTGCCAAGCCCGGCGGCTTCTGCGCCGGTAACGAAATAGCCCATGGCTAATGCTGCATCGACGGTCGCGTTGAGAAACGTATCCATATTGTTGTTAACGTGCGGCCGGTCGCGAAAACCGCCAACGCGTTGATTGCGTCGCATGTCGGCACAAAAAACCAGCAATAAAGGTTTGCTTTCAAGGCCCGGCGTGCGGGGGCACCAGGGGGCGAGACGGTCGCGGATGTCCTGATCCTTGACGACGATGATCGAATATTGTTGCAGGTTGGATTTGCTTGGCGCCGATTGTGCACAGGCGATGAGAACCTCGATCAAATCGTCAGGCACTTCCTCATCCTTATAGGCACGGATCGACCGCCGGGTAAGCAGTGCCTCAATCGCAGTATCCGCCTCGCTGTCATCACCGATGCCGGTGTCTTTGCCGTAGCGCTCGGTCAGCAGTTCCTTCAACGTCGCCATATACGGTCAGCTTTCCTCTTGCGCCTTGTCGAGAATATCCTGCGGCGTTTCGGTAACGATTTCGGCATAGATCGGCACAAACGGGCCGCTATCGACCAGCTTCACAAACTCCGGTGCCATGTTGACCATCTCGACGCGGATTTCCTTGTGGATTTCGATATCGCGCCATTCGCCGATCAGATAGAAATGATCCTCATCCTCAACGTCGCGGCACAGCACACCGTCTTTGACCTGCGCATCCGATTTGTGCATCGGATTGTCGTCGCCATAATCGAATTCGTTAAACAGCCGGATGAACTCGTCACCTGTCCCCGGCTTTACCCGGAAATCATAGACGTGAAAGAAATTACCCATCTTGGCCAGCGGTTCGAGTGCCATGGTTGTCCTCCCTGTTAGAATTCTTGGGGAAACGGTACCCCTCCAGGCAAGGGCGATCAATGTGTGGTCTCAAGGCTATGCTTGTTTAGGGCACCAATCCTTCGCTACACTGCAAGCACGCTCGGAAGCGGGAGGACCGATCTGAATGCCTGACACACCTTTTATAGAGGATGGCGGGAACGGCGGCGCGATTGATGAATTGCGCTGGCCGAATGACGACCTGACCCGTATTCCCGACTGGATCTACACATCAAACGAAATATTTGACCGCGAGCGCGAACGTATTTTCTTTGGTGAAAACTGGAGTTTTGTTGCGCTGGAAGCGGAAATTCCCGACCCCGGCAGCTTCAAACGCTCTTATGTCGGCGATTTGCCGGTTGTCGTATCGCGCGACGAAGATGGCGAGGTCCATGTTTTTGAGAACCGCTGCGCGCATCGTGGCGTTGAGTTTTGCCGTGATCTGAGAGGCAAGGTCGATAACTTCACCTGTCCCTATCATCAATGGATGTATGATCTGAAGGGCAATCTGATGGCGGTACCTTTTCGGCGCGGCGATCGCGGCCAGGGCGGCATGCCAAAGGATTTCAAGCTGGGAGATTACAATCCGAAACATCTCAATGTCACGATCCGGCATGGTGTGGTGTTCGCCTCTTTCTCCGATACCGTTGGCTCGTTCGAAGACTATCTCGGGCCTGAAAATACCGAGCAGTTCGATGTTGTCTTTAAGGATCGCAAGCTCAAAATTCTCGGCTATTACAAGAACCGGCTGCAGGGTAACTGGAAGCTCTATCACGAGAATCTCAAGGACCCGTACCACGCGACATTGCTGCATGTGTATCTCGCAACCTTTCGGCTGATGGTAGCCGGTCAGAAATCCGCGATGATCTGCGATGAGTCGGGCCGTCATTCGACGATGGCCTCGGCCAAAGACGATAATATGGAGATCGGTGAGGAAACCGCGAGCCAGATGAAGTCCGCCTTCCGTGAAGGCATGGAGCTTAACGATCCCGAATTCCTTGATTACGTGCGCGAGTTCGATAGCCCGTGGACGGTGACGATGCAGATCATCTGGCCCAATCTCGTCGTACAGCGCGAGCTCAATACGCTGGGTATTCGCCACATCGTGCCGCGCGGGCCGCATGCGCTCGATATGTATTGGACCATGTTCGGCTATGATGACGATACACCGGAGCTCGAACGGCACCGTATGAAGCAGGGCAATCTGATGGGCCCTAGCGGGTATCTCGGTGTCGACGACAATGAAGCCATCAAGTTCCTGCAGGATGGGTTCAAACATTCCTACAGCGATGAAGGTGTCGTAAAGCTGGAGCCTGACAATGAAGGCAGCACGGAGACACTGATTTCCGAAGCCTCGGTCCGCGCGCTTTACCGGCATTATCGCGAGGTTATGGAAATTTAAAAATGGCGTCTTCCAACCCCGCGGCCACCAACCTGTCGCCGGACGAAGCCCGTGCGCTGCGTTTCGAAATCGAAGAATTCAATACCGAATATGCCCGGATTCTGGATGAGCAGGATATCGATGCCTGGCCGGATTTTTTTACGGCGGATGGGTTTTACCGCGTTACCGCCAAGGAAAATTTCGATGACGATCTGCCGGTTGGGCTGGTGTGGTGCGATGGCCGGCCGATGATGAAGGACCGTGCCGCGGCGGTAAAAACCACTATGGTGCACGCACCGCGCTATTTGCGGCACTACAACAGCAATGTCCGCGTCACCGGGGTCGATGCCGATGGAACCATCAATTCCGAGTCCAACTATCTCGTCGTGGAGACGTTGATGGAGGAAGAAACCCGTATCTTTCAGGCGGGTCTTTACATCGATCAGTTTGTCCGCGATGACGGTGTTTTACGGCTCAAGGCCCGCGATTGCGTCTATGACAGCCTGCTGATCCCCAATGACATGGTCTATCCGGTTTAAGTATCTAATTTTACTGATATTTTGGTTGAATCCTTAGGGTCTTTTTGACAAAATCCCGCCGGGTTGGCATTGGAAGTTGAGATAATATAGAGGTGCGGTGCATGCCGCGCGGGGGCCAAGAGTGAATACCAGCCTGGAGTCCAGTTCTCCTCGCAAGAACAGTTTGCGTGTTCGACTCGCCATGACAACGGCGCTGGCGGGTATTCTGTTCAGCTATGGCGGGCGCCAGGTCTACGCAGGAACATGTACCGGCGGCGGCGGTATCTATTCCTGTTCCGGCGCTGCTAATCCCGTCACCGATGTCACGCAGATGCTCAATTCTGGCGGCCCACTGACGGTAACGACCACCGCTGGATTCGGGATCGACACCACAGCTGGTGTTTTCACCAACGCGATTGAGCTTACCGGAAGCAGTGGAATATCGTTCACTGACAACAATTCTGCTGCCATTTCTGGAAGCGGCTACGGAATATACGCTCTCAACTCTGGAACAGGATCGATCGCGATAACGACCACCGGGACGGTAACCGGAACAGGTACTTTCGCTATCTATGCGGATAATTCGGCCACAGGCAGTCTGGCGATTAACGCCCATAAAATTTCGGGTCTCCGCGGAATTTATGCTGACAACAGCGGGACAGGGACGACCAATGTAAACGTCACCGGGACCGTTAATACGACTGACTTCGGTATTTACGTCGATAACAGCAATACAAGCGGCGATATTACGATCTCAACAGGCGCGATAACGTCGGGCGACGATTCAATCGGTGTCGATCATCGGGGCGGCACCGCCAACATTACGGTGACCGGGTCAATCAATTCCGGCAATCACGGCATATATGTCGATCAGGGCAGCACGGCCGGCGACCTGACGATTTCCACCCAGGCAGTAACGGCAGCAGACGATTACGGCATTCGCGTCGATAGTGCAGCTTCTGCGGTAAACATAACCGCGACCGGAACGGTTTCCGCGGATTTTGCGGCGATCTCGGTTGATACCCGGTCAACGAATTCGTCTGCTATTACGATCAATGCTGCATCTGCCACCGGTTCGGAATATGGCGTTTATATCCGACAAGACGGTACCGGAGATGTCGCGGTAACCGCGACCGGCGCCGTTTCTGGAGGCACGGCAGGCATTTATGCCATGATGGACAGTACCGCTACCGGGACTGTGTCGGTAACAGTGAGTGGCTCCGTTTCCTCCAGTAGCGGCAATGGTATCCATATTGATCAGGACGCCGGATATTCAAATACGCAGACGATTAATCTGAATTCCGGTGCGGCGGTAAGCGGGAACAATGCTGCAATTCTCACTACCAACGGCAACGCAACGGTTACCGTTAATAGCGGTGCCAGCGTGACGGGCGGTATCCAGCTCGGAGCCAATAACGATCACATTATTTTCGATGGTGGTGATTTTTCGGCCGTCACCCTGCTTGACGGCGGTGATGACGCTTCTTCAGCCGATGGCCAGATCGATACCCTGACCTTCCGAAACGTCTCGGGATCCGTGGCAGGCAATATTATTCAAAATATGGAACGTACTGTCGTCGATGCCGGCGCAAAAATGTCAATAACCGGCACTGTAACCACTGAAAAACTCTCGGTCAGCAATGGCGGTGAGCTCGGCGGTAGTCTGACCCTGAATGGCGATTTGATTGTCGATACCGGCGTGCTCAAGATTGCTGCGGGGGACATAATCAACGTATCGGGGCTCCTTGAAATTGGCGCCGGCGCGACAGTCGAATTTGATTTCGACAGCTTTGCCCCGGACCGATCGATGTTGCCAGCTTCTTTACCGGTACCGCTCCGAACTTTCTCGCAGGGTTTCTCAGTACCAATTTCCTGCTGATCACTGAAAATGCAGGATCGGTCGGTCAACTGCTTGAATTTGGTTTTGGCGGCGACAGCGTGTTTCTTACGGCGCAGCTTGAAGGCGGCGGCGGTGGATCACCGGTTTCAGAACCGGCAGGGGCGCTCGTGCTTGGCGCATGACTGTTGGGTGTCGCCGGGCTCCGGCGGCGTCGGCGCCGGAATTAGACGCCAGGCTTTATCCGAGATAATCCGCGATCATATAGGCGAACACCTTGGCCGTGTCTCGCGTGCGGTCAACTGAGGAACAGTCATCGTCCGTATGGGCGAACCTATCTTCGCCGCTGCCGTAGTTGGCACACGGTATTCCGACATGATTGAGATAGCCCTGATCGAACGCGGTCGTGGTGTAAAAAGTCTCAGGTGGTTCGCCGAGCATCTCTTCTGCGGCATTGCAGACCGCCTGTACGATGGGCGAATCCATATCCACCAATGACGGATACATAAAAGGCCCTTCCTTCATCTCGACCTGCCATTTCATGCCGCTCGGCGGGTCTTCCATGCCATCGACCTGCATCACAATCTTGCGGATGTCTTCCCATTTTTCATGCGGGTCATCGCCCGGCAGCAGGCGACGATCGAGAGTGATCTCACATTCGCCCTGGATGGTGTGGGTGGAATCGGGGAAGCTTCGGATGTGATTGACCGCGAACGTCGGCTTGCCAAGCGCCGGATGCTCACCGGTCAGTTCGAGCTGGTCCTCAAGCCGGTCGATGATTTCGCGGGCGCCGGTGATGGCGTTGCAGGCACGGTGTGGCGCGCTCGAATGGCCGGGGACGCCTTTGACGGTCACGAAAGTGTCGATGCGCCCGCGATTGCCGAGCGTCAATTTCAGGCTTGTGCCGCCAAGGATCGCCATGTCGGCGCGGACGCCTTCCCCCTCGACAACGCTGGTGATGGCGTCGTGGCGTCCGGTTTCCCCTGATACGCAACACAGGAAGACCAGCTGCCCGTTGATGGGGAGGTCAGAAGCGATCATCGTCTCCATCGCGTGCAGCATGGCGGCCATCGTGCCTTTCTGTTCGCTGGCGCCTTTGCCGAGCACCACCTCACCCGGCAGGTCGTACTGGGCACCGTCGGCTACATCACCGTCATAGGCGTTTTTCATCGTCGATTGCGGCTGGTTCATGGCGTTACTGATAAACATCAGCGATTTGCCGGTTGTGTTCTCGCCATATGTTGCGATCAGGTTGTCCATGCCATCGTAACGGATGTCGGAGATTCCCATTTCACGCAGGCGGGGCTCGACAGCTGTTCGGATAAACTCGGCGAGCAGAGGTTCAGCCTCGAACTTGTCGGTCTGTGGACTTGGCACTTTGACGAGCTCCACCAGAATGTCCTTAACCCGGTCCGTCGAAATAGCGTTTTCAATGGTTTCTTTGATGCCCATGCCAAATTTTCTCCCCCAGAATTACGTTTAGATGGTGCCTATTATAGCCTAACGACAGTGCGACCTCATCCGTCACGCCAACCGGCGATTCTATTGCGTTTTCTTAACGAATGATTAATCCGACATTCTCACAATAGAAGAGATTGGAACCGGTGTAGAGGTGCGCCGGTGATTGCGGAGATTTGCCGTGGGTTTATCGGTATCCAAAAAATCGTCTGGCGGCGGAACATCGTTTAAGGCGCGATTTGCCGCATGGTGGCACGGTACCGAGGTGCGCGAGTCGCTCGAAGAGGCCGAGCCAGACTTTGACGATGGAGAATATGAGGAGGTCGAACTCGGAGCCGACGGAGCGCCAGAGGCAGATACAGCCGCCGCATCGCCCGATTCCTGGTCTGAGGCCAAATGTGAAATTGCCAAGGGTTTATGGACGCCAGGTTTTATCTCTCCCGGAGGCTCAGAATATGTAGAGGAACTCGTTGCTGGTTGCGAATTGAGTTCCGATGAAACCATGCTCGAGGTTGGGCTCGGTATGGGCGGCACAACAACCACGGTCATTGGTAAATTTGGCAATTATGTCACGGGTTACGAGAAGGACGAAAACCTCGCTGCTGAAGCCAAGAAAACGGCGGTTGAATACGATATGGATGAAAAACTCGATATCGTGAAGCAGGAATTTGATCTCGCAAAGGTTAAGACCAACTATTTCCGTGCCGCATTGATGCGGGAAGTTCTTTACACGATGGTGGATAAGGAAATCGTCGTCGGCAAGATTTGCGATTCTCTCAAAGAGGGAGAATCCTTTCTTATCATGACTGATTTTCTCTTTGATGAAGGGACGCAGTCCGAGGATCTGGAGGCGTGGAAGGAAACGCAGCCGAAGCCCGTCCATCCCTGGACTGCTGACGCCCTAAAATCCTGCCTGGAGGATCACGGCGTTTTGGCTCGTATAATAGAGGATGAAAGCGATCGGTACTCGGGAATGGTCCGGAGCGCCTGGGCGAATTATTTAAATGAAATCAAGGGGCAGACAGTCAGTGAGGATTTCGGACGCCAATTGGTGCATGAAGCGCAATACTGGTTGCTATTGACGGCTGCTCTGGACTCCGGAGGCCTGAAATACTATCGCGTTGAGGGCATTAAATCGTCATAGAGACCAACGTCGCACCGCGTTGACAAAGCGGTCGCTGCTCACTATGTTCTCGCCTCCGCAGCAAAATGTGCAGAAAGTAGTCCGATGAAGGTCGCAAACTCGCTTAAAACATTAAAGTCACGCGATAAGAATTGCCGCGTTATTCGCCGCAAAGGCCGTGTATACGTTATCAATAAGCAAAACCCGCGGTTTAAGGCGCGTCAGGGTTAGTTTGCCCCCAACGGATTTTTGCGAACCGCGCCCGTGGCGCGGTTTTTTTGTGCCCTCAAATGTAAGTTGATGGGTTGCGCTTGCCCTCTATGCGACCAGTATTGTTTACTTTGTGATACAGATGCCTTGATCGAATAGGGCCTTGATTTCATGGAAATGCCGGAACCGGATGCGGCCATAATTGCGAGACGGGCCGCTATTGTTGAAGAGCTTAGAAGAATAGTGCCGGCGGAGTCGGTAATTGCCGAGGAAGAAGGGCTGCGTGCCTACGAGTGCGACGGGCTGACTGCTTACCGGCAATTGCCGCTGATCGTCGTATTGCCAGAATCCACGCAGCAGATTTCCCGAATTTTGAAATATTGTCATGAGGCCAATGTAAAGATCGTCCCGAGGGGTGCAGGTACATCATTATCAGGCGGCGCTTTACCCTTGGCTGATGCGATCACGCTGGGGCTCGGCAAACTGAACCAGATTCTCGAAATTGATTACAGTAACCGATGTGTTGTCACACAGCCGGGTGTTACGAACTTGGCCATATCGCAGGCTGTGGATGGTGATGGCTTTTATTATGCGCCTGATCCCTCCAGTCAGATCGCCTGTACGATCGGCGGAAATGTTGCTGAAAATTCCGGTGGGGTTCACTGTCTGAAATACGGGCTGACGACCAATAACCTTCTCGGGCTCGAAATCGTATTGATGGATGGTGAAGTCATTCGGCTAGGCGGCAAACACCTTGATTCCGGCGGCTATGACCTGATGGGTATCATAACCGGATCAGAAGGACTCCTCGGTGTTATCACGGAAATTACAGTTCGTATTCTTGCCAAACCGCCCGCTGCAAGGGCTCTGTTGATTGGGTTCGATACCAGCGAAGAAGCGGGGAGCTGCGTGGCAGCGATCATCGCAGCAGGAATTATACCCGGCGGCATGGAAATGATGGACCGCAAGGCGATTCATGCCGTCGAGGATTTCGTTCATGCAGGATATCCGCTTGATGTCGAAGCGATATTGATCGTCGAACTCGACGGTCCTGACGAAGAGGTCGAGTATTTGACCGGAAAAGTCGAACAAATTGCTCGGGAAACCGGTGCCCGTCTGGTACGCGCCAGCCAGAGCGAAGATGAGCGGCAACTGTTTTGGGCAGGCCGCAAGGCGGCGTTTCCTGCAGTAGGCAGAATTTCACCTGATTACTACTGTATGGACGGCACAATCCCCCGTCACAAATTGCCTGAAGTCCTGAAACGTATGTCGGAGGCTTCCGAGCGCTACGGACTTGGCGTTGCCAACGTGTTTCATGCTGGAGATGGAAATTTGCACCCGCTTATTCTGTATGATGCGAACGTGCCGGGTGACTTGGAAAAAGCCGAGGAATTTGGCGCCGAAATTCTTACTTTATGTGTCGAGGTTGGCGGTGTGTTGACAGGCGAGCACGGCGTTGGCGTTGAGAAGCGTGATCTAATGGAAACCATGTTCACCGAGATCGATCTCAAGCAACAGCAACGCGTTAAATGTGCCTTTGATCCAGCACAACTCCTGAATCCGGGTAAGGTCTTTCCGACATTGCATCGCTGCGCGGAATTGGGGCGCGTTCATATTCAAAGCGGTGAAATGCGGTTTCCGGATTTACCCAGATTTTGATGTCTTCTCCGCTGGAACCAGGAACTGATATCGAACTCGCTACGATGATTGGCGATGCTCTAGCCGATCACGAGTCACTGGAAATTTTTGGTGGCGGTTCCAAGAGGTCGCTGGGCCAACCGCTAGAAGTCGACCGGGAGATATCTCTGGCCGGGCTTTCCGGAATTACACTGTATGAGCCCGAGGAACTTGTATTGTCGGCGCGCGCCGGAACACCGCTAACAGAGATTCAGGAATGTTTGGCGGAGAAGGGGCAAGAGCTTGCTTTTGAACCACCGGATTGGCGAGCGCTTTTGGGAACAACCGGCGAACAAACAATCGGTGGCATAGTTGCTACCAATTTAGCCGGACCACGCAGAATTCGAGCCGGCGCACCGCGGGATCATCTGCTCGGCGTGTCCCTGGTGACGGGAAGGGCCGAGACCGTAAAAACGGGAGGTCGCGTTGTTAAAAATGTTACCGGATATGATCTCTGCAAGTTGGTCGCGGGATCATATGGAACGCTTGGTATCGCAACTGATTTAACCGTCAAAGTGCTTCCCGCCGGAGAAAAAACCCGAACGGTTCTCGTTAGCGGTCTAGATGCCAAGGACGCCGTAAAGGCCTTGAATCTTGCGCTTTCCAGTCCGCACGATGTTTCCGCCGCTGCATATGTACCCGGCGTTCTGACAGGCTGCTCGAGCGTGTCCTATGTTTCTGGCGCTGGTGCCGCGCTAGCTGCCGTTCGTATTGAAGGACCGGGTCCATCAGTCGAAGCGCGTTGTCTGGCGTTAAGAGACATCCTGAGTGGATATGGCGCGATTGAGGAATTACATTTTCATAATTCAAGCCGGTTTTGGAAGGAGATCGCCGATGTTTCCCCGTTCTTTGACACCCATGATGTTGTTTGGCGTGTTTCAGTTCCGCCATCCATTGCCGCCAGTACAGTTCAAAGAATCCAAGAGGAAATCGATGCTGATTTCTATTTTGATTGGGGCGGTGGATTAATTTGGATCGGTCTCAAAAGCCAGCCCGCTGACGGCGGTGCTTCGGTCGTGCGCGGTGCATTTGAAATTGGTGATGGACATGCGACTCTTGTTCGCGCCCACTCAGAATTGCGTTCGACTCTCCCGGTTTTTCAACCTCAAACAAAGCCTGTGAAGGCTTTGAGCCAACGAATTAAACGGGCATTTGATCCTGGGAGTATTTTAAATCCGGGCCGGATGAGCCTTTCTTTGGAAGCGGCAAATGCGAACTAGTTTTTCGATCGCTCAGCTCAACGATCCGGAAATCGCTGACGCCAACGAGATATTGCGGTCTTGCGTTCACTGCGGATTTTGCACCGCCACCTGTCCGACTTACGCCTTGTTGGGAGACGAGCTGGATAGTCCCCGCGGCCGCATATACCTCATAAAAGACATGTTGGAACACGATAGAGCCGCATCCGAAACAGATGTCCAACACATCGACCGCTGCCTTTCCTGTCTCTCGTGTATGACAACTTGCCCATCAGGTGTGAACTATATGCATCTGGTGGATCACGCCCGCCGTCACATAGAGAATACCTACCGGCGAAAATTCCTTGACCGCATATTGCGATTTTTTCTCGGTCGGGTTCTGCCCAACAGCAGGTTATTTAATATCGCGCAGTTCGTCGGAATGTTTGTTCGGCCAGTCGCAAGAATCCTGCCCGGCAAGCTCCGTGTAATGGTGAATTTGGCAAAAACGCGAAATATACCAAATAAAGTAGTGACCCCAATTAAGAAATCATCGGATGGTGACATAAAATTTCACGTCACACTACTGACAGGGTGTGTTCAGGACGGTATCGATCCTGCAATAAATCAGGCGACGGTTCGACTCCTCACCAGACTTGGGTGTGACGTTGAAATACGTCAGGACGTTGGGTGTTGCGGTTCCCTGAACCACCACCTCGGTCAGGAGGGTCGCGCGCTTGATCTGATGAAATCTAATGTTACAGCCTGGTCCAGGAGCGATCAGGAAAAGAAACTGGATGCCATTGTTGTCAACGCATCGGGTTGCGGAACAACGCTAAAGGATTATGGCTTTATCCTGCGCAATGATCCCGCCTATGCCGAAGACGCCGAACGGATATCTAACCTCTCTTGCGACATTACAGAATTTTTGTCGCGAACCGGTTTCAGTTCGCATCTATCGAAAACAAAGGAATTGCGAGTTGCCTATCAGTCTCCCTGTTCCATGCAGCATGGACAAAAAATTAACCAACAACCGTTAGCATTATTACGCGAGTGCGGATTTGATGTCGTCGAACCTGCCGACAGTCATTTGTGCTGCGGATCGGCGGGAACTTTTAATGTCTTGCAAAATGAGTTAGCCGACAAATTGCGGGATAAAAAAATAGCATCACTGTCAGCGCTTTCGCCTGATATAATTGCCAGCGGAAATATAGGTTGTATGACGCAACTCGATACGGCGGGAAAACAAGATATGCCATGTCCGATCGTACATACAGTAGAACTCATCGACTGGGCTACCGGCGGTCCAATGCCATCTGTCTTGCAAGGAAACGAAAGTAAGTTTCAATGAAAGATGTACTTGCGTGGATGTCTGGTGAGGCAAAATTATCTTTTAAGGTGCCGATTTCAGGAGGTCAGAATGACCCACGTCTGAAACCGCTCTTTATTGCCCTAAAATCGACATCGGATTCAGAGGAAGCGGCACAGATTGAAGCAGGAATTTGGGCGCTTTGGGGTTTGTCGGGTGACGAGGAAATCGACCAGCTGATGACGATCGGCATTGGGGCAATGGGTGCTAGCGACGGTGAAACAGCATTGACCGCGTTCAATGAAATTACCACGCGTGCTCCCGATTATGCAGAAGGGTGGAATAAACGGGCGACATTATTTTATCTGGCGGGCGAGCATGAACTATCTATTGCCGATATAAAAAAGACCCTGGATCTGGAACCACGGCATTTCGGAGCGCTGTCGGGGTTGGGGCTCGTTTATATGGCACTGGGTGAAGAACGTAAGGCTCTGGACGCGTTCGAACAGGCGTTAGAGATTCATCCGCATATGGAAGGTGCTGATACCCACATTCGTGAATTACGCGATATTGTTAAAGGACGCGGTGCGTAGAAGCTATCAGTGAATAGCCCGGCGGCGGCGGCGCAAGCCTACGAGAACGCCGAGACTTCCCAAAAATACCAGCATGGTTTCCGGCTCGGATACCCCAGGAGCGGGGACATCCGCTTGCGTGACTTCAATCCAAAGGCTGTCGCCGATAAACAGCTGATTAAAGGCAAGTCCCGTAAGATTGGTCGTCAGCGTATCAAAGAATCCGCTGAGGAAGCTATGCCCACTCTCCAACCTTACAACCTCAAACTGGTCGCCGACATTGAGGGTTGAGGCAAAGCCCTGATCGGCAACGACATCCAGACTGCCAGAGAGGTCAGCGTCACCGTTCAGTATGTTCAGGAGATCGTGCCCGACACCAACAACAGCGCCAAAAAGCTCGAATTCAAAGCTGGCAGCACTCCCTTGAAAATAGTCGCCATCCATAATTGTCAAAATACCAGGAGAGTTCCCGACCGCGAGCGTACCGCCGGTATTATTCAAGGCGTGTGACCCGTTACCATTGAAATCAACGGTGCCACTGCCGCCAAACCGGCCGCCTTGCAGCTGTACCGAGCTGTTGCTTGCGGCGGTTGTCATGATGCCGTTGATCGTTACTTGGCCGCCGGTCTGGATAAAGTTTGTGCCCAGCGTGACGTCAAGGCGGCTGCCTGACTGCACATCGATAAGGCCGCCTGCCTGCTCAAACTCGTCGTTAGCGGCGCTAATATCAAAACCGGCTGCCCCTGATGCCCGAAGTGTGCCGTGATTCACGAATTTCAGCGCGCCGCCATCGATGAGAATGGCATTATTTGTCTGATTGGCGTCTATCGTTCCAAAGTTCTCCATCCCGCCGGTGTTGCCACCAATTTGTCCCGCACCACTGATCGTTTGGTTCGCGCCAATTGTCAGCGTATCCGCGCCAGTATCATTTCGAATTCGATTTTGAAAATTATCTGACATTATGATGGAACCTGAACCGCTTAACGTTTGTGTACCGACGAACTCGAGGTCGGTGGCACCTCCGGCCGAGTTCATCTCAATTGTCCCGTCATTGACGAATCCATTTTGAAACCGCCAATCGTGGGAGTTTGCGCTGACTATTTTGGAGCCGGCAGTGAGACGAACATTGTCGAGGGTCGCACCTATTGTAGTTTGATTGGTCCGAATCTCAGCCGTTCCAACCGTCGTGAGGTCGCCGCCAACAAGGACAGACTGGTTACTTAGGAAGGTTAAATTGGAACCGTTGAGTGCCTCTATTGTCGTGTTATTGGTAAAGGTGCCGGCGCCAAAAGAAATGCCGCCGGTTCCTTCTGCGCGCAGGATGTTATTTTGTGTAAAGCCCAACGCACCCGGGTCCAGATGCAAATTAATGGTGCCCTGCTGGCGAATCTCTCCGTTATTGACCGTTCCGCCGACATTGAGGCCTATCTGCCCTGCACCCCGGATTACCTGGTTCGCGCCAATCGTCAATGTATCTGCTGCATCGTCCACGAAAATTCTATTTTGGCTGCTATCAGACATCACGACTTCACCACTGCCACCCAAGGTTTGTGTTCCAACAAACTCAAGGTCCGTCGCGCCCCCAGCCGAGTTCATGCTGACGGTGCCGTCATTGACAAAGCCGTTCTGAAAACGCCAATCCTGGGAA
>CEUQ01031823.1_pt1 | contig 71541 bp, 51 predicted proteins | sample 361491 | NCBI WGS metagenome assembly CEUQ01 (sample SAMEA2622796, study PRJEB7988) | marine metagenome | biome: marine biome (ENVO:00000447); feature: marine epipelagic mixed layer (ENVO:xxxxxxxxx); material: "saline water (ENVO:00002010), including plankton (ENVO:xxxxxxxx)" | depth 120 m | reverse complement strand
CTATGGGGGGGGGGAAGTCGAGGTGAGAATGAATCGCCTGCTCTTAATTGCACAATACGCGTTTTAGATCAACAAATCAATACGAATTGATCCTTTCCTTGATTACTAAAAAACAATTGGACTAGGAAAGAAAGTCTCATACTGAGTACGATTTGCAGCAATTAAAGCAGATCGATGAGTCTGATTAGAACCCAATATTAGTGTCAGAGTTTTTACGTCGTGTCACAAGTAGAAGAAGATTTCCGAGTGGAACTGAATATATTCAGAGGACCCTTGGATTTACTGCTATATCTGGTGCGCAAACATGAATTAGAGGTCACAGATATCCCCATTGCCGAAGTGCTTGATCAGTATCTGGAATTTCTGGATATTATGGAGCAACTAAGCATTGATGCTGTCGGTGATTTTCTGGATCTTGCCAGTACTTTGACCGAAATAAAGTCTCGTCTGGTTCTACCTCGTGTAGAAGAGCCAGAACCGGAAATCGAAGACCCGCGCGATGAACTGGTGCAGAGGTTGCTGGAGTATAAGCAATATCGCGATGCGGCCATGATGCTGGAAACTCGTGCTCGAGGTTGGGGACAGCGTCATCGACGACAAACCAACGATCTTCCGCCACGCAAAATTGACATGGCACAACAGCCAATTCAGGACGTGGAATTGTGGGATTTGGTGAGTGCTATGGGGAGAATTCTCAAGGATATTCAGGTAGCACCTGAGGAAACGGTGATTTTTGACGATACTCCCATCCACGTGTATATGCGGCAGATCCATCGGCGAATTGTGAAAGAAGGTCGCGTAGCTTTGTCGCAATTTTTTCAAATGGGTATGCATAAGACTGCCATCATCGGGATGTTTTTATCGATTCTTGAACTGGTTCGGCATCATGGGGTGGATGCGGTACAAGACAATGTTGGAGGCGATATCTGGGTGACCGCCGGCCAACGTTTTCGTACAGACATTGATATTTCCAATGTTGAGGAATACGATCACAAAAAGCCTGTGCTGGGCGATATGCCGACAAAAATGCGGTAGCGACTTAACGTTCCCCGGACTTCGACCTTCCGAAGGAATTGAAAAGCGAATTAGGCTGGAAGGATTAGGTATTCGTATTCATAATTCAGTACTTGAATGCAGGATTGAATCAGAGGCCGGCCGGTGAAAAATCTACCCGTCAAGACGTTAACGCATGGCGATCTTACGATCGAAGGATTTTCGCGCGCTGCGGTTCAGAGTTACTGGAGGATTCCTGAGTTGAAGTTGGGCTTCGATCTGGGAGCTCACCCCTGGGATTTTATGGGTACCCCTAACTGGTTTGTTACCCATTGCCATATGGATCATATTGTTGCCTTGCCCGTGTATGTGGCCAGGCGACGCATGATGAAAATGGATCCCCCTAAAATCTATCTACCAACGCACGCGGTGGAAACAGTTCACTCCATTCTTCAGGCATTTACGAAGTTGGATCGCGGGCGTTTACCTTGTGATTTAATCGGAGTAAAACCCGGAGATGAAATTCAACTGAACCGCGAGATGGTGGTAACTGTTGGCGAAACTCGTCATACCGTACCTTCGCTAAGCTATTTGGTTTGGCAGCGTCGCAATAAACTCAAACCTGAGTTTGCAGAGTTAACCGGGGAACAGATCAGGGATGTTCGTCAGAGCGGTACAGAAGTATCTCATGAAGTCCGTATCCCATTGCTGGGTTATACAGGAGATACACGTGTGGAAGGGCTTGATCTCACTCCAGCGTTGTACCAATGTAAAATCCTGATCACTGAAATGACCTTCGTTTCGGACGATCACAGTCAGGATAAAATTCGCAAGAACGGGCACATGCATCTGCACGACTTTATCGATCGTGCTGAAAAATTCGAAAATGAATTAATCATCGCTTCCCACTTTAGTACTCGCTATAACTACCATCAGGTTAAGAAACTAGTGAATGCGGCGATCCCTGATTCTCTAGCCGAGCGTTTGCATTTGTGGTTGTAGAAGGTTCGTTATCATCGATGACCATGCCGGTTCCGCGTTCCGCATACATTCATGTTCCCTTTTGCCGCCATCGCTGCGGCTATTGCAACTTCACCGTCATCGCTGGCCGTGACGATTTACATGCTTCTTATTTGCAGGCTTTACAAATGGAGCTGGAAACGCTGGGAGCACCTCAGGAAATGGAGACAGTGTTTCTTGGTGGCGGAACACCTACCCAGCTCCATCCTGACGAGTTGCGTCAGTTATTTGACCTGATTGCGTACTGGTTTCCGATGGTCACCGACGGAGAATATACGATCGAGGCCAATCCGGAAGATATTGACGAAGAAAGCGTGGCACTCTTTCAGGAGTACGGAGTCAATCGAGTCAGCCTTGGTGGGCAGTCGTTTGATATGGATAAGTTAACGCTATTGGAACGGAGTCACCAGCCGTCACAGCTTGAGCAATGTTTTACGCTACTAAAACCAATTCCATCCGTTTCCATGGATCTGATATTTGGTGTACCTGGGGAAACGCTCTCCCAATGGTCAGCAGATCTGGATGCATTACTTATCTTTCTCCCCACACATATCTCCACTTATGGACTCACGATTGAAAAAGGAACATCATTCTGGAGTCGTTTTGAAAGAGGAGAGTTATTGGAGGTCGATGAGGAATTGCAACGGCAATTTTACATTGAAGCCCGTCAGCGATTATCGGCCGCGGGATATCATCATTACGAGGTTTCCAATTTCGCGAAACCAGGATTTGAGTGTCGTCATAATCAGGCATATTGGTTTGGTGATCCGTACTTCGCCGTAGGGCCAGGCGCTGCCAGTTTTGTAAATGGTTACCGGGAAGTCAATCATCGGAGTACCACCACCTATATTTCCAAAGTACTGGCAGGTGAATCGGCTGTCGCAGAATCTGAATTGGTTTCTGGTGAGGAATTACATCGCGAAGTTCTGGTATTTGCTCTCCGCCGACTCGATGGAATTAACCCAGATTGGTTCTTTCAAAAGACTGGAGTGACGATTGAGTCGCTTGCTGGTGACCAGATCACTAAGTTTGTAAATCAGGGCCTATTGCGATGGCAGGACGGAAGACTATGCCTGACCGAAGAGGGGTTATTAGTAAGTGATAGCTTGTGGCCTTATCTCCTGTAGTGACTCGGTTCACAGAAGATTGCTGGATGGAGCAATACTATTGTTGCTCGAGCCACCATGTGAGTTGTTGTTGTAGTTCGTCGTAGGATAGTTTGATTTGAGGGATCACTTCTCGCAAACGCTTTTCATCGTGTTTGATGTAATCTGGATATCGTAGTAGTTCAATTTCTTCTTCGAGTGCGATCAGCCAAGATGGTACTTCCAGGCCGGCTCCGGAAGGATTCTCTAATAATTCATTGGTTTTCAATAGTAGTTCGTCAAAGCTGGGACGACCTGATTTGATATCTTTACTCTCTTCCAGGCTGGGTTTGACCAAAGAACGCAGATGGTCCACTTCCATCGGGTGTACGAAGCGTTCCTGTACCCGGTCCGCCACTGTCCTCATTCGAATCGAGTACTGTGCCTGGAGTTTTTGAAGGCGTGTAACGAACATATTGGCTTCTTCCTGAATTCGTTCAGTGAGGCTTTCCCGCCAGATATGAGCAGCGGAGTCATTCTCGTGTGAAATAAGCAATTTGTGTGCAAGGATCACCGGCCGGAGATTCCAGCAGATACGATCATAGCGAACTCGCAATCGCAAAAAGTCCAATAAGGTATAGAGGAGTTCACCACGATCACTCTGGGTGGTGGTACTGTTGTAGTCCCGGTATTCGGAATAATTCTCGACGATGGACTCAAGAATGAGCGAGAGAATGTTGCTGGCTTCTTTGACAGGAATATCACACTCCAAGGCGTCGAGTAAACGTAATTCCAGATGAGGTTCCTCTCGAATGGCCAGAAGCCAAGTATCCACGCCCTGAAGCAAGATTCCTCGGATATTACCGATCGCCAAAAACTGCTGCGTGAAAATTTCTCCCCCGTATTTTTCAATGAACTGGACGACGTTGTCCCAGGTATTTCGGTGGGCCACACGTTCGAGGATTGAAAGTCGCAGAGTTTGACTGTGTGCTAGCCAGCTACTGAGTAAGGCCTCAGTAACTTGTTCCAACGTTTCCACAAGCTGCTCATCTTCCGGTGACTCGACTTGCTCCTGTTGTGTTTCCCCAGAAGACATTGACTTGTTTTTTTCTTGCCAATCGGGAGCTGAATTGATTAAGCACTCAACAATGGCTTCGTACCCAATATGGAATAACTCGTCAAATTCTGTGACGGCGCCCAACCCCGCAGGATGTTGTCGCTCCATATTCCTGGCCGTCTCAAGCAATTGACAGGTTTCCACCACCAGCCCCATACGTGGGAGCCAGAGAAGTAAATCAGAAATGGTTCTTTGTCGCACTCGTCGAATCACGATTTCTTTGGCAGCTCCTCCTTTCGACAAGGGGATATAGAGCAAGGGAAGTTGTGCCAAACCATCGAGGAGTGATTGCCAATGCTCGCGTACGGTATCACAATCGCCTTGTATTAAGGCGGTAAAGATGGTGGTCGTCAGTTGCTGAAATTCCACAATCGTGGAATCAGTCTTGGATATGTTTAAGTTCTGTTCTAGGAACAAAACAACCGAATCCAGAATGCGACGTGTATCAGTCACTTCAATGATGGTGGAGATAACTCGTTCCATCAACGATTCGAGTGTGACTCGCTGGCGGTCATATTCGGTCATGGATTCGAAATCACCAACCGGACTAGCGATAACGTAGTTGCCAATCGACTCCAGCAGTTGTTCCAATTCATCGCGATTATGTCGGAGGCGTTGAGCCCATGCGGAAATCGTATCCAGGCTGGCTTGAAGCATCTCCGGCTCGATGGGCTCTTTACTTTGCCGTATTGCAATTGCATGTCCCAGTCCGGCAAGCTTCCACAACTGCGCCAGGCTGTCATGAAATGCCAGGCGACCGTCCACTTGTTCTCCGGCTAGCAGCAGTTCATCCTGACTGCTATTGGAGGTATCAAAGATATTGCCTTCAATACCATCATCAGTTGTGTCCACGTAGGAGACATCCTCATAGGCAGCACTGAAGATATCGTATTCATCATCTTCCGTGTTGTTTGCGTCTGATAAGTCCTCCTCGGAGTGGGCAATCGTCGGGGGGCCTAATTCAAAGGATGGGATGTTCCAATAAACCTCTGAGTTAGCTTCTAAGTAATCAAAGTACTTTCGAATCTTCTCCCAGGTTTCCTGAGGGGTGTCGTGGGAGTGTTGTTCCTGTGAGGATAAAAATCCTGTCGCGGATCGACTTAGAACATCCAGTAACCAACGTCGGGAAAGGATGTAATAGGAGGAGTCGTTTTGTTCCAGTGCGACATTGTCCGCCTGACTTAGCCAGTGAATGAGCAATGCCCGGGAAGCGATTTGATCACCTTGCTCCAGCAATGAATGGATCACAAGGGAGTAGGCTTTGGGAGAATCAAACAGTTCAACATAGGGTGCCCAAAAGCGGATGCTTCCAGCGCTGGTGTTGTCCTTGTACCACAAGTTAAGTGCGTCGGCGACACGCTTTGCCGCATGGTAGAGCTCGAATGGATCTGCCGCATGAACACTATTCACCTCATGAGCAGCGTATTTATGCCACCATTCAGCAGCTTCATAAAAGTGAATATCGATTCGGCGACATAACTCCTGATTGTCTTTGGCAGCGGCTTCGCTCCAGGACTTAGCAAGCAAGGCAAAGAACTGTTCGATGATGATAATTAACTCGTCGATGCGATGATCATGGACGCTGTTTTCCATCGCGGGAAAGAGACTGAATTGGCAATCAAACCCGAGAATATTCCAAGGGTCTACAAAGGCGCCGCACTGAATTGATCTTTGGATCAGATAAAAGATCGAGGAAGCAATATCCACAGCCTGATCTAAATCATCGAGATCGAGTGCCTGCAGAGATTGGTCTAACTGACAGGCAATGCGACAGCGAAAACGAGCAGAAGGGACAGGGACCTTACTGACTTTATCCCGGGCAGCATCGTGGTGCCCCATAAATGCGAAAACCTGTCCAAGATGAATATGCTCGAGTTGTCTTGCCCGCGTTTCCGTCAATTGAGCATTGAGATGTTGGCGGGCTGCGCCAAATGGCTGGTGCCGAATCAACGCTTCTTCTGCCAGACGATCCCGATGATCACGGTTAATGATTCCAAGCAATTTCCGGTAGAATTCGTCTCGATAAGCCGCAATTCTAGGCATGAGTTTGGACAGGTTGATAGTCGAGTCATGACAGGCAGGTCCCCAGCCACTGATTCCGGATGCCATCAGGATGGTTCCGGCTAACACCGCTGAAGCTTCAAAAAGTAGTTCTTCTTTCGGTAGGTCATTTCGATCAGAGAAACGGGTCATAAGGGAATCAAGCGTGACCGTTTGAATGATATAGCGATCGTAGTAACCTTCTTTGTCGATGTGATGTGGATCCCACATGCCAAAGTGATGATTAGGTCGTTTATTGACCGGATGGTCAAAGTCATAGGCCCTTGGATCGATCGCCAGTTCTTTAAGTTTCTCAGGATGAAACCCTGCTTGTTGTAAGATGCTCTCGTCCGTCTCTTTCAATAACTGAATCGTCAGTTCGATAACAGATTTATACGGCCCTTCGCAAACACCAGCCCCTTGAATATATAAAGGAACAGGTCGTAACCATTCATTGATGTAGGGTTCATGCTTTTGTGTTTCCAGCGTAGCGACAGGACGAAACCCAATGAAGTCATTGAATTGATTCATCAGTGTTTCAGTGTCCAGAGTTTCGAAGTCAGGACCATTTTTTAGAACGACTTCAAATGCTCGTCCGATGAAAAACGCGTTGAAGACCTGGATCTCACTGGAATGAAATAGCAGGTCCTGATGAAACAGGAAGTAAGAACGCAGCAATTGGTCAAAAGTGATTTCTAAAACGATGCGTGCCTGATCAATACGAGCAAAGGCTTCTTTCTCATTGGAGTAATGAGTAATTGCATCGGTCAAAAAGTCATAGAGGTGAGTCCAGGTGTCATCCGGATACTTGGCAGCCAGATGCTTCCAGACCACATTGAGATTGCTGAGGAATTGAGGATCCGGGGAACCGGAAGAAAAATTGAGATATCCCAGCAGCTGCTCCAACGCATCAAATTCTTCTGAATTCAAATCTGACAGGAGTGACACCGGGGAATTCCTCCAGGGTGATTGTTATTCCGGATCTCTAATCTTGACACCAACGAGCTAATTCGTAGGTTTGAGCCTATTTTCAATTTAGGAACCTAAGGACCTGCGGTCTATGGGGGGGACCCGATTGATGCGGCTCAAAATGACTACTGCGACGCATCTTTCAGGGGTGTGATTGCGCAGATTGTAAGACCTTTTCGGTGATTAAGCAGGATTTGGTATGTAGTGATTGGTTTAGCTCAAGCTGTGATAAAACAAGTGTCTAAGACAGATTTTGTGTTTTGAGTACAGAACCCGATAGTAGGTACGACGATAAAAGATGAGTAGGAAAATCTCTTTGCTTCGCAAGGTTGCGTTGTAGAATTACAGAGTACATCTCTTGATAGGTTTCTACCTGCAAGTCATTTGTTTGGATTTTTTAGGTGTAATGACCATGCGTAAGATTTACGCTTACTCACTGTTCGTTCTGTTTACTCTTTGCCCCATGGTATTTGGGCAATTGTCGTCGACCGGACTAATTACGAATAATACGGCTCGTAGTTTGGGGTTGGAACGCTCCTGGCATATACAGACAGCGAAGAGTCCATATGCGACAGAGATTTCAGATGTCTATATCCATGTCAGCTCGACAGAAGCTGACTGGAGCTTCGAAGTTACCGAAGGTGATAAGTCCTATTTCATACGCGATAAGGATCTAGATAACTTTGGACGTCCACTCGGACGAGATGAGGCACGTAAGCGAGCTACAGAACAGTCTGCACTGATCCGACAAAGCGGTGGCGAGAGCGAGATTATTGAACATACTGTACCTAAAGTTTATATGTCGGTTGTTTCAGATCGTGGTGACGTCCAGCTACTCAATGCTGAAACCGGTGAAATCTATTGGACGGTTCTGGTTGGAAACACCAAATATCCAACCTCGGGCGTCTGTACGAATGATGAACACACCGTTGTAATTTCGGGAATTACTCTATTCGTACTACGAAATACAGATGGTGCCATTATTGATTCACGTCAGCTACAGGCATTGCCAGGGGCAGGGCCGATAGCCTTGGGTAAACGAATTTTCGTCCCGTCTATTGAAAACCGAGTCGAAGTTTATCATCTGGATCGCTTCAACTGGCAGCCGGAATTATTGCCTTCGAGCGGACGTGTTCTCTCACAACCTGTTTTAGGTCAGCGTAGTATTGCCTGGTCCACCGATGCAGGAAATGTTTACGTAGCCGGAACAGCCAAAGCAGCTATGTGGTATCGAGTGAACACCTTGGGCAAAGTGATTGCCCCAATCGCTTATCAGGCCCCCGGACGCTATGTTGCAAACTGTCGGGATGGTTTTGTTTACTGTATCGATGAACCCACCGGAGATATGGTTTGGCGACAGAGTCTGGGGGAAGTACTCACAAGTGAACCTGTACTCGTAAAGAATCGGGCATACATCGTATCCAGAGATAAGAATTGTTACTGTCTGGATATGCGAAACGGCAAGATTATTTGGAGTCAGCCTAATCTGCAGCGAATTGTCGCCGCTAGTGGTAAACGTCTCTATGCACTTGATCGCCTTGGAAATCTAATGATCTTGAATCTGGAGACTGGTGGTCGATTCAAAACAGTCAGCGCTGGAAAAATTGACTTTGTAGTGAGTAACCCACTTACGGATCGTATTTACATGGGTACTCGTAACGGCCTAATTCAGTGTGTTCACGAGATTCATCAGAAGTACCCTCTTCTACACATCGATGAAACCGCGTTGGCTGTAGTAGAGGATGAAATGGACGATGCCAATCAACCGATGCCAAATCAACCGATGGCCCCCGGAGCCCAGCCGATGCCTAATCCTCCGGCCGTCCCAGCGAAAAATCCGTTTGGCGGTAATAAACCTCCGGCTAACAACCCGTTTGCACCTGGCAATAATGGTGGCGGAAATAATCCACCAGCTAATAACCCTTTCGCACCAGGTAATAACGGTGGAGCGAACAATCCGCCGGCGAACAATCCCTTCGCGCCAGGTAATAATGGTGGTGCAGCTGCTCCTAAGAATCCATTTCAAAACTAAGAGCTTCGGCATTTCCGAAGTATCCCCAAGGGCTTCGAGTACTTCGATTAATTCGATTACTTAGTTTATTTTCTTTCTGAGATGGATTCCTCAACGTCGTGGCTACTTGACCGATTAGCCACGAGAAACCACACTCATGCATTGAGTTGCTATATTAGGTTAATAGCAAAATATGTTTGCTTCGAAGTCTCATACATCATGCATGGAAGTTTCAGTTAATGTCTTCACCCCCGATTCGACGCGCGCTGATTAGTGTAAGTGATAAACTTGGTTTGGTTGATTTTGCCCGTGGTTTAGAAACAGCCGGAGTTGAAATATACAGCACCGGAGGGACTCGTCGTCATCTCGAGCAAAGTGGTATCGAAGTGCTTGATGTAGCTGAATACACGGGCTTTCCAGAGATGATGGATGGACGCGTGAAAACGTTACATCCACGAATCTTTGCAGGAATTCTTTGTCGTCATGATCGCGAGGACGACATGGCATCGCTCGAGGAACATGATATCCTCAGCTTTGAATTAGTGGTCGTTAATCTCTATCCTTTTCAGGCAACCATTGCGAAGCCGGGCGTTACCAAAGCTCAAGCGATTGAGCAGATTGATATTGGTGGCCCCAGCCTGGTCCGTGCGGCAGCGAAAAATGCAAAGTTCACATCGATCGTAACCAACCCCGAGCAATATTCGTCGGTGCTTGACGAAATCACGTCCAGCGGAAGCACGTCACAGGAAATGCGTGATAAACTATCCGCCGCAGCTTTTGCAATGACAGCTGAATATGACCGGGCAATTTCCGGCTACTTTGCCGAATCGGAATCCGACAGTATTTTCACGACGAATAAGACTATCTCGATGCGATTGAAGAATGAACTTCGATACGGCGAGAATCCGCACCAACAGGCCGGTGTTTACTCGATCGTTGGAAGTTCAGGAGCCAACATTGTTAATGCTCGGCAGCTCAATGGAAAAGATCTGTCCTACAACAACCTACTGGACTTGGATGCGGCGTTACACATCGTCCGACCGTTTGCCCAGCCCGCCTGTAGTGTGATCAAACACAATAACCCCTGTGGAGCTGCAGTCGGAGAGACTTTAGTGGAAGCGGCTCGCAAAGGAATGGCTGGCGATCCCCTGAGTGCCTTTGGAAGCATCCTTGGATTCAACCGAGTCGTGGATGAAGAAACGGCAGAACTACTTTCCGAACCAGGGCTGTTTATCGAAGCAATTGTGGCTCCGGACTTTTCGGCGTCTGCCATCGGTATCCTTACCACCAAACCAAAATGGCGAAACAATGTTCGCCTCATGCAAGTGGGCAATCTGGAAGAACAGCAGGGCGAATTGTCCTATCGGCATATCACTGGCGGGATGCTGATTCAGGAGTCCGACATCCTGGTCGATGATTATCCTTCCTGGGAAGTCGTTACGGAAACCAAACCGAATGAGTCTTTGCAGGCTGAGTTGCGATTTGCCTGGCAGATGGTGCGGCACATTAAATCGAATGCCATTGGTGTTTGTCGTGATCAGTCTCTCGTGGGCGCAGGTGCGGGTCAGATGAGCCGAGTGGATTCTGTGGAAATAGCAATTCGTAAAGCCGGCGAACGCGCTCAGGGAGCTGTTTTGTCTTCCGATGCTTTCTTCCCATTTCCAGACTCAATTCAGGCTGCGGCAGAAGCAGGTATTGCCGCAATTATTCAGCCGGGGGGCTCGCGTGGAGACGAGTCAGTTATTGAAGCCTGTAATGAACATGGGATCCCTATGATCTTTACAGGGCGACGACACTTTAAACACTAACAGTATCGCTCTACTTTCGATTGGCGAAATTCTGATAGGAGGAATTACCAGATGCAAGGTACGACTCCTGAGTTCATCCGTTGGGCGTTGGCACACGAGTGTCCGTTACGTGACTTTCCGAAGTGGAAGGATCCTAACAAAACTGAACGCCATCTCAGAGCGATTCGCGTTTACCAAAATGCTGTTCAGGACTCGCGCGTGCTTGACGGTATTGCGATTGAACCGCTTGTATCATCCGATGTGGTTCCGAACGAAGTCCTGGGATTCCGGGTTGATGACGTGTTCGAGTTTTACGGAGACCCCTCCTCTGTGGCTTCAATCTGTGAGCCCTGTCCGGCAAATGCAGTTCGTCAATCAGACAGTCAGGCATGGGTGGGTTGTTTTGGACTCATGCCTGTCAGTAATATTGTCCTGCCGGATCTAGTGGATGAAGTACCAGTTGGGACGGTGGATCTAAGAGAACAACTAGAGCTGCTTCTCACGCAACAGCCTTATCTGGAAGAGAGTATCCGCACTTGTTTTCCCAGAACGTCCCCTGAATGGTACGGACTGTGGATTTCACGAGTCCCTTCCATCAAGCAACGACAGATTCAACTTCAAGTGGTTAATGAATTACTTAAAGTCGTTCCCTGTGCGATAACTCCCCCTTGGGAGGCGTTTCAATCAGCGTTACGATTGAGTGTAGATCGAAAAATACCTTTGCATATCCAGTTGGTACCGGAAGCTGTTACGGACGGCGTGTATTGGTATGTCGATCAGCATTGTGGTCGCTGCTGTGCAATTTCGACAGCTTTGACACATACTGGTCAACAATGTCAGGTTTGCAAGAACGAAGGGCGACCACGAGAACCGCAACGGCGGTTTGTACGTGGAAAACGACCATATTGGAAAATGACTCGGTTCTTAGGTGCGGAAGGTACAAGTAAATACCTGGAAAGGTATTTGAAGCAAAAAGGGTAAGGCTATGTCAGAGTCCGGTAGCGTGCTGGATAAGATTGTTGAAACCAAGCTCCGAGAGATCGCGGAAGCGAAAGAGCGAGTATCCGCAGAATCGTTATCTGCTCAGTTGGAGCATGCGCCACCAGTGCGAGATTTCTTTGGAGCTCTGGCAGTAGATGGTCCTATCAAACTGATCGCAGAAGTGAAGAAGGCCAGTCCGTCGGCCGGTTTGATTCGTGAGGACTTTGATCCAGTCTTAATTGCACAAGCCTACGAGGCCCATGGTGCTACCTGTATTAGTTGTTTGACCGACGAACAATACTTTCAAGGTAGCTTGGAATTTCTGATAGCTATCCGTCAGCACGTTAACATTCCGATTCTCCGCAAAGATTTTATTCTTGATACCTATCAGTTGCTTGAAGCCCGAGTCGCCGGGGCCGACGCAGTATTACTCATTGCCGAGTGCCTTGATGACTGTCAGCTGCGAAAACTGCATAACGAAGCTATTGAATTAGGTATGACTCCTCTGGTTGAGTTCTATTTTCCGGAAAACTGTGCTCGTGTCCTTGAAGCGGGAGCCAGTTTAGTGGGAGTGAATAACCGTAATCTACATACCTTTGAAACCAATCTGGATCATACGGTTTCGATGAAGCAACAGATACCTGATGAATGCCTGTTGGTGGGTGAATCGGGAATTTATACGCCCGAAGACGTTCTGATGCTGGCTCAACATGATGTCGATGCTATTCTGGTCGGGGAAAGCTTGATGCGACAGAAAGATATTGGTCAGGCTGTCCGTAGCCTGCTATCGCTCGTTTAAAATCCAGTCGCTGATCATTGAAATCCGTCTGGAGGCTTGCCGCCGGATTTCGTATACTTGCTCGACTTTTCCATGCAGGGGGGCCTGCGTGAAATGTTTGAGAAATGAGTTCAATTCGTAATAACGGACAGTATTTGCTCCGCCTTGCGTTGTTGTTGGTCTGTTGTAGCCTGTTCAGTGGTTGCGGTACCACAAAAACCAAGACTGGTACGGACCAACTATTGATGTCGAATGCGGTAGATCTTACGGTCGGTGACCTGGACTTTAGTGATATTGCCGGCGAGAAAGTTTTCCTGGATGCGAAGTACGTTACGGCAGTTAAAGGGTTCGGGTTTGTCAACGCGAACTACATTATCAGTGCGTTAAGGCAACAGCTCTTTGCTCATAACTGTCAGTTAGTTGATGCGGTGACTGACGCACAATATGTCGTTGAACCTCGAGTCGGTGCTCTTGGAACTGACAGTCAAACAATCACTTACGGAATCCCTGGGAATAACTCTCTGGGAGCCTTCACTGCATTAATGCCGAGTGTGCCGACCGTTCCCGTTCTACCTGAAATCTCCGTTGCAAAACGAGATGATAATTCAGGAATCGCCAAAATCTCTGTCTTTGTCTACGACAAGGAAGAACGCCAACCGATTTGGCAGTCCGGTGTTAATTACGCTCGGTCCACTTCAAACGATATGTGGATCTTCGGTGCGGGACCGCTGCAATGGGGAACTATCTATAATGAACCGAAATTTGCTGGCCACCATATCGATATGGAAGTCTTCAATATTGCTAAGTGGTTCGAACGCCCTCAATATATTGCATCCACTAAAGATAAGCCTAAGTATCATAGTGAGTTCTCGTTTCATGAGGCATTAGAACCCACAATATTGCCGGCAGAATTTAAACAGCCAGCCAATGGTACGGTCCCGCCCGCTGCGGGCGCTCCTAGTGTGGTGTCACCACCATCAGGTGCACAACCCCTTAAGTAAGGTAAGCGTGGATGAATTCTGGTGCAGGTTTTGATACCGACCAATATCAATTATTGGATTTTGGTAACGGCCGCAAACTCGAGCGATTTGGCTCATGGGTCATCGATCGCCCTAGTCCTCCAGCTGAACATGAACAAAAGTCTTCACCAGACAAGTGGCAAGCGGCTCATTTACGTTTTGAACGTAAAGCAGGCCTTCAAGGATCATGGAAGCTTCTTAAGTCAGCGTCTTCTGTTGAATTTGGCAAGGGAGGTGAGTCATTTCCACCCTGGGCAATCAGGTATCAGAATCATTTTCAATTGGAGCTTCAATTAAGCCCGGTTGGCCATCTTGGCGTGTTTGCTGAGCAGGCAGAAAACTGGCATTGGATTATGCAACAGATTCAGCGTATCCAGCGTGGCCAGCAAAACCCGGTGAAAGTTCTTAACTTGTTTGCGTACACGGGAGGTAGCACGCTGGCTGCTGCCGCTGCGGGCGCTCATGTTACTCATATTGATAGTGCCGGGAACATTGTAAATCGAGCTCGGGAAAATGCCGCCTTGAGTGGCATGCAGGAGGCTCCGATTCGCTGGATTCAGGAGGATGCTCTTTTGTTTTGCCAACGCGAATTAAAACGGGGTAATCAATATCAAGGCATTATCCTCGATCCTCCCTCGTACGGTCATGGTCCCAAGAATCAGGTTTGGAAGATTAGTAAACACCTACTTCCATTACTCGAACTTTGCGGTGAACTCACTACTCAAAGTCGAGGATTTGTTTTATTGACAAACCATTCACCGGATTTCAGTTCAGCAGACCTAGAAGCCTCTTTTGCTGATGCTATTTTTGGATCCTGTGGAGCAGGAGCGCGGGCCAGTCGGATGGGCCTGAATTCAGAGAATGGGAGACGACTCGATGCAGGGTGTGTCGTCCGATTTCCCTAGGAGCTACGGCGTTGCCGCAAGGCTTCATAGCAAACGACAGCACAACTTGTGGAGACATTGAGGCTATCTCCAATGCCTTGCATGGGAATGCTAATGGCGATTGAATTCTCATTATTCCAACGCTCACTGAGTCCTGTCGCTTCAGTACCCATGACTAGGGCGGTCTTGCCGGTGTAATCCACTTGGGTGTAATCAACGGCACCGTCGATGCGGGTAGCGAAGCTTTGAAAAGCATGACCGTCTAGCCACGTAATTAACTCTTTGTGGGAGGTTGAAATGACTGGTAAGTGAAAGACTGCACCACAACTGCTGCGAATTGTATTGGGGTTAAAAAGGTCTTTATTACCGTCTGAAATGATAACAGCATCAACTCCGGATGCGTCCGCTGTTCGCAGGATCGCTCCAAGATTTCCGGGCTTTTCAAGTGCTTCAAGGACGATTATCAGCGTGTTGTTTGATGGTGATAGATCCTCAAGACTGATTGGGACAGGAGTCTGGGCTATGGCAATTAATGGTAGGACTCGCTGGCCGTAGGACAACTTCTCCATCACCCGTTCCGGAACTGCGATCAATTCAGCGTCTAGATCTGTCGCTGTGTTGAGTAGTTGACTTATCTTGGGATCCTGGATCATGGCCTCATCGTAAAAGACTTCCAGAATTTCGAATTCAGAATCTATTGCTCGCCGCAATTCCCGGATGCCATCGATAATGAATCGTTCCTGACGTCTCCGGCCTCGACGGTCACGTAACCGGATGACCTCTTTAATACGAGGGTTTTGGGGGCTGGTTATCTCAATAGCCATAAGCGAACTCGCTCATCAGGCGACGAAAAACATACACGAACTTAAAAGCATTAGCTATCGGCATAAGCGAGTAAGGCATCGTTGCCCATACGTGCACAGAAGTCACCAATGGATTCGTCAGCTTGTCGATCTATTTTGAAGTATTCGAACAGTTTAACAATCGAAGGAACCACTTCCTCGGCAGGTAACATGTCTTTGTGAATAAACCCAAGACGATTTCCAATCCGAGTTCCCCCCACGAACATCGTGTATTTGTTCTTCGCTCGTCCCACAAGCCCGATATCAGGATTGTAAGGTCGAGCACATCCATTCGGGCAACCGGTCATTCGGAGAGTGAATTTTTCATCAGCAAGCCCCATAGACTCCAACGCGACATCCAGCTCATCAATCATCCCTGGTAGAGCACGTTCACTTTCGGTAATCGATAATCCACAAGTTGGCCACGCGACACATGCCATCGACCAGAGTCGGGCATTAGAAATATCAGCACTGAGAACAACACCATGCTTGAGTAATATTTCTTCCAGTACCGCACGTTTGTCGTCCGCAACGTTTGTGAAGATTAAGCTCTGATGGGCAGTTAAGTGGACCCCTGGGCGGAGTGTATTGCAGACTTCTCGCAATGCAGTCTTCAGCTTCATCTTCTCGGTATCTTTAATCCGTCCATTTTCAATGTTCAGACCATAGAACCAGTTTCCATCTCCTTGTTCATGCCACCCCATATGGTCTTCGTGCTCGTAAACATCGGTCGCATGAGGCTCCTTCAATGAACCACCCCAGTACTCTTCCACTTTGGACTTAAATGCATCAAGCCCCAATTCATGAATGAGGTATTTCATCCTCGCGACTTTCCGGTCGCTACGGTTTCCATGGTCTCTTTGCACTTTGACTACGGCTTCGATGATACTGACCACTTCATCCCGTGTTGCGAAGCAAAGTTTTTGACCTAACGCAGGAAACGTTTTTTCGGCACTGGGAGTACGTCCCTGACCACCACCGACCAAGACGTTGTAGCCAATCAGCTTGTCATCTTCGAGCACGCCGATTAATCCTAAGTCATGCGTATAAACATCACTGCAGTTGTCGTGCGGCAACGCGATACCAATTTTGAATTTCCGCGGTAAATATTGTCGACCATAAATGGGTTCAGTATCATCCCCTTTATAGCCGGAAAGTGACGCCTCGGAATCGCCGCCTGCAAGACACTTCTCCCCAGTATCTGTATCCGTCAGCCAGAGTTCGTGATAGGTGCTGGTGCGAGGGCGCAGATGTTCAGCGATTTCGTCAGTTAGGTCACGTAATTCTTGGTAAATGTCATTCTGATAAGGAGCTGGCGTGCACATGGTATTTCGTGCGACATCACCACAAGCCGCCAGCGTCGTTAACTGCGTGTCATTAATGCGTTTGATGGTGGCTTTCAAATCAGACTTAATGACTCCGTGGAGTTGCAGCGTCTGGCGAGAGGTAATCCGCAGCGTACTGTTGCCCACTTCGTCGCAGAGATCCATTTGGGCCAAGAATTGGTCGGTTGTGAGTCGTCCGCCAGGAATACGTGTCCGAACCATGTAGATGAATCGTTTCTTACTCCCGTCATCCTGGATTTGGCCACGGACATCCCGGTCATCCTGTTGATAGGTTCCGTGGTGTTTGAGTAACTGGACACTACCTTTACCAAAGAAGTTATTTTCGTCCGTGAGCTCAGTACCAATATCACCAGACAGGTATTGGCTGCCATTCTTAAAGACTTCGATAGCACTTGGCTGAGGTTGTTTGTCTTGAGCAGACATGGTGTAGGCTCCGCATTGCAGGGAAAATGGATCTAATCCCTGCAGGGTTGATTTGTGTTTGGTAAGTAGGCCAGCTTAGCTGAGCTAAGCCGATCATTTATTATAATCGAGACAGCAACCTCGCAAAGGTCGATGTAACGTTAGCTACTCAGCAGTTTAGCTGCATCGAAAGTGTTGTACATTAACATGGTGACTGTCAGGGGACCGACTCCACCGGGAACAGGAGTAATTTGGCTGGCGATCTGGGAAACAGCGGCAAAGTCTACATCGCCAACCAGTCCTTCATCCGTTCGGTTGATACCTACGTCGACGACGACCGCTCCAGGCTTGACCATCTCAACTGTAACAAAATTGGCGATTCCCACCGCCGCAATAATGACATCGGCGGAACGACATACCTCAGCCAAATTCCGAGTTCGGCTATGGCAAATTGTCACGGTAGCATTAGCAGCCTGCGGTCCACGTGTCGAGTCTTTAGCCGTAAGCAACATCGACATGGGTTTGCCGACAATGTCACTGCGTCCGACAATCACAGCATGCTTTCCGCTCAATTCAACCTCACAACGGTCGAGTATTTGCTGGACTCCATGCGGAGTACACGGTAGGAAGCGAGGACGCCCTTGGGAAATTAATCCTACGTTTTCCGGATGAAAGGCATCGACATCCTTGCGCGGATTGACAGCGTCCAGTACTCGTAATGTATCTATTCCCGACGGTAACGGAAGTTGGATCAGGATGCCATGAACGTCGCTAGCCTGATTCAAAGAGTCGATAAGTGAAAGCAATTCCTCTTCCGTTGTACTGGCGGGGAGTTTGTGCATTTGACTTTTAATCCCTACCCGTTCACATGCGCGGTGTTTATTACGCACATAAACTTCACTGGCTGGATCGTCTCCAACCAGTACGGCGGCAAGGCACGGCGTAATGCCGGATTGCTTTGTAAAGGTAGCAACTTCTGCTGCGATTTCCGCCTGGATCTCTTTTGAAATGGCTTTGCCATCCATGATGACTGCTGACACGCCAGTACCTCTTTCAGATTTTTATACCTAGCAGGTTGAAAAGATGGATAAGTAAATGATTTTACGTTAGATATCGTCATCCGGCGAGTCCCGACAGATGTGAGAGTTGGGTCCTGCCCAGTTGCATCGCGCTGTTTAACACCCGTAAAATGAAGGTTTCGTAAATAGATCAAACCATCGTATGAGGGTAGGTAATTGCCATGGGAACTGACGGTGAGCAGGTCGTGCCTGAATCCTCACAAACAGCAGTGCAGTATGAACTGGATCCAACGTTTGTGAATTCACGTCGCGAGGCAATAGTCATTTTTTTCTGTTGGTTCGTAGCAATGTGTTGGGCAGTTCCTTACTGCTACTTTAATGGTTATAACATCGCCGATCCTGCTGAAATTCCTACGACGTTTGGTATTCCTTCCTGGATTATCTGGGGAATCGGAGCTCCCTGGCTGGCTGCTGATTTATTTACCACCTGGTTCTGTTTTTGTTTCATGAAAGACGATGAGCTGGGAATTGCCGGTGATGAAGAACACCTGCAGGAAAATCAGGGAGGTGAAGAATAATGTTAAATTCTCTTCCTGTTTTGTTAGGCCAAAGCCAATCGGGCAACGCCGTCCTGGTGACGTTCCTGATCTATATTGTGGCAGTGTTCGTAATTGCCGGACTTTCCAATAAACTGTTGCAGAATCGTAACTTTCTGAGCGAGTACTTTTTGGGAAGCCGTGGACTTGGCGTTTGGGCTTTTGCTTTGACACTGGCAGCCACTAGTTCTTCCGGCGGTAGCTTTATGGGGTTCCCCTCTAAAATCTACAGCCATGGTTGGGTATTAGCTTTGTGGATTGGCTCGTACATGGTTGTTCCTATCTGTGTCATGGGTTTATTAGGCAAACGGATCAATCAGGTTGCTAGAACTTCCGGAGCGATCACGATCCCTGATGTGCTTCGGGATCGATTTAACAACGTTACCTTTGGATTAATTAGTGTTGCTCTGATTATCTTTTTTATGACGTTTAACCTCGTGGCACAGTTCAAGGCTGGAAGTGAAATCCTGCGAACCTTGCTCGGACCCATTGATGCATTTAATTCGATGGTGGATTCCATGCCTTCATGGTTCTCTAGTCTCACGAGTGTTTCGGCAGATTATCTGTTTTGTTTGGTCGTGTTTGGAATCGCGGTGATTGTCTATACCACCTACGGTGGTTTTCATGCAGTGGTCTGGACAGATGTGATGCAGGGAATTGTCATGGTCGTGGGTGTGATCATTATGCTACCTCTGGCCATCAATCAAGCCACCAGCGTAATTGGCGAAAAGGATTCACAAAAGACGGGAATGGCATTGGTGACCGCCGAGATGGTGGAAATGTTGCCGCCGCGTTTTGGCGAGGCGACTTTGTCACTAGCCACGATCGCTAAAGAGGATTTCGCGATTCCACCAGGGACTTGGATTTGGTCCAAAGACGAGGCAGGTGACCAATTAAGATTATTCAAGACGCGAAAACGCTATGTCATCCCTCAGGGGACGAGTGATGTAACGGAGGCTGAAGTACTGGAAATTGTCTCGCCGGATGATATACAGCGGGCAGAGGATTTGTTGGTGTCGATACAACACAAAACGACTCCTCGCCTATCCGCACTGCTTGTTACTGCTCCTCAGACGAAAAAGTATGTGTCAGGAGCAGATGAGCCAGGAGCATTTGTAACTGCGCCGGGACCGCATCGGGAAAACCCAGATGGCTTTCTGCCGTTGAGTCTGGCTATATCCTTCTTCTTCATGTGGGCCATCTCTGGTTCAGGCCAGCCGAGTAATATGGTGCGGCTTATGGCATTCAAGGATACGGTGACACTGCGACGTTCGATTTTTACAGTCGCACTCTACTACTCAGCCATCTACTTCCCATTGGTCATTATCTTTTGCTGTGCTCGTGTTCTGATTCCAGGAATGGAGTCTGAACCGGATCGTATTATGCCGCAAATTGCAGTTGTGCTTACAGAGAATATTGGTATGGGGTGGCTCGCAGGGCTCTTAATCGCCGCTCCATTTGCAGCGGTCATGAGTACAGTAGATAGCTTCTTATTGATGATTTCTTCTGCCTTAGTACGTGATATCTATCAAAGAAATTTGAATCCTGAGGCGACCGAAGCAAAGATCAAAAAACTCAGTTACATATTTACGCTGGTTGTTGGGTTTGGGGCTTTGTTAGGTGCCATGAATCCCCCTGAATTCTTACAGGATATTATTGTCTACACCGGGAGTGGACTGGCGGCGGCCTTTTTAGCCCCGGTCGTTTACGCGCTGTATTGGCCACGAGCGAATCATCAGGGTTGTATTGCTGCCATGTTAGGAGGCTTTGGAACCCATCTGGCCATGTACTGTGTCGGATTTCTGAATGGAGATGGATTTACGCCTTATCGATTGTTGGGTTCAGATCCAATCATTGTGGGCTTGGTTGCATCATTTGTCACCGGATTTATAGTGACCATCAAGTCTCCTCCCCCTGCTGATAGCATTATTAAAAAGTATTTTTATAAGAAAGTGGAAGGGTAATCCTCCATGTTGATATTTGACGCTCATCTCGACATTTCCATGAACGCGGTTGAATGGAACCGCGATCTAACCGATAGCCTGAAAAATGTCCGGGAACGTGAAGCCGGTAAGATGGATTACGCCGATCGTGGCAAAGGCGTACTCACATTAGAAGAAATGCGACGTGGAGAAATTGGTTTATGCGTTGCCACACAAATCGGAAGGTATGTTGCTCCTGATAATCCACTTCCCGGGTGGAATAGTCCCGATATCGCCTGGTCGATTACTCAGGCACAGTTGGCTTGGTATCGAGTCATGGAAGACAAGGGGTTGATGACTCAAATCAGGGATCGAGAAGCACTCAATGCCCACGTGCAATTGTGGGAGTCCTCTGAAGACAAATCGAATCTTCCTATTGGATATGTGCTTAGTCTGGAAGGTGCAGATTCCATTATTGACCTGAGTTATCTGGAGAAAGCCTATGAGTATGGATTGCGAGCGATCGGTCCGGCTCACTATGGGCCTGGAAGGTACGCACCTGGTACCGGATCGGAAGGAGGCCTGGAGCCACCTTGCAAAGAACTGCTACAGGAGATGGAGAATCTTGGCATCGTATTGGATGTCACGCACCTTACAGATGAAGGGTTTTGGGAAGCGTTAGAGATTTATGGTGGACCGGTATGGGCCAGTCATCAGAACTGCCGTGCCTTGGTTCCACATCAGCGTCAATTCAGTGATGAACAGATTAAGGCCATCATTGAACGGGATGCTGTCCTAGGTATGGCATTTGATGCGTGGATGATGGCACCCGGTTGGCAACGTTTCATTACTCAGCCCTACTCGGCAGGAGTGAATATAGAGCGTATCATCGAGCATATAGATCACATTTGTCAACTCGCCGGAAACACGCGTCACGTTGGTATTGGATCAGACTTGGACGGTGGTTATGGTCGCGAACAGTGCCCCTACGATATGGAATCGATTGCGGACTTGCAAAAACTAACCACCTTGCTGGCAGATCGAGGGTACAGCCAGGAAGATATTGAAGCCATTATGCATGGAAATTGGATCCGGCGTTTGAACGAAATCTGGAGCTAACCAGAGAGTAACCCAGGTTCAGAATATACGGAGAAATAATTATGAAACTCGCTAAATGTAGAACAGCTGCTGGGGATGAATTAGTGGTGCAGTTAGACGGAGACGTCGTCCGCCCCTTGAATTTGGCCGGTTCGGCATTCAGTTCACTCGCAGATATCATCGAAGCTGACGAACCCGCGGTAGCCGCCGCTGCATTGGTATCCGACGAACAATTAGCGTTGGCGGATGTGACTTTATTAGCCCCGATCGATCAGCAGGAAGTCTGGGCGGCAGGAGTAACTTACAAACGAAGCCAAACAGCTCGCATGGAAGAGTCTGAAACAAGTGCTTCCTGTTATGACCTTGTTTATGATGCGGATCGCCCGGAATTGTTCCTCAAGGCTACCCCCCACCGAGTATCGGGACCAGGACAGCCAGTTCGTATTCGTTATGACGCGACTTGGAATGTTCCGGAACCGGAAATCACCTGTGTCGTGTCCAGCAAAAATAAATTAGTTGGGTTCACGATCGGAAACGACATGAGTAGTCGTGATATCGAAGGTGAAAATCCACTCTACCTTCCACAAGCCAAAGTCTATCGTCAATGTGCAGGTCTGGGTCCCTGTATAACCTTGCTGGAAAGTATGCCCGCTCGTGAAGACACCGGCATCAAATTGCAAATTGAACGAAATGGGGAAGTCGTCTTTGAAGGTAATTCCGGTGTGAGTGAAATGCATCGCACGTTTGAGGATTTGATCGGCTACTTATGTCGCGAACAGGAATTTCCGAATGGAGTCTTTCTGATGACCGGAACGGGTATTGTTCCGGATAGTGACTTTACACTTAATGCCGGAGACGTTGTCCATATCACCATTTGTGGAATTGGTACATTAACCAACCCTGTCGTGCAGGATGCCTAGAGCATTTTTTTGAACCCTGCTGCATAGAATTGCTCACACAACAACAAATAGAGAAAGCCAATAATGGAAAAAGTTTTAATTGCAGGCCAGTGGCGTGACGCCAATGCCTCTTCATCGTTTCAGGCATCCAACCCAGGTACTCGTGAGTTGCTTCCTGCAGAATATCCTGTCAGTAACTGGGAAGATTGTAACGAGGCTTTAGATTCAGCCGCAGCCGCTGCGGTAGCTTTGCGAGGAATATCCGGAGCACGAATTGCCGATTTCCTGGAAGCGTATGCCAATGATATCGAAGCTAACGCAGAAGCGATTGTAGACCTGGCCCACGCCGAGACAGCCTATCCTAAAGAAACTCGGTTAGCTGGCGGAGAGATGCCTCGGACGACGAATCAGCTACGTCAAGCTGCGGCTGCAGCTCGGGACGGAAGCTGGGCCTTACCCACGATCGATACCTCGACTGGAATACGAAGTGTCTATGGTGCTATTGGGCCTGTCTGTGTATTCGGTCCAAATAACTTTCCATTGGCATTTGGAAGTGCCTCGGGCGGTGACTTTGCCGCTGCGATTGCTGCTGGAAATCCTGTGATTGCCAAAGCCAATTCTTCTCACCCGGGTACAACCAGATTGTTTGCAGAGTGTGCTCAGCGAGCAGCCGAAGCGACAGGCATGCCGGCGGGAATGGTTCAATTGATCTATCGAACCAGCCACGAAGATGGCGAACGTTTGGTTTCGGATCAGCGTGTTGGCGCCACGGGATATACTGGCAGTCGTCATGCCGGATTGAAGCTCAAACAAGCTGCCGATTTGGCCGGGAAGCCAATCTATCTGGAATTATCCAGCGTAAATCCTGTAGCCGTTCTACCGGGAGCACTAGCCGAACGAGGTTCGGAAATTGCAGATGAGTTCACCGGCAGTTGCTTAATGGGTACCGGGCAATTCTGTACAAATCCAGGGCTCGTCCTATTACTCGCAGGCGAAACCACAGATCAGTTTATTTCGGATATTACTGCCAAGTTTGCCGAGGCACCTGTGGGAACTCTTCTTTCCGCAGGAGTGGAAAAGAGTCTGGCAACCAACTTACAAGTCTTGGTTGATGCCGGAGCGGAACTGTTGGTTGGAAATTCGGCTGTTGATGATGGACGATTTTGTTATGCCAACACTCTCTTGAAAGTGACCGCGACTCAGTTCTTAGCAGATCCGGAAATCATGCAAACTGAAGCCTTCGGAAATAGCTCCTTATTGTTGGTAGCTGATTCCGTGGACGAGCTTGTTCAGACGGTTGCTTCACTAGAAGGAAATCTAACGGGCTGTATTTATTCGGACACCACAGGCTCTGACGATGCAGCTTATGATCGCATTGCCAGTGAAATGCGAGTCAAGGTTGGTCGATTACTTAATGATAAAATGCCAACCGGAGTTGCCGTTTCGGCTGCCATGAATCATGGAGGACCTTTCCCTGCGACGGGGCATCCGGCTTTCACGGCAGTGGGAATTCCAGGATCTCTTTTGAGGTTTGGGATGCTTCAATGTTACGATAATATACGTGCACATCGTTTGCCTGAAATCCTTCAGGACGCGAGTCCGAACGGTACTGTCTGGCGTAGCGTGGACGGTTCCTGGACACAGGCCAATATTTAAGTTGAACCTAATACTTTTTAGACAGTCGAATCGATTTAAGGCTCAGACTATGAAATCTGCTCAAACACTTATCACTGTACTTCTTATATTGGCAACAACCAGTTGGCTGGTCGCCGATGAAGAGGGGCAAAAGTATCTGGATCAGGCGACAGAAGCCAAGTTGAACGCCCGTAATTTCCAGCAACTGGAAGATGTTGTGAATCTAGCCGAAAAGGCTATCGAAGAGGGGCTTGATGAAGATGGCAAGGAATTTGCGACGCAGTTGATTACAGCGACACTTTATCAACGAGCTGAACAGATTTCGAATCCATTGTTGTCCGGACGTCCACCACAACAATGGGTGGAGATGCGTCGGTTGGCATTAAGTGATTTGGTTCGACTTACAAAGCTAAATGATGAATTTGCGGATGCTCATTTGCTCATCGCGAAATTGCAGGTCCTCCCAGGAGGGGATCGGAAGAGTGGCATTGAGTCGGCAACCAAGGCGTTTCAACAGTATGAAGATGCCGAGCAAAAAGCTAACGCGTTGATCGCTCGGGCCGCTCTGCGTTCTGATAAAGCCCAACAGATTTCGGATTTATCCGAAGCCATCAAACTTGATGAGAACAATTCCGATGCACTTACCGCAAGAGCGACTATTTATACGCAAGATAATAAATTCGACAAGGCGACGGAGGATTTACAGCGTCTGTTAGAAATCGATGGGGATGATGTGCTGGCGATGTCAGCTTTGGCCGAAGCTTTGGCGCGTCAGAATGAATTTGATAAAGCAATTGAAATTGCAAATCAAGCGATTGGAAAACAGCCCAAATCTTCAGCCGGATACGAATTGCGTGCACGGATTCATCTGATGCAGAACGATATTGATGCTGGGAAGCAGGATTTGGATGAGGCGATCAAACTAAATTCCAAAAGTGTAGGCGCCTTAATGCTTCGAGCGAACGTCGCCCTAGCCGAAGACCGTCTTGAGGATGCGAATAAAGATTTGGATGCAATCCAACAGATTAATCCAGGTTCTCCACAACTCTATTTGTTACGGGCCGGAGTTTTGGAACAGCAACAGGACTATTACCGAGCTGCCAAACTATTGGAAGCGATCTTGCAGTTCTTACCGGCAGATAATGAAATTCGTCTACGCACTGCTTTGGACTATTCCATGGCCGAGGAATTTGAAAGTGCACTTAAACATGCCAACATCGTCGTGGAACGTGACAAGGAAGGCTGGCAGGGTTTGTATTCTCGAGCGGATATTTATCTGAGTATGGGAGAGCATGCGAAAGCAGTTTCTGATTATGAATCAGCCTTCAAGCAAAATCAAACTGATGACAATCTACTAAATAACTGGGCATGGACGCTTGCGACGTCAGATCAGGACGAAGTGCGTGATGGCGATAAAGCTCTTGAATTAGCTTTAAAGGCGTGCGAAGTGTCAGAGTATAAGAAGCCCCACATTCTCAGTACGTTAGCAGCAGCCTATGCCGAATCTGGCGATTTCGAGAATGCCAAGAAGTGGGCCAGGAAGGCCGTGGAAATTGGTCGGGAAGATATTCAAGAACACTTGGAAAAAGAGTTGCAGTCTTATAAGAACAAGATGCCCTGGCGCGAGAATAAAGCGAAGGAACGTGAGGGCCAGCCAAAAGTCGATCGTTCCCAGCTGAAGACGATTTAAGAAAATGAATATTGAGATTCAGGAGTCCTGTGAATTACTGAAAAAACGGTGTGTCCCATGTGAAGGTGGGATTCCGAAATATTCATTGGAAGAAGCTCAACAGCAAATTGCAAATCATCCCGAATGGCAGATTTCACATGACGGCTGTCGCATTAGCCGGGAATGGACATCGCCTAATTTCATGGCCGCGATCGATTTCTTTAACCGTGTTGCTGAATTAGCGGAAGCTGAAAACCATCATCCGGATTTGCATCTGGAAGGCTATCGCCATGTTGCAATAGAAATCTGGACTCATGCAATCGGTGGATTAAGCGAAAACGATTTTATTCTGGCCGCTAAAATTGATCAGCTGGCTTGGAGTGAATAACGTTTCGGGCCGCCTGAATTCCACTGCGAACACAGAGTGGAATCCCAACTCCTCGATAAGCGTTGCCGGCTAACTCCAGATTAGGTAGCGCTGCAATCTGTTGTTCAATGGAATCCACTAGCTCGACATGTCCAACATGATATTGTGGCATCGTATTATTCCAGCGAGTGATTTCAGTGAAGAGGGGTTCGCCAGACACTCCAAGCAATTCTTCTAATTGTTGCTCAGTTGACTCAATCAATTGTTCGTCAGTCCAATCCATCAACTCAGGTTGTAAGGCTCCACCAATGAATACTCGGAATAAGACATGATCGTCCGGAGCGCGTCCTGGAAATTTCTGGCTGGAAAAACTAATTGCAATTAGTGGCCGGTTTTCTTTAATAGGAACGATTACGCCAAATGCGTCTAATGGATTCCGTATCGCTGAACGTGGGTAACCCATTGAAAGAATGCTGGCACCTGCCAGTGGTATTTGCTTCAGCGATTCACTCAATTCAGGGTATCCGTCCTTTAATATCCTAGAAGTAATTTGACTGGAAGTGGCGAGGACGACTTTGTCGTAATGACGCGGAGTAGACTCGCCGTCGACGGTTACCGCGAGTCCATTTTCATGTGGCATAACAGCAGTTACTGATACGTTGTACTCCAAACTTCGTATAGGTAACTGTTTGGCTATGGCTTCGGCCATAGACTGCATTCCGTCTTTGGGCGCGACGAACATGCCATACCGAGCTCCACTACTGGTGGTGTCGCCCTTCTTTTGCCGAAGTTGCTTCCAGCCCCCTCGGATTAATCCGTCGCCTTGTCGTTCCATGTCGACGAAGGGCTTTAGAGTGGCATTCATACTCAGCTTGTCAGGATCTGCGGTGTATATTCCGCCAATCAATGGTTGAATGATGTTGTCAAAGGCTTCCTGTCCCAAGCGACGTTTGGTAAAGGAAGCCAGACTTTCATCTTCATCACCTTTACGTTTGGAAGCGAATAACTCACCGAGTACCCGCAGCTTGCCTCGTAGACTCAGTAAAGGTGTCTTTGCGATAGACCATAAACTAGTGGGCGTCATCATCGTCCAACCATGTGGCATCTTTTGAAGCTTGCCGCGGTGTACTAAATAGGCTCCCCGGAAAGCGGTATTGGTAGAAATCAGCTGATCGTCGAATGCGATTTCTTTACAGAGTGCCATCGCTTCGGGGTCACGAGTAATGAACATGTCCGGGCCACGTTCGATAAGGAATCCATTGCGATGTACGGTCTGCAGGATTCCACCAGGTTGATTAGAGGCTTCCAATACTGCTATTTGTAAGTCGGGCCGTTGTTTCTGAAGGTAGTACGCCGTGGAGAGTCCTGAGATCCCCGCACCAACAATAGCTACACGACTCTGATGAGCAATTTCTTGAGAAGCATCGGAATGTGGCGGAGCAAGCTCGGTCATGACGAAGGAAAAGATCCCAGAAGTTTGGTGATTATTAGTATCATAACCTATAGGACACACACTCCTAGATGGAGTTTCTTTTCGAATTGGATACTGAGTAAAGCGTTATGGCAAATTATCGAATTGGTATTATTGGACATACAGGTCGTGGAAATTATGGGCATGGTATCGATACCGTTTGGGCCCATGTACCCAATTGTGAAGTCGTGGCAGTCAGTGATCCGAACGAAGCTGGAAGAGCTGCTGCGCAAAAGCGTCTGGAAGCGAATCAGGCTTATAGTGACTACCGCAAAATGTTGGCCGACGAGCAATTAGATATCGTAGCGATTTGCCCGAGATGGCTGGATCAACATCATGACATGGTGCTCGAAGCTGCAGAAGGTGGCTTGCACATTTATATGGAAAAGCCGTTTTGTCGAACTTTGGCTGAAGCAGATGCGATGGTTGCTGCTTGCGAGCAGAATCAGATCAAGTTAGCGATTGCTCACCAGACCAGGTATAGCCCGACCCTGCGAGTTATTAAAGAACTTATCGAGGATGGAAAAATCGGTCAGGTACTTGAACTACGCGGCCGCGGGAAAGAAGATCGTCGAGGTGGCGGTGAGGACCTTTGGGTACTGGGAAGCCATGTCTTCAATATGATGCAGTTCTTTGGTGGTGAGCCTGAATGGTGTTTTGCTCAGGCTTTTCAGGATGGAAGTCCAATTGGAAAGGGAGATGTTTATGAAGGTAATGAGGGGATTGGTCCATTGGCAGCCAATTCGCTTCACGCGACCTATGGGATGCAGGATAGAATCACTGGGTATTTCGCATCTACAAAGGATGCAGGTCAAGGTGCTCGGTTTGCCTTACAAATCTATGGTAGTAAAGGCGTGATCGATATTAAGACGGGATACCGTCCTCTAGCTTACCTGCTGGAGGATCCAAATTGGTGCCCTGGTCGTTCAGGTGCTGCTTGGCAACGAGTTACCTCGGCTGGATTAGGTAAGCCCGAACCGGTACAGGATACATCGCTGCATGCTGGAAATGTTGCGGCTTGTGTAGATCTTCTGGCAGCTATTCAGGAAGACAGGTTACCAGAGTGTAATATGTTTGAAGCTCGAACAACTGTCGAAATGATCGCAGGTGTGTTTGAATCTCATCGCCAGAGTGTCCCGGTTACCATTCCGTTAAAGCAACGTAAAAACCCCCTGACTCTTCTTACTAGATAACTAGGATTCTTCAGGGACCTTACAAAGGACGGTGTTACTTTTCAGCGGCTAGGACACTTTCCTTTGTCAAAGGGTAACGATTATAACGGTTAATCCGTCAAGATTACGTGTTAAGACAATTAGAGCACTCTTCTCAGGCAAATATCCTCGTTTTCTTGCCTTCTCTAGATTACCGAACTAATATCGGAATAGGCCTCGTTTCGATGAGATAAAAGACGGTTTGTGCGCACAAATTGTCCAGAGTATCAAACTATGGTCAATTCAAAAGTGCGGCATTTAAAGTAAGCCGCTTTTGGATTACGGAACAAGAGAAACATCAATTATTATGTAGTACCCCAGAGAGGTACTGAGACGAGGAATCTGATCATGTCAACGTCGAAACGCATTCATAAGTTATTATCGTTGATTGTCGTAGCAGGATTACTAGCTATGTCACCATCAGCCCATGCCCAATTTGGCGGTGGCGGTTTTGGCGGCGGTGGCGGCGGATTCGGCGGTGGCGGCCAGGGCGGCGGCCAGGGTGGTGGTGCTGGTGTGGTTATTAACCCCCAGGGCGTTCTAAAGGTACAGCACTTCGATATTCGACTCACTCAAAAGCGAATTCAGGAAGCCCGTCAGGTTCTTGATCCTAACGTAGCGCGACAAAGCGAATTAAGAAAAGTTTCGTTGACACGCCTAGAAGCTGAAATTGCTAAGCGATTGGAAGCAGGCGAAGGGGTGAGTGATGATATGCGATACCTCGCAGGCTTAACTAGTATCGATTATGTGTTCTCCTACCCTGAGTCTGGCGATATTGTCGTTGCTGGTCCTGCAGAAGGATATGCTGTGGATCCGTCCGGGCGACCTGTAGGAGTTACCTCCGGACGCGCAGTGCTAGAACTTCAGGATCTAATCGTGGCCTTACGTAGTTTTGGGCCTGCCGGAAAAAAGGCAAACACTGTGGGAGTCTCAATCGACCCGACACAGGAAGGTTTGCAGCGTATGCAACAGTACATGATCAAGGCGGCTCCTGCGTTAAATCCTAGAAACACCAAGCAGTTTGTAGCAGGATTGCAACAAAGCCTAGGTAAGCAAGTTGTGTCTGTCTCAGGCATTTCACCTAAAACGCACTTTGCTCAGGTATTAGTGGAAGCTGATTATCGTATGAAATTGATCGGAATCGGATTGGAAAAACCACCGGTTGATATTCGCACCTACATCGGTGCGGCTGTACCATCGTCGGTGAATCGAAATGCAATGGCGCGTTGGTATTTCACACCTAATTATGAATGTGTTCGTGTTAGCGAAGATAATTTAGCGATGCAGTTAGTAGGAGATGGGGTCAAGCTGGTTGGTGCCGACGAATTGGTTCAGGCAGATGGTACACGTGTCGGAAACGGCGTTGTGGACCGAGCTAGTAAAACGTTCCAGCAGTCGTTTACCGCAAAATATCCTCAGCTTGCCAGTCAAGTTCCCGTGTATGCTCAAATGCGGAACTTAATCGATATGCTAATTGTGGCTGCTTATATCCAGGACAAAGACTACTATACACAAGCAAGTTGGGATCTTGGGTTGCTAGGCAACGAAAAGATTCTTTCAGTTGAGGTTTACCCGGAACCAAAGACAGTTGATACAGCAGTCAATGCAGTCTGGAAAGGTAATTCCTTAATGACACCGATTGGTGGCGGAGTTGAGATTCAGCCTTTAACCGCTCTGTCTTCACAGAACCTATTAAAGGACGAAGACAACGTTGTTCGTAAGATTCACGAGCGGACTTCGGTCACAGGGCTTCAAGCCAATCAGTGGTGGTGGGACTAACTGTTGCACTGCGACCTATTGAATTGACGTATCTAGTCAATTGGGTACATCGTACATTAGGCGAGTTCAGAGAAATCTGACTCGCCTTTTTTATTGTCTAACAGCCGTATCGACTAAGACTACCCGCAGATCACAGACGTTGGTATGAGTGGGCCCCGTACAAAGCAATCCGCCTAGTGGTTTAAAGAACGAGTAAGCATCGTTTCTGCGAAGAAAATCAACAGTGTCTAGTTTCTGTAAGAGTAGCTGCTCGATCAGTTGTTGATCAATCAATGCTCCCGCAGCATCTGTTGGTCCGTCTTCTCCATCTGTGCCCCCCGAGAGAATTGCCCCTGCCTCCATACAGCGTGATAGATCTGAGTGATGCGTGATTTGGTCGATTAGGGCTGCGAGCACTAACTGTTGATTACGGCCGCCACGCCCTCGCACATTTGTTGCAGCCAGTTGAACCACTGGTTCACCACCGGATATATAAACGTGCTTGCCATTGCGTTGAGTCATCTCGCGGAATTTGCTTGCATGAGCTTGCCCGACTTCCTCGGCAAGCCCTTCAAGTTCCTGATGAGCGATACTTTCGACTAGATATCCTAATTGTTGTGCTTTGTCAGATGCAGCGTATACGGCCGTTTCCAGATTGCCAATGATTTGGGTATGACAATGCTCGAATGTCTGAGTTGCGGGAGTAAACTGTCGCAGAGCTTCTAGACACGTCGTGACGACAGGATCGTTAAGATCAAGTAGACTCTTGATGGTGTTGATGGCATCTTCAACCCCTCTCGGGTCTGACACTGTGGGGCCCGATGCAATGATGTCCAAGGGGTCTCCCAGTACATCAGAAATGATAAGAGTGGAAAGACGGGATTGTGTGCAGAATTGTGCTAACCCACCCCCTTTCACTCGGCTCAATTTCTTCCGTACAGCATTTAATTCGGCAATGTTGGCACCAGCTGCACTTAGTTGCCTGGTAATTGTCTGTTTGTCTTGTAATGAAATTCCTTCAATTGGCGAAGGGAGTAATGCAGATCCACCGCCGGATATTAAGCAAATGCATAGATCGTCCGGTTGTGCTGACTGCAGGATTCGGATGATCTCGTTGGTACCTGTAACACCGGCCCTAGTGGGTTCATTAATACCGGCCGGGCGAGCACCGTGCAGTGTGATAGAAGGTACAGAGCGGACACAGTCCTCCGGAACATTCACCCAGCCTGAAATTGGCTTATTGCAATCTTGTAATGCTTGAACCACACCACTGGCCATACCACTGCCGGCTTTGCCTGCTCCGACTACCAGGATTCGACTGGCTTCAGTTAATTCGTAAACCTGCGAGCCAATCTGTATGGACTGGGGTGTTGCATGGATTACAGACGATACCAGTTTTTCACTATCAACCGCATCAACTCCGGCTTGCCAGATTGCTCTGGCGTGTTCAGCAAGTTGAGTCATTTTGATCGAGTATCCTATGACTGATGAACTCTTAAAATGTCCAGCCATTGTCCAGGGTGCTGGACCGTAATTTGGCTGAGACTATTTGGGATATCCGTGCTACATACCATCCCGATCAGATAACTTGCCCCGATGACTTCGATCTTACCGGCGATGCTACACCAAATTGTACCCTGCCCTTTATTGGGGATTGCCAGGTTGTTGAAGAAAGACTGAATGAACCCACTTGAACTCAGTTGTTCCGGCCACTGTCGGAAAATCGGTTGATGGGCTTCTAATATATCTGTGAAATTTGGGACGAAGTGATTAAGGATGTTTCCAAAGTGTTCTTTATCCGGCAGCATCTGCCCTCGTCCAATCGGCGCCAGAACCAATGCCCTAATCCTTACAGGACTGCCATAGATTTCCAATCGAAACGGTTCGGTGACCACGGGTTTTTGCGGCAGCTGTCCAATCGCAATGGTGAGATTGACGCGATCATCCGTCGATGGGGCTTTACGGTTTTTCCTAAGGTAGTAGAAAGCTATGACGACACAAAATAGAAGAGTTCCGCCACCAATCCAGATTCCAAATTCAGATAGCCATTGCAAGTTGGTATCTCCTTCTCGTCTTCTAAAACCGCGTAGGTAACGATTCGGAATAGAACGACTGTAAACCTATCTAGTTGTGGGGGCTAAAGTAGGGAACATGCTGTCCGAAGAATTCAATTGTATCGGCGTCTGGGAGGACAAATGCGGAATTTGTTTCTGGATACTGACATTGTCCAGCGAGACTTCCCCGAGCCCCATTAATGCAAAGGTCAATTGGACGGTACCATCTTCAGGCGCAACCCTGACTAAAGAGAAAGGCTTCCATCCCGCCGTATGATGAAAACGATCAGCCATGGTGATACCACCAATGGAGTCGTAAATAACAAGGCCGTCGCCGTGATGTTGTAGGGGTTCTGCTATGTTTACCCAACCTCTTATATGTAATACGTCACCCCGTAGTACGGGTACCGAGGGAGAGGTGATCCATACGGGAGCCTCTAGGAACGAAGGTATTGTAGGATTTGACGAGATACCGCTAGTTTCATCGGTGCCGCTAGTCCAGGCCTGTAAACGGAGACTACTGGAACCTTCCCGCGGGAAATGGGGAGTCAATTCCACGAGTGACTGAACAACGTGTTGACTGTGTCGATGGTGCTGCCAGCCGGAAGCCTGAATTTGTTGCAGTGTCTCCATGTTTCCCGCCGGTAGCAAATTGGCTGACCACTTTGAAGCCTGGAGTTGCTTTTCAACGACAAAGAACTCAGGAAGGCTGGTGATTCCCAGAGTGAGTGCATTTCCTGTATCGGTTACACGAGTCCCCTGGGTGAAATTCCAAGCGGTTAGCTTTAACTGTCGAAGACGGTCTTCCGATTGAGTGAGAAGTTGATAGGCAACATCCCACTCATTGGTTGATAGAGACTTCCTCGCTTTGAGTAAGGAAGTCTCTGCCTGCCCATAAGCAATACGAAGTCCTTCAAGCGTGGCAGCTTGTGGAGGGGTAATTTTCATGAGTGGCTGGAGACGGATGAGTTCATGCTGCAACAGATCGTAGGTTAATTTCAGTGTGCTCTCGCGATGGGTGTAGATTTTCCTTTGAATGTAATCTCTTACAAGTGGGTCTGCCGTTAGCACAATCCGAGAAACGCTTGCATCACGTTTCAAAGTGATAGTATTGAAGGATTCGCGAGACCCACGTAGTCGTTCAATTCCGCTGTAATTCACATGATATGGTCGGTAGGTGACTGGGATTCCAGAGATGGTGAATTCAACAATCTGTTGGTCGGTTGGTTTGCTTACGATTTGTTGATCGGGTTCGTTTTTGAATACCCATAGTAATCGAGCTCGGTCCGTTTTAGTCATATAGACCGTGATATCATCTCGACTGACTTGCACTTCACCTTCACTAACACCTCCGGAGACCCACGGAGAAATTGTGGTAAGTTCATTATTGATTCGTTGCAGTATTCGCACTCGCTGAAGTGTATCAGCGTCGGTCTGATCTAACCGTGATAACGATTGAATTTGAATCCCTCGTGCTCCCGTTGCCAAAGCACTATGAATGCTCAGTGACAACTGATCATATCCAACGATGGTGGAGAGCCGTTTATTGGAGAGTTGTTGTGGCTGCGAATTTATCAGGGCATGCTGCTGGTGCAATACGTTGGGTGGGATTTGACTGGCAACGGTAACCCAGATATTCCTTCCTCGCCGAACTTCACCAATTGCCTGAACCAACTGTTGGGTGGAATGTTGCAGACTTAGGCTTTTAAAAAGTGGCTGCCAGTAGAGCTGGCAAATGTCGGTATAACGACTTACGTCATCAAAACCACTTTCAATGGTTCCGACTAACGGACGTTGCTTTGATGAATTTAGCTGGTGTAGTTGACTTACTTGTTCTTTAAGTTGCGGCAATTGATTACTGGTTAGAGAGCCACCGAGACCCCAACAGAGGATCGGACTTAGGTTTGCCGAGGCGGATAAATCCGACGTTAAGTTTGGAGGAGCTATGAGTTTGAGTCCCAGACGTTGAGCGATCTCTAGTTGCCGGCCGGTGGGAAACTGCTTTAGAGCGACAGTGTTGAAACCAAGCGAGTGGAGGAACTCGAGCGATTCACCGTTATGCTCGATGATCTTTGGCATAAATGGATAACCATTTACCATTAAGACAGATTCCTGAATTTTGATCTGACTTTGGTTTTCATCAAACTGGCGAGATTGTAACTCACCGTCACGCTGATAGCTGGCCTGTTCGACCGCAGGGGTGGAAACTCTAGGGGTCTGCATTTCGAATTGATCAATCCAGAGCTTCAACCTGCCAGGGGAACTATAGACGTTGAGCAGGAGTTGAGAGATATAAGCTTGGCCGGCGTCGACCTCAGGTCCGTATTGGCTTCGCAGGCTTGGAATTTTGCGTTGTAACTGGGAGTGAAGATTGCGGACGCTAAGTCGTTGCCACGAACCGGCGTTGTTATAGGCATCTCCGTATACATGTACTTTTAATGCCTGACCCGTATGGGTATCTTTGGTACGAGGGAGGACGACGGTTGCAATCAGTTGAATGTGATTACGATTCGCCTGAATCCACACAGATGGATTTAGCTCATCAATGAGACGGACGCTGGGAGTTCGGTATCCATAGTGAATATGTGTGCTTTGCCCGGCGATTAACTCCAGATATTCACTCTTTCGTCCGTGATGAGCATGCTGTTGATCCATATGGTGTGTAACGGTGACAACCTGACCATCTGTCGTGACTCGTTTCCATTGCGTCTGGTTAGATTCGAACGAATCGGTTACCTGGGCGAAAAGACTGAGTGAAAAGGTAAAAAAGAGAATAGCAACACAGAGCCACCAAGCACCCCCTATCGGGCGTTCTGCACTCCTACGAACCGCTCTCCCGGGATCCATTCCACGTCTTTCTGAGTTAATTGCCAGATTCCCCAAAACTATTCCATTTTGGCAATAGTTTAGGCCAATTCCATGCGATTTATTTAACACGGATTTTAGAACTGATTGGAATATTCATCCAGATCAATCATGCCCTTTATGGGTGGTTCAAATGGCTCTTTTCAAAGAGTTTCATGTGGTTGCTGGAGAAGTTGAAAACGTAGCAAGTAAGTTGGTAATGAAAGATATCCCTGATTTTGATGCTTTGTTGAAGATCGAATCTCCCAATGCGCTGCTTGAGCGACTTGAAGAGCTGGCCGAAGAGGTACCTGGTGATAACGGGGATAAGCTCTCTTCCATTGTGATCGCATTGAAAATCCAGGCAGAAGGCCGTCGGTGGATTATTAATGAACTTCGGGAGACACTGGACCAGCTTCGAATGGATCTACAGTATGTGCTCTTGGATTTGGAAGCAACTCGCCGTGAACGCGATGAGTTGGCCAAGCAGTAGAGCCTAAACATAAAAACTGATTGATTTGAGCGAATAATCTGCTGACCAATTCTTCAAATTAGCGGATAATTACAGAGTCGCCATGGTTCTATGCCATATTCGTAGGAATAGTATCTAGAGCAAAGATCTGTATGTCTGAAATCACCTCTGAAAAACTCTCACGATTTTGTATTGAGACCGGCGTGCTCTCTACGCAGGAATCTGAAAATGCGTTAACTGCAGCCGGAGGGCTTGATGCCTCGATGGACGCATTTGTTAGCGTATTAACGCGTCAAGAGCTGATCACGAATTGGCAATTGGACCGACTTACCAAAGGCCATCGCGACGGGTACTTTTATGGAAAGTATAAAGTCCTGTACTTAGTCGGGGCTGGTACATTTGCTCGTGTTTATCGCTGTGTCGACACTGAATCCGGTCGAGTCCGAGCAGTCAAGGTACTTCGAAATCGCTATAGCGACGATATGGAAGCGACCGAGCAGTTCATGCGTGAAGCCCGGATGGTCATGCCTTTAAGGCACCCGAATATTATTCCGGTTCATGATGTAGACTCCTATAAAGGGCGTTACTACATGGTCATGGACTTTGTTGAAGGCCAGAATCTGCGTGACTTTGTGAAGCTACGAAAGCATATGGAACTCGGAGAGACCATGAAGTTGATTCGTGGAATCTGTAATGGCCTGCAATATGCCTACAACGAAGGTATTACTCACCGTGACTTAAAGCTTTCGAATGTATTGGTGACGAGTAAAGGACAGGCCAAGCTGGCTGACTTCGGGTTGGCTACGATTGTATCCACGGATGAAAAAAAGAAGAAAGAAGAAGGATCTAACCCGCGGTCCATAGACTACGCAGGGTTAGAACGGGCAACGCAGGTTCCTCGTAACGACATCCGGAGCGATATCTTCTTTGTCGGATGTATGTTTTATCATTTGTTAGCTGGTAAGCCTCCATTGGTCGAAACCAGAGACCGAATCCAAAGGCTCAATATTGGTCGTTATCGGGATATTCCACCCATCGGAAAATATGTTACTGGCCTGCCTCACACGGTCATTAATATTGTGAATAAAGCGATCGCATTTGATCCCGATAAACGCTATCCCAATTATGAACTCTTAAAATCCGACCTTGATAAAGTCGAAGAGGCTGAAGGTGTCTTGCTTAAACGTAATGAAGTACTAACTAACAAGGACGGAGAGGAAGAACAGGCAACCCCTGCCAAACGAGGAGTGATTCAACAGGAAGGTGAAGGAAAGACCGTACTGTTAGTTGATTCACGTCAGAAAATGCAGGAATTGCTACGAGCTCAGCTAGGGAAACGAGGCTATCGAGTCCTGCTTGTGTCGAATGCCGAGCGTGGATTGCAACGACTACAAGATAGTCCGGGACAGTTTGATTGTGCCATCTTTTGTACAGGTGCGCTGGAGGAGAATGCTCTATCGGCTTTTAACCAAATGCGTGAGGACTATCGCACCGAATCAGTACCAGCCGTGATTATTGTCGAAAAGAACCAGTCGACATTCGCGAGCCGAGCGAAACTCGGTAATTTACAGGGTCTGCTTCAAATGCCGATTAAAGTTAGACAGCTGCGCGCAGCCTTAGTCAAGCTAATTAGCCGTAAAGAAGCTTTGGAAGAGGCTGAATAGATTTCGTTGCTATACCTTAATGTGCTTCCAACCACCCTGTTGAAACCGGCCTAGTACCATTAGGCTTCTTAAGACAATATCCGCTACCATTGCATACCAAGCGCCTTGGACTCCCATGCCATAGCCTTCTATAACGACGTCGGAGAAGGGTAAAGATATTTGATCCCAGCACAAGTAATAGGCGAGTGGAATTCTAACAAACAGTAATCCGACAAAGGAAAAGAGCAACGGGAAGATGGTATCCCCCGCTCCGCGTAAAGCACCAGTCATGACAATGACGATGGCCAGAGAAGGCATGCTGATTGAGACAATACGTATCAATGGAGCGGCCATACCGACAGCTTCGGCCGTTTTTTCTCCTGCAAATATGCCAGTAATAGCGTCGGCGGAAAAGAAGAAAATCAAGCCTGCCAATGACATGACACTCCCTCCCCACAGACAGGCGAGCCATGTAGAGCGACTGGCGCGACCGGGCATTCCGGCTCCTAAAAATTGACCGACCATGGTCGTGGCAGCCACAGAGAATGCATGACCAGGTAAGTAGGCTAACGCTTCGATACGTATGGCAGTGCCATGAGCCGCCGCAGCGACATCTCCCATGGAATTGACAATTGCTAAAAACCACATTTGAAATGAGACCACGGTTAGCATGTCGATCCCGCCTGGTATTCCAATCTTCAGAATGCGGGAAATCATTTTGAAGTCAGGCTTCATCTTTGATAAGTGGAGCTTCAAATGAAAACGTCCGCGAATCAAATAGGCGATAATAATTGAACCACCTACGGCGTATCCAATCGCTGTTCCAATCGCAATGCCTTCCCAACCTAATTCAGGGAATGGTCCCCAGCCCGTAACGAGACAAAGGCTGCAAAGCACATTGATTATGTTCACGATCAGCATGGTGACAAAGCCGCTCATGATATCTCCGGCTCCCCGTAAGCAGGCATTTCCAATCATGTGCATGATGGCAAATGGGAATACAGGAATGATGATCTTGAAATACTGAGCCCCTGCATCGGTCGCCGCCGGTGGAAGCTGCATAATATCGATCAGTTCACGCGGGTACATCCAGGCTACGGTAGTAATGACTGTGAGCAGTATTAACGCGAGAGTAATTGCCTGATTAGTCACATACTTTGCTTTGTTATATTCACCTGCTCCGAAGAACCGAGACACCAAGGCGGTGGCACCCACGCCGATGGCGGCAAAGATGGAGGGAAGCACCCATAGTACATAAGCCATTAGGTTTATGGCTGCTAAGTGAGGAGTCTCGAGATGCTGAGCAGTGAGATAGTGATCCGTCCAGGTCACCATCATGATCATCAATTGCTCGATCACCACGGGTAAAGCCAGGCGCAGCATTGGACGCATATTCGTTTTGGAATTAACGATGATGTTGGCCGCTGCATCCATACTTCCGCTCATCGAATGGTCATACTGCGTTAGAATTCAACGGCTGATATAGACCGAGGCATTTAAAACGCGAAACCGACAGTATGGGGCGGTTAACTGAATGAGTCAACGAGGCTTTCTAAAGCACGTTTAGTTTCAGGAATACCTACTCATGAAAACTGACTTGAGCCGCCAATGAGATTCCGATGCTCTGTGGCCGATGAGTGACCTTAGTGATCAAGAATGAATTCACTGCTGTTCAGTAGAGCCCACCAGATATCCTGTAGAAATTGCTGCTCTGCTACCTTAGCTTCTACGGACAATTGTTTAATCTGGTTTAGCTCTTCATCAGAGGGATAGCGAGCAAGTGAAGCTAGGAATAATTGACGAACTTTTTCCTGAGTGGGATGCTGGCTTGCAACAATTCTCTTGAGTACCGTATCTTCTTCCAGTGAAGTAACCTGTTTCATTAAATCACCGTTCATCAATACTAATGATTGGTGAATATCTCCCTTGAATGTGTTTGTTTCCTCACCTTCATCGGTTTCCATCTGTCGAGTGAATTGACCCAGCCAGCTGCGTTGAGCTAATTGCTGTTGCCCAAAGGAGTTCGCTTTCCGAGTCTTTCCACTTAGGACTAACAACGATTGATAGACTTCTTCGGGATCAAGCTGTCGGGAATAATAGCGGCTAAACAGTGGCTGGTCCCCAAGTTCTGGGCTATCGATGTCGTTGGACTTGGAATAGACACTGGATCGAAGGAAGGGATCGGATAGTGCGATCCACTTCAGTAGGAGTTTTAAATTGTATTTATTCGCTCGGGTCTGATTGGCCAACGATTGCAGTAGCTGAGGATGAGTAATCTGGACATGTGGTCCCATGTCCTCCACTTCGGTGGTAAAACCATAGCCAAAGAAATGACTCCACATCCGGTTAACCAAAGTTCGTTCCAGGAGTGGCGAATTACTAACCAACGATGCCAGTCTCCCACGGCGGTCGAAATTCTCTATGGCTCCACTCGCCGAGGCTTCTGCGTGTCCTAAAAATGCAGGAAAAGCCAATCGAGCGACCCCATTGGGTTGTTCAAAGTAGTTCCCCGCGTCGCCATTAGGAGTTTCGACTCCTCGAAAGTCTGTATTGAGCAATTCATATCCAGCGGTTTTTTCCTTACCTAGTGCAACGATCTCCAATTGACTGAAGTAGGCATCCATTTCCCAAAACTGATTTTGTCCGATGTCTGAAGACGGATGGTTATGGCACTGGGCACATTGAAGTTTCTGTCCCAGGAAGAGGCTCGTTGTTCGGGAAGTCGCTAAGGTAGTATCGTCTTCGTTCGTGGCAGCGAGCAAAAAATTGACAGCTCCGTTAAAACCCTCTGCATCAGGGTGTGACTTTCCAGTCGCTGAAATCAGGTCACTGACAATTTGATTGTATGGCTTATTGATTTGCAGAGAATCGTACAGATACTTCGCCAGACCTTCACGGTGAGCTTTATCCTTGCCAGTTCCACCGTGGCGACCAATTAATGTGTTCGTCCAAAGATTAGTCCAGTATTGCAGGTACTCTTCCGAATACTGAGTCGAGAATAACAAACGATTGACTAAGGCTTCACGCGTTTGCTCAGTAACATCCTGTTCAAGGAAAGGCATCAGCTCACTCGAAGTAGGGACACGTCCAAGTAGTCGTAAATAGATTCGACGAACCCATTCCGTATTAGTTGCAAATTCGGAGGGGATAATTCCCTGTTCATTCCATTGTTTATTGAGTTCGTGAGAAATACCTGCGAGCACTTCCGATTGACTCAAAGGAGTGATCTTAGATGTGGAAACGAATGCTAGCGGATGCTTCCATGTGTTGGTGGCCGGCGTCAATTCAGGCACGGTGACCGATTCCGGATTTACCGAGTTATCATCCGACATAGCGATTGGCTTTGGCTGCTCAAATGGCGTTGAACCGTCTGGCCTCATCTGTTGTTCTGGTTGATCCTGTTGTTCCTGACGATTTTGGTCGTTGGCAAGTTGATTGGGAGTAAGGTTGCCTGCATCGGATGGTGGTGAAGAATCTGCCACCACTTCTTCGTGTGATTGAGGTGAGTGAGTGGACTTGGCATTGAGCACAATAGCGACAACCGCCAGGATGCATGCGGCGGCGGATAAGGCCAGCGAGAGCGAAGGTATGAACGAAGACTGTCTCCGGGCGGGCTGAGCGTTGATATTGATCTGACTCGCTAAATCAACTGTTTGGTGGCCGAGCTGGGCGAGGATTTCAGATGAAAGATCTGGAGGCGCAGTATCACCTAATAGCTCTTCGAGCATCACATCCAAAAGGGGATCATTAAAATCTTCGTGTGTGTTTGTCATACGTTAACTGAATTCCGCCTGATTTTTGTGTTCCACACAGTCTCGTAGTTGTTTCTTGGCCCGTTGCATTAGGTTCTTGGCACCGTGTTCTGTAATTTGCAAATGGTTCGCAATTGCAGAACGTGTATGTTCTTCTTTAAATCGGAGCTCCAAGGCACTTCGAGCTCGTTCGGTTAGCCCTTCCAAACACTCTCGAAGCATATCCAATAGGCCGTCGCCATTATCTGCTCCAGCCCACTTATTCCAATTCGCATCTAATTGCTCGATATCGTCAGTAACAACCTTTCTGCCTTCTCTTCGCATGAAAGAGATAAACAGGTTGTAGGCTACCTTTCGTAGGTATCCGGCTGTGGCAGCATCGTTATACTGCTCAAAACCCTTTCGGATGACTCTCAAAAAGGTCTCCTGGGTGATATCATCTGCCAGCGATGCTTCACAACCTAGTACACGCAAGTAACGCCAAATCCCATTTTGATACTTTTGTATCAATTCTTCGGGACTCAGAGGGTCAGGAGGCTCAGAGTTTGGCATTCTGTCGCTCATGATTGTTGGCGTAACTTACCCTGTATTGAGAGCGTATGAACTGCGTGAGTTGTACTCGGAAATACCCAAAAAAACCAAAAAAGGGGCGGTGCTATGGGATGCACTCGCCCCTTGAATAAACAGATCTAAAAGGCGTTGCTCTTAGCTGAACAATTCCTTGATGATTTTGCCGCTATTGGCAATCTTCATAGGACGGCCGTTTTGGCTAGTAAAGGTTGTTTGGAGTGAAATCCCCAATCCTTTACAAACAGATGCCATTACATCCTGAGAGGTGTAAGGTTCTGTTTCTACCCGTGTCCCATCGGAATTTGTTTCTCCAATGGCAAGGCCACCGTTGAGGCCACCACCACCAACAACGACACTCCAGCTTCGTGCCCAGTGGTCACGACCAGCGTTACCATTGATCCGAGGAGTTCGGCTGAACTCACCCATCCAGATAATCGCGGTGTCCTGAAGCAATTCGCGTTGTTCCAAGTCCTCGACCAAGGCACTCATGGCCTGGTCCAGTTCCGGAAGTTTGGTGTCGCGAAGTGTCGCGTGGATATTTTGGTGATTATCCCAGCCGCCCAGACCGACTTCGATAAATGGAACTCCTTGTTCAACCAGACGACGTGCCATGAGACAGCCGCGGCCGAAGTTGGTGTTTCCATAGCGTTCCTTCACGTCTTCTGGTTCACCAGCCACTTTGAAAGCGTCCATTTGTGAACTTGTCATCAGATTCAAGGTTTTCTTGAGAATCTTCTGATGGTCAGATGCTGCAGAACCACGGCGTTGATTGATGAAGCCGGATTCGATGAGATCCAGAGCGTACATTCGTTGGTACAGACGCTGGTCTTCAAGACCCATCTGCAGGTTGCGAACCTGCCCATTGGAGTTGACTGAGAACGGAGCCCAGGCCATACCCAAGAATCCTGGGCCAACGCTTCCACCACCGACTGTTACGAACGGAGGAATTTCCAGTTCAGGACGTTGGTGTGAAAGTTGGTGGCTCAGTACAGCTCCGTAACTTGGATGTTCAATATTTGGGTTTGGAACATAACCAGTATGCATGTAGTAACGTCCGCGACCGTGATCTGCTTCCCGAGTACTCATACTTCGGATGATGGACATGTTATGCATTTGCTTTGCCATCAATGGCATATGCTCACTGATTTGCTGGTCGCCTGAGGTGGCAATCGGACGGAATGGACCGCCGGTAGGAGCTCCAGGTTTTAAGTCCCAGATGTCCATCGTGGAAGGCCCGCCACCCATCCAGAGAAGGATAGCTGACTTGCGTCGACGCTTCAGGTCTTCGGCATTGTTTAGCAAGGTGTTACCCATGGCCAAGGCTGGCATGGTCATGGCGGAAGCCCCAGTCATGTGCGACATGAAGTGTCGACGGGACATTCCTTTAGGTGTTGATGATCTGCTCATTGTTTAATCTCCGCTATATTTAAAGCCATGCTCTCCCATCAGAACAACCAAGCCTTAATGGTTTAATATAAACTCGTTACTGTTAAGAACAGCCCACCAAATATCCTGCAATGCTGCAGTTAGATCCCCTTTGCGGGCAATCAATAATTGATTGGCAACTTTAACCTCATTGGTGCTGGGTTTGCGAGCAAACGCAGCTTCGAACAAGTGATTTATTTTCTGTGTGTTGTTTAGATTACTTTCAGCCAGTTCACTTAGGAAACTGCCCTTATTACTATCAGTCGCCTTCTTTACCAGGTCTCCGTTGAACATCATGAGGGCCTGAGGAATCGTACCATTAAAATTCGTTGTTTCTTCACCTTCGTCATTACCAAAAGCAACGACAAACTGTCCGAGCCAACGTGATTTCAATTCTTCCTGAGCTTCATAGTCTCCGCGACCTTCGTGAGCACGCGTTGCTGTTAGCAATGATTCATAAAGTTCTTCAGCTCGCATTTGACGCATGTAAAAGCGGCTGAACTTAGGAGACTCACCCAACAGAGGATCATCCAGCGATTCGTTGGAGGAATTGGTGCGACTTGAAAGTGCGTACGGTTCGCTAAGAGCAATCCAGGAAATGATTTGCTTTAAGTCGAAGTTTTTCTTGCGAATCTGCTGGCCTAGATAGTCAAGTAATTCTGGATGTGTTGGAGGGTTATGTGGTCCCATATCATCGATGGGCTTAGTAAATCCATATCCCATAAAGTGCGCCCAAATTCGATTGGCCAACATCTTATCGAGATAGCGGGATTCCATCATCAACTTCCCGAGTTCATCCCGACGAATAACGTCCTCGACATAACCGCTGGGGTCAATTGTTTGACCGTCTACAAAGACTGGGTAAGCAACCTTAGTGATACCATTTCGTAATTCGTAATAGATATCAGCTTTGTCAGGATCCTTTGTTAACCCTTCTCCCTGAAAGGATTCGTTAACTAACTCAACGTGCGAAACATTGCGAGTGCCAGGTTCGTAGCGACGTAAAGCTCTGGTTTGACGGAAGAAAGCATTCATCTCCCAGAATTTCTGTTGCTTCCATTCGTTAAATGGGTGGTTATGACATTGCGTGCACTGAACCTGTAATCCCAAAAAGATACGTGAGGTCTTGGCTGTAGCCTGAGCCGCCTTTTCCTCAAGTTTCATCGTCATGAAATTGACAGCACCATTGAATTGGTCAGTTCCCGGTGTGTTTGAGCCAGTCGCTGTAACCAGTTCGTAAACCATTTCGTTATAGTACTTGTTGCGAGCCAGAGAGTCTCGCAGGTACTTTTGCATACCTGGTCGGCTGGTCAGACTATTTCGTTCGGTTCCGCCGCTCCGGCCAATCAGTACGTTTGTCCAAATAGTTGTCCAATTGTTCGCGTATTGTTCCGTGTATTCTTCGTCATAAAGTAGCTTAGTGACGAGGGCTTTTCGTTTTTCCGGTGAACGCTCTTGAGTGAATTCACGAAGCTCTTCGACCGATGGGATGCGTCCCAAAATGTCCAGGTAAACACGTCGCACCCACTCACCATCGGATGCTGCGACAGAGGGTCTGATTTCATAATCCAACCAGCCCTGGCGAATGAGCCGATTGATCTGGGCAACTTCCTGAATTCCGTAATCCGAGGCTTCAGTCTGAGCATTGGCGCTGCCTGGCAGAGAAACCATCTGGGCAAGAAGACCCAATAATGCGAAAGCCCAAAGTTGACGTTTCATTCGATTAATTCCTATCTGGATTAGACACAAATCATGGCCCACAGTTTAGTAACGCACTACACCCTTGGCGGGTACTCAGGATTCTCCAAAAAACGGAAAAACAGCTGTCGTAAAAAGGAGATAGATAATTATACCCCCTAATTTGGTCGCTACTAACCTTCTAATTCTAAAACAAAATATTCTACGCGTCTTGCACAAAAATGCACTAAATAAAGGGTTTACAGAGCATATTGCAGGCAGCTCTTCCTATTGGCCGCTAGAAATAGCCAGAAACAGCCAAGCCAAACACTAAACGGTTTGATCCTGATGTTTTGCCGCCCAAAGCGAGCGATCATCGTTACAGATAGGAAAAGGTGTTCTAATATACTACACGTGTATCAAAACAATACAGGCTATGTGCTACAGGTGCGTTGGATTAGATGATCCCCATCATCGTAATTCAAGCATGATCCTGTAACAGCAAGTTGCCTGATATTGCCTCAAATCCAGTTAATCTCGAAGGTCTGTTCAAGTCTCTTCTGATTGTAACTAACATCCGAAAAACACTTAATTCATAGTGTCATTCGCCTTAGTCCTCCTGGAAAACCATCAAATTTCTGCCTGTATTCCGGCCCTGATCATTTGCCTCTTCTCTGGTCCGGCCCCTCTTCCGTTGGTCTTTAGAGTCTTCTCTTTTCAGGCAGGAATTTATTGGTGTTGTTATAGGATTGCAACTAGCGTGCCAAAAGTATTCATGAACTACTTATTCATGCAATATCTTTTAATCCGGGAGCTGCCATACTTTGATAGATTGTACTTCTCTGAATCAACTCTTCATGTGTACCGTCGTCTACCACTTTCCCTTGATTCATGACAATGATTCTGTCGGCCAGTTGTAAACTGGAAATTCGGTGGGTAATCATGATCGCTGTGCGATTGGATAGAAAATCTTTGAGTACAGAATGGATGACCTGTTCACTTTCCAGATCCACCTGACTGGTCGCTTCGTCCAGGATGATGATTTCAGGGTCGGTAAGAATTGCTCGGGCCAAGGCCAGTCGCTGTCGCTGACCGCCGGATAATTTACCGCCCCCTTCTCCGATCACGGTTTGATAACCATCTTCCAATTTGTTTTCAATGAACTGATGAGCTTTGGCTTTTTTGGCTGCGGCAATTACTTCGTCGAGTGAGGCGTCTCGTTTTCCGTATTTCAGATTATTTAGCACCGTGTCATCAAACATGATTGCATTTTGAGTGACCATGGCAATTTTCTTCCGTAGGTCGCGTTTACGGACTTCCGCAATATTGACGTCGTTGATGAAGATGCCACCTCGACATGGATCAAAGAACCTCGGAAGCATTCTTGCTAACGTGCTTTTGCCACAACCATTCGGCCCTACCAGAGCAACCGTCTGCCCCTGGGGGATCACCAGAGAAACATCATCAATGACAATACACTCATCAGTGTATTGATAATCAACCCCTTTGAATTCGATCCGCTGTACGTTTTGTGTAACAGGAAGCGGGTTATCAATCTCAGGTAAATCAGGTTCTCTATCCAGCATTTCGTAGATCCGGTCAGCTGCTGCGGAGCTACGCTGTACTACATTGAAAACATCAGCGATTCGGCGTAATGGATCACTCGCACCTACCAGAAACGCGAAAAATGTCATCATGTCCCCAAAACTCATTGGGTTGACACACATTTGAATTCCGAGCAAATGGGTTTCCTGATTGAGGACCAGGTACCCACCGGATAACATCCCTAGACCAACAATGGTCATGCCCATAATTTCAGTGGTTGGCCGGGTCATCGAATTATACTTAGCAATTTTCATCGCCTTGAGATAGTAGTTCTTCGCTGAGTGATGAAAGCGTTTACGTTCGTAAGCTTCCATGTTGAAAGCCTTGACGGCTACAATCCCCTTAAAGGTCTCACCGATCAGGCCGTACATTTTTGCCATCTCCTGCATTGCTTTACGATTGGACCGTCGCAAGGCTTTCGATAGGTAGCCCATGAGCACGCCGGCAATGGGGACGATAATCAGACAGAAGATTAGTAGACGCCAGGAAATAAAAGCAGCCGCAATCAGGCAGGTCGCCATCTTGAGCGGCTCTCGAATGGCTTTAGCTAACAGTTGCATGATCCCGTGCGTCACCACTTCAGTATCATTCGTGAAGCGGCTCATCAATTCTGTTGTGCGATCGGTGTTGAAGGATCCAACCGACATTTTGAGTGTACGACGATAGAAGTCCTTACGCAGATTGAAGACGGAGAGTTGGGTAAAGCGATGAGAGAGAATAATATTAGCCATAAGCAACAGATCTTTGAGGACCGTAACCCCAATCATCAAACAGACGACGAGAATCAACGTCGCAAACGGTGTTGCTGGTAACCACTGCTGGGCTATTGGGAGTAGATCTTGTTTAAACGCTCGTTCTTCCTCGAGTCCTACAAGTTGAGCTTCAAGAAATGAAGTGCTCGCAGGATCTGATTCGGTTTGGATCAGAGCCTGCTTTGCTTGGATTTGACCATCCAATTCGGTAATCGATTCGGTCAAGTATTGAGGGCCTGACTTGCCTTGAAAGACGACTTCGACCAGCGGATAAATAGTGCCGATATTGGCACTCCAGAAAAAAGCGACAAACAGGCTACAGGCGATGACCCCGAGGCATGTTAAGCGGTATTGCAGCCCTATTTTTACTGCTCGAAAGAAATTCCGCATAAATGTGCCTTTACAGGTCAACGTGCCTAAAACCGTCTGAATCTGCTGATTTTTAACACATTTGAGTGATTCATCCAATATCGAAGTGGCTTGTCCAAAGTGCGGAATGTAATTGATTTAACGATTTGTTGAACTTTGACGCTTATAGTGTCCGAAGAAAAGACTAGGGCGTTGTATGCCTGCACAAGAACAGTATGTAGGGACCGAATTATGTCAATGGTGTCTACAGTGGGAGTGATTCTCAGGAGAGAGCAAATGAAGCGGTTACTAGTTTTAGGTTTTATGTGTATCGCGATATCGACTGTGGGTTGTGCGCAGAATCAAATGCGTACTGGACAGCGACAAATGATGCAACCGCCGATGCAGGCCGCTCAGGTGAATGTTCAGGCTCCGGCTCCTCAGCATGGATATCCTCAAAATCAGATGCTGCAGAATGCTCATCCGTCCGCAGTGGGAACACATGCCTATCCGTACTATACGACACGGTCCCCACGAGACTTCCTGCAAGCCAATCCACCAACGATTGGGCGTTAATGAAGCTGGGCGTAAAAAAAGACATATTAAAAAAAGCGAGACGTGACATCTCGCTTTTTTTATTGGTAGGCTAATCGCTCTTCCGAGCTACGATTACCACTAATCAGTAAATCGAGAAGCCACAATGGAAACATTTTGGCCTCCAAACCCGAAGCTGTTATTCAAAATGACATCACATGTTTGTTCACGTGATTCATTGGGCACATAATCCAGATCACAATTGGGATCGGGATTTTCATAATTGATGGTTGGTGGCAATGTATTTTCGTTGATCGCCATCAGACAGATGATCAGTTCGGTTGCTCCGGCCGCGGTGATCAGGTGCCCCATCATACTTTTTGTACTTGAAATCGGAGGCACGTTTTCACCGAAGACGGTTTTGCAGGCGAGCGTTTCAACTTTGTCGTTGACCTGGGTACTGGTGCCGTGGGCGTTGACGTAGTTAATACGTGAGGAATCAATTCCTGAATCTTTGATTGCTAACGACATGCATCCGATGGCTCCACGACCGTCTGGGTGCTGATCGGTGACACGGTAGGCATCAGCCGTACTGCCATAGCCATTGATCTCACCATAAATCTGAGCTCCCCTTGCCTTGGCATGCTCTAATTCCTCCAGGATCATCATGGACGAGCCTTCGCCAAGAACAAATCCATCGCGCAATCGGTCAAACGGCCGTGAGGCTCCAGTAGGATCATCGTTATTTTTGGAAAGCGCTCCGAGTAGATTAAACCCAGTCACGCCTGACGGGTGAATCATACTATGGGTTCCGCCGGCAAGCATTACATCCGCATCGCCTCGACGAATTTGTGCTGTGGCTTCACCGACAGCCTGATTACTGGCAGCACAGGCAGTCAGAGTATTGGTGGATGGTCCCTGAATATTGAACATGGCACAAATATGAGCCGCTGGCATATTGGGCTCATTCTCCAACTCACGCTCAAAATTAAAGGCTTCGTAAGCCGTTGTGGTGTAGTCATTAAAGTTGATGTCGTCTTCAGTAAGTCCACCCGCAATACTACTCATAAACGAGCTGAAGTGCTGAAATCCTTCTCCGGCGCCTAGGTAAATACCGAAGCGGAGTGGGTCCACATTGGCGTCGAGGATCCCTGAATCCATCACAGCCTGATGCGCAGCACCTGCTCCGAACTTAGTATGCCGGCCTCGGTTCACCCAATTCGCAGGGTCATCACCGAAAGCGTCCGCATCGAAGTCTTTCACTTCTGCGCAGAATTTGGTGGGGAATTTGCTGGCATCAAAAATCGTCGTGTATGCGACGCCGGAGTTGCCTTCTTTGATATTATTCCACGTTGTATTAAGGTCGTTACCCAATGGGGTAACCATTCCAATTCCAGTTACGACTACGCGACGTGTCATGCGCCGTTAATCCCTTCTTGACGATATTAGTAGATGGCTCCAAACACACCCTTCACTATAAGTCCACAGGAGCGGTCTGAAGTATGCATTGGATTCTAACCGAGCACCGGAAGAGATGAAAACCACGATTTACGGTTTTTTATCTCGGGTTGAGAGCCAATCTGCCAATTAAAGCTGGTGACAAATTGCTTTCAAGTGCAATCCGTTAGCGGGAATTAGACTCTTTTTTAGGCCTAAATGTGAGTTAACACCAGCGGTTAGCTTGTGGTCATAGCTGCTTCAGCATCGAGCATGAATTGTGGTGGGATCATGGGATCACCATCTGGGGTGACACCAACACGGTACATATCGAGTCCGCGAAGCATGCAGATAAATTCTTCCGGATAGAATTGTTCGACTTCTGCAAGATCGCCGCGTAGGCAGGCAAAAACTAGATTCACTTCTGCGACTAACTCACCATCACGATGCACCTCGCCCTGAATGATCCCTCCGTCTTCACGGATATCAGCGACGGTAGCAGTGTACCTCAGAGTATCACCCGGTACGACGACATCGTGGAAAATGGCTTTGCTGACTTTTGCCAGTACAACACTTTCCACAAACTGATTCTTTTCTCCAACCAACAAGCCGCCGGTTTGCGCCATACCCTCAATAATGAGCGAATTGGGCATGACCTGAAAACCAGGCCAATACCCATGGATATGCTCTTCAGCTAAAGAAACGTTTTTAATGCTGACAGCACGTGTCCCGCTAACGAATTCTTCGAATCGATCGATCCAATACCAGCGCATTACTATCTCGGATAACTAGAAATCAGTTAAACAAAAACCAGGCAGTGTTAGCTGGTTTTTCCTGCGATGAATTGGCAGAGGTCACCAACGGTCATCAGGTTTCCGAAATCCTGAACGCGTGGGTTTCCGCTGAATGTACTGAGATCCATAAACGGCATGCGTTCACCAAGTGCAGCCAATCCAGCTTCAGTGACTGTACCGTCTGTTACGAAAGCTTCATTCGTAAGAATGTCTTCCGGAAACAACTCACTACGTTCGATTTCGATGCTGAATTTTTGTTCCAGATTGAACACGATATCTAAAAAGTCGATTGACTCTGCTCCGAGGTCTCCAACCAATGTAGCGTCATTGGTTACTTCATCGTCGTCACAGGCAAGTGCCTCGATCAGGATCTCTTTAATGGAGTCGAAGATTTCTTCAGAAGTCGGCATTTGTATTGTGCTCCCAAAAACCTACTTAACTTATATATATGTATTAAATGTGAAGCCAACACAGTTATGGTCTTCACGGTAAACGGTTTACTTCACCATCAATTACTGATTGAGAACCGGTTCGGCTTTGTCATATAACAAAGCAAATTGTTGTCTCAGCTTACGAATTGAGTAAGCGTCCAGACTCTGGCGATCCGGCCTTCTATCTTTGATGTTAAAACGCTCAAGCAGGAGTTTACTGGAGACGGCAACATTTCCGTCCACTTCTCCGGTTGCTTTAAGCGTCGTGGTTGTCTCGTCTTGTTTCAGGATGTTGGCTTTGATGGTAAGCGTCTGTCCTGGTGAAACAAATCCCGCATATTTTGTATTGCGAGCTTCTTTCATAATGACCATCGAGTGAGCAAAATCTTCGCTTTCGCGAACCAACCACGCACTGGCTTGGAATAATCCCTCCAGCATCAATACACCGGGCATTACCGGAAACCTGGGAAAGTGATCTTTCAGGTATTCCTCTGCAATGGACAGGGTCTTGATAGCAGTAATATCCGAGCCTTTATTAAGCTCAAGAATCTTATCTATCAAGATGAATTGCATGTTTTTCTGATTGGTTCGGTCTCGTGGGTCACTTCATTCGTATGGCAGTTGATTAGATTTAATAATCTGATAACTAACCAGTTGTTCAATATAGTATTGCACCTTAATTCGCTCAACCGACGATTTGTGTCAGAGCGAATCCAATCGAAACTATCTCCACTCCCGAAATCCTGTGAATTTGGGGGTGTTGTATGAACTTTGCTTGTTATCGTCGTCTGTACGAGGTGAGCTTTGGAGTTGTTTTAAGTGCTTTCCTGCTTTTTGGTGGTTTCATCGCGGCTAGATGTAGGGTCGTAACGAGTGTGACGAATACTGCACCCTGATGCTAAGGATCACGGAGACTGTGACCGAGAGACTGTGACCGAAAGTTCACTCGAAATTGCCATAAAAAAGTCGACCCGAAACTAAAAAATCTAGCTCCAGGTCGACTAAGTGTTTTTCAGATTGTGTTGGAAGGGGCTTAGCCTTTGGCCGCGTCCAGAGCTTCCTGTACAGCTGGTTTTGGTTGAGCACCGATGAGCTGAGCTTGCGTCTCGCCACCTTTGAAAATCATCAGGGTTGGAATACTGCTCACTCCGTATTGTTGCGCTAATTCACTGGCTTCATCAATATTCACCTTGACCACTTTAACGCTGCCAGCGTTTTCGTCAGCAAGTTCATCAATCATCGGGGCGATCTGACGGCACGGTCCGCACCAAGGAGCCCAAAAATCAACCAACACAGGTTCATCCGCTTGTAAAACTTCGGCATCAAAATTGTCTGTTGTTACTTCCAAAGCGTTGCTCATTTTGGAACCCTAACTCCTAAAGATTGTGTTAATAAATGGTGGCAGGTCATGCTCTCAATGAGATTGCCCACTAATCAAAATTGTATTGATTTCCAGCTCGCTGTAAATCAGCCAGAGACAGGGAAACCTATTTACTGTACGCAATGGCGAGTCCAATAATGGTCCCAACGACAATCACTGCCACCCCGACTCCCCAATAGAGAAAGACGCGTTCAGCTTTTTCGGCACGACGCTCTGCCTGCTCGGCCCTCTTCTGCTTTGCTTCGACACTGTTTCGTTCCAGCAATTCGAATTCTACGCCACAGTAAGGACAAATAGCTACTTCCTGCAGTAGATCTCTGGTTACGGCCAGCACGTGTCCATTGGGACAGGGAATATGGAGTTCATCTTTGTTCTCAATTTCACCATCGAAGTCCGGGAGTTCAGAATCTCCCACCGATTCTTCGCCTGTGTCCACGCTGAATTCATCCGTTGCAAATTCTTGATCACTGGTGACGTCCGGGAAAACTTCCACTTCCGGAGGATCTTCATAGTACTCTTCGGGCGAGTTTGCTGCGTATTGATGCGTTGCCGGTGGGGCAGTAGGTGAGATAGGAGCAGCGACTGGAGTGCCGGCGGGATTGGGAGGGATAGCCATTTTCGTTGCACAAGCGGGACAGTTGATAATCTGGCCGACATCATGATCCTCAGCTTCGAGTAAACATCCATTAGGGCATCGAAATTGAAAGGCCATATCATTCGTCCTTGGATACGATTGGATCTCTGCTATTGTCTATGAACCAACAGCACGTTGATAACAATAATCAAACAACAATTCCCACTCAACGCGAGTTATTTCACGGCAGTAGTCGAGTAAGCTGGGGTCACCGTTTCCGGCCTGCTGGCATAGGTCGACAAACGCAAAAGGATCCCAGCCGCCATGATCCAATAGACCAAATCTGTCGGTGCCGCCTGCCAAATCCACCGCCTGCTCCGCTAATGGCACAAATACATCATGTTTCCCTACTTTTCGAAACCAGTATTTGGAATTTGAGTAATCACACTCTCGTCGATGCATAATGGCATGCCAGAAACTACCGGTTGAGGTGTGAATGTCCTGACTAATGGTATGGGACTCATCTAAAAAGTCGTTCCATAGCCATGCGGCCGAAAGACAGCTTGAAGCAAAATCAATACTGGTGATCGGTGAAGCAAAGGCGTTTTCGATATCCGTGTTTTCTAAAGTGGCCTGCAGAGACGTATTTGCACTGCCTGCGTCGATGGCCACTGGTCGATTGGGGTCAATCAACACAGCAAAAGCGGAGCCATAATCGGCGGATTTAAAACCTGTCACGATGAAGCGGTTTCCTGATGGGAAGAAATGAACTTAGAACTCCTTAATATCATCTATCTTGACCGCTGGCTTCGTCAACATCTTCTACGATTGAGACGTGAAGTATCTGTTTGCTGACTACCCACACACCAATGCCATTGGTAAACTACTCAATACCTCGAATTTCATTTGTTCACGGGACAAAATTCGGGAGTAACACCAAATAAGCCACATGGAAAAGTGCTCTTCAGAGCACAAACTAAGTCACGACTATGACCGAAGAGATCAATCAGCAACCCAAGGACAATCAGCCAGCTGAAACGGAGGCTGCGACAGGCGAAGCCCAAGCCGAAGTGGCAGAGGAAAACACACAGAGCGAAGCGGCTGCTACTTCAGCAAATCAGACTAATGCTGGGGACACGCCCGCGGCTGCCGAAACGCCTGCCCCGAAAAGCACCGATGCCACACCAACAGGCCCTGCGAGAAAAATTCAAATCGGATCTCGACGACAACAGAGTGAAAGCGATAAGCCCCTTGGAGCGAAGCCGCATGTCGGTGGAAAAGCTCCTGCCGATGCAGTCGTCGTACCCAACAAAGGCCCCGTGCCGATCCCTTCGGTTCGAGATCAATTGTCTCAGGATTTAGAGGATGAAATCGCGGCGGCATTGGGTGGAGAGAGTATTGACGATCTGTTGGATACCTCCGCTCCGGGGAATGCAGGAAATTTAGAACTGGATGATCGTCGACGAGCTACGGTATTGCGTGTGGATGCCAATCATCTGTTCGTCTCCTTAGGTGCCGCCAATGAAGGAGTGGTAAATCTGCAGGTGTTCACCGAGATTCCAGAAGTGGGATCTGATATCGATATCATCGTGACAGGCTTCAATGAAGACGACCAGATTTATGAAGTGACGATTCCCGGAGCAGCGGTTTCCGTTGCAGATTGGAGTGATCTGCAGGAAGGTACTGTGATTGATGTAACCATCACGGGAAGTAATGTGGGGGGCTTGGAATGCCAGGCCAATTCCATTCGTGGGTTTATTCCAGCCAGTCAAATTTCGATTTATCGTGTAGATAATTTTGAAGAGTACGTCGGGCGAAAGTTACAGTGTGTTGTGACCGAAGCCAGTGCCGAACGTCGCAATCTAGTGCTGAGTCACCGAGCCATCATGGAACGTGAAGCAGCTGAGCAACGCGAACAGAAATTGGGCTCATTGGAAGTGGGAAGTGTCCATGAAGGCGTCGTGCGTAGCGTCAAAGACTTTGGAGCGTTTGTTGATATTGGTGGTATCGACGGCCTGATCCATATCAGTCAGATGAGTTGGGAGCGAATTAAGCATCCCAGCGAGCTCGTGAAAGAAGGCGATAAAGTTCGCGTTCGTTTGGAGAAGATAAACCCCGAGACCGGAAAGCTGGGATTGTCGCTGCGGGCATTGCAATCCCATCCCTGGGAAGGAATCAATGAACGCTTTCGCGTAGGTGAAGTGGTCAGTGGCACGGTTTCTCGGATCGCAGACTTTGGTGCCTTTGTCAAACTGGCCGCAGGAATAGAAGGGCTTGTTCACGTCAGTGAATTGGCTCATCGTCGAGTCAGTGTCGTGAGCACAGAGGTGAGTGAAGGACAGGAAGTGAATGTCAAAATTCTCTCGGTCGACGTGGACGCTCAAAGAATCGCGTTGTCTATCAAACAAACCACTGCGGCTCCGGTAAAACAAACCAGAAAAGAAGTGGAAGAGGAATTACCACCGCGCGAACTAGCCGTTAAACGCTCGGATGCCCCATTAAAAGGTGGACGCGATCGTTCTTCAGGTGGAGAACAATTTGGTCTCAAGTGGTAGGGCCCAGAAAACTAACCTACCTGCCTTCCTTACCCCCGAAGCTTCCTAGGAATTAGAAACGCGATGTCTGGTTTTGATCGATATGATGCCATCGTTATTGGTGGTGGCCATAATGGCCTGGTGACAGCAGCCTATTTGGCGCGTGCGGGAAAGAAAGTTTGCGTACTGGAACGCCGGCATGTCCTAGGTGGATGTGCGAATTCTGAAGAACTCTGGCCGGGATATAAAGTATCCACCGCCGCCTATGTTGTGAGCTTAATGGAATCACAGGTTATGGCGGACTTGCGACTGGCTGAAAAGGGGCTGAAGATTCTACGCAGGAATCCCTCTTCATTTACACCATTGCTGGATGGCCGAAGCCTAACGCTCGGTCCGGACATGGCTGCCAATCAACAGGAGATTGCCCAGTTTAGTAAAGCGGATGCGGAAGCTTATCCGAAATACTGTGCGCAACTGGAACGGATTGCACAAGTGATCGAACCGCTCATGCAAAACCCAGCGTCTACTCCGCTCCCCTTACCAAACTCATGGCGTAGCCGAAGTTTCACTTCGAAGGTGAAGGACTCGGCACGACTACTAAATCTGTATCAGTCTCTGGGGGAACTCGGTGAAGATCTACCGGCGGCGATGGATTTCCTAACCGGTGCCGCCCGACCAATCCTGGAAAATACTTTTGAAAGTGAAGTCCTTCGAGCGACGCTCGGAACCGATGCAATCATCGGCAGTTTCCAGTCGTTATCGGCTCCGGGGTCTGCTTATGTCCTATTACATCATGTCATGGGGAAGGCCGGCGGTGAGCGTGGCGTATGGGGCTATGTTCAGGGAGGCATGGGAGCGTTGGCGGATGGGTTAGCTTCTGTTTGCCAAAGCTTGTCGGTGGACATTTACCGCGAGTCGGAAGTACGCCGGGTGTTGGTCGAAGAGGAACAGGTGGTCGGAGTGACGCTTTCCGACGGTCGATTGATCGAAGCTCCTGTGGTCGCGTCCAGCGTGGATGCAAATCTTACATTCAATCATATGGTGAAGCCGGAACACCTGCCTGAAGCTTTTCTGCATGCCGTCAATCGCATCGATTACAGCTCAGCATCAATGAAGATAAATCTGGCCCTTAGTGAACTCCCGAACTTTACCTGTGAAAAGTCCGCTGAAACGGCTCCCCATCATCATGCGACGATTCACATTAGCCCAACGGTGGGATATATCGAACGCGCTTACGCAGATGCCGTGGCGGGCTGGCCGAGTACCGAACCTGTGTTGGAAATTACGTTGCCTACGAGCCTCGACAAAACGATTGCTCCGGAAGGCAAGCATTTAATGAACATCTTTGTTCAGTTTGCTCCTTATCAACTAGCCGATGGGAAGCACTGGGATGATATTAAGGAAGATTTTGCAGATCGCTGTATTCAAGTACTTAGCCGCTATGCTCCCAACGTGCCGGATGCAATAGAGCATCGCCAGATATTGAGTCCGTTGGACCTAGAACGGGAGTTTGGACTGACCGGTGGTAATATCATGCAGGGAGCAATGTCACCCAATCAACTCTTCTTTAATCGACCGGTGACAGGATGGGCGGATCATCGCACTCCTCTTTCCGGGCTATATCTTTGTGGAGCTGCTAGTCACCCTGGCGGCGGAGTGATGGGGACCTGTGGCCGAAATGCTGCCGCGGCCATCCTGAAAGATCTATAAAGCGAGGCCACGGTTTGCAAGCCTTGTCGAACGTCGATCAAGCCAAGCGTGCGGCCATTGTGCGCGCTCGCTGGATGATTGTTCTGGCGGCCATATTGTGGAGCACAAGTGGATTTTTCGCCAAAGCTCCCTGGTTTGAGGGTTGGCCAGGTTTTGTACTGGCATTTTGGCGTGCAGCATTCGCTTGCTTAATTTTGTTGCCCATCGTTCGTAAGCCACAATGGTCGGTCAGGTTGATTCCCGTGACCTTGATTTTTGTAGCGATGAATTACACCTACCTGACGGTGATGGAGCGTTACGAAGCATCGAATGCCATCTGGCTGCAATATACCGCTCCGATTTGGATCATTACTCTGGGAGTCATCATGCTGAAAGAGAAGACCGGCTGGGCAGACTGGGCTATGGTTTTCTTTCAGATGATCGGCGTGCTCGTGATTCTCATTCCACAATTTCAGGACGATACATTATGGGGGCTGACGCTAAAAATACTGGTTGGATTTACTTATGCTTTGGTGGTCTTATCCTTACGCTGGATGCGCGATTTTGAAGCAGCCTGGATTGTGGGAATTAATCATGTCGTCACATGCGTGGTCTTTCTTCCCTTTGTCGTTCAGGTTGGCATTTATCCACAGGAGTGGATTCAGTGGGTGGCACTGGCTGCCTTTGGAATGTTGCAGATGGGATTACCCTATTGGCTGTTTGCAAAAAGCGTCAAACAAATCCCAGGTCATGAAGCAACAGGGATTGTGATTCTGGAACCGATTCTTGTGCCGCTCTGGGTCTATATCGCCTGGGGGCACCTGACAAGTTATGAGCGTCCTGAAGTGAGTACGTTGATCGGAGCTGTGTTCATATTGATTGGACTTGTCATTCGCTTTATGAATGAACGAAAGACTTCTCGCCAGCTGGCAATGGAAGGTTAGAATTAGAGGTATGGACTCCAGTGATACAGATGACAACCTAATCTCACCAACAGTGGATGATTTGCCCTTGGGTGAAGATGAATCCGTACAGGATTCAGGGGCTAAAGCTCCGGCACGCCACAGGCCTCGCGTTTTGAAACCGCTGGTATGGCTTGGATTGACATTGATGAGTGTCTTTTTTGTTGCCGCTTTAGATTTTATGCCAATGTACTACTGGATGCCTGCGGGGATGGGGACAGCCAGTGTCGACTCCATCGGGCTACGTGCAACAATTCTGAAAAATATCGATCAAGGTATTACTTATATGCTCTGTTCCATGGGGATCTTATTACTCCACGAATTCGGGCATTATATTGCCACTCGTATTTACGGTATTCCATCCACCTTGCCCTACTGTATCCCTTGTCCGATCAGTCCCGTGGGAACTTTTGGAGCTGTCATTTTGATGGATGGCCGCAAGGCAGATCGGCGTCAAATTTTTGATATCGGATTGGCCGGTCCTATCGCAGGTTTGGTACTAGCTATTCCTGTGATGTGGTATGGTGTCGCGACGCTCGATTTGAGTGAGCCTGGTGTAGGGCCGTTTGAACTGGAATTACCACTGTTGATTCGATTTATGTATGGATGGGCTCATCCGGATAGTCCGCTACCGGATGTCGTTGTGTTTTCTCAGTTGAACCCTGCTTTTGTGGCAGGTTGGTTTGGTCTGGTTGTGACGGGGATCAACATGGTACCCATGGGACAGCTTGATGGCGGCCATGTGACCTATTGCTTGTTTGGTAAAGCAGCGCATTGGATCGCAAGAGTGCTCATGGTGTTGGTGATTGCCTATCAGGTGTATATGGAGTCGATGATGTTCATTCTGATGATCATCATGATTATGGCGATGGGACTTGAGCATCCACCTACTCGAGATGATTCCGTGAAGTTGGGCCCTGTTCGCTGGATTATTGGCTTGGCCTCACTTGTGATTCCTCTACTGTGTCTAGCCCCTACCATCATTAGCGTTCGTTAACGAATCCGTTCTCGCGATATCCCGACAAGCGATTGGTATTCCCTCAGATCCCTATTTTTGTTATCTATCCCAAGTTAAACCGTTCCGCTTTAACGAATAGAACGATTGAATTGGGGGATTATAAAAATGAAGTCGTCTGCAATCCGCGTAGGGCTGACAGGTCTGTTGGCCGTCTGTATGCTCGGTGGCTCAGGTTGGGTTGTCTACTCCAAATGGTTTGGTGAAAGCTCGTCTGTAGCTGGAGTGAACCAGACGGATGAAGAAATCGTTGGTCTGGTGGATCCCGATGCTGTTATTTCTGAGCAGGATATCGCCCCTCCTACCACAGATGATTTCGACCGGCTCTCTATGGCATCCGACGCGTTACCTGTTTCTGGGAATTCAGACACAGCAGGAATGACTGAAGGAGCTGAATGGGAATTGACCGATTCTACAGAAGCCACTGTTAGTCAACAGGAAGATTCGGATCAGTTTGTATTGAATGTTGGTGATTCTTCGGATGCTGTGATTGAGAACGGAGAATTTGTCGTGGGTGATTCCACTGAGGATATACCGGTTGAATCAGGTGACAGTGACTCGTTTGTAATTGGTGATGAGACGAATGCGGATCAGTTTGCGCCCAGCAATTCAACGGGAGAATTTACCATTGGGGATCAGACAGACCCGATCGCCCCGGCATTTGACGACGAACAATCTGGAGAATTCCAAGTAACCGACGATGCATCCACTGTCACTGAACAACCACTGCCTTTGCCTGAACCCACAGTAGAGAGCGACGGGAATTTCTCGCTTGCAGACACGCCGATTGATTTGGGAGCTGAAACGGTCGAGCAACCTCTCCCCCCTACCGAATTAACGGACAATACGCCGGGACAATTAAGCTTGACCAACGAACCTAATCTGGCTCCGTTACCCTTACCACAGAATGATGTGGCTACAGACTCAGGATTTGAATTGGAAGGGAGTGAAAGGGAATTCCCTGCTTTGACTGCTCAGCCTGGCAGCCTCCAACTTGAAGGCCAGCAAACTCCAACATTGACCGTGGAGAAAGTTGCTCCAGCTGAAGTCCAGGTAAACCGAACAGCAGTGTTCACAACCAAAATTAAGAACACAGGGAAGGTATCTGCTCATGGTATTCGTGTGACCGATTTTGTACCTAAAGGCTCACGATTAGAAAGTGCTCATCCTGAGTTTATTCAAGCCAGTGACGGCTCGATCCAATGGGCATTAGGAACATTGGAACCTGGGGATGAAACGACCGTGTCGATGAAAGTTGTTCCTTTGGCGGAGGGGGAAATCGGTAGTGTTGCTCGTGTGTCTTTTGAAGCATTGGCTTCGGTTCGCACAGTTAGTACACGTCCTCAGCTTTCCATCACTCAGACGACACCCGAGAAAGTGTTGATTGGTCAGAGTGTTTTGGTCAATGTGACTGTTTCGAATCCGGGAAGTGGTGATGCGACCGGAGTGGTTTTAGAAGCGGATATTCCTCCGGAGTTATCTCATGTTGCAGGAAATGAACTTGAGTATCCGGTTGGGACATTGCGTCCGGGACAGCAGAAGCAAGTGGCTTTGCGACTAACGGCGAAAGCGGCAGGAGTTGTGTTCAATACACTGACGGTTCGAGGTAATGGACAGATGGAAGATCGTAGTGTTCAGCAAATTGAAGTGATCGCTCCGGGTGTCCAGGTAGGTTTGCGAGGTCCCAGAGTAAGATATCTCGATCGCGAGGCGACCTACGCCGTGGATGTTGCCAATCCAGGGACGGCATCCGCTCGAAATGTAAACTTGGTTGCCTTCCTTTCGAAAGGGCTTAAATTCGTTTCGACGGATCATTTTGGAGAATATGACGCGCGGGAACATGCTGTGTATTGGAAGCTCGAGGAGTTACCTCCAAACGTACGGGATTCAGTCAAGCTAACGGCTGTGGCGATCGAGCCTGGTGAGCAGAAGATCGTGCTGGAAGGGAAAGCGGACTTAGGAGTAAAGGATAGTTTTGATCACATTGTCCGAGTGGAATCTGTTCCGGAATTAGAATTTAGTGTGAAGGATACCGCAGATCCAATCGAAGTTGGCAGTGATACGACATATGAGATTCGGGTCGTCAATCGAGGAACGCGTACTGCCACCGGTGTGCAGATCTACGCAGCCTTTCCGACGGCGTTACGAGCGGTCCAGGGAGGCGGGCCTAGTGACTTGAGAATTGAAGGCCAAAATGCACTGTTTGCACCTCTGGATCGGCTACCTCCTAATCAGGAGGCGGTCTTCCGAGTCAAGGCTAAGGCGCTCGACTCCGGTGACAATGTCATCAAAGTGCAAATGCTCTCCGATGACGTAAATGTCCCTGTCACCAAAGAAGAAAGCACGCGTATCTACTCCGATAATTAATAGGTACCACCCACTCCTTCCCTGCGTCAAAAACTCCCAAATGTCCCAATAAGTGCCACCCACTCGATCAGCCAATCCATCTTCGAGTGGGTGGCACTTATTGGATTTGAGCCCATTATTTTCTGAGTGCCCAAACATCTTTCGAAGGATGATACAATCAGAGCATCAATTTTACGGATCATCCTGAGCTGTAGGTCATGCGAATTAGACGAATCTTCCTCCCTCTATTAGCACTCTTAATCTCCCTGTCACCAGGCTTGGTTGTCGGAGCCGCCGATGAGTCGTTTTTGGGAGTCACTCGGCAAGGCAATGGCATTCCTGTGACAGCGCCGGTGGACTTCTTTGATGTTCAAAATACCTCCACTCGAATTCTTGTCGTAGGTGGAGTGTTCGGCGATGAGACAGTTAAGGATGCGACAAAATTGGCTCGGCAACTCGCCGGTGGAGACAATTTCTTGCTCGCCGTCTGTCCGGATCTCTACCCCGATCAGACTGGTGCAAAAGAGGTGACACCCGCTGACAAAAAGTCTTTCTATCAGTCGCAATCCAATCCGGAATACCAGTACTTGATTGGTTGGTCTGCATACCACTTAGTCGATACGATTGTGCTCCTCGACTCTGCCTCAACACAGGGAATCGTATTGAATGAATCTGCCCAAACGCGAAAGTACCGACTGCCTGTTCAAGATAATCCTGCTACCGAGCAAACCAACTATCTGAATGCCATTACGGAAGGGAGCAAGTACTTTGGAGTTCCATTGGAAGCGATTTCACTCGCTTATGAAGACGAGTTGGAATTTGCAGCTGAGTCCATTAAGGGGGCTGCCCAAACTAAGGGGAAAAGTGCGACTCGACAAAACTTCGAACAGAAAGCCATGGATGCCAAGGGAGCCATTGAGCAATTGCTTGATGTCTACGGCCGAAAGATGGATAGGATCTCTTACATCCCCGCTTTAGCAGTCATGTCGCAAATTACCTGCCACAATCTCGAATTTGAAAATACACTCGATGGTGACAAGACGAGAAAAGTGGTTGAGCCACTATTGAAACAGTCCCTTCCTAAAAGTGGTTCTGAGATTGCCGGAAATTTAGTCTTCGTAACTCATCTTATGTACCCCCTTTATCCGGTGGAGTATCAGCAAGCATGTCGCGAAAGAATATGGGACGTTGCAGGATTGTACGACTCCAATCCAACTGAATACGACGGGCTTCGTATGATGCCCTTTCACTCGGAAATGAGTGATGCGGTATTTATGGGAGGCCCGTTACTGTCTCTGGCAGGTAGCCTGGGGAAGTCACAGTACTTTAACGCATGCCTCTCACATCTACAGGCCTGTGCTTCCATGAACCAACTGGAGAACGGATTGTATCGTCATTCTCCGTTAGATCAGGCCGCCTGGGGACGAGGTAATGGTTTTGCTGCATTAGGGGCAGCCATGAGTTTAGTGCAGGTTCCACACAATACAAAAGGATGGGAACAGAGCAAGGCTAGCTTTGTAAAACACATAGAAGCATTAGTAAAGCATCAGGGTATTACAGGGAGCTGGCATCAGGTTATTGATCACCCAGAGAGCTATTCAGAGTTTACGTCTACCTGTATGATTGCGGCGGCGATCAAAATCGGTGTGAACGGAGGGATCCTCGATGCGTCAGATTATTATCAAGTCCTAGAAAAAGCTGAACTGGCAACCTTACGGAGGATTGCGGCTGATGGCTCTATCAACAATGTTTGTACAGGTACAGGGAAGCAGAAGGACTTTCGGGCCTACCTAGATCGTGAAGCTTTGCAATCTCGCAATGATCGAGCCGGAGCTATGGCCCTGATGTTTTTAACTCTTCAATATCAAGAGAAATTGTTTCAACGAAATGAAAAGTAAACATTGGGTATCAGCCCTCAGTGGACTTAGCATCGCATTACTTACTTTATCAGTTGTCAAGGCTGCTAACGGGACACCACCGATCATTCCCGGGTTAACTCGAACTGCCGATGGAGATTATGCCGGTCAGCCAGGAAACGCCCTTTTAACTGAACTAAGTTGTACGGCTTGCCATGCTCCGGTGCTCAATGAAACATTGCAGCCCAAGAAGGGGCCGGTTTTGACTGGTTTGTTTCATCGAATTCAACCCGCTTGGGCTACCGCCTTTATCTCAGATCCTCATCAGGTAAAACCGGGCACAACGATGCCTGACGTTCTTGGGAAACTACCTGAATCGCAGAGAGCACAGGTTGCTCGTGAACTAGTGGCATTCCTACAGTCTTCCCGTAAACCGATTTATGCTCCGCTTAAAGAAGATAAGAATGGTGACCCGGGTGCCAGCAATGCAGAGCGTGGATATGAACTATTCCATACGGTCGGATGCGTCGCCTGTCATGCCCCGGATGCTTCAGAGAAATTTCATCAACTTAAAAAGGAGGACTTTGAAGATAATGGTCTGGTAGGGGTTGGCCCTGTACTTTCCGAGTGGGCAGATTCAGTGCCTCTGCCAGATTTATTCGAGAAGTATTCTCATGATTCCCTTACCAAGTTTCTGCTTAATCCGAGCCATAGTCGGCCATCGGGGCGCATGCCGAGTTTGAAGTTGAATGTTGTGGAAGCAGCCGACCTCGCTCATTATTTGTTGCGAGAGAAGACAGTTCAAACGCGGCCTTCAGAGGCCATTCCGCCTCCCGAGTTAGTTGAAAAGGGAAAGAGCCATTTCGTTCAGTTCGGCTGTGTCGAGTGTCATCAGCATGATGCTGATTTTAGTCAGATTGACCGCCCAGCCTATGAACGTCTTGTCCCTGAGCGTTTCGACGGAGGGTGTCTTGACGTTCAATCTGCACACCGACCGGTGGAATATCATCTGACTGACGCACAACGCCAGTTGATTAAAAGTGCCATCACAGCACAAGCTCCTGAAACGGGTGAACAATTCCTACATCGTAAACTGGTGACTGGAAACTGCTATGCTTGCCATCAGCGAATCTGGTCAGATCAGGAATCGGTGGGCGGTGTTGGCGCACGGCGCTTTTCCTATTTTGAAACTGTGGGCCATGTGGATTTTGGAGATGAAGGAAAAATTCCACCTCCGCTATCCGGAGTAGGGAATAAATTAGTCTCCACTGCTCTGGCCGATGTATTGGCCGGAAAACGGGATATCCGTCCTCATATGCAGGCTCGGATGCCTCTGTTTGGCGCACCGGTGACTGAGCAGCTCCCGTCAGTCTTTAGTGCGGTAGATGATGCGAAAAAGACTCAACCAGTGTTGGAGGCCAATCTTCCAGAGAAGGATCTCATTGAAGCGGGTCGGCAGTTGGTGGATAAGGGGTGTGTGCAATGTCATGCTATCCAGGGAAAACGTATGACAGGCGTCGTTGGAGTCGAGATGGCGAACCCAATTTCTCGATTGCAGCCTGAGTGGTTTAAGGAATTTCTGCTCAATCCAAATAGCAAACGTCCCCGGACTCGGATGCCCAATTTCTTTCCTCAGGGTAACGCATCGGTACCTCAGATTCTCGAGGGTAATGTGGAACACCAAGTCACAGCGATTTGGGCCTATTTAAACCACAGTGACAAGGCAGAGTTACCTGATAAGTTATTGGCGGATGAGCAACAGGGGTTTGAGCTTGAGCCGAACGAGTCACCAATCCGTTTACGAACATTTATGCAAAACGTCGGGACCCGTGCCTTTGCTGTTGGGTTTCCAGAACGCGTTCATTATGCATTTGACCTGCGGGAAGTGAGACTAGCTTTAGCCTGGAAAGGGCGATTTCTGGATGCACATGGAACCTGGTTCGATCGCTTCATACCATTTGCTTCTCCTTTAGGAAATGAGCAAATCACTCTAACGCAGGGTGTTGCATTAGCCCAAGTTGATGCCGCCAGTGGCAGGTGGCCTGATTCCGCAGAAGCCGCGGGAATTCGGTACCTTGGATACCGATTGGCAAAGCCTCCTAACAGAGTCCCCACGATTCGGTATGGTAATCAACAGATAAAGGTCGCTGATACTTTGACACCCACCGAGACAGGGCTATTGCGCCGGATGGAGATATCGCAGGCTCCGAGTGACGCCAAATGGGCAGTCTTACTCGCTTCCATCAACACGTCAGTTAAACGTGAGAGAACGATGGTCCATGTCGATGATAAATTGAGAATCCAGATTAAGTCGGGCCATGAAGTGGTCGTCAAGGATGGGCACATCTTGTTAATACTTAAGTCAGGGGATCAGAAGGTGGAGGTTAGCTACCAATGGTAAAGACTTTATTGTCACTTTTCTTGGTCGGCGTTTTTTCGTTGCCCGCATTTGGCCAGCGACGTGAAAACGATTATTACCAATTGCAAACTCTGGTCAGCGCTCAGGCTAAGACACATTCACGTGATAAGCGTTGGAGGCCTGATACGAATGAAGTCGTACTTGAAGTTACAGGGCTGACTTCACTCGAAGACGGTCGGTTAGCTGTGGCAATTCGCAAGGGTGAAATTTGGATTCTGTCGAATCTCGAAGGTGACCCCAAGAACATAGAATATTCACTTTTCGCCGACGCCTTACACGACCCGATGGGACTTGTTTTTAAGGACGGTACTTTCTATACGGCGCAACGTGCTGAATTGACTGCCATCCGTGATACCGACGGCGATGGCTATGCTGATGAATACGAAAATCTTGCTGCGGGATGGGGCGTGACAGGTAACTACCATGAATACACCTACGGACCCAAGTTGGATCATCAAGGGAATTTCTGGGTTACGTTAAACATGGGGATGGGAGAACACGCATACAATGGAGACGACCTCTGGCGTGGTTGGGGAGTGAAGATTGATCCGCAAGGAAAACTCACTCCGGTCTGTTCGGGTATGCGTTCACCAAGTGGCTTTGGAGCCAATCAGCAGGGTGACATGTTTTTTACCGATCAACAGGGAAACTGGATTGCCACCTGTTCGCTTCATCACATGCGAGAGGATTCATTCTTCGGACACCCCTGGGGTTTGAGAAGCCCGCACTCGGACAAATTTCCTACGTCTCAGGAAGTGGATAAGTTATCGCCAGGAGTACCCTGGCCGGCGGCGATACCACGGGTTAAAAATCTAAAGCCACCTGCAGTTTGGTTTCCCTATAAGAAGGTTGGGCAAAGCGCCACAGATGTTGTGCTGGACAATACCGGTGGGAAATTTGGGCCCTTTGCGGGGCAATTATTCATCGGCGAATTTCGACTTTCTGAAATCAATCGAGTCTTTCTGGAAAAGGTGGGCGGGGAATATCAGGGAGCTTGTTTTCGGTTTCGCAGTGGTTTCGATTCAGCTGTCGTGCGAATGGATTTTAACGCTGACGGACAAATGTATGTTGGCCTAACGAATCGAGGTTGGAGTTCACTTGGCTCCTCGTCCTACGGATTGCAGCGTCTTGAGTGGACTGGGGAAATGCCATTCGAAATTAAGGAAATGCGATCCAAACCAAATGGATTTGAATTGGAGTTCACTCGGCCTGTGGATCCCGAATCAGCCGCAGATCTGAAGTCTTATCGGATGAAAAACTATACCTATCTACTGCAGGCTAAGTACGGTAGTCCTGAGATTCTAACCGAACGAAATGACATTACTGATGTCCAGGTATCAGAAGATGGCTTGAAGGTCAAGTTAACCGTTTCTGATTTAAGACAAGGCTATGTCCATGAACTGAATTGCATCAACTTAAAGTCTAAGCAAGGGGATGCATTGCTTCATCCCAACGGTTATTACACTCTCAATAAGATTCCAGGATTGGCCGAATAGCCTCTAATTCCCGTGAATCTACTTAAATCAGGTGAGTTGAATCCAAAAGTACGGCAGTCGATCGTGTCGATAAAATATATATGTAGTGGCCGATTTATTCAGATGCTAGAATGCAAGTATGAACGGGAATCAAAAACTAAGTCGTCGAAGTGTGTTACAGGCCGGTGGAAGTGCGATCGGTGGACTCGGACTAGCACAGCTGCTTGAAGCTCAGGAACGATCCGACCAACGTCCTTCTGCAGATAATCCTTCGGTCATTTTTGTATGGCTACCAGGCGGTCCTCCTCATATGGAGATGTATGACCTCAAGCCTGATGCTCCAGAAGATTACCGTGGAATTTACAAGCCAATCGGAACAAAGGTTCCTGGCATGGATATTTGCGAGTTATTCCCGCTTCAGGCCAAAGTAGCTGATAAGTTCAATATCATTCGTTCGGTGCATCACAACTTCGCCGATCATGGTGGCGGTCACAAGCGTTTTTTAACAGGGCGTGTCCCCGCGACTCCTACCGGAACGATCAATGACGCTCCGTGCGTAGGTTCCATCGCTTCCAAGAAACTGGAAGAATACGTTAATCCCAATGGGCTATGTAACTACGTAGTTTTGGGAAATGGCCGAGTGAATTCAGTCGACACGTTTGCATTTGGTTCAGCCTATTTGGGAAATGAGACCCATCCATTCAACGTCTCTGGTGACCCCAATTCAGAAACATTCAAAGTACAGAATCTCTCCTTGAACGCCGGGTTGTTTGAAGAACGACTTAACGATCGAGTTTCCTTGCTAAGTGGTTTGGACTCTTTAAGAAAAGACGTTGAAACGAGCGGTTTGTTGGATTCCATGGACACGTTCAATCAACGGGCGATTTCCATGATCACTTCGTCAGAGGCTCATAAAGCGTTCGACCTATCTCATGAATCGGATGCGTTACGAGATCGTTATGGCCGGCATGAGTGGGGCCAGCGAGCGATTCTTGCCCGTCGATTGGTCGAAGCAGGTGTTCCCTGGGTGACGATCGTTATGGAGAATCCATACGTCTCCGGAATCACTATGCCCGACTGGGGCGTCTACAACTGGGACAGCCATGCGGTTAATTGCCATCTATTCCGAGATGCGGAAGTCCGCTTTCCAATTTATGACCAGGTCGTATCAGCCATGATTGAAGACCTCTATGACCGCGGTCTTGATAAGCGAGTCATGTTGGTTGTGACAGGTGAATTTGGTCGTACGCCAAGAATCAACGAACGTCCCGGGACCAAGTCTAAAGTGATGCAACCAGGGCGTGACCACTGGCCGAATTCGATGAGCTTTATTGTTTCGGGCGGAGGCATGCGTACTGGTCAGGTGATTGGGGAAACTAATACTCGTGGTGAAGAACCTGTGAAGCGTCCTTTGTCCCCGAATGACCTGTGGGCTAGTGTCTATAAGCATCTGGGAATTAATTTTGACGATGCTTTCCCGGACTTCGGTGGACGCCCTATGCCGATCCTTCCATTCGGCGACTGTGTCGACGAACTGGACCCAGTTGCTTAATCGCCAGCCAGTATTATTGCAGCGAGTTTAGGTACGCCAGCAGATCTGCCATTTGCTGTTTGTTGATCTGCTTCTCAAGACCCTCGGGCATAAAGGAAAGCCCTGTGCTTTTCAGTAGATCTATTTCAGATCTTAATACGGTGGTCGATGTGCCGTCGGGTTTCTGCACTGTAATACTATTTGCACTTTCTTCCGCAATCATTCCGGTAATACTCCGGCCATCAAAGTCTACGATGACGTAGGTAAGGTACTTCGGTTTGACTTCCCGATTGGGATCAAGAATATTCAGTAAGACGGCATCCATACCACGGTTGCGAATACCGTTGAGATCGGCACCAACCTGATTTCCAACATTCTCCAGACGGTGACATGCGGAGCAGTGTTTCTTAAACAAAGCTTTCCCCTGTTCGGAGTTACCCTCGGAATCTAATGCACTCTGATAGTCTTTTAGGACGGTTGCACGAGCAGCATTGCCAGAATTGGCAAACAGGTTGTTCACACGTTTGGCAATCGTTTCATCCGGATGAGTTTTGAGTAGTACGATGCGAGCCGGGTCTAATTCTCCGCGTCTTACACGACCCTGTTCCACAGCCTGAAGCAGTTCGTGTGTCCAGACATTGCGTGATAGCAAAACTTCAGCTGCTCGCATCCGAAGCGTCGGGCCAAGCATAGACCAGCGTGACAACAGTATTAGTGCCACCTCCTGCTGCGTAAATTCGCCCAAAGTGTCGATGGCTGTAGCCTTGATTTCGAATGGTTGTCTTACGTCAAGAAGTTGATCCAGTAACTCGCTTACCTGACGAAACTCAGCTAATTGAAGATTCTCGATAGCTTGAATACGTGTGGCTGGCTCGAGCTCAACATTTTGTGCCGTCTCGACAGCGGACGTAACCAATTTCATCAGGGCGTCTGCAGTCTTTCCACTTGTAAAGGCGAGTAGCTGCTCTCGTTGTTCCCCCTGAACCTTGCTCACGAGCGCCTCTAGGAACGGACTTGCGAGGTCGGTGTGTTTTTCCATTAATCCGATGACAGTGGAGATCTCATGAGGTCGGTTGCGAATTCCAATCTGGCTACAGACATCCTTCAGAAACGCTAAACCGTCGGGTTGGCTTGAGAAGTCGTCGTCTGTTGCTAATGCAGACAGGACTTTATCCGCATCCTTTGAGAGTGAACTCAGAATCGCTAGTCGCATCCAGGCATTGCCAATATCCTTCCGAGCCAGAGTGGTTAACGTTGAGTTTCTTGAAGGAGCTAGCGCCTGTCCGATGGAAAATGCCAATTGATATCGTACTCGGATATCAGGATCACTAACCATCTGGTTCATCGTATGTAGTATGGCAGGCGACTGATTACATAAAGACTCAGCCGTCTTTAAAGCGTGCCAGCGAATAATCGGTTCATCGTCCTGAAGGCATCTAAGAACGCTCGTTTCGTCCAATGCTCCCAATCCCTGGAGGCTATACAAAGCAAGAAAACGTCCGTTAGCGGTCTTCCCTTGTTGCACTAGCTGGCGAAGTTTGGCCACAGCGGACAGGTCCTGCCGAGTATAAATCAGGCGAGAAGCTGTATCTCGATGCCATCCATTACTATGGTCCAGTAAGTCGACCAGTTCGGGAGTATTCCATTTGGAGAGATTGAGTGTCAGGGCTGAATCAAAACCTTTTGGTGCAATTCGAAAAATACGTCCCTGATCATTACCACTAACCGGATCGAGATGGTTTATGAATTCCGGTGGCAGAAATGCAGCCCCTTCAATTAGTTCACGAGAGATATCCAACACATACAGAGTTCCATCCGGAGCATTCATAAATTGGACAGGTCGAAACCAAAGATCCTTAGAGGCTAGGAATTCCTGCCCTTCATCAGCTCGTTCGGCAATCAAATTCAGTCCGTCTGTTTTTAAAGAAGCGCGATACACGAGATTGTTAGCAACATCGCCGACGATGAGGTTACCGTGCATCGACTTAGGCCATGCGTCTCCGCGATAGATGGTGATACCGGTAGCTCCGGTAAAAAACCCGAACGGTTTTCCACCTTCATCTGATCCTCGGAATTGTTTTGTCCGCCTAAGCATTGTCCGTAATTCGCGCCAAGGCTCGCCTTTGCTAATGCGAAACAGATGAGTGAATTTCCCATCGGGAGCGATCGACACAGCGGCTTTAGTCGCTTGCATCACGGGGTTTCGTGCTAAGTATCGATCGTCATACATTAAAGTTTCAGCCGGGACACTGTTTTGACAAACGAATTTACGCCCCCAGTTATCCATGCTCATCCCATGCTGTCCACCACCGCTGGTTAACTCAAAATCAGCCGGATTACGGGGATCAAAGATGATTCCTCTCCCCCGCACGGAGATTGCCTCCGTACCTCCTTCATGAGGTTTTACGTCGCCACCCGAAAGATTGGTCGATAGATGGATTCGATTATCCGGTCCCCAGCGGAATGAATTAAGGTGAGCCTCGCCAGCCAGGTCGCTACCGA
>CEUQ01189874.1_pt1 | contig 74094 bp, 58 predicted proteins | sample 361491 | NCBI WGS metagenome assembly CEUQ01 (sample SAMEA2622796, study PRJEB7988) | marine metagenome | biome: marine biome (ENVO:00000447); feature: marine epipelagic mixed layer (ENVO:xxxxxxxxx); material: "saline water (ENVO:00002010), including plankton (ENVO:xxxxxxxx)" | depth 120 m | reverse complement strand
GCAAGCGATTTGCGGTACATGTCCTCGGCCTCGTCAAGATCGCCGCGTGTCTCATACACAATCCCCAGATTGCCAGTCGCCACTGCGATCATTTCCTTGTCAGAAATGGTATTCCCAAGAGAAAGAATCTTCTCATAGGTGGAAACTGCCCCATCCAGGTCGCCAAGCCGATAGCGCAAATGCCCCAACTTATTCCAGGCCTCCACATCATCAGGGTCCAGCGCAACGGCGTTCTGATAGGCCTCCAGGGATTTGTGCGTGTCGTGATAAAAAGCGATGGCGCCGATATGGCGCGCAGCGCGCGCGGCATCCTTGAGCGCCAACTCGCCGTCTGCCTGGCGGTCTTTCAAAATCTGGCCGAACAATTCTTCGGCAGCTTCGGGATTGCCCTCCCGAAGTTCCGCCAAGGCGGCTTCAAACGGGTCCGGGTCTTCCGCACGCTCAGCTTCGATTGAAAGCTCTTCCACCGCATCTGCGACCGCCGTTAGGGAGGTATCTTCACCTTGACTAAGTTGTTCTCGCAGAGATTCGTTTTCGGATTCCAGCTTTCCAACTTTCCGCATCGCTTCCGCATAGGAATGTGCGATTTCCGTTGGATCTGCCCCAACAGTTTGATGAACACCACCATGGATTTCCTGCGCTTGAATCCCCTGTCCGCCAGTCTGACCGGTTTGAGTATTCTGTACAGATGGAGATGGGTCGGACTTCTTACGTGCGGCACGAAGCGCTGCCCAAGCCGCGAGAAGGCCCACAAAAAGTGCGACAGCCCAGCCGCCTAGCGTCTTCCAATGTTCGAAAATCCACTCCACGATCAAACTCCTGCAACCTTACGTGGATTATGACAAGTCACGACACGACTCAGAAAGAGGGATTTTTCTTCGAAATCGAAAACGTTTCGGCGGCCATATTTCCCAGTCGTCAAAACGTTCGGGGTAAGGAAGGCGATTAAGTTGAAGCAGCCGTCTCACCACTGCAATATTCCGAGATTAATTCGACGGTTTGTTCAAGTCGCTCTTGGTCACCGATTTCTTCAAACAAACGCTTTGCGTCCGCGAGCATCGCACAACCGGCGACACTTTCTCCTCTCGCGATAAGAAGTACCGCCAGATTTCCGTAATCGCTGGCCATACCTTCCTTGCGGCCAAGCTCTTCATTGACGCCAAGCGATTTACGGTAAACCGCCTCGGCATCGTCAAGCGCGCCACGTGCCCGATATACAATCCCGAGATTGCCGCACTGGTTGACCATGCCTTCCTTACGGCCAAGCTCTTCATTGAGATCAAGCGCCTTGCGGTACATCGCCTCGGCCTCTTCAAGAGCGGCGCGTGTCCGATAGACAATCCCTAGATTGATTCTTATGACGGCGATCTTCTCCCTGTCAGAAATAAAATCCAAAAGTGAAATCATTTTCTCATAGGCGACAACCGCACCATTCAGATCGCCAAGCCGTACGCGCAAATGGCCCAGCTGATTCCACGCCTCCACCGCGTCAGCGTCCAGCGCAACGGACTCCTGATAGGCCTCGAGGGATTCTCGCGTATCGTGGAAATAAGTGATGGCACCGATATTGCGCGCGGCACGTGCGGCCTCCTTTTGCGCTGTCTCGCCTTCCTCCTTGCGATGTTCCAATATCTTGCGGAGGAATTCGATGGCGGCGTCGGGTTTACCCACCTGCAAATCCGCCAAGGCGACTTCAATCTGGTCGGCATTTTCAGAACGCTCACCTTTGATCGCGAGATCTTCAATCGCATCCGCGACCGCAATTACCGACGGATCATTGCCGTGATTATGTTGTTCGCGTAACGCCACATTCTCGGTTTCCAGCCTGACAGGAGGTTGCGAAGCTTCAGCATAATCACGTGCGAGCTGATCGAAGTCGCTCGCGCTACCATCGCGATGGCGCTTCCTGCCAGGACCCTTTTGAGCCTGAACACCCTTATCGCCGGTCATGCGCCGTCTCTCAAAGATGGATGGTTCTTAGAACTAAAAATCGATGCAGCGGCCGTTTTTTTCCCAGTCGCCGAAGCGCGTCGGATCGGGACCCTCGCGTCCACCATGTTCTTTAGGCGTGCCGGTATCAGATGGTTTGACTTTGGCAGGTTGGGCACTTTCTGTCTCAGCGGTATTTGTATTCGCCGGTTTCTCAATCCTGATGTCTTTCTTCCCGCCGGTCATGCGCCGCCCCTTGTCAGTCGAATGCGTTCGGAGAACAGTTTCGTGATCTCCGCCCAGGTAACAATACGGCAGAGCAGCGCCAATGCAATATAGATAGCGCTGCCAACAGCCAGCGAAACGAAAAGCACGAGGATTTCGGGCCACGCCGATATGAACGCCGCAAATTCTCTTGCCAGCCAGAATGCCAATGCCGCGCAGGGAATCAGGATCGCCAGCGACCGCCATGCGCCAATCGTAAAATTCACCTGCAACCGAGCGGCAAAACAAGTGAGCAGGACAAGTTGTGCCAGCAAAGTCGCCCACGCGGCACCTTCGATCCCATATCGGGGAATCAGATAGATATTGAGCGCGATATTGACCGCCGCCGCTATCGCATGAAACCACATCTGCGCGATTTGATCGTGCCAGGCGACGAGCGCCGCTGTCGCAGCGATTCCCGCATAACCGAACAAAGCAGCGGCCTGCAAGATCACCAGCGCTTCGGCCCCGCCAGTGAACCGCGCACCAAACACCAGCGTGATGATCTCGGTCGGGAATGCAATGACGGCGGCAATAATGGGAAAGCCGCAAAGCGCAATCATCGTCACGTTAGCAGCATATTGTTTGGCCATTGAAGCCGGTTCGGGGAACGCCGCAGCGAGTGCCGGACGGAACGCTGTCATCACCAGATTACCGAGTGCGAAGGTCAGCATGTAGAGGCGGACCATTCCGGTATAGAGCCCGGTTTCCGCTTCGCTTCGCATAAAGCCAAGCATCACGATATCGATATTGAGGAATAGCGCAATCATCATGCCGCTCACCGCTATCGGCAGACAATCGCGGAACAGCGTTGTCAGGATTTTTGGTTTAAAAGTAAGCCGGATCGGCACGATTTGGCGATGGGCGAGACCTGCAAGCCAGAGCGTGCCCAGTGCCGTGGCCAGAACGGGAATAGCAGCGGCCACAAACAGATCGTCAGGATCGTGGACCAGGGCCAGAAGACAAACCATCGACAGCAATGAAGACCCGGCGACACGAAGTGCAACCGCCCGCATGCGCTGGCGACCTTCGAATATGAAATCGATGGCGATGACAGTGAATACCGGCCCGATAGCCTGGATCGCCATGACAATCTTTACGGACTGCGAGCGGTCGATCAGATATATCAACAGAAAATAGGCGCTGAGTGAAACGACCCCCAGGACAAAGCGCAATCCGATAATCCTGGAAGCGAGTTCTCCGGCGCGATCGGGGTTCTGGGCGATCTCCCGATTGCCGTAATAATCCGTTCCCAGAACAATGAAGAGTGCGAAGTATGAAACAAATGCCGTGCCGAAGCCGATAATGCCGTATACTTCAGGCCCCAGTGAGCGTGCAACCCAAGCAGTCGAAACAAAACCGGCAACGGCTGTAACGATCTGAGCGACCGCAAGAGCGCTGATGTTATCAAAGATACGTGCGCTGAGATTTTCACTGGAAGTCATGAATTTAGGCTATCACGAATCAAGAGGACAAATCGCAGGTGAATGATCGCACTGATCAATTCAGACCTTGCTGGGACGGCGATCAAATCCCACATATATAGCGTTATGACAACGATCTGTTTTAACCTGAACTGATGAATTATTTGCGAACATCGATCCTGTTGGCTGCAATGACAGGGCTGTTTTTGGCCATCGGGTATATGCTCGGTGGCGAAGGCGGCATGATTCTGGCCTTGTTATTTGCGCTCGGTATGAACGCATTTGCGTACTGGAACGCTGACAAGATGGTGCTCCGTATGTACGGCGCGCATGAGGTCGATGACAGCTCGGCTGCCAGCTATTACCGCATCGTCAGACAATTGGCTGATCGCGCCAATATGCCGATGCCTAAGGTCTATATTATTGAAAATGACCAACCCAATGCGTTTGCAACGGGCCGAAATCCGGAAAATGCCGCAGTCGCCGCTACGACCGGCCTGCTGCGAATTTTGAGCCACGAAGAAATTGCCGGCGTCATGGCCCATGAACTCGCCCACGTGCGAAATCGAGATACGCTGATCATGACAATCACCGCAACCATCGCCGGTGCGATCTCGATGTTGGCCAATTTCGCGCTATTTTTTGGTGGTAGTCGGAATAACCCGCTCGGTATCGTAGGGGCGATTCTCATTATGATTCTTGCTCCAATCGCAGCAGCACTGGTTCAGATGGCGATTTCGCGGACCCGCGAATATGCGGCCGATGCTGCTGGTGCTGAAATTTGTGGGCATCCACTATGGCTCGCCTCGGCGCTTGAAAAGCTCGAGCGCGGAGCCCAAACGATCGACAATGAAGAGGCCGAGTCAAACCCAGCAACAGCGCACCTTTTCATCATAAATCCTCTGCGCGGTCGCTCGATGGATAATTTATTTTCGACCCATCCGAATACAGCTAACCGGGTGCAGCGGCTTCGCGAACTGGCGGGTGCGACGGGACCCTGGGGATAGGGTCATTAATTTTCACTGTGTGGATTCCACGCCACGGCCGATTGCTTTAGGGTACGGCTATGGTTGACACCCGAAACGCGAGCGGGCTTATCGCACGCACAAACGCAATCAACATTTTGAATCAGGTGCTAAGCGCCCGACAGGGGCTGGAGGAGGTTATCGCTGCGAGCAAAGCATATAACCTGCTCGAGCAGCGCGACCGCGCATTTGTCAGATTGCTTGTTGCCTCGACACTGCGAAGACTAGGGCAAATCGATGCACTTCTCCGAGAGTATTTAAAAAGGCCACTGCCCAAAAAAGCCCAGACCGTTCGTCACATATTACGACTTGGGGTAACGCAGATCATCATACTCAAAACTCCTGCCCACGCCGTGGTAGACACCTCCGTTAGGCTTTGCGAACAGACTCGCAATCCGGGTCAAAAGGGACTGGTAAATGCAATCCTGCGAAAGATATCGAAAGAAGGTGCCACCAAGTTTAACGAGCTCGATTCCGCACGACTCAACACCCCGAAATGGTTGTGGGAAAGCTGGTTAAATGCATATGGCGAAGACACTTGCCGTGCAATCGCAGATGCGCATCTCGAAGAACCACCGCTGGTTGTCAGCGTTAAAGCAGCATCTGAAGACTGGGCCAAAAAACTGGATGCGGAGGTTCTCCCAACCGGGTCTTTGAAACTAACCAGTGGTGGAATGATAGATACTTTGCCGGGCTACGATGAGGGAACATGGTGGGTCCAGGATACGGCAGCAGCCTTGCCAGCAAGAATTTTATTGGAGTCCCTCCCCTCGGAAAGTAAAAGCCGACTTCTCGACCTATGCGCCGCGCCCGGTGGAAAGACGGCACAGCTGGCGGCAAGCGGCGCCACCGTTACTGCCGTCGATAGATCCAAGAAGCGGCTTTCGGTGCTCCGTGAGAATCTTGAACGACTAAAGCTGTCCGCTACAGTCGTCAACGCAGATGCCACTACCTACAAACCGGCTAATATGATCGATGGGGTCTTGCTGGATGCCCCCTGTACAGCGACAGGCACAATGCGACGCCATCCGGATATCGGACGCACCAAACGGCCGGGGGATGTGGAGCGCCTCTCCAACCTTCAGAAAACTATGCTGGAAAATTCGATTGAAAATTTAGTCCCCGGCGGCGTTCTGGTATACAGCGTGTGCTCTCTGCAACTTGAAGAAGGACCAGACGTCGTAAATTTGGCGCTCAGTAAACGCGGAGACATCAAGCGCCTGCCAATTGATCCGAGCGCATTTGGATTGCCGGACCCGACCAAAACGGACAAGGGCGATCTGCGTACCCTACCTTGTCACTTTCGCGAACATGGCGGGCTAGACGGATTTTATATTGCGCGATTACAGCGTGCCGGATAGCACTGCATTGAATCTTTTGGCGCTGATGTAAGTTCATTGAATTAAAGGGACATTTGGCTTACAAACACCCGCAGAGTAATAGCGGGCGAGTACAGTAGGCTCGATACATGGCCGATAGCGGTAAAACACACGAATCCTTCAGTCGCGACCAGACAGTCAAAGCGCCTTCTGAGCGGTCTTTTGGCATCGTCTTCACTGTCGTTTTTTCAATTGTTGGACTAATTGGATTGTGGCCGCTCTTTTCCGATAAACCTGTCCGATTGTGGGCCTGGTGTGCTGTTGCAATTGCTGCAGCCTTTCTGATTTCTGCATTCCTGTTTCCAAAGATACTTGCGCCGTTAAACCGGGCATGGATGCGGTTTGGGCTGCTGCTCCACAAGATTATCAATCCTTTGATAATGGGATTAATATTCTTTGTTGCCGTTACACCCACCGCATTAATAATGCGTGCGTTGGGCAACGATCCCTTACAACGGAAAATGGATGAAGACACGGATAGCTATTGGATAGACAGAGATCCACCGGGTCCAGACCCAGATACCATGCCTCACCAATTTTAAAGGTCGTTATGTCGTTTCTTAAAGAATTCTGGATGTTCATGCGGGTCCGCAAAAAATTTTGGCTCCTACCAATCATGATAATGATGCTGGCCTTTGGCGGCCTCCTTATTCTTGCAGAGGGCTCTGCGGTCGCGCCGTTCATCTACACGATTTTCTAAGTTGGTTAAGCTATGCGTATTGTCGGAATTTCAGCTTATTATCACGACAGCGCCGCGGCGCTGATCGAAGACGGTGAGATAATTGCGGCGGTACAGGAAGAACGATTCTCCCGCAAAAAACAGGATTCAGGCTTTCCTCAGCTCGCGATGGAATACTGCCTGGAAGAGGCGGGGGTTACGCTTTCCGACGTCGACTATATTGCGTTTTACGATAAGCCATTCCTGAAATTTGAACGGTTGATTGAAACCTATGTCGCCTATGCACCGCGCGGTTTCGAATCTTTTCGCAAGGCCATGCCAATTTGGCTGAAGGAAAAACTGTTTCAGAAAAATTTGTTGCAGGAAAAGCTGCGCGAAAGCGCACCCGATTATAATTGGGATAACCGTCTTCTTTTTGCGGAACATCACCAGAGCCACGCTGCTAGCGCGTTTTACCCTTCTCCATTTGAGAGCGCGGCAATCCTGACCATGGATGGGGTTGGCGAATGGGCAACAACTTCCTTGGGATTGGGAAGCGACAATAAAGTAGAAATGACTCGGGAGATTCATTTTCCCCATTCGCTGGGATTACTTTATTCGGCCTTCACCTATTACACGGGCTTTCGGGTCAATTCCGGCGAGTACAAGGTTATGGGTCTGGCTCCATATGGCGAACCGAAATACACCAAAACGATATTGGATAATGTAATCGACCTCAAAGAAGACGGAACATTTCGGCTCGATCTGAGCTATTTCGATTACTGCACGGGATTGCGGATGACGAATGAAAAATTCGATGCACTATTCGACGCTCCACCACGAGACCCCGAAACATTGCTTACCCAACGCGAAATGGATCTTGCCGCTTCCATTCAAGCCGTCACCGAAGAAGTGGTACTGCGTCTTGGGCGATCGGTTGCCAAAGAAACCGGGGAGAAAAATCTCTGTCTTGCAGGTGGCGTCGCGCTGAACTGCGTCGCCAATGGAAAGCTGCTGCGCGACAAATCATTCGACAATATCTGGATTCAACCGGCCGCTGGTGACGCTGGGGGAGCGCTGGGCGCCGCCCAGATTGCCTACCACCATTTTCAGGGGCAGCCCCGCAAACTCAATGGCGTTATGGATGGAATGAAAGGTTCGTATCTGGGTCCTGAATACTCGCAGGAGGAAATAGAGACCAGGCTAACGGCAAGCGGCGCAAAGTATTCGGTGCTTTCCGAGAACGAGATGATCGAAAACACCGCAGATGCACTTTCGAATGGTAGAGCGATCGGCTGGTTCCAGGGCCGTATGGAATTTGGCCCGCGCTCATTGGGTGGACGGTCGATACTCGGCGATCCGCGCGATCCGGCGATGCAAAAGACACTGAACCTTAGGGTGAAATATCGTGAGTCTTTCCGACCGTTTGCGCCTTCGATATTGCGTGAAGATGTAGCCGATTGGTTCGACCTCGATAGTGACAGCCCTTACATGCTGCTCGTTGCCGATGTATCCGAAGAACACCGCCGAGAAATGACCGAAGAGGAACAAGCCTTATTTGGCATTGATAAACTCAATGTTCCAAGATCCTCCATACCGGCGATTACCCACGTCGACTATTCGGCACGGGTACAAACCGTTCATGAAGAAACCAATCCGCGCTACTACACCTTGCTCAAAACTTTTAAGAAAAAAACCGGCTGCCCGATTTTGGTGAATACGAGTTTTAACGTTCGCGGTGAACCAATTGTTTGCACACCAGAAGATGCGTTTCGCTGTTTCATGGGAACCGGAATAGAGGTGCTGGTATGCGGAAATTGCTTCCTGGTAAAAGAAGAACAAGACCCAGAGCTGGCGGAAGACTATAAGGATAAATTCGAGCTAGACTAACCCGCCAATATTGGCGTCACGTTAATTCCGAGAAGTGTGCTGAAGTGCAAAAGCCTGTCAGAATCGCCCCATCAATCCTTTCCGCTGATTTCGCGACGTTGGGCGCAGAAGTCGAAGCGATTGCAACATCTGGCGCCGATTGGATTCACATCGACGTCATGGACGGCCATTTTGTCCCGAACATAACGATCGGACCTGCCGTCGTAAAAGCTATCCGGAAAGTAACGGAAAAACCTTTCGACGTGCATTTGATGATATCGCCGGTGGACCCCTATATAGAGGATTTTGCTGAATCCGGCGCTGACATTATTACTGTCCATAGAGAAGCTGGACCCCATATCCACCGCACATTGCAGTTTATCAAAAGCCTTGGAAAAAAAGCGGGCGTATCGCTCAATCCTTCTACGCCGGCATCTTCGATTTCACATATTCTTGATATTGTCGATCTGGTGCTGGTGATGACTGTAAATCCTGGCTTCGGTGGCCAGAGTTTTATTGAAGGTCAGATTTCGAAAATCGCCGAGATAAGACAGATGATTGATGAAACCGGTCGCGATATCGATTTGGAGGTGGATGGCGGCATAAATTCGGAAACCGCGAAGCAGGTGATCTTGGCCGGCGCAGACGCCCTCGTCGCCGGCACCGCTGTTTTCGGCGGCGGTCCCGAGAAATCCGGCGGATACGCAGGAAGAATCCAACAACTGCGTGGTGAATGAACAATAGGGTATAGCATCGGCGCAGACGCTCCGCTATTTTCACCGGTGAAACCCTAACTTTCAAATTTTATGATAGCCAGCCGCGCCCTCACATTGCTTGGACATAAGATTCGCCGGGCGAACGCCCGCAAGATTCTATTGGCGATTTGCTCTCTTATATTCAAAACAAAAATATATAAAAGGTTTCTTGAGAGATCGGGAAAAGAACCACCGGTCTTCCAACCCACAGACCTATGGCCAGGCAACGCCAACCAGGGAACCGTCGCGGTTGATGGCGATTTTGAGTTCATGGGAACAATTATCCGGGATGCGGAAATGCCCTGGATGGCAACAAGTGTAAGTGACATTTGGTTGACGGGCGTAGCTGAATTCGACTGGTTCCGGGATTTACGGGCTGTAGGGACGGACGCTGCCAGAGCACAAACCCGGAATTTAATTTCACGTTGGATAGATTCACATGGTAGCCGCTGGCAACGATTTGCCTGGAGCCCATCAAGAACCGGCAATCGCGTTGCAAATTGGTTAGGTCAACGCGAATTCATTGTCGCCGGTGCAGATGCTGAATTTCTGCATCAGATGGATGGCAGCACCCATGAACAAGCTCGATATCTGCAGCAGATCGCCGCATTGTTGCCGAAGGGTTTTGATCGATTTCTTGTATACAAGGCATTGATCCTCTACGCACTTTCTACAAAAAACCAGCGCCAGCAAGTTCGCTGGTGCAAAATGTTGGACCGCGAAATCTCTTCACAGATCCTCGGCGATGGTGGCCATGTATCACGAAATCCAACGGCAGAATTAGCATTATTGCGACACCTGATCGACATCAAATCCGCGCTTAAGGATGCCAAGGAAGAAATTTCGCCAAACCTACAAAATGCAATCGATAAAATTGCGCCGATGGTCCGATTTTTTCGTCACGGGGACGGCGGACTGGCTCTTTTTAATGGCAGTGATGAGAATGAAGGGTGGCTTATTGATGTCGTATTGACGAGATCGGAAGCGCCGGGCAAGCCATTGGATTCTGCGCCGCATTGCGGTTTCGAGCGGATGGCAGCCAATCGCACTCTCCTAATTATGGATGTTGGCACCCCACCTCCGATCGATTTTGATGACCAAGCGCATGCGGGTGCCCTCAGCTTTGAAATGAGTGTGGGCAAAGACCGTATTATCTCAAACTGCGGTGCACACTGGGGAGCATCGGATTCATGGATAGATGTCCAAAGGACAACAGCAGCGCATTCCACCGTAACCGTTGAAGACGTCAATTCGGCAGTGGTCATAGGCGGAAACGGCATTGGCTCCCGTCCTAAAGCCGTTTCTTCCGAACGAAAAGATGCTGACGGAAATATTTGGATCGATGCCTCTATAGCCGGTTATCGCGGCCAGACAGCCACAAACCATAACCGACGAATTTATCTTTCAGCTAATGGCGGCGATATCCGAGGCGAAGACACAGTAACAGGAGGCGATAGCAAAAAGTTTGTTGCCAGATTCCATTTGCATCCGACAATTCAGGCGTCATTAGTCCGACAGGCAAACTCCGTCCTCATGAGAACACCGAGCGGATCTGGATGGCGCTTCAGAGCCTCGGGCGGTGTAATTTCTTTACAGGAAAGCGTTTATCTCGGCGTACCAGGCCAGGTCAAACGGACTGAGCAAGTAGTCATTTCGGCGGCGACCCAGAATGGAACCGGGCAAATTAAATGGGCGGTTTCACGCCTTGCGGGTGAAAATTAACTCGTCGCATATTTTAAAGTTGCCACCTGGCAAAATTTTCAGGGAGCTTTAACGAGCGCCACATGCCCTTCACATCTGCAACCAGCCCATCTGCAGTTAAGAGTGTGGCAAAACTCTCGGGATCGAATTCGGCATAAGCCTGGTGTGGAACCGCGCCCACCAGACAGTCATAACCTGACGCATCCTCTAGAGATGGTCTCAACGAAATACCAAACAAAGTTTCAGCTTCGTCTCGATCAGCGTAGGCATCGTGTACCTTAACCGAGAACCCTCTGCCTTGAAGCGCCTGGATGATATCAATCACTCGTGAATTTCGCAGGTCGGGAACATTCTCTTTAAATGTTAGACCAAGAACGAGTATCTTCGCGCCGGCACCTTTTCCGAGCTGTGTTAATTCTCTGGCAATGCATTCGGCAACATAGCCACCCATACCATCGTTGATCCGCCGTCCCGCCAAAATGATTTCTGGGTGGTGTCCATTCGCCGTCGCCGAATGTGCGAGATAGAACGGATCGACTCCAATACAGTGTCCGCCGACGAGGCCTGGCGAGAAATTAAGAAAATTCCATTTCGTTCCCGCGGCTTCAAGCACGTCATAAACGGAAAGCCCCATTTTCTGGAATATGGTTGCGACCTCGTTTATGAAGGCAATGTTGATATCGCGCTGTGCGTTTTCGATCACTTTCGCTGCTTCAGCTGTCCGGATATCGCGCGCTACAAATATCCCGCCGCTCGTCAGTCGCCCATAGACCTCAGATAAAACCGCCGTTACCTGGTCGTTTTGACCAGCGACGACTTTGGTGATCTTGTCGACAGTGTGCTGTTTGTCACCGGGGTTTATTCGTTCCGGCGAATAGCCGAGAAAAAAGTCGGCGCCGCAAATTAGCCCCGAAGCCGCTTCTAACTCTGGTCCGGCGACATCTTCGGTAACCCCGGGATATACCGTAGACTCATAGACAACGATCGCTCCTTTTTTAAGAACGCCGCCAACCAGCCTGCTCGCGCCACGAACTGCCGTCAAATCGGGCTGTTTGTTTACATCTACCGGGGTAGGAACGGTAACAATATAAATGTCCGAATTTTCTATTGCGGTAACTTGATCAGTGATTTCAAGCGATGAGGACTTCAAAACACTGTCGTCAATCTCATTTGTTCGATCCTGGCCACTGAGAAGCTCCGATACACGATTGGTATCGATATCTAGTCCGGTTACCGGGTAGTGCCGCGCCAAATGAATAGCGAGAGGTAATCCGACATACCCGAGACCTATTACAGCGATTTTTTTCAATTCTGACATTTACTGCTCCGCTATCGGCGAACTCGTCTACTCCGCAACCTTATCCCGTGTCAATCTGTGGGGCGTTCGTTCATGAAGAACAATTTTATTGTTATTGAATTTTGACGCTCAGCTCCCTAGTTTTCGCGGTTAGGCAGACAAGGAGGAGTTAGTTGTCCGTAGCGCCATTTAGAACGCCCGATAAAGGGCGTGACAAACCGATTAATCCGCAGACCAAGTATGGCCGTTTACGCGGACTTCTCGAATCTCGCCAGACCGAGTTCATCATGGAAGCACATGACGGTCTATCGGCGAAAATTGTCGAGGAAGCGGGATTTGATGGAATTTGGGCCAGCGGGCTGACAATCTCGGCGGCGTTAGGTGTCCGTGACAATAACGAGGCTTCTTGGACACAGGTATTGGAAGTCCTCGAATTTATGTCTGACGGCACATCAATCCCAATTCTTGTGGATGGTGACACGGGGTATGGCAATTTCAACAATGTTCGGCGCGTTGTCCGAAAACTTGGACAAAGAGGCATCGCTGGCATTTGTATCGAAGACAAGTTGTTCCCCAAAACCAACTCCTTTATTGGCGAGGGCCAGCCCCTTGCCGACATGGATGAATTTTGCGGCAAAATCAAAGCCGGTAAAGATAGTCAAATTGACGACGACTTCAGTGTTGTCGCGCGTTTGGAAGCGCTAATTTCCGGTCAGGGAATGACGGAAGCCCTGAGGCGCGCCGAAGCGTATTATGCAGCGGGCGCCGATGCTCTCCTTATTCACTCAAAAATGCGGGAACCGGACGAAATTCTGACTTTTCTGACAGAATGGGATGACCGCTGCCCGGTGATTATCGTTCCGACAACGTACTTTGATACGCCAACCGATATTTGGCGTAAAGCGAAAGTTTCATTGGTCATTTGGGCTAATCACAACTTGCGCGCATCAATCACCGCGATGCGGGAAGTATCGGCAAGGATCCACCGGGATCAAACAATTGCCGGTGTTGAAAACGAAGTGGCTACTGTCAGCGATGTGTTCGACCTGGCAGGCAATGCCGAACTTTCAGATGCAGAGAAAATCTATTTGCCTGCAACCCAAAGCGCACCCAACGCAATCGTGTTGGCTGCCAGTCGAGGCGAGGAACTTGGTGATCTTACGGCAGACCGACCTAAATGCATGTTGGATGTACGCGGGAAACCGCTCTTAAGCCGCCTCGTTGATACATTGAATGGCGGCGGTGTTCGCGACATTACGGTGGTTCGGGGATACCGGAAGGAGATGGTCAATCTGCCGACGATAAAAACAAAGGATAATGATCGCTACGAAGCAACAGGAGAGGCATCCACATTGGCCTGTGCCTCAGACCAGATCGCCGGAGATACTATATTAACTTATGGCGACATTTTATTCAGGCAACACATTCTGGATCTTGTATCGAAATCTGACGGCGATATCGTTTTGGCAGCAGATGCGATTTGGCGCGAACGCGACCCCGATCCAAATTCACGTATTCGCGACCTGATTTCCTGCTCGATACCCTTCAAAACCGGTTATCTTGAAGACGAGGCGGTCGTGGTCAAAAAGATCGGGCCCGACCTAAACTCCGACGAAATCGATGCTGAGTGGATTGGTGTCGCCCGTCTCAGTAAGGACGGCGCGAACGAGGTAAAAAATGAACTCAAGCTAATGGATGCCGAAAACTGCCTGACCGGAGCAAGTCTAATTGAATTATTTCAACGACTTATCGTACGAGGTATTTCTATAAATGTAGTTTACGTGGCAGGCCAGTGGCTCGACGTCGATAATCCCGCCGATCTAATGGATGCCGGAAGTTTCCTGTAGACCAGATACTGAATTTACACTTTTTCGTTATCTTCGAGCTTCGTCTTGGATGAAACAAAGTGTCTCATTAGATCGACCGCGCCTTGAACAGGCATCGCTGAAGTATCGATACGAAGGTCAGGATTCAGCGGCTTCTCGTATGGAGTATCGGGAGAAACGCCTATCATATTGTCGAGCGCACCAGAATAGGCCCGATCATAAAGCCCCTTGGTGTCACGCGAAACCACAACATCCAATCGAGCGTCGCAGTGAATTTCGTAGAAATCTGGCGCGAGTAATTTTCTGGCTGCTCGGCGTGAATCGTCAAAAGGAGAAATTATCGGCACCAAGATAACGTCGTAATACTCTCGTTCAGTTGCACATAATTCTGCTATCAACTTGTTATTCAAGCGAATATCTTCGGGGCTAAATCCCAGGTCGCGGTGGAGGCGGGACCGTATATCGTCGCCATCAAAAATCGCAACGCTCAAACCAACCTGTTGTAGGGCCTTACGTACGCCTAACGCGATCGTCGTTTTTCCCGCCCCCGACAAGCCCGTGAACCAGAAGATGCTGGCCCTCTTCATGAATAAAAGACAGGTTTGTCGTCAGAAATTTGTTCCAGCAGCATATCTTGAACAATATCTTCCATGTACCAGTCGGGTAGTCGCTCGCCGGAAATTAAGGACTGGCGGGCCTCCGTTCCGCTAATTGGGCGCGTAGCCGCTTCGTCATTCTGAAGGACGTAACTCTGTTTGGTTTCGTCAAAACCAATAGCTTCAAAAAATACCGGTGCTATACCAATATCACCTAGTCGATCAAATATAGCTCTGTTTTCGTCCGGCCCGTAAAAATCACCCACACCCGTATGATCCCGTCCAACAATAAAATGCGAACAGCCCATGTTCTTTCTGCATAACGCGGTGAAAACCGCTTCTCGTGGTCCACAATAGCGTGAGTAAGTTGCGAAACCACCCAACATGACACGCCCCGCCTCATAACGTCCGAACTCCAGCAATAGTTGGTAGCTCTTCATTATCGGTCCGGGAAGGAAATCGTTGGGCTTCTTGGGTCCTATTACAGGGCTGATAAACAAACCGTCCGCACCCGTGCGGGTGAGCGATTCGGTCTGAATAAACTGGTGAACACGATGAGCGACATTTCTCGTGTGAAAGCCAACCACCCGCGACCATCCTTTATGAGCAAACAAAAACCTCGTTTGGGTCGGCGACAGAAGGTAATGGCGAAAAGGTGAGGGCATAGGATCAATCAATTGAATGTCACCAGCCAAAATATAGTTTCCTTTGTCCAGAAACTTGGCAACTCCGGGATGCTCAGTCGAGCTTGTCCCAAACCATCGCAGGGCTATGTCACCTAGATCAATCTCGCTTACTTCAGCAATATCGAGCAACGCCCTAGGAACACCGCTGCTATCAACGAGCTGAACTTTCCGATCCTTGCCCAACCCCTGCGCCACGTCGGGAGCCACTTGGAGAATGATCGGCAATGTCCAAACTGCTCCATTGGGCAATGAACAATTATCGAGAACCGACTCCAGGGTTTCCCTATCCATAAATCCTGAAAGCGGCGAAAATGTTCCACTTGCCAGCTGTTCGCAGTCAAGCAAATCCGTATCCCTTATTTCAACCTTCACCAATTCAGAGGCGTCAAAGTCACCATGCTCAACGAAGTCGCGCGTCTTCAATGTTCCACCATGAGGATCCGGTAGTAGCGAAACCGGTTCCGCAAATGGCAAAATTTGATCGGCGTCATTCCCTTGCTCGAAGTTTTGGGTAACTTTCACCACCATTCCCATGCAGTGAACTGGAAACTCCCCTATGGCCGTTTCTGCCGCCAGAACGAGCCCGTCCGCACCGTCTGACAAAGTGTTATATATATCGTTGACCTCGGCACGCGTCGGCGTTGGAGCCGTGACCATGGATTCAAGGAGATTTGTCGCAACGTAGATTTTTGCGCCCATCCCCTTTGCTGTTGAAATAATTGATTTTTGCAGGGCGGGGATACGTTCTATGGGAACTTGACGCGATAGATCTCCTCTATCGATCAATAGTGCATCCGATTCATCGGCGATCTCCTTTAGATTCGCCAGCGCGTCTAATGTTTCGATCTTGGATATAATCGTTGTGCCGCCACCCGCGACTTTGCGAATAGCTTTTACATCCGAAATTCTGTTTGCGAATGAGAGCGCAAAATGCTCTACGCCGACTGCGCGGCCCTCGGAGATTGCCGCAATATCTTTGTCAGTAAGCGGCGGCAAAACGATATCGCGATCTACGGTAACCGCTTTGTTGCTTCCAACAGGTCCACCATGAAGAACCCGTGCGACCGCGCAATAGTCACCAGCAGCATCTTCGAAATCGATTACCTGTACAAGGGCTGAGGCGAAATCGATACTTATAAAATCCCCGATTTGCAGGTCGCGAACAATATCTCTTGGATACAGGTTGAATCTGTATGCATCGCCTGGAACCTGAGAAACCGATAGCCGAACGACGGTATGCTCGTTCAGCTCAACCTGTCCCTGGACAAATTTTCCGGTCCGTATCTGCGCTCCTTCTGTATCGAGACATACCGGCACATCGGTAAATTTTTGAATCAGTCCAACTGTGGGCGCCACCTCATTAATTGCAGTATGAGACAAATTGATTCGAAAAAGCGTAGCACCCAGATCTGTCAATCTCATGATCGTTCGTTCATCAAGAGACGCGGGTCCAAGCGTGCAGAGAATTTCCTTATTTGTTTCGCTAACAATCATTTCCAAGCTTTCTTACTCAACCAAATTAGCATCAAGGCGAACTGCCCATGATGGGGATAAATTCTAAAACAGCAATATTTACAAATGGTTGTTTCGATTTTCTTTGTCAGCTTTGCAAGCTCATCCAGAGTTGGTGCGCCAGTCAATACCCGGTCAATACCGAAACATCTACACATTTCTTACAATCCCTGAACGAAGTAGAAAACAGCGGCTCTTTCCTAATTTGAACTTAACTATTAGACAGACCATGTAATCGCAGACGGGTTTGTAGTATAAATCAGATTGTGCTTTCTTGGCCTTTAACGAAAATGGTTAGTAAATGTATCGTCAAATTCCGGTAATTGTTTTGGTTTCTATCGCCGTGTTATTCCCGAATACGGCTTTTGCATACGTTGATCCAGGCATTTTACCGATAGTATATCAGGCGTTATATGCATTGATTTTCGGTGCCGTTACCGTCTTTTTTCTGCGTCCCTGGGGGTATCTAAAATCTAAATTCGGGCGTCAGCAGGATGAAGACAAAACTGAGGAAGAAAATACCGATATCGACAACAGGGATAAAGAGTAACGCTTAGGTCAGTTTGGATAGCCCAAACAAACCGCACGATACTGCGCAAATAAGATGTCGGGTTTAGGTTTAGCTCTAGAAGAAATCGAAATAGACCCATCATCGTACGTCGATCCACAGGGGTTTGTATTTCGTCACGATGGGCAAATTTATCGGTGCATCTACAACACTGCCTCACAATTGTTCCTTCAATTACTGGAAGACGGTCAATTAACTCGTTGGCAGGAATCTCTCGGGCTCGTTGAGACCCGGAAATCTGATCTTGTCCTTAAAGATCATCCTGATGCCTTGATCGTCCACCATCGGCTAATTTCCCCTATGACCTATTGCGTTGAGTGGTGCCCCTCAATGCTAAAAGATTCGGCGCTCAGCATAACAGAGCTTTTGCTAGACCTTGCCGATCACGATCTAACACTTCAAGACGCCTACCCCTGGAATATCGCCTTTGACGGAACAAATCCCATATATTTAGATCTAACGTCCATTGCGCCAGCAAATAATCAGACAATCTGGCAAGCATATGATCAGTTTAGGGCATTCTTTCTCAGGCCACTCGCGTTGGCTTATTCAGGGAATGGCCGTGTCGCGCGGGCACTTTTGCAGGACAATATCGGTGGCGTGACTTTGGAAGAGTTCTATGGAGCTAGCTCCGCAAGTTATAAATGGCTGCATCCCGGTCTCACTGTCGAATATGCCTTGAATAACTATTTGAAACGCCGGGAAAACATTCGCAGGTCTCTCACGAAAAAGAACAACGCGGCCACAAGGTTTAAAGTTAATTCACAAATCCGCCACCGTTTTTTCATGAAACTTGATAAAACGGTCCGTCGCTTCAAAGTTCCGCCGGTATCGGATATTTGGAAATCCTATTACGACGAAATACCCGCCGAGGTAGACACAAAAGCGAAGGTTGATGCCATCAGCCAGATATTGAAAAAATTGTCGCCGCAAACCGTACTCGATTTGGGCTGCAATACTGGTTTGTTTTCAATATTAGCGGCTCAACAAGGTGCAAAGACCGTTTCAGTTGATATGAGTGAATCATGCATAGAGCAATTGTACGGTTATGCGCGGAAACATTCGCTTGCCGTCACCCCTGTTGTCTCAAATCTCGCATGCCCCACCCCACCATATGGCTTTATGGGAAAACAGTTTCCGGGCTTGCTCGATCGAGTCAAATCCGACACCGTTCTTTGTCTCGCCGTAATGCATCACCTACATATTACAGCCCGACAGTCATTTGGCCGAATAGCTGACCTCGTCTCTTCGGTTACCCAAAAGAATCTGATATTCGAATTTGTTGGTCTCGATGATGACAACATTGCATTGTTGCCCCTCGCGCGAGAAATTGGTTACTCACTTGATACAGTAGTCACAGCCTTGTCACGACATTTTTCCGATATCGAAGTTCAGCCTTCAGACCGACCAACCAGAAAACTACTCCTTTGTAGAAAATGAAAACGCTAAGCCTCTACGGACTTTTTTGTATTTTTGGTTTTCTCGCCATCATTGGAATTCACCGGGTTTTCCTTGGCGATCAGCTTATATTTCACTCCGATATAGTCAGTCTTTACAAATATTTTGGCGCTGTCGCCCTAGTGGTCGCCGTACCGTGCATATTGCTCGCTTCGCCGGTGCTACTTTTACCGATGAATTGGCGCGCAAAACTTGAAGAAATCTGTTTTTTACTTCCGATAGCAGCTTTTATCACTGTTTTCGTATGGTTCTGCATTTCCTATGCCGTAAATGCATGGCCGCAATCGGCATTCGGGAAGACTCTCCTATCTGTCTTTTATGGCAGCGATTTAAACTTCGGCCGTATCCCGGCATTGATTATATTGATTAGCGCGATCATTTTGGTCTGGAGACGTCATGACCGCCCCCTGTTGCTCGCCCGCGTCAGGACAGCATCGACGGGTTTTGCAGTCGCGCTGCTCCTAACCATTCCGACAACCGCCCTATATGCGCACCTGTCACCGGTTGAAAACGGATCGGACAATTCGAAACATATGGTGTTCATAGTTCTCGATGGCTTGCCCAGCCAATTTCTACAATTTTTAAATCCTAACACCGAGAAAAGAACTACCGCAGATGAAGTCTTTTCACAAAGCACCGTATTCGAGAACGTGTATACCTCGGCCCCTTTCACCTACGCATATTTTGGAACGCTTTATACTGGGCAAAAACCATACTGGGGCGGGCTACCGAATGCGCCACCTAGGACAAAGCCGCCTCAGTCAAATACGAATTTGTTGGATCTCTTGCAAAAGAATGATGTGGCCGCACGTTGGATCGTCTATCGACGCTTGGGAACACCCGAGGGCAGTGCCACGCAGAACAACCAGTACAAGGGATTAAGATCAAACTTTTTGACATCGCAATTCTATTGGATACCGGCGTTGCTCGGTATCGACTACCACCTGTTTTTGAATACGAAACGTCGAAAACGGGTATTAACTGAAATCCTGTCATTTGGACAAGAGCATGAGAATGTTTTTATTGGTTCATTGTTGCCACAAATTGCGCAAATAAAGCAGAACAATCGGAAGAGCTTTACCATTTTTCATATTAGGTGGAATCTCGGCAAGTACCCGGCGACGAACGTCAAACTTGATCCTGCACGTAGCGATGACCGCAAAGTTTTCCACAGTCAAATTGAGCATCGTCGCTATCAGATGAAATATGATCATATTGCACAGGAAAAAAGGGATCGCACCCGACGAACCATGGAACAGTTGGGCGTTAAATTAAAAGAGTTTTTTAGCGTCGGCCAAAAGAGCGGTTGGTTAGAAAATGTGACATTCTTGGTTACCGGCGATCACGGTAGTATTTTTAGCAAAGGACGTTACCAATATTACATCCACCCGAATGAAGAGGTTATTCGCACGCCGGTATTTCTATTCAACGGTAAAAAGCGACCTAATATTACACGACCCCATTCGACACCTGATTTAACTGCCAGCATATTGGAGTTTTTCGGTGTCGAGCCACGGCTAAGCAAATTTGCCAAATCGATTTTTGGAAAAAATCCACCCCCATATGCCGCGACCTTAACAAGTCGGCAGGAAAAATTACCCGACTTTTCGTCTACAAAGGAAACAACTGAAAAGAACTGGATATTAGTAATTTTGCATGGCGGACGAAAATTTACCGTCAATTTGCACCCCGGTGGGGACGGGGCTATTACCGAAATCGAAGTCGACGGTATTGGCGATAGGGTTGTTCGAAAACACGCTTCGCTACCAGAAACACTGCGACCTCATTTCAATGAGATTTTGCAACGCTACGGAATACTGTCCTCTCACATTCATAAAAATCTTCATTAGCGCCTGTACAGCGCATGGTCCAGTATTCAATTGTTAAGAAAAAACATTAACGCTGGAAACGAAATATAGGGTATATATAGATTCTCTTTACAATATATTGAGGAAACTGGACGCTTCTAAGTATTGATCGTCTTGACGTTCACGCAGCGAACATGATAGCGTTCGTGTTGTGAACACAGCGGTGCGTAAGATGACCGATTCCAATCAATCGTCACAAGAAAGAAGTAACGACGCGGAGATCACCCTCAATCTGCTATCCGCCGTTGAGCAAAAAAGTAATCATACTCAACGTTCTATCGCTAATGAAACCGGAATAGCCCTAGGTCTGGCAAATGCCTACATTAAACGTTGCATTAAAAAGGGTTGGATCAAAGCCACTCAAATTCCCGCCAATCGCTATGCGTATTATTTGACGCCCAAGGGTTTCGCAGAGAAAAGTCGATTAACCTCTAACTATCTTTCTTCATCATTTGATTTCTTTCGAAGCGCCCGAAGTCAGTGCTCTTCAGCCTACTCATCATGTGAAAACAACCGTTGGCGGAGAATCGCACTAGCGGGCGCGAGTGACCTCGCCGAAATCGCTGTTTTATGTTCGCACGACTACTCGATCGAACTTATCGGGATTGTAGATCCTAGCATAAACAGATCCACCTTCGCTGGGGTTTCGGCGTCCAATATGCTCAAAGAATTTGGAACAGTCGATGCTGTCCTCGTTACAGAGCTAAAGGAACCTCAGCAGGCATTCGATACCTTGGCAGCGCTCATGCCTGCTGAGCGAATTCTCACACCTACATTGCTTAAAATTTCGCGCAAAAAGCCAAAGCTCGTAGGGTGATGTCGATGAATTGGTATGTCGTTCAAACACATGCAAATAGCGAAAGAAAAGCGGTTTGGCATTTGCAACGGCAGGGATTTACCGTGTATTTGCCCTGCTACCTAAAACGCTGGAAACACGCGCGAAAAACGGAGATGCGTCCAGTTCCGTTATTTCCTAGGTATGTATTTGTAGCGATGGACATTGCCCAAGGTAGCTGGAGGCCGATCCAATCAACAATAGGCGTCAGTTGCCTCGTCTGCGCTGGAAATCGCCCAACACCGGTGCCGCCCGGAATTGTAGAGGGCATTAAGGCACGCGAGGACGAAAACGGGCTAGTTTCTCTTTCCGCCGCAAAGGCGTTCTCCAAAGGAGATGCCCTTACCGTTGTAGAAGGCGGATTGTCTGGGGCGAACGGATTTTTCGAGTGCTTCGATGACCAGAATAGAATTGTTCTGCTGTTGGAGCTCTTGGGTCGACCATTACGTGTCCATATGCAAGCGGGAGCAGTCGCTGTCGCAACAGCATAGGACCTTCCAGCCGACTATAAGGTCGGATGGATATCGAAATAACAGCGGTCTGGATGAATTTCACCCGGACTGCGGTAGCGTGGAAAACTTGATCAAAATAATAGAAAGAAAATGAGTACCTCATATTTAGCTTCGGACATAACGGAAATCATCGACCGGCTCGCCGACGATGCATTAATGCTTTCGGGAAAAACCGTATTACTTACAGGTGGGCGGGGTTTTCTTGGTCGCTACTTCATTGAAATCTTCTCGGGGCTTAACAGAAAGGTATTGGAGAAACCGGTAAATCTGATCGTTCTGGACAATTTTGTAACGTCCGGCAAGGACGGGGCAAATATTGCGGCTCGAGACAACGTCGAATTGATAGAGCACGATGTCATAAATCCGTACAAATCGGAAAGAGCGCTTGATTACGTTGTCCATGCAGCCGGCATAGCGAGCCCGTTTTATTATCAGGCCAGGCCTCTTCAGACACTTGATGTTGGGGTTATGGGAACACGCAACATGCTAGAATTGGCTGAAGAACATAACGCACGGTTCACCTTCTTTTCCTCGAGTGAAATTTATGGAGATCCGGATCCAACTCATGTTCCGACGCCCGAAAGCTACCATGGGCAGGTAATGTGCCAAAGCGCGCGTGCTTGTTATGACGAAAGCAAAAGGGTGGGTGAAACCCTTTGCTATATTTTTCATACGACTGAAGGAACGAAAACCAGCGCTATCAGGCCATTTAACATTTTTGGTCCAGGCATGCAGGAAACGGATTATCGTGTTTTGCCGAATTTTGGGAACCGCATTAAAGCAGGCGCTCCGCTTCACATATACGGAAACGGAAACCAGACGCGTACCTTTTGTTATATCACCGACGCAATGGTGGGGTTTTTGCTGGTCATACTAAAAGGGGTGCCAGGCGAAGCATACAATATTGGCAACCCAAAACCAGAAATCTCTATTTTGCAGTTGGCAGAGTATATGGAAAAAGTACTGGGGCGAGAGCTCAAGAAAGATATTATAACCTATCCAGACAGTTATCCGGGCGACGAACCAAGTAGGCGGTGTCCCGATATCCGGAAAGCTCGAATGCAGCTACAATTCAGCCCAACAGTTGACTTAGAGGAAGGTTTACACAGATTCCTCAGTTGGACGGACAAAACCTATTCTGGAGAAATATAAAGGACGTCGGAGAAGCGCCGGTAAATATACGACAGATGAAAATTTCTAAACCTAGTTATCGACACTAAGCCTTATGAGAACTACTCTTAACCCTATAAACAAGGTTTTTGCGCTATGCTTTTAATCGATATGGACCGCTGCACAGATGCGGCTCAGGAAACGTGGAAAAAAGAAAATTTTATTGACCGCGTTTCTTCGCTAGAGATGACCACCGCCATTTTCGATTCCAAAGAACGGAATTGGCCGGTGGAATATCCAGCATATTCCAATCTTTTGGATGCTGCCCGGAATCAAGGCTTAACCGATGAAGAGATGGTCATCGTCGTTGATGGTGACCAAATTGCCTTTGATGCAGATCTGGTTAGAAAAATCGCATCTCCGCCCACCGGTTGTGACTACTATACTCAGTGGGAGCACTGCCGTATTCCGCTCGGCGTCGGAGCGAGGGGTTTTCGTGCGGCGACAATCAAGAAAAGCGGCGCCACCTCTCCATCGGCGCATCTAAGCTATATCCAGGAACGGCCACTAATTTTTACCCAGCATTACGAAACAGAAACGCGCACCGACTTTATGGGCGCGAAACAAGACACGCGAGCCAATGGTTCTTCCCCCGAAAATTGGGGCGAAACCGCCACAGATGATCGCGGGTTACCGTCATCTTACGGTTTCGAAACAAAGGCCTGTGCTGAGTTTCCGACCTATATCATGTTCGACCTCACCAATCGATGTAATGCAACCTGCATTCACTGCCCACATTCTACCTGGTTTGCGGGCCTTGACGCCAAACCGCATTATTTGGATTACGATATGTTCAAACGTGTGGTGGACGAGTGCGCCGGGCACGAAATTCATTTCGTTCGATTTACAGCTGATGGTGAGCCCCTTATTCATCCAAGACTCGTTGAGATGATCGATTACTGCGGTGAAAAGGGCGTGGGACCCACCGGCTTGACGACGAACGGCTCCCTTCTAAAACCCGAAAAAGCTCAGCTCATCGCAGAGTCTAGGCTCTTTATGATCGACTTTTCACTTGATGGCTTCAGCGAAGAAACTTTCTCAAAAATTCGGGTTGGCCTCTCCTATGAAAAGGTTATGGAAAACATCAACTATTTGCTTGATTACAAAGCCAAGATTGGATCCAACCTCCAAGTGATGGTGAGCTTTGTAATCCAGAATGAAAATTTGCACGAGGTCGAAGCATTTAAAGAATATTGGGAACCGAAAGTGGACAAGGTTCTCATTCGCGGGATCAATACCAATGTGAATTTAGTTGACACAAAGCCGATCGAAGACATGGGGGCAGACGAACGTTGGCCCTGCCCGCACTGGTGGCGCCGCATGGTCATAACATCAGATGGGTTGTTAAAGCCGTGTCCAATTGATTGGAATAATGGCACAGCCTACAAACATTTTGACGAGGTTAGCATCCAGGACGCTTGGCATAGCGACTTCTTCAAAGATCATCGCATGCAGCATCTGAACAATGAGTTTACTGACTGCTCGGTCTGTAAAGGATGTAAAGACTGGACCAATATTCCCTGGGAGATGGGATATGAGAAAGTCATTGCAAAGATGAGCGAACAAGAACGGGAAAAAACGGACTAAACGTTTCTATGGCCCTCCCGCCCGGGCTACCTGCATAAGGGCATTGATCACAAATAGAGCCACCCGGCTTAAAGACTGTTGAGCAAACCACAGCGTACATATCACTACGGTCGGCAAAGCATTAGCGAAGACGACATCGTGGCCGTTATAGAGACCTTGCGCGCCGACATGATTTCTCAGGGAGAGGTTCTGCCCGACTTTGAGAGAAAGGTTGCAGAATTTTGTGGAGCAAAGTACTGCCTGGCCGTAAACAGCGGAACATCCGCGCTTCACATAGCGACGAAATCTCTTGGACTAAATAACAATGATTATGGCTGGACGTCAGCAATGTCGTTCGTAGCTTCTGCAAACGTCATCCGTTACACCGGCGCGTCAGTCGATTTCCTCGATATTTCTCCGAAAACTTTCAACATCACACCAGAGATTCTATCGGCAAAGCTTGAAAAGGCAGCCAGTCAGAAGCGTCTGCCGCGGGTAATAATTCCAGTACATTTTGCAGGTCAATCATGTGAGATGTCAGAAATCGCCGCTCTAGCAGCACGGTACGATATCGCTATTATCGAGGACGCCTGCCAGGCGATGGGGGGGTCCTTCAACGGAAACCGGGTCGGGGACTGCCGCTTTAGCAACGCCGTTTGTTTTAGTCTACATCCTGTAAAGAGCATTACATCGGGGGAAGGAGGGCTGGTCTTAACCAACGACAGGGATTTGTTTGAGAAAATGGCTTTGCTTCGCACGCATGGCGTTGCGCGCGGAGCCAATGTTATGCAAGACGTCGGACCATGGCACACCGAAATGCAAACCGACGGCTACAATTACAGAATTACAGAATTCCAGTGCGCGCTGGGGCGTAGCCAGCTTAAACGGTTGGAAGAATTCGTTGCCAAAAGGCAGCGCCTTGCAACGCATTATCGTCATCGCCTGGAGAATATACCGCAAATTCGACTTCAACAGGTTGATCGACCAGAAGATCATGCCTGGCATATGATGTTGGTGCTTTTCGATTTTGAAGCAATTGGAAAATCGAAAAAGGAGGTGCATGCCGACTTTCGCGAACGGGGTGTGAATCTCAACATGCACTATTATCCCATCCACTTGAATCCCTTTTATCAAGATCTGTATGGTTTCTCAGAAGGCGACTTTCCCGAGGCGGAAAAATATTGGCGGTCCGCATTTACTTTCCCTCTCCACGTCGAACTAGAAGAAACAGACGTGGATTACATTTGTGATTGCGTTGAGGAAATTGTCACGTGAGTGACTTTAAAACCAGAAACAGACAAAACGTAAATATAGGGCCGTTAAGTGTCGGTGATGGACATCCGGTTGCAATTGTGGCGGAACTTGGCGTCAATCATCTAGGTGATTTTGGCCGTATGAAGGAAATGATTCATGCGGCGCACGAGAATGGTGCAGACCTTCTTAAATTTCAGACTTATATCGCGGAGGATCGCTACGACGCGAAAAATAATCCCAAGGGCCAGGCATTTATTGATTTACTGGCTGAGTGGCAGTTTTCGCGAGACCAGGAAGCCGAGCTTTGGGAATACGCCCGATCCATAAATGCCACTGTTTTTACTTCGCCGTTTGATGAAGCGAGTGTTGAATTCGCAGATTCTCTGGGAAGTGTAGCCTACAAACTTGCCGCCTTCGAGGTAGTTAATCTAAAGCTCGTGCGAGCCATCGCCCGAAAGGGCAAACCCGTCGTGCTATCGCGCGGCATGACAAATAAATCTGAACTGGATGCGTGCCTTAAGGTGCTAGATGAGCATAAAGTTCAATACGTGATACTCCATACGATTTCCTCCTACCCTCTGCAGATGAAAGATAGTCATCTTCGAATGATATCAACCTTGAGGGAACTATATGACTGCCCCGTGGGCCATTCCGATCACACGCCTGGCACCGATGTTCCACCTCTTGCGATTGCTGCGGGGGCCAACATGATTGAGAAGCATTTCACAGTGAATCCAAAACTTAGGGAATCGGATAATTTCTTCTCCATCACGGGGGACGATCTACGAAAAATAGTATTCGATGCCCGGGAGACGGAGCGCATACTGGGTAGCGGAAATATGGTGAAGATAGATACCGAAGACTATATGTGGGACTTTCGCCGCCACACCGAATGACAGGCACAGAGAAAGTATACTTTCGCACACGCGGTGGTCCAAGGCACGGATGGGGGAACGTCTATCGATTGGCAAGTTTTGCAGAATTCTGCCGTACCCATTCAGAAATTTTTCCTCACTTCATCGTAGAAGGGCCGCCGGAGGTGGCCAATATTTTGACGGGACGGGATTTCGCCGTCACTCGCCTGCTCGACGATTTATCGATTTCGGAGGAGGCGGAAGTTCTTTCGACACTCCCGCGTGCAAATACTATTGTGATGGAAATGCTGGACGGTCAATACGACCGGCAAAAAATGCTGAAAGAGTTTACCGACCAACTGGTCGTTCTAGACGATTTGATGGACCATCGATATTGTGCAGATAAGGTCATCTGTGCACAAAAACTACCAGACTATGGCAATCGTGATATCAGCGATCTGGAAACGCAATTTTATCTGGGTCTCGATTACTTTGTTCTCGGAAATTTGTTTAAGAAATTCGTTGAAAAAGAAAGGGTCCATAACGCAGATCCGCGAAAAGCACTTGTTACCCTTGGGGGCGGGCGTTATGACGCGGCATATCTTAAATGCGCGAACGCCCTTGCCCAATTCCCTGATATTGAAGCAACCATTGTCCTCGGCCCATCGGAGAAAGAGCGGCTTGGAAAGGAAATCTCAAAACTTTTACCAACGGCAAATATTCGAGGGCACGTAGATAACATCGCCGAATTGATGTGGAGCCACGACATCGCTATCGTGAGCGCCGGGTATACCAAAATTGAAGCCGCTATTACCCAAACACCTGCTATTATGATTGCCACGCAATGGCATCAAATTCCTTTGGGTGACGAATTTCATACCCTGACCGGGATGCCTTTTCTTGGCTATATGAGTTTCTTTTCAGTTTCTTCCTTAAACAAGGCGATCGCGGATTATTTGCCTATTCTCGGCCGTCAAGAAGCGGCGCAAAAGGCGTGTCATATTGTCGACGGTAATGGCGAACAGCGCGTGTTTGATCTGATATTCGCTAATGCTGGGCGGTCATGCCAACGAGCCGCATCTAAAAGCTAGCACTGAGATGAGAATTCTCGTTTTACAGCAAGGATCATGGGCTAGAAAATTTGGTATTCCGCTTGTCGATTACCTGCGTAAAGAATTACCGTCGGCTCAATTCGCAGCGATTATCGTCAACCCAGTTGCTCGAATTGACGTCGAAAACCATGATTTTCCATACGCCCACCTCTGGGATCGTTCAGAGGTTGACGATGAAGTCCTGTCGCCCGATTTCGACGAGCGGCATGGACATTTATCTATGGCGGAAATCGAGCAGGATCTGGATATCGAAAGTGTCTGGCTTCGTTTGATCTACTCCCAACGTTCATTGGTATACACACCAGGAATCAAGCACCGCTACTCATGGGACCAGCAGGTCGATGATGCGACCGCGCTTAATGTCGTGCGAAGTTCATACGTCACAGTTAAGAGTATATTCGAAGCTTGGGAACCTGATATCATTATCACGCCTAACTACGTCTCGTTATTTCACAATTGCCTTTATTACTACGCAAAAAAGCGCGGCGTCGGAATGTGGCGAGTGAATTCAACGCGCATCAGCGGGCAGTACATTCTTACCGATGATAATATGCATCGGCTCGCGAGCGTTGTTGCACGATTTAAAAGGGGTGATCTATCAGCAGATTCACTGGAATTCGCTCAAGATTATATCGATAGATTCCGTGCAGAATATATCCCGCCCGAAAATTATGCGATTTTGAAAAAACGGCAGGTGGAAAGTCGCATCTGGCCATTAGCGAAACGAGCCGTCTTGAAGTTCTACAAGATTCCCCGCTACCTCTTTTACATGTGGAAACGGAGTATAAATGCTGAATACCCAAAGCTATATCGAACGATTGGTAATCAACCCCTCCTCAGGCAAATCCGCAATCATATTCTGCAGTTCTATTACACACGACGCGTACACCACCTCAACTACCATTCGCCTCGGGAAGACGAAACATTCGTATATTATCCGCTAATGTATCAGCCCGAAGAAACTGGAATGTTGTGGGCTCCCTACGCAAACAATCAAATCGAATTTGCACGCCAAATCGCGATGGGCTTACCATCGGGGATGACGCTCTACGTCCGGGAACATCCTGCAATGATTGGGCGGCGATCTCCACGCTATTATGAAAAAATTATCAAGACGCCAAACATAAAGTTAATTTCGCCCTTCTATTCCAATCAAAAGCTTTTAAGAAGTTTAAACAATAAGGCTGTGATTAGCCTTTCGGGAACAACGGGATTCGAGGCCATGCTCGTGGGCAAACCTATCCTGCTTTTCGCGGATATGTTTTATGACGCGCTCCCACACTGCCGCAAATTGACTGACCTGACAGAAATTCCTCACGCGATTAAAGAAATGACGGGCTTGAATTGTGGGGATCAAAAGTTTGAGACCGCACTTTTGGAGTTTATCGCAGCCATCAAAGAAGAATCTTTTGATATGGGTTATGCGTCAATGTGGGGTTTAAACCAACAGGGTGATAAATCGGTATTTTTTGAAGCTTTTGCCAACCTGATTAGAAAAATTGAAGCCAACCGATATGAAAAAAATAACATCTCAGCGGCAGAATAAAAATTTGAAGCAGAAAAATTTTTAAAGAGCGCAACGAATGGCAAAGACCCAGCAAAAAACTGTTGTACGAGAAAACGACATCCGGAGCGACGAATTCGCCAAACTTGCTGATGATTATTATCACCTAGATTTAAAAAATGTGATTTTCGACAAGGACGGAAAAGATTTCGTTGCCATCGACTGCCCCGCCTGTGGCGGCACAGATCATGAATTATCAACTGAAATTCACCAGTTTTCATACCGGTTGTGCGAAATTTGCGATACGCTATTCGTAAGCCCGCGACCGACGCCGGAAAAATTGGGCCGCTGGTATACAGACAGCGAGTACGTCGGAAAAATTCGATTCCAAAATCTAGCGCAACACCGTGACCAGAGGTATGCGAACATCGTTCTCCCCCGTATTAGTTCTTTTCTTGAAAAAGTCTCTTCGTCACTAAATAAATCCATAACGATACTCGATATCGGGTGAGGCGACGGCTCAACATTGCGCGCCTTTGATGATCTGTTGGGGAACGATCACAGCGTCAATCTTCACGGTGTCGAGGCCGTAGAAAGCGAACATATTCTATCCGATGGTATCAATATGCATTACGGAGCCTTCGAGGATCTACTATTCGAAGACAGCTTTGATATCGCCTGCATGATCGAACTCATTGAACATTTATTCGAGCCCGAGGTGGTTTTAAATAAGCTCTTCGAAACGTTGAAGCCAGGTGGAATCGCGTATCTGTCGACGCCAAACTGGTATGGCGCCGACTTCCAATTTATCGGAGATGCCTACCGAAACCTCCGGGCGCCGACACATATTCAGTTTTTTAATCCACAGTCCTTAACCCGCTTGATGGAGCGATGTGGCTTTGTAAACGTGGTCATCGATACACCGGGAATACTGGATGTCTCACTAATTCTGAAACACGCACCAACATTAATTAATCAAATCGATAGCACTGACGAGAGCGGATCGATGCGGTGTATCGCTGTAAGGCCCTAACCACGTTTCGAGGGTAAGCATACTGCTTCGTACCTCGGGAATTCTGCTTGCTCGCCAAGGCTCTAGTCGGCTCGCCAACAAGATGTTACTGCCGTTTAACGGCAAAACAGTCATCGAATCGTGCATAGACCGGCTAAAGCATTGCACAATGATTGACGAACTCATTCTGGCGACGACAACTGCAGCAACAGACGCGGTGTTTGAGAAAATTGCAGCGCAGGCGGACATCCAGATTGTACGTGGTAGTGAAGACGACGTTGTCTCCCGCATGATGGATGCTGTCGACGCCTTGTCCGATCAACCCGATATTATCGTCCGGGCTTGCTGCGACAACCCGCTGGTTATGCCCACTGAGGTGGACGCAGCTATACAGGCACTTTCAAAAAATAATGCTGATATTGTAACGCCCTTCGAGTTCAACACACTTCCGTTTGGCTACTCGATGGTTGCAATGACAATGAATTGCCTGGAAAGAATCAATCGAGACGCGACAGAAAAAACATACCGTGAGCATGTCGAAAATTTCTGCTTTGAACGACCGCACGAGTTCAAAATTCATTATCAGATTGCTCCAGCTGCGCTTTACGGTCCCGATATATCTCTCACGCTTGACTATGAATCCGACTATCAGCGCCTCCTACGAATTGCGGAATCAATAAAGGACGTTCCTATCGACGATCAACCAGAAAAGTTAATTGACCTCGTCAAATCTCGGCGTGTCGGCGTAATAGTGGCACATGACCACACTAAGACTGTTGCATCTCAAATTATAACCCGGCTTGTCGGGACTATTGCATTGATTGTACTTATCAAAGACGAAAGGTCCATGGAAGACGCTGTGAGGAATCTTGCCGATTCCGGCGCTGAAGTTATCGTCTCTTCATGTCCAATATCTACCCGTCCATCCAAGTTTCCAGATCTCGAAATTGCCGCGGTCAATAGGGTGGAATCTGATCGACAGGCGAGCTACGCATTGAAATATGTCGATACAAAAACCTCCCATAAAACGCTGATTACGCAGAACGCTCAAAGCAGCATCGATGCCGATGAATTTCTGATCTCATGCCTTCCACATATTTTGCTTCCACTGCTTGCGGGATCGATACGTTTAGAGGAAGTCGCAAAACCCGAATTACCGCCACCTGAAAAACAGGGAAGTGGCGAACGGGATGGGTTTTCAAATGCGGCTGCAGCTTCGTTTCCCCCCGAAATAATTCTTCTCATGAATTCAATGGATGTTTCGGAGGCACAATTTCAAAACCTTTTTGTTAAACATCTTATTCGCGAACTAAAGTCGGCCGGGGCAACACGGCTTACAATTGTCACATCAAATAAACATACAGCAGGAAAAAGTTTGCAAGAATTTCGGGCTTCACTGGCTAAATCCAATCCCGACGTTACGGTGTACATAACCGAAGATTTTCCATCCGTGGCAAAAGAGAAGTTGGAAGTCACCGCATTTAGCGTCGTCGCCATTGACGAGAACGGCACCATCAGAATTGTCGAGGAAGGAGAGTTAAAGGAATCGGTGGGAAAAATCGGCGAAACAAGCATATCCGAGATTTGGCAAAATAAGCCCATGCGTCAAGCCAGAGCGCGAAGCTTAAATATGCGGTTGGCCGCATGAAGGAAAAAGTGTGCGCAATTTTGCAGCCACATTATCTGCCGTGGTTGGGATATTTCGAAATGATTGATCGGGTCGATTTATTTGTATACCTCGACGACGTCCAATTTATTAAACGCGAATGGAAAAACAGAAACAAAATCCGTAAAACAGCCACAGCGACCGAGACGAAGTGGCTTACCGTTCCAATCGACCGGGCAAGCCAACGGGGGCCCATAAACGAGGCCAAATTTTCGAATGCGGAGGACTGGGTTTCCAAGCACTTATCCGCGATCCGTGAAACCTATGGTAAAACGCCTTACTACAATGACTACGGACCCAAGTTGGAAAATGCCTTGCGCAATTTTTCGACGTTATCCCTTGCGGAACTTAATATCGGTTTGTTGCGTGAGATTTGCGATTGGCTGGGTATCACGACGCAAGTGATTTGTTCATCAGAGCTGAACGTTACCGGAAAAAGAGAAGAAAAATTGAGAAATATTTGTGTCGAGGTCGGCGCATCCAAGTACCTCGCCAATAATGCTACAGCGACCTATGTGGCGCCAGATTACTTTCAGGAGATGGGGATCGCATTTGAAACACAAAGCTATTCGCATCCCAAATATGTTCAATCTCACCGTTCGGAAAAGTTGCCCTTTTTGGAATTTCTGAGCATCGTCGATTTGCTGTTCAATCATGGCGATGAAAGTCTTTCGGTAATTTGGCGGGGCCGGCCTCCAAAGGGCGCTGAATCAATTCAAGGTAATTCGTGAAAGCAATAGTTTTAGGTAATCGCCGGGGTGTCCGGCGCTTATCGGCGCAGCACAGCTATCCGTCCGCACTTAACGAGATTGGCGATAGCGGCCAGACTATGCTGGATTGGTCTTTGAGCGCATTTCGGAATTGCAATGTAAAAGATGTGGTTTATGTCGGCGGTTACCATATCGAGAAAGTTGTAAAGGACTATCCGGATCTACATTTTTACTACCATGAAGACTGGGAAGCAGGATCAGACTTGCATGCGCTCCTAAAAGCGCGCGAGGAATTCAACGAAGACATTCTTGTCGTGACGACGGATATCGTCTTCCGCAAACCGGCAATTGACGCCATGGTCCAAGGGAAAACCATTACCACAGCAGCCAGTGTATCCTTCCAATCCCTTCCCTCAGGCCTTGTCGATGGGTTTCAAACCGTACCCGGTGCGTCAGACCGATTCTTCGGCGGCATGCTATTTATTCCCAAAAATCATACCGAGAACTTTATTGGTTTGTTGGAGGGTCTTTCCGAAACAGCGAAGAAAACAACCCTACAGGATATAGCGGTCCGGTTACTGCAAAGTGCTACTGAGACATCTGACGTCGCGATTGACGGCCATTGGGCGGCACTTGTGGACAGTGCCAGCCTCGCTCAATTCGTTTTAGGGACAAAGGGACAGACGCTTGAACGTTTTAGGCCAATGGTGCGCCATAGCAAAATTTTGCCGCACATCACGTTCCCCATCGATTCTTGGCAAAGCAACCCGCAAGAGATCTTAAAAAATGTTTCAAGCCAATGTGGTAATGGGCCACTTGTTGTCCGCAGTAGTACTTCGACAGAAGATTCCTGGAGCTCGTCCCACGCCGGAAGTTTTCATTCTGAATTGAACGTTGATGGCAGCGATAGCGCCAAAGTCGCGAAATCCATCGATAAGGTTTTTGCCAGCTACGCGAAAGCAGGGTCGCAAAGCGACAAAGACGAAGTATTGGTACAACCATATCTAAATAACGTTTCCGTCAGCGGTGTCTTGTTCACACGAGATGGCACCACAGGCGCTCCCTACTATATCATCAATTTTGATCGCCTAAGCCGCCGAACGGATACCGTTACTTCAGGAACGGGAACACAGATCGAAACATTCGTGACAGCAAAAGATTCTGACACGACGAAACTCGATGGTTGGCGTCAGGAGTTGATAATTGCCGTTCGCGAGATCGAAAGTTTACTGGCATACGACACGCTGGATATTGAATGGGCGATTAATGATGAGGGGGCTTTGTATTTGTTACAGGTCCGACCACTCATAATAAAACACGGTAAGACGATAGCAGATGACGATTTCAAAGCCGAAATCAAAACAGCAAAGGAATTTGTAGAAGCGATAAGTCGGCCAACCCCCTATGTGCTGGGGCAAAAGACTTTGTTAGGCGAAATGCCGGACTGGAATCCCGTAGAAATGATTGGCGGCAGCCCCAAGCCTCTGGCTCTGTCGTTATATCAAACACTCATTACAGATTCAGCCTGGGCGAAAGCACGGCACCTTTGTGGCTATCGTGATGTACGGCCCGAACCTCTTTTATACGCCCTTAGCGGTAAACCGTTTATCGACGTGCGTGTCAGCTTCAACTCTTTACTTCCTGCCGACCTTCCAGATGAGTTAGCAGAGCCATTGATCGAAGGCGCTGTTTCCTATTTAGCCGACAACCCCGAACTCCATGACAAGGTGGAGTTTGAAGTCATTCCCAATTGTTATCTTTCGAATTTGGCTGAGAAGCTAGACAGTCCTGTAGGTGCTTACCTTGACGATGCGGCCAAAAAGCGAATCACGGAATTATTCAAGGATTTCACTAGCGATTTTATCGAAGACGCAATAGGGGTAATGGACGCTCAGCACCTAGCCTTCAAAGAATTGGCAAAGCGAAGAAACGCTCGATCAACACAGACGGGTATTTTTGGCGATATCGCGTGTATTCGGGGCTTAGTTGCTGATTGCGTTCGATATGGAACCGTTCCGTTTTCGGTTCTCGCGAGATATGGGTTCGTCGCAATTGCAATTCTTCGCGACCTCGCCAAGAACGGAATTCTTACAAATAGAGAACATGACGAATTTCTAAGTCATATTCCAACTATTGCGACTAAGATCAGCGCGGACCTGAGAGCGTTTCAATCGGGCGAATTGGAAGCTAAAGATTTTGTAAGTCGATACGGTCACCTGAGACCAGGTAGCTACGATATTACCGCTCCTACGTACAAGGACATGGCGGAGGCGGGTAATTTCACAGGCAACTCAGTCAATACAGAGATGGAAGCGGAGACAGGCGATATCTCACATGCGCAGGCAATTTGGGACAACAGGTCATCGGAAATTGATCGGTTCTTGAAACAAAACGGAATGACTTTCACCTCAGCGACGCTGTTTAACTTTATTGTGAAAGCCGTGCCTAACCGGGAATTAGGAAAATTTGAATTTACTAAAAGTTTAGCGGAAATACTTGAGCGAACGGCTTCATTCGGCGAAGCCCTTGGCTTTTCCAGGGAAGATATTGCCTATACTTCAATTGACACGCTCTTAAGACTTGGCTCATCCAATATGCATTCTGTCCTTAAGGAGGAATTATCCCGCTCAATAAATTATGAGAAAAAACGTCATAGCATCACGCAGGCGATAAGATTGCCACCGTTGATTGGCGCATCTGAGGACATTTCTGCGTTCAATATTCGGGAAGCGCGGCCCAATTTTGTCACCCAAAACAAAGCGGAGGGTGCGCCGGTTCTACTCAGCTCGGAAAGTAAGGCAATGGATTTGAACGGCAAGATCGTTGTACTGGAAGCCGCTGACCCCGGTTGCGATTGGATATTTTCTCATAGTCTTGCCGGCCTTATCACCAAGTACGGTGGTAGCGCATCACATATGGCAATAAGGTCCGCCGAATTTGACCTTCCTGCAGCGATTGGATGCGGTGAAATAATATACAATAGAGTACAGAACGCATCGTACGTTGTACTCAATTGCGAGAATCAGACGATACATGCGGAAAACTAATTTGTATGCGTTCTAAAATGAGGGTGGGTGTAACGATGCGCATTGTTGACGCGATCGATTACCACGACCCACGTGATGCGCTTAGCCATGAATGGATTCGCTTTATCGAAACTTTAGGGCACAGTCCAATCCTTATTCCCAGCGTGCTGGAAGATCCAGTTGCATTCTTTCAGTCCATAGAATGCGAAGGCCTAATTCTGACCAACGGGGAGAATGTAAAACTGGAGAGTTCAGCCGAAGGCTGGACGGGGTCGGAACGCGATATAACAGAAGCACGCCTATTGACCTTTTGCTTAGAGCGTAAAATTCCGGTGATTGGAGTTTGCCGCGGTTTGCAATTCATCAATATTTTTTACGGCGGTTCGCAACGCCCCGCGGAACAACCGCACGTTAACGTAGAACACACAATCAATATAATAGACCCCGAATTCCGTGAAGCGTTGCAGATCGAGGAAGCGGTCACGAATTCCTATCATCAGATAGTTGTCGCGCCAGACGATATTGCGACGACATTAATTCCGTTTGCGATTTCGGATGGTGTTATCGAAGGGCTGTATTCAAAAAGTGACCGCGTACTAGCCGTCCAATGGCACCCAGAGCGTCAAAATCGAAGCCCCAACATCGATAGGATATTGTTCAATAATATTCTATCAACCGATGCCCGGTCGTTTTGAATTTACCTCGCCTTATTATTTTAGCAGCCGGACAGGGTACACGGTTACGACCGCTGACCGACTCGCGACCGAAATGCATGGTGGAGATTCACGGCAAGCCCCTCATTCAATGGCAAGTGGAAACCGCAAGGGCGGTGGGAATTCAGGATATCACAATCGTGTCAGGCTATCGCGCCGATTCGATAAGCGTTGAGGGTGTCCGGTATGTCCAGAATCCTCGATATGCAGAAACAAATATGGTTCGAACGTTGTTTTGCGCAGAGTTCCATTTTGGAGATCCGCTCATTGTTTCTTATGGCGACATTTTATATGAACCCAAGGCTCTGAAACAGCTTATGGATTCGAATCACCCGGTCGGTGTCATCGTCGATACCGAATGGCTTTCATATTGGGAATCCCGATTTGAAAATGTTTTGGAGGACGCCGAAACGTTGAGATTGGATGACGCAGGCGCAATTGTCGATATAGGTCAAAAACCGAAAACGATTGAAGAAATTAGCGGCCAATATATCGGCCTTATGAAATTTTCCGGAGACGGCCTCAAACAACTTTGCGATGCGTACACAAGTGAACTATCAGCATACGAGCGCGGTGAGAGTCACATTTGTAAAGAACGTAATCTCGATCAACTCTATATGACAGATCTCTTGCAGGGGCTGATCGATTTGGGCAACACAGTTTCAGCGGTGCCAATTAGTGGTGGTTGGGTAGAAATAGATTTTCCGCAAGATTTAACTTTAGCTCAAAAATACATTGATCCATCTGATGTGCCCTTAAAAATTTCACGATCGTACGCGACGGGCGACTGAGAATGATAGTTTGGTTAATTGGTTTATCTGGCTCAGGCAAAACCACTATAGGTAATGCGTTATATGAAGAGCTGAAGACCAAACATAAAAATACCGTCTTCTTAGACGGGGATGTTTTTAGAAATATTATGGGAAACGACCTTGGTCACAGCGAAGAGGATCGATTAAAAAACGCGCACCGCGTTTCTCATTTTTGCAAATACATGGACGATCACGGAATAAACGTGGTGGCCGCTATATTGTCTTCCTTTCCAGAATGGCAAAAATGGAATCGGGATAACTTTCATCAATATTTCGAGGTATTTGTCGATACATCGATGGATACGCTCGAGAAACGGGATATAAAAGACTTGTACAGAAGGGCCCATAAGGGCGAAATCAAAAACGTCGTAGGCGTCGATATTCAATTCCCGATACCAAATGCGGACCTGACCATCGATAACAACGAGAACCTGCTCGATATCAGTCCACAGGTACGAAAAATTATTGCTGCTTTACCTGAATTTACGTAAACCAAGATGATACTCTTGGGCTACGTTGCAATTTCCGTTATCGGAATTGTACTACTCGAAATTTCGACCGGCGCACTTATAAAGTACCTGCGAGCGCATTTTCAATGGCTTATCACAGGCGCTGATGAAAACCCGCGATTGGACAAAGACGCTCTGGAGAAATTTTTCAATAGCAGCTATGACCACGAACTCGGATGGGTTCGCCGACCCAACACAACCGGCCATGAAAAAAGCCGTTCGGGCGATACGAGTTTTGAAATTGGACCCGACGGTTCTCGCGTTACACCCAATTTCAAAATGTTACCTGCATCAATATCCTGTTACGGAGATTCATTTACATTTTGTCGACAGGTAAATGATGACGAGACCTGGCCGTACTTCCTATCAGGTAAAATTGGTTCTCGGATACAAAACTTTGGCGTCGGCAATTATGGGATGGATCAGGCGCTGCTGCGGCTCAAACGGGAATACCCCCAAAACCCTACACCGGTCGTTGTTCTTGCAATTGTTCCCGAGACTATCACGCGTGTCTTGAGTGTTTGGAAACATTACTCAGAATACGGAAACACTTTCGCTTTTAAGCCCAGATTTTTTCTCCGGAACAACCACCTTGAATTATTTTCGAATTTGGCAGATAAGCCCGAGAAATACTTCGAACTGGAAACACTGTTGCCTTCCGCGAGAAAGAACGACGAGTTCTATCTATCAAAGTTTCGTAAAGACATTTTGACATTCCCGTACTTGATATCCTTCACGCGTTCCATACGGCGTAGTCTGCCCTTAATCACGGCCTTATGTCTCAAACATATATATAAGGCGTTTGATATTTATTCGAACTATGAAGCGGCGTTGTTCAAGAAATTTGTGCTAAATCGAAATATTGCGCTAAGCGCAAAGTTGTATCGCAAGATTGAAAATGAAAATCTGCTCATTGCTATTCTCAGGGGGTTTGTGGAGTTTTGTACCGCTCAAGGAGCGAAGCCGATCTTTATGATGCTGCCCCAGCTAACAGATATCGAATATATCGTGGACACCGAGGACTATTATTACGAGAAATTTATGAAGCGGGCGTGTGAGATGTTGCCCTGCCTCGATTTGGCCCCCCAAGTATTAGCTTTAGAAAAGCATTCTCAGTTTTATTCCGATGACCGTTACGGAGGCCACTTCAACAAACACGGCAATGCACTAGTCGCAGACACTCTCTTTGACTTCCTTCAATCTTTGGAGCTCTCTGAATTGACTATTCACCAAAATCAGGACGGGACAGCATGAAACCGGAAAAGAGGCTTTTTCTGACCGGTACAATGAGAACGGGTGGATCGCTGTTAATCACGATGCTATCTGCCCATTCGAAGATACTAATATTAAATGAACGCGTTCACTTTTTTCGCTTTGTGTATGACAGGTACAACCCGCTAAACGCCGAGAACACCGAACGATTATTACGCAAACAAGCTGCTAGGTTGCGGCACCGAAACAATGCGGATTTCGACGTGGACGGAATTTTTAGGGCCATCCAGAGACGCGGTTTTACATATAAAAATATATACGATGAAATGATGTGTCATTTCATGAAGATGGCAGACCGATCAATTTGGGGGGAATTTGCGGCCCTTCAATGGCGTGAAATTCCGATCTATTTGGATTTATTTCCCGCCGGAAAAGCGATCCATATGTATCGTGATCCGAGAGGTGTTCTCTCATCCTGGAAAAAGCTCAGCTCGATTCCAAACAACGCCTATCTGAATGCGATTTTTAACTGGGTCGATAGCGCCAACCACGTAAAGCACTATCAGGAAACACTCGGGAAAGATCGTTACTATGCCGTACGCTATGAAGACATAATGGCTGATCCCGAAAAGGAAGTGCGGTCTATTTGTCAGTTTATCGATGTCGAATTCGAACCGGAGCTTATGCAACCTGAAACATGGCCCGAGCGCTTCAACACCAGTCTCGTAAAAGTACCGCGATCGGCCCATGAGGGATCGGGAATTCTCGGGTTTAGCACACAGCGGACAGATAATTGGCGAAAACATCTCGAAAATTGGGAGCTCGCTCTCGTTGATGTTTTAGCAGGCTCGCAAATTGCAGATGCGGGATATTCACAGGCTCAGAAAGCCTACACTCCCGATGAATTCCAAAAGGGCCTTACTTTAATGCAGCAAAATCCGCTTTTGCTTGAAAACTTAATCACCTTTCTTACAACGGGACAGGGCGTAGACACCTATCCGATGGATCCCACTGACCCGAATAGTTGGGGCGCCCCTCACAATCCCAGTGAATGGTTTACAGAAAGTCCTGCGGCCGAGCCCTATTTCCGGGATTTGGAAAAAATCGAAGAATATCTAAACAAAAAGTACAACGAACAATCCGCTTTATGAATCCCGTTAAAGACATTTTGCGGATTATTCTCGCTCTCAAAACATAGAACAGACATGAGTAAAAAAAGTTTTACCGTCCTTTCGATGTATGAGGTCCATGTGGCCTCCGCAGCGCTAATGGTGGATGGCGTTGTAAAAGCCGCAGCACATGAGGAACGATTTACTCGTATCAAGGCCGACGTCGGTTTTCCGCTCAAAGCGGCCCAGTTTTGTATCGAAGAAGCCGGTATTGACCCCGCCGAAATTGATGTAGTCGCCATATCGAACGAGTGGTTCGACATTAATGGGCTAACAAATATTTTATTCAAGCGACCGGCACTTTATTCGATTGACGATTGGATTAGAGAGAATGAGTTGTTCTGGAAACCCCGCCTCATAGAGGGAAAATCTCTCGCCAGCTACTTCGACGTTATGGGCGGATGGGACCGGGTTGAGGACCATCACTACGATTTGCGCGATATCGACATGACGGCGTCGAACGACACTATAAAATCCACCTTCAATCAAATTCGGCGCGATACGGTTGAACGGCTGTTGGGGGTACCCAAAGACAGGGTGACTTTCATGCCGCACTATATGTTGCATCACTATCACGCTTACTATTCGGGCAATCTGCGCGGCGACGATGTCGTCGTTGTGCATCAGGAAGGGGATGGCGGTGCCTGCAACTCGGCTGTTTCGATTCCCACTAAAAATGGTCTCAAGCAGATAGGAGGGACAAACAAAAGCGATCTCGGGCGCCTTTACCAATGGTGTACGCTGCTCATGGGAATGAAGCCCTATCATCACGAATATAAGATCATGGGTTTGGCGCCGTATGCGACAGAGTATGAGGTCAAAAAATCTCTGAAGGTTTTTCAAAGACTTTTCAAAGTCGAAACCGAAACGCTTTCGGTCATTTATGATCAGAAACCGAAGGATCTTTATTTCAATTTCCTCGATAAATTTCGCGGACATCGATTTGACGGAATCGCAGGGGCACTTCAGCAACTGATCGAGGAAAAATTGTCGGAATGGCTTTCGCTGGTACTACGAGAAACCGGCAAACATCAGGTCTGTTATGGCGGCGGTGTCGCCATGAATGTCAAAGCGAACATGCTTCTTTCACAGCTCGAGAACGTAGATGATTTTTATGTTCCCCTATCGCCAGGCGACGAAACAAATGTTTTTGGCGCTGGCTATTGGGCCACAGAACAACACTTCATCAAAAATGGACGGGACCCTGAGGAAATTCCACCACTGGACAACGTATATCTTGGGCCGCGTTATAGTCGCCGCTCGATCATAGCTGCCGTCGATAAAATTAATATCAAGGCAAACGGATTTTCAGTAACTGAAGGAGTGAAAAATTCCGATATTGCAACTTCTCTGTCGGAGGGAAAAGTTATTGGCCGATTCCAGGGAAAAAGCGAATACGGCCAGCGATCACTTGGAAACCGGTCGCTTTTGGCAAACCCTTCAGCGCCAGGTGTGGTCGATAAAATCAACAGCCAGATCAAATACCGTGACTTTTGGATGCCGTTTTGCCCGACGATTTTGGACAGTTATGCTGAAAAATGCCTCGAGAACCCGAAAAATATTTCGGCTAAGTTCATGACTATCTGTTTTCCGGTTCGAAACGAATATCGAGACCGCATGGCGGGCGGGATACATAGCGGAGACGGAACCGCACGACCGCAAATTATAGAAAAATCCACAAATGCCGAGTATTACGATCTTATCGAGCAGTTTTCGGAAATCACCGGAACGGGTGCATTAATCAACACATCTTTTAATTTACACGGTGAGCCGGTTGTAGGTTCTCCTGACGATGCTCTCCATACGCTTCAAGACTCCGACTTGGACGCCGTTTGGATGGAAGACATTTTAGTCTCAAGGCAATCGCTCCCTTAAATTGCCTGAAGCGATGAATATTGATTTCTTCACTTGGTTAACGGGGAAAATCAGGCGTGTAGCGAAAAATCTATATTTTTTAGGAATGTTCTAATGAATCTCCCAGCTCGGATAAGCTCACGCGTGCGGCGAGTTTTCACCGGCCAACCAAGCACTCGTTTGGTAGATCAATTTACGCGTCCTTTGGAGATCAACTCTTCGCAGACAAATGGCGGACCCGACAGCACGGTAAAACGTCCAATTATAGCCTTTGGTACAATGCGTACAGGGACGACATTGCTGATGGATATGCTCTCAGCCCATCCTGACATATTTATTACGACCGGATCACCGGAGGGTGAAGACGTCGTAATGTGGGTAGAACTCGCCGGTGCGCTAATGGCAGGGGTTGGCAAAAGAAATGCTATTGGGCCTGTCGGGCACATGCATTGTCTGCCTATGGATGCCTCGGCAATTTCCGACGAACGTGCGGCGTTTGTCCATCAAGGTCTGCTAGAAAGATACCCGGAGGCACGACGCGATGGCATTCGCCTTCTAAATGCGAATACGCATCTCGGAAATAAATTGGGATTTGTGAATAAGATTTTTCCCGACGCCGATTTGATCTTTTTAACGCGCAATCCCTATGCAGTCGCTTCCAGTCTCAAGCGAAAATTACAGCAATTTCCAAATCTGATGTTTGAAGTGCCAGATGCCAAGAGCGGATGTTTGAACGTCTATCCGAGATATGGATGGAGTGGACTTCCAAAAGCGGTCAACATGCAAAACCCAAATTTCTTCGATCCAGATGATCCCAACTGCGTAAAAATATTTGCACGGTATTGGAAAAACACTGTCCTATACATTGAGGAACAGGCTGAGGCCTTAAACCTGCCGATATATAAATTACGATACGAAGATCTGGTTTCCAACCATCAAGACTCAATGGATAGGTTTCTTGGTCATTGTGGACTTTCGCCGTTTTCAGAATGGAAAACTCTTCCCATCGGTGGGGTAAATGAAGAACGCCTTTCTCAAATTGATCGCCGGGATAAAGATTTAATAAGAGACGAAATAGGTGATGTAATTGAAGCTTACGGATATGAGCATCCGGAATAGAGGTGCAAATACGGATTAGATGGCACAAAACTCGAGACTCAGTGTAACCGCGATCATTCCAACCCACCTTCGGGATGAATTATTGAAACGTGCGATTCAAAGCGTTGTTGATCAAGATTTCCCGCCGCTTGAAATTATTGTTGTCGACGATACCAGCAGCTCGGATACGCGATCTATCGTAAAAGCTTTCGATAAGAATTCGCCGATGGACGTGATCTATATGGAACGAACCAACTATAAGGAATCGTCCTCTCCCGCATCTATCAATATGGCAGCGGAGTCAGCCCGGGGTAATGTACTGGCAATATTGGACGACGATGACTATTGGGCAAAAAATTATCTCTCGACCGTTATTGATCAATTGGATGGCGAGCCCGCTGACTTTGTCGTAACGGCAATGACGTATTTCAATGAGAAGGGAGAAACCTGGAACGGGAAGCTACTCCCTGATGATTACGATAAACGCGACTGGCTAGTTCGCAATCCGGGGATGGGCTGTTCTAATCTGGTGATCCGCCGCGATGTTTTTCTTGATGTCGGAGGGTTCGACGGACGTTTGTTCGTTTCCGGTGATCGCGATCTATTCATGAGGCTGATGAAATTTGGTGCGCGGCTGCATATCAATAAAAATAGACAGGTCTTAATCCAGAAGTTCGATATTGGCTTAAGTCGAGGAAAACCCTGGAGAATGATCAAGTCAAACCTGCGCCTGTACCGGAAATACGCTCTGCAGATGCCCATCGATCTCCATTACCGCAACTGGGTTAAATTCTTGGGATATACCAAAGCTGGTTTGCTATCGAAGACAGACGACTAACCGCTTTTATATGACTATTTTCGGCAAAATCAGGGCTCTCACGGTCAAACACTTTCGGCGTACGTTTCCGTCCTTTACGCGTTTCATCATGACGCGTTTAGTGGATATCAACGCTGATTCGAGTCGGTTTATCCGGTCTGAAATTCTCAGAACCGAAGTCGCCCGCATGCAACACGTGTTAAGGGATTTGCATTTTGACCAAGGACTACACGTCACTAAAGACGAAATCCATGTTGAATTTGAGGGAATATTTCTAAGCGCAGCCCGGAGCACCCGATATTATAAAGTTCCCAGAGGTCGCGACGGAAATGAGGGCAAAGCACTGGCTGAGTTTCTGGCTGACCACAATATTGTTGTTAATTCAATGGTCGATCTGGGGGCTAATTTCGGAGAAATAAGCCTTTACTTTGCAAAGAATTTTCCCGAAGCGAGCATACTCGCCATAGAAGCCTCGCCCGAAAATTATTCTGTATTACAGGAAAATATCGCAACGCAATTTTTTCGGACGGAGAATATTACCGCTATCAACAAGGCGGTTTCAGATAAGCCCGGGGAAATAAATATTACAGCGGGCATGGGATCAGAGAATACAATTCTATTTAATGAAAATTTCGAAAAAAACTATCGCGGATACGAGCGAGGTATGGAAAAGGTAGCGGCGGATACCCTCGTCGATATTCTTAGCGACCATAACGTCCAAAATATTGATTTTCTCAAAGTCGATATCGAAGGTGCCGAACCATTGCTCTATGAATCTCTAGATACACTTCTAGCAAAAATTCGAGCGATATATATAGAAGTTAGCTGGCGCAATGATGCAGAGAAATATCTTCGACTTCTGCGAATGATATATGACCGCTCCGACTGTTACACAGCTGACGGCGCAAAAGTTTCCACCTTCGAATTACTAGAATCGCGTATACATGCATTGGATACGAAAATCGGATTTGATTTGTGGTTTCTACCCAACTCCAAATAAGGGCAGGGACTGCTAAGTGAAAACCATCCTTAGTCGAATTTTACGCCGTGCCCTTCGTTATATTGACCCGCCTCCGCCACCTCTGAAGTGGCGTGGGTTAGAAGACAATTGGACGAAGCCGGTTGGAAAAAAGTTGATTATTGTAACTGGTGTCGGGCGCAACGGTGCTCACTGGGTTTCGAAAATTTTTGGTGAGCACGAAAATACCATTGGGCTGTCAGATCCTTGTTCATTTCATACGGCTTTTTTCCGATACTGCGTTTGGAACGATCTACCGATCGATAGCGTGGGCACTTTCGTATTATTGCGGGCAGTGCTCTACGAGGCATGGGAAGAACACGACGTTGTATGCATCGCATCACCTTACTTGGGAATTGGTATAAATATCGTCGACCGGTACTTACAGCCTGATGCTTTTATTCTGTCACTGCGTTCGCCTGAGAAGGTCGTTAGCTCAATGGCGAACAAGGGGTGGTATAATGAACCGGTCGTCAACGGCGGATTGAAGCCGACCACAGGTTTACAGCCAGCCTTTATGCCGCAACACAGACAGTTTTCCAGATTAACTCCACGTGGCAGCGAACTAGCCGATTGGCAAGATCTGACACCCGTAGGAAAATGCAGCTGGTATTGGAGTGCGTTAAATAAGCGAATCTACGCCGAATTATCCGAATTGCATCAATCAAGATTTCATCTGTATAAGCTAGCGGATGTCGATCAGAATCCCGCTTTCAATAAGAAATTAGAGGAATTGTTCGATCTCACGCCCATAAATGACCAGCAGTTCTTGAATCTGAAAAAAACGGCATCCAATGCTGGCCGAAAAAAAAGTACGGATGACGGTTGGACCGAAACGGAAAAGTCAGAATTCCATAAAGGCATATCTGAATTTCATGAAACTTTTCAGAGTTTAAAGACAACGGTTCTTTAGAGGCGTTTTGAGAGTCGCTCGTCAAATATTAAATTGGATACCACTTTCCTTTGTTGCGAAGCTCGCGGCATTATTTCGCCAACGTATCATCCTAATCTTTGTCTACCATCACACCGCCGACATATCAGAATTAGAGGCGCCGCAATCCATCGTCATAAGTCAAAGCCATAACGTTCCTCCTAAAGAGTTTGGAGAACAAATCTCGGCACTGCAAAATGCTGGCATTTCTTTCATAAATTTAGCCAAAATTTTTGAAACTACACTCAAACCGGGCATTTCTGCAGCAATTACATTTGACGATGGATATCGCTCGGTCAGAGACTACGCCGCACCAATTTTAAAGAATGCGAATATTCCTTTTACAATATTTCTCACAACGAATCTTCTAGAAGGCGACGTATTCTGGCGCGACGTAATCGCCCATGCAGTTGGCGCACAGCAAAGCCATTTATTTCTGGAAGGGATTGAAGGAGACGTGAATTCAGAGAGCTTTTCCCGACTATCAACCGATCTCAGAAAAGCCTCAAAAGATCCTAATATATACAAACAAAAGCTATTTGAACGGCTCGTTAATCGGTATACGCGCAATCATTTGAAAAATGGCACGGTGCTCAGGAGCCTGTATTTGAATGTCGATGACTTAAAGAAATTAGAGAAGGCGGGAGCTAATTTTGGAAATCACAGCTGCGGACATCCAATTATGAAATCCCTTTCCGAAGAGAACGCCAAAGAGGAGTTTCTTGGTGCCCATGAGTTTCTCATTGGAAACGATCTGCACGTGTCGGGGCAAGGTCTCTTCGCGTTGCCATTTGGCGGACGCGACCTCCATGACAATCCCTTTTTACCCGCTTACGCACAGAGCCTAGGATATCGTCACTACTTGTATACTGATGGACAGGCCAACTCCTATAGAAATGCCGAACTGACTTTAGATCGAATTCCGGCACCGACGGCTATCGATCAGTTCCTTTATTCCGCGAAAAGTGCGGTGACACGCGCAATACTTGGTCGAAATTAAATTGCGGGCATACTAAGATTCTGTTCCGGCTACATTATGCATTTCATATAATCGACCTTTCGCGGCCAGTAAGGCATCAAAATTACCATCTTCAACAACCTTACCATCGTCGAGAACGTATATATGATCGGCATTTCTAACTGTACTGAGGCGGTGCGCAATAACGATAATTGTCATCGAACCGCTAAGTGAATCAATGGCGTTTTGGACTTCGCGTTCCGCTTCATTGTCCAGTGCACTCGTGGCTTCGTCCAATATGAGAATATCGGGATCGCCAAGCAGTGCCCTCGCAAGAGCAATACGTTGTTTTTGGCCGCCCGATAGATTTGTACCCTGCTCGCCCATCAAACTTTCATATCCCTCCGGCAATGCGGATATAAATTCATGGGCATGGGCATATTTCGCCGCTTTTTCTACACTATTGAAATCAACCCCCTGCCGATAAAACAGAATATTATTTGTCACTGTGTCGTTTATCAGAAAAATATCCTGCGATACGTAGCCGATTCGTCGACGAAAGGAACGTGCTTCATAGTCCGCAAGATTCGTACCATCAATATTCACTGATCCCGAATTTGGATAAATAAAGCCCTCGATCAAATCAACACATGTACTTTTTCCTGAACCAGAAGCTCCAACAAGTGCGATCATATTTCCTTTTGGAATTCGCAAATCGATTGGACCCAGAGAAAATGTGTCTTCATCCGTCGAGTAAGAATATGAAACATTGTGTAATGCAATTTCGTTTTTCAGACCCGAAAAGATCAATTGACCATCTGGCCGTTCCTGATTGGCGATCAAATCGGCTTCAATTTTTTCATATACGTCAAGTGAAGCTACGTGTTGAGCAATTTTATAATGGGTGTTCTGGATTGTTTGAACGGAGCCATACATGCGAGATAGCGCAACGACAAACGTCACCAACTCACCAAATTCGAATTCGAAAAAAATGTAGGCCATTACAACGAAAAATAAAATCAGCGGCTCTGAAATCGAACGCAGGACTGATTCTGTGACAGTAAGTTCAACGGTATCGCGGCGATAGCGCGACATGTTTTCACGCATTTTCGTTTTCGACACAGATTCGCTAACAAAACTCTTAACTACCCGATAACCGGAAAGTGTGTAATTGACGATTTCCTGCACCGAACCGTTGATGCTGGTAATCGAGCGTCCCAATTTTTCGGCCCTCTTGAAAATTTTTCGGGCAAGAAAATAAATTCCAAAAGCGAGTGCAGCGGTCATCAACGTCAATTGCCAGGAAACCAATAAGACAACCGCGATGAATACAAGCAGATGGATGACGCCCGTTAGCAAGCGCGTTGCATAGTCAACTAACTGACCAATCATTCCGGTTTCCCGAATGATGGCATTCGCAACTTCGCCAAATTTGGATTGATACAAATTATTCAGACTACTGTTCAAAAGCGTATCAAACAGTTTTTGTTTTCGGTTAACCTCCGTTTCTACGCGGATGCGCATCGACAGATAGTCGGTATAAACCGTTAAGATCGCTTTTATGAGAAAAATGAAAGCGATGAACAGAATTAGCGCCAAAACTGACAATTCGATCTGAAAGTACGAGAACGCTTTATGAAATAGCCCAACGATACCGTCGGGATTGCTATTCACTTCGCTTCCAAGTGAGGCCACCAGCGGGAAGAGAGCAACAACACCTAGGCCACTAAGAATACCTGTCAAAAGAAGAACCGAAATTATTGCCAGCGTCCGCCACCGATATTGACGAAAAAGAATACTGAGAATTCTGGCGATCATTTATTTTCTCAATGCAGTGCTTGAACGCTGGCAAGGGTTCAAAGACTTGTACATACCCCATACCCCTATTGTGCAGACGTTGTCTACAAACAGCAGCCAAAGACAAGTGTTGTATTTACCCCTTTTGAAACCCTCGGAGCAAACAGGAAACCTTTTTTGAGCACCCAGTCACATATCGGGTTTCTGACAGTGAGTTCTATCCCAGGATATTCAGCAAATGCCATTCAGGTAATGAAAATGGCGGAGGCGCTCATACAACTGGATCCGAATTTATTCATGACGGCCGTACGCGGCGGCTCGGTTGCTACGCACGGCAACCTGCACGAACTCTATGGCGTCACTCATATCACGAAATCAATGAAGATTTATAAATCAGGGCGACGATTTGGTTTTTTGATCTACGCCATACGCGCGGCGTTGGGTGCAAAATGGCGTGGTGTAGACGTTGTCCTAACGCGATCGATTGTCATCGGAGCAATTACGGCCTGGTTAGGAATCAAAACCATTCTTGAATGTCATGCGCCGCCTCAAGGCCGAGAGCATCTGTTTTGGTTGGCCCTCCTTAGGTCAGGAAATTTCTCAAAGTTAGTTTTGATTTCAAATAAACTCAGAGAAATTATTCAAGATCATTATCCCGATATAAAACAGCTTGACGTTGTCGTCGCACACGACGGCGTGGATCTAGCCCGATTTCAAAATTTGCCTAACGCCAAAACCGCCAAGTTAAACGCAGGTCGTGATCTCAATAGACGGATCGCAGGCTATGCCGGTCATTTGTATGCCGGCCGTGGAATAGAAGTACTTTTTGATTGTGCGGAGGCTTTACCAGACTGGGATTTTGTGATTGCCGGTGGTACCGAAACTGATATCGAGAGACACCGAAACGAAATCCGTCGCCGCAAAATATCAAATATAGAGTTTTGGGGGTTTGTTCCGAATGCGCACTTGGCTGAAAAACTGTCTGTTGCCGACGTCCTGTTAATGCCCTACCAAAAACGCGTATCTATTAGCAGCGGAACATTAAATACCTCGCAATGGATGAGCCCGCTTAAGATGTTCGAATATATGGCAATGAAACGTGCCATTATAGCCAGCGATTTACCGGTTCTGCGCGAAGTCCTGAATGAGAAGAACGCCATCCTGGTAGAGCCCGATAAAGTCAATGATTGGGTATCCGCCTTGCAGAAATTGGAACAGGAAGATTCTCGACTACCGCTGGTAAATTCCGCACAGCGCACGGTTAGTCAGTATGACTGGCAGAAACGTGCCAACCTAATAATGGGAAACTAGGCGAATAGCTTTAATTTAAAGATATGAGAAACCTTCGCCACTTAACACCACGGTATATATGGAATCGTATATTCTGGAAGATTTACCATCGCCGATACCCGTTCGCGCCGTACTTGAATGCGGAAATTACCCGGCATCTCGAAAATCTAATTCATCCCAATCATGTAGGTTTGGAACCAGGTTCGGGTGCATCTACGGTCTGGTTTGCCCAACGCTGTGGTCATCTGACCTCGATTGAACACGATCCCGCCTGGGCCCAGCGGGTTTCCGATTGGCTGAGAGAGCGAAATCTATTCGACAAGGTAGATATGAAACTATGCGAAAGAGGTCCGAAAGGAACACCAGAGAGTTACGTAGATAGTATCGCGGCGTTTTCTGATAATTCACTCGATTTCATTCTTATTGATGGCAAAAAAAGAGATTCATGCGCTATTGCAAGTTTGCCACGTTTAAAACCGGGCGGACATATCATCGTTGACGATGTCCATAGGTATATTGCAAACGACACACCCTCTCATGCGCCATATTCCCGGGGACCTACCGACGGCGACGCTTCTCTCAAGTGGGAGAAATTTGTCGATCAGACGAAAATATGGCCTCGCTTGTGGAAATCCGATGGCATTTCGGATACGGCTATATGGACGAAACCAATTGCCAAAGATACGCAGCAAAGGCTCTAGGAGCATCACACTAAAAAACGACAGCGGATGATGCTTAACAAATTTATCAGAAGAAAATGAAACCAATTTCCCTTTTGGATCTAGCGGCGCAACGCGAGCGTATTGAAACTGATTTGGAAAATCGGCTTGCAGCGGTCATGGCGCATCACAGATATATCTTGGGTCCCGAAGTTGGCGAGCTTGAAAAAGTGTTGGCAGAAAAAACCGGCATGCGTCACGCCGTAACATGTTCCAGCGGAACCGACGCTCTATTACTGGCGCTTATGGCAAAAAATGTCGGTCCCGGCGATGCTATCTTCACAACACCTTTCACTTTCGTTGCGACAGCGGAAGTCATTGAGCTACTCGGTGCTACACCGGTATTTGTCGATATTGAAATCGATTCCTTCAACATTTCTGCTGATGCGCTTTCAGCCCAGATAAACCGCATCGAGGCCGAAAGTGAGCTGAAACCCCGAGGCATTATAGCCGTTGATCTATTTGGGCTACCTGCTGATTACCAATCCATTAATCTGGTCGCTGACGCACATGATTTATTCGTCATTGCAGATGCTGCACAATCTTTTGGCGGCCGACTCGACAATAGCCCGGTTGGAGGTCTCGCAGAAATCTCTGCAACATCCTTCTTTCCCGCAAAACCGTTGGGGTGCTACGGCGATGGCGGTGCGGTATTTACTGACGATGACGAAGTCGCATCCGCTTTTACGTCCATACGGATGCATGGAAAAGGAACTGATAAATACGACAATATTCGGCATGGGTTGAATGCAAGGCTGGATACGTTACAGGCCGCTGTTCTACTAGCGAAATTGCCTATATTCGAAGATGAAATTGCTGCTCGAAACCGTATCGCAGAAGACTATTCTAAAGGACTTCCTGATGTTGTTAAAACGCCTTCTGTTCCTGCAAAAACAACGAGTGCTTGGGCACAATATTCCATTCTTGTCGACAATCGTGACAGCGTAATCGACAGTCTTACCGAAGCTGGAGTTCCCACAGCAATATACTATCCCAAGCCTCTTCACCTTCAGACTGCCTATGCCAGCCACAAACATCAGCCGGGAGATTTTCCGGTTTCGGAAGAAGCTAGCCAAAAAATTATGAGCTTGCCGATACATCCGTATCTGGATGACGATCAGGTGCATTTTATTATCAACGCAGTGATTGATGCTTGCTCTCAAACCGGGGCCGTTTGTTGATTTCTCCTCCAAACATCGCAGTTATAGGTGCTGGGTATTGGGGTCAAAATCTGGTTCGAAATATGCACGAACTCGGCGCGCTGCATACAATCAGTGATGCCAATCCGGAAATCCGCGAGAATATGGCGGAAAAATACAAAGATGCACGCATCACGGGATGTGCAAACGATGTCTTTAACGATCCAGCTGTCGATGCTGTCCTTATAGCAACCCCTGCTGTATCCCATTTTGACCAGGTAGAGTCAGCATTGAAGGCTGGCAAGGATGTAATGGTTGAAAAACCGCTCTGTTTGAACGTTGCCGACGGCGCAAAGCTGGTTGAACTTGCACAGCAGACAAAACGCATTCTCATGATCGGCCACCTTCTCTGGTATCACCCTGCAGTAATAAAACTGCGCGACATGATCAAAAACGATGACCTAGGGCAACTGAGGTACATCTCATCGAACCGGCTCAATATGGGAAAGCTACGTCGTGAAGAAAATGTTCTTTGGTCATTTGCGCCACACGACATATCCGTCATCCAGGGCCTGATTGGCGAACAGCCCATTCAAGTTCAGGCAACAGGTGGTGCCTTCCTCGACCAATCGGTAGCCGACGTTACTCTAACGGAACTGACATTTTCAAATGGTATTCGTGGATTTGTGTTTGTGTCTTGGCTTCACCCGTTCAAGGAGCAAAAACTTGTCGTTGTAGGCGAACGCCAAATGGCGGTATTCGATGATCGGCTCGATTGGGACGAAAAACTCTGCCTGTATCCGCATGATGTAACATGGGGCAACGGTATCCCAGAAGCACAACCCGCGGACGCGCTCGCGGTTCCCATGGAACCAGCGGAACCGCTTCGGAAGGAGTGCGAACATTTTTTGAATTGTGTTCGGACACGCGAGCAGCCACGAACAGATGGTAGAGAAGCACTGGCTGTCCTGGATACATTAGAAAGAGCGGAAATGTCGTTACAAAAATCCTCTACACACCATAAGCAACCCGAAGACGGTTCAATTCATGAAACGGCCATTGTCGACGAGGGCGCCACAATCGGCCGGGGTACGCGAATTTGGCATTTTAGCCATATCCTCGATGAAACTCACATTGGCAATTATTGCACGATTGGCCAAAATGTAATGATTGGTCCACGTGTTTCTTTAGGCGATGGCTGCAAAATCCAAAACAATGTTTCAATTTATGAAGGTGTAACTTTGGAAGACCACGTGTTTTGTGGACCGAGTTGCGTTTTTACTAATGTCAACAATCCAAGAGCTGATGTCCCTCGTCGGGACGAGTTCCTGGAAACCAATGTTGGAAAAGGCGCGAGTATCGGTGCAAATGCGACAATTGTTTGCGGAAACGATCTTGGTTCCTATTCCTTTATTGGTGCCGGTGCCGTGGTTACAAAAGACATTCTCGCAAATGCCTTGGTTGTCGGTAATCCCGCACAACAAATTGGCTGGATGTGCGATTGCGGAGAACGCCTCCCTGAAAATCTAACATGCAAAAGCTGTACCAAGTCATATCGAGAAACCGACAACGGACTTGTGCACGAATCCTAGCTGATCAACTCCACCCCTTATGACTGAAGAGTTCTTTACGCATGTGGTTGGGGCGCGACCTCAATTCATAAAACTCTCCCCTGTTGTCCAAGCGATGTCCAAACAAGGGCTACAATCGCGCATTGTCCATACAGGACAGCATTACGATCACGCTATGTCGCGATCATTTTTCGATGATCTAGGAATCCCCTTGCCAGACGAAAATTTCGAAGTCGGTTCGGGAAATCACGGTGAACAAACAGCAAAAATGCTTGTCGCTCTCGAGCAGGAGTTTTTGGTGCATTCGCCGCGCATGATTATAATTTATGGTGACACAAATTCGACACTAGCGGCGGCGATCGCCGGTGCGAAACTGAATGTTCCTATCGCCCATGTCGAAGCTGGAATCCGCGCCAATGACATCAGAATGCCAGAAGAAATAAACCGGATCGTTGCCGATAGGTTGTCCAGTTTGTTATTCGCCCCCTCCCAGAAGGCGTCTGAGCAGATGCTCGGCGAAAATATCCCGGCACAAAATATCGCAGTGGTCGGTGATGTGATGTACGATGTCGCAATTCGGTTCGGCGAAACCGCAAGAGAAAATAGTCAAATTCTTGAGAAAGAGGGTTTGCAAAAGAAAAATTATGTCTTGGCAACCATACATCGCGCAGAAAATACCGATGACAAGGAACGACTGAAAGCTCTTGTTGACGCGTTAAGCGTCGTCGCGAAATCAGTCCGGGTGGTTTTGCCGGTCCACCCGCGAACCCGGGCAGCTTTGAAGAAATTTGATATGGAAGCTCTTGCCGAAAAATCTCTAAAGTTGATCGAGCCTGTCGGTTATCTCGACATGGTTCAACTAACAGCCAATGCGCGTATAGTTGCAAGTGATTCTGGTGGCGTTCCCAAGGAGGCTTATTTCCACAACGTTCGTTCCGTAATCTTGAGAGAAGATGCGCTTTGGGACGAACTTATTGAACTTGATTGGGCTGCATTGGCGCCGCCGACATCGTCCAACAGTGTTTCAGATGTTATTAAGTACAACCTCGATGCGGCACCCGGGCAGGAAAGTTACCCATATGGAAAGGGCGACGCAGCACCGAAGATCGCCGAAGCGCTTGCCAACTGGCAGTTAGAGCGAAAAAGTTGACGAAATGAAAATTATACATGTCGTTGACTATCTTATGCCGACCATGGGGTATCAGGAATTTCTTTTGCCTAAGTGGAATGCACGCCATGGACACGAAGTGCATGTAATTACTTCTGATCGTTACGCGAATGTACCGAGTTACAAAAAAACTTTTGAGCCTTTTTTGGGACCGCGATTGAGAGATGCCGGAATGGAATTAATAGATGATGTTACAGTCCATCGGTTACCCATTCGCTGGGAATTTCAGGGCCGGGTTTGGATGGCAGGTTTTAAGAAATATCTGGCGAGATTGGCTCCCGACGTTGTATTTGTTCACGGAACAGGTTGCCCTGCATCCTTCAAGGCTGCTTCTTGGTGTCAGCGAAGTGGTGTTCCTTTGGTTATGGACAATCATATGACATTCTCCTCTGTAAGAGAGGGTCTCGCTGCAAAGTTATATTACATCGCGTTACGAATTCTAACTCGGACATATCTGCTTCCCGCAACACACCAGTTTCTTGGCGTAGCGCAAGAATGTTCTGACTTTCTTCATGAAAAGCAGAACATACCTCGAAATAAAATAGAGCTGCTGCCGCTAGGAATAGATACCGACTTACTGACACCGAACGTGACTGCTCCGCAAGAATTTCGCCGAAACTTGGGGTTATCAAAAGATTCAATTATCGTCATGCAGACTGGGAAAATTACACCAGATAAAGGCGCCCATTTATTGGCCCAAGCAATGGCACCTCTTATGGCTGACGAACCTAACCTCCATCTGATTCTCGTGGGTGCTGGGCCCGACGATTATCGCCAACAGGTTCTTGCACCTCTAACAGAAAACAAAGTCTTGGATAATTTCCATATATTACCGTTCGTCACTACTGCTGAGCTCGCAAATTATTTTTCCGCTGCCGATATCTGTGTTTTTGCGAAAGCGGCCTCTCTAAGTTGCCTCGAAGCCGCTGCATGTGGCACGCCGGTGTTGATGACAGACATGCCGATTGGAAAATGGCGCGCTGAAATGGGGGCGGGGGAAACTTTTCGAGACGGTGATGTCAACGATCTCAGGTCAAAAATTGGCGGACTATTAAACTCAGCTGACGACCGGAGAGCGCTAGGGCAAGCCGCACGAACCAGTGTACAAGAACATTTTTCCTATGACAGTGTAGCTCTTCAGTCGGAAAAAATTCTGACCGAAGCGATCAATTCGATATAAACTTTGGCCCGTCGTCACCGAATCTTGCTCGTTATTGCCGGCCTCACGGCAGGAGGCGCTGAAAGACAATTAGCGCTACTAACGCAACATGTTGATCATTGCGAATTCGACATTGGGTTATTGCTTTTCAATTCAAGAGACCGGATTCATTATCGCGGTGTAATTGATGAAAGAATATGGCTTCGAACCCTGGAGTTATCGCCAACCGAAGATGGTGTGAAACTCATCCCTCGCCTAATTTCGGGAATAAGAAATGCTATTGCCGAATGGTCACCCGACTTGATTCATACCAGCTTGAATATTGCAAACCACGCTACAAGATTTTCCGCGCTAATCAGCAGATGGAAAACCCCTATCGTGACTTCGATCCGAGCCGATTTTCGGGAAGGTTATAGTGCTCGGGATCGTTTTCTGGAACGGATGCTTTGGCGCCGAACTAACTATTTTATTTGCAACTCTGGTGTCAGCAAGCAGCAATTAATAGCGGACCTTGGTGTTAACGAATCGAATATAAAGACTATTCCGAACGGAGTAGAAGATAAATTCTTTCAGACGAACATTGTCGAGAAACCAAAATGGTGGCCGCGGGGCCGGTCCTGCCTAACAGTCGCTAGACTCAAGGACGGCAAGAACTATCTCGAACTCGTTTTTGCCATTAAATACCTTGCTGACAACGACAAGTTAGGAGATTGGAATTTTGTCTTTGTTGGAGAAGGCCCCCAGAAAAAAGAACTATTAGAAGCCATAAAGAAAGCCAAAATTGAGAACCGTGTTGTTCTCGTTGAACCCGTGGAAGACCTATTGCCGATCTATCACTCAGCTGATGTGTTCCTGTTACCGTCTTTGCATGAAGGGCTATCTAATGTCTTGCTAGAGGCCCAAGCGATGCAGCTTCCGATCATTGTGACGAAGGAGGCAAATCGGGCAGCGGCCGTGGACGCAGAACACGCTTTCCTAATCGATGCGACAAACTTTGGGCCGCAGCTCGAATCCGCGCTCTCCTCCAATAAACACGAATTGGTAGAACGGGGAATACTAATGTCTCAGAGCATTCGCCAACGATATAGCGTCGAACGCATGGTCAGCGAAACATGCGAAATTTGGAGATCTTTACTCGCCAACCATGTCTGATTCTATCCAAAGAAAATCCGATTTAGCGGAAGCATACGGTCGCCAGTGGATTGACGAATCGGAATATTGGGCATCGCTAAACTATCACGTTCGCTATCAAGATCAGTTTCTAGATCTGGTTAGACCCACAGCTTCTACGAAAATATTGGAATGCGGTTCGGGAACAGGAGAAATTGCACAACGCGTGATGGAAAAATTTCTCATGAGCGATGGTCCGAACGTCGATTTTTACCTCGTTGATGTCTCGGAGACGTTGCTAAAGATCATAAGTAAACGGATCGTGCCCCCGGCGCGGGTGAGGGCCCATCTGATCCAGGCAACCGCACAAGAATTACCGTTCGCAGACGATTATTTCGACCGCATCTATGCACTTTCGGTTCTATGGTACGTTTCAGATCCCCTAAAAGCCGTTACAGACATGTTACGTGTTTTGAAGCCGGGAGGTATAATGTGCTTCGACTTGATAAGCCTTCTAAATCCGACAGGGTTTCTCGGCAATTTAAGTAACAAAATTCTATCCATCGGGAACAATAGACAACGTGTAAGCTATTTTCTTCCATCTCAAATCAACAAATGCTTACGCGAACAAAACGTCGAATTTAATACTGTCGGCTATATGCCCATTTTGCCCACGACATTGCCCGGTTTGGGAAACCTGTTTAATCTATTCAGAACCATAGACTGGTTACCAAGAACTAAAAATGGTTTTTTAATCCCAACCTGCAACAAGGTCGTTTATTGCGTGAAAAAGAATGCTTGATCAGAAGTTGAATGTTCGGAAAGACCGAAGCAACGGAGCAATCTTAGTTGGACCGTTGCCCCCTCCAACCATTGGCCAAAGTATATCTTTTGAAATGTTGCGCGATGAATTCTCCGCCCGCTCTTTGCCTTATTGGTTATTGGACATAAGCGGTGGCGCAACCAGCCGACGCGACGGAAGTTTCTCTTTGGGAAGGGTCATCGCTCTTATGGCTTCTTTATGCAGAGTCACGATTTTACCCTTCCTGCGAGATCGAAATTTTTATTTAACCATCGCGCAATCATGGAATGGGTTTCTTCGTGATTTGTGGTTTATTGCCTTGGCTAAAATCGGAAGGCATCGCATTGTCCTACATCTTAAAGGAGGCAGCTACGATAATTTTTACGATAGTTTGGGAAACTTCCGAAAGGCAATTGTTCGAAAAACTCTAAGTTGTGCGGATTGCATTATCGTATTGGGTGACAGGCTCGCCCCAATGTTCGATTTCGTCCCTGACAGTGCCGAAAAAATTATTGTCGTTTCAAACGGTTGCCCACTGCCCCTGGAAGCGCTTCCGAAAAATTCGAAACATTTACCCAGTGCAGACAGTAATGAGCCCATCAATATTTTATATTTGTCAAACCTTATCGATTCTAAGGGATATCGTGATTTGTTGCAGGCGATTGCAATTCTAAAACACGTACATAAGTTAAATATCCGCTGCCGTTTCTGTGGACAGTTTCTCATAGCGTCTGATACGCAACTATTTCACAATTCAGATGAAGCCGAAGCTGATTTTAAGACCCAATCAAAGTCATTAGATATCGAAGATGTCGTAACCTGGGATGGTGTCGTCACTGGAGAGAGGAAAATCGAAGCCCTGAAAGAAGCGCACTTTATGGTACTGCCAACCCAATACAATAATGAAGGTCAGCCGGTTGCAATTATTGAAGCAATGGCCATGGGCGCCGTTGTCGTCGGAAGTCGATGGCGTACAATTCCAGATATGTTGGATGAAGGCCGAGCGGGGATTCTAGTTGACTCTAGTTCACCATTGCAAATTGTAGACGCCATTACGGACGCTACGGCCGATCCGGAAGCATACAACAATATAAGTCAGGCAGGCATAAAACATTGCCAAGTTCGATACAGTCGAGAGAAACATTTAGACGAGTTAATCGCAGCAATAAATGCCGATTCCGTATTCGCCGCCGAAGGTGTCGAAAATCGGCTTGAAAGCGCGTAACTATTATCGGATCAAGATTTTGAAAGTTCTAGTCAATGCCCTTTCCGCGAGACGGGGTGGTATCGTTACGTATACTCAGAATCTAGCTCGCTCAATGGCAAACCTTCCGGTTGACGCCACCATTGTCGGCCCACCCGAACTGGCCCAAGGTCAAAAAACTATTGTAACGAGGGATGTGGGGCAATTCTCCCCATTGAAACGCATCGTGTGGGAACAAACATCCTGGCGCAAATACGTTAAGTCCTTCAATCCCGATATTCTTTTTTCGTCTGCAAACTTCGCTCTCTATTATAGCCCCGTTCCGCAGCTTCTTCTGATGCGCGAGGGTGGATTGTTTAATCCGTTCTACCTTAGAAACGTGTTTCCGTTCTTGGGAAGCAGAATTAAATTGCAGACCCGTATTCGCCGGAATTTTATGTTCCGGTCAATGCGCGCCGCATCAACCATAATGTTTCCATCCGAAACGCTTCGCAACTGGGTCGCTTCCTGGGTCCCCGATATAGCAAACAGGTTTGTCGTCAATTCTTATGGAATCGATCACGGTCATTTCGAAACAAGCAAGGAAATTATTGCGCCGAAAAAAGATTCAGTGAAGCTATTATATGTTTCTGTTTATTACCCACACAAAGACCCCGCGACTTTGTCTGACGCTGTTCTACAGCTCAGCCAAAGAGGTATAGATGCTCATGCCCGCATTACAATGGCCAGTAATGAATTTCACCCCTGGCCATCGGGGGTCAACGATCTTGCAAAATTGCAGTCAGCGGAAGCGAACGGTCAAGCGGAACTCGGATCAATCGTTTATAAGGACCTGCCAAGCGCCTACCACGATGCCGACATTTTTGTGTTTCCATCAATATCGGAAACCTTCGGATTTCCATTGGTAGAAGCAATGGCAGCAAAATTGCCGGTAATCGCAGCAGATACTTTAATCAATCAAGAAATCTGCGGCCCGACCGCTCTCTACTACAACCCCTCTGACGCCGCGTCGTTGGCCAATCGCGTTGAGGAGCTATTGACTCGCCCAGGCCTCTATAACTGGATGGCAGAAAATGGCGAGAAGCGTGTGAAAGAACGGTTTAGCTGGCAAGGACATGCCGATCGATTGATTTCTATTATGGAAAAAACCGCCAGGACAGGCTGAGAAAACTGTTTCTCTGATGTTTCTCATTTCTCCCGTTATCTAAATTCGCAGCGTCAAAAATATAATGATACTCGTTAGTGCCTGCATTTGGGGTGTGGCCGTTTTGGCCTGTATCTGGACCGCTACTGAGTATATCTGGGCATTGCGATTGCTCATTTTAGGCCTTGCTTTGGGCACATCTATAAATCTCTTTCGCTCCCGTTGCGAGTTAGTTTTTTTAACCCCCGGATACTTATTGGGTTTTATCACGCTTATATTTTACGGAGTGGCTCCCGCCCTTTACTTGTCACTCCTGCCCAACTCTTTGCCTTATATCATGTTCCAAGGAGGAGAAACTCACAATCTAACAAAAGGATATGTGAACAGTCTGGGTGAATTATTCATTCTTCAATTTTCTGCAATGTGTTTCTTAGTAACCAATTTCATTTCCCAAATTCATAGAGACCGCATCATCAAATTTGGGCAATCCATCAAAATCGAATTAGCGCCCAATATCTGGAAAATTGCCATCGCTTTAACAATTCTTTTCACCTGTGCGTACGCGGGAACTCGGTTACCATCGACACAACATCTATTTTCGAATTTGATTGGTCAGGAGTTTCATCATGCTTTGACACCTTCGCTATCAATAAGCCTGGTATTCCTCGCATTCAGTGCTTTAAACCAACCGACACGCATTCAAGCTATTTTGTTTACGGTTTTTGCGGCTTGTTTAGGGACGATGGTCGCCATAGACCTCGCCGCAACACCGACGCTTATTGCCCTTTCAGGAGTATTGTTATTTTTCGTTTTACGCCGATACGCCTTTAAAAGATTCGCAGCGATGGCACTTGTTTCCATCGCCATCGCGGTTTCTGCTGTCGCGATTTCTGCGATTAAAGGCCGCCCAATCCATGTGGATCAAACAAAATTCCCCATTGTCGAGTATGGGCTTGCGAAGCTAACCTCCAAGTTCGTTTTGCGGCAAGGAGTGTCTGGGTTCTGCCTCAACAATATTATTGTCCATGATTTAGGGCCAAAAGATCAAAGCCCACTATATTTTTTGAGCGCTATTGTGCCGCGATTTATATGGCCCGAAAAGCCGATTTTGTCCCTCGGATCCCAATTTGCTGAAAGCTATTGTCACCAGGGCCAAGCCTACAGATTAAAACATAGCGAATCGATTACGTTGCTCGGGGAACCGTTAATTAGAAGCAGTATTTTCGGTTTGCTCACTGCGCAGTTAGCCGTTTTTCTTATTTGTTATATGGTCGCATTTGGCGGCCTATCGGGTAACGTAATAAACCTTTTGGTTTTGACGGCACTCCTGCCGTGGTTAATCCCATTCGAACAGCACTTCGCTCAATACATTGGCAATATTTTCAAAAGCGCTCTGGTGATTTTACCATTTGCGGGCGTTCTATATTTATGCCGATTCCACATATGGTCCCAAAGGGACCATAGAAGTCTATAAGCGAGTTCTTTTGAAAATTCTCTTTTTAACAGAGAACTTTCCGCCCGAAACAAATGCGGCAGCAACACGGGTTTTCGAGCGCGCATGTTACTGGGTGCGGGAGGGTCACGATGTTACCGTAATCACGCAAGCGCCTAATTTTCCATTCGGGAAATTGTATGACGGATATCGCAACAGCTGGCGGCAGATCGAAACGATAGAAGGTATACGTATCGTTCGGGTCAAAACCTATATCTCAGCGAATGAAGGGGTGGCCCTCCGAACCCTCGATTTTATAAGTTATATGGTTATGGCTGTATTTTTCGGTCTGTTTGAGCGCAAACCCGATATCGTCGTTTCTACATCACCGCAATTCTTTGCCGCAGTTGGCGGCTGGCTTATTAGCGCCTTTCGACGGATACCATTTGTTTTTGAACTCGGTGACCTGTGGCCGGCGTCAATCGTTGCCGTCGGTGCGATGAAACCCAGCTTCGCCATGCGCATGGTCGAAAAGCTTGAGCTGTTCCTGTACAGGCGTTCAGCGGTTGTCGTTGCTCTAACGAATGCTTTCAAAAAAAATCTCATCGAAAGGGGAATCGACGGAAACAAAATCGCGGTCGTCATTAACGGTGTCGATCTTCCCCGCTACGCACCGCAGGAACGGGATGCCGATCTCGCAGAAGAATGGGCGTTGGAGGATAAATTCGTTATCGGATATGTCGGTACTCACGGAATGGCACACGGCCTGGAGAACGTTCTGGAGGTAGCCGCACAGGTTTCTGACCGTACAAATTTAGTATTTATGTTTGCCGGCCCTGGCGCGGTACGTGAACAGCTCATTCAGGAAGCAAAAGAGCGTAATCTAAAAAACGTGATTTTTGTTCCACCCAAACCAAAAGACCAAATGCCAGCTGTCTGGAGCCTGTGCGATGTCGCTTTGGTTCATCTGAAGGATACGCAGGTATTTGCCGAAGTTATTCCCTCCAAGATATTCGAGGCGATGGGTATGGGCTTGCCGATTTTAATTGCTGCGCCGCAAGGAGAGGCGACCGACATTATCCAAAAAGATAAAGTCGGTCTTGTCGTCCCACCCGAAAACCCCGAGGCACTCGCGAACGCAGCGTTACAGTTTTGCGATGATGAAGCCTTTAGAACGGAAGCCGCCAGAAATTCATATGCCGCCGCACCAAAACACAGCCGCGCCTTTCAAGCGGAAGCGATGATGGCGGCCCTCATAGCGGCAATCGAGAACAAAGGCGATGAGGCAGCAGCACGTGTCGCTCAGGTTGAGGCCCCATCCTGAGCAATATTCTTGTAACGGGTGGAAGCGGTTTCATTGGTCAGGAACTTTGCAGAGCGCTGGCAAATGTAGGTTACACGCCAGTCATTACAAGCCGGTCTGCCCAAACAACCTCCTATGCATCCGAATGCCGACTTATCGAAGATATCACCAATACCGACGCCTTATGTGCCGCAATGAAAGATATCGAGGTGGTAATTCATTTAGCGGCCCGCGCCCATGTAATGAGTGATCAATCTTCCGACCCGCTGAGCGATTATAGAAGAGTAAATGTGGATGGTACGGTTGCGATCGCCAACGCCGCTCGCCAATCCGGTATCAAACGGTTGATCTTTCTAAGTTCCATCAAGGTGAATGGCGAAAGGACTTCGGAGAAGCCTTACACTGCTCATGATACCCCCGCACCCGAGGACCCTTATGGAATTTCAAAATCAGAAGCAGAATCCAGATTAATAGAGGTTTCGAAAGACAGCGAGTTGGAAACCGTTATAGTGCGAACACCGCTCGTCTACGGTGCTGGTGTCCGCGCCAATTTTCTTTCCCTGATGTCGATCGCTGATAGCGGTCTGCCTCTACCGTTTGGTGCCATCAACAAAAATCGCCGGAGTCTCATCTATATTGAGAACCTTGTTGATCTGCTCATAAAAACCGTTAGCCATCCATCCGCAAATGGCCAGACATTGTTGGTGTGCGATGGTGAAGATCTCTCGACGACATCGCTTGTTGAGAACCTGCGTACATCATTGGGAAGGAAACGACGCCTAGTACCAATTCCCCCTGCGATCATACGTGCATCTTTGTCATCCATAGGAAAGAGCGGTATGGCTGATCGTCTATTGGGCTCACTCGTGATAGACGATACTGCGACCCGCGAACTCTTAAAATGGCAACCGCCATTCACGATAGCGGAAGGTTTAAGGCGAACTGCCGATTGGTACCGGGCCTCCAATGCTCAATGAGGCAATCGGGAATGCGCATTTACAGCACACGTTTCTAACACCCGATTCGTGACAACTACTTTTTGGACAGGCGCCCTGTGGTAAACTGCGTTAACTTTCGTTATAGGTCTCGCGAACCGTTGCTGGAACCTCATGAGTAAACTACGTCAAAAAATTGCATTTGGTCATGATCTCATCATGGCCTTTTTGTCATTGCCCATCGCGATGTTTCTCCGGATGGGCCGGGACATGTTCATATATGATGCCGATTTCGTTGTATTCGCTGCATTGGTCTTTGCCGCTGTAGCCGGTACATGTTTCTGGATTTTAAATTTATATGGCGGTATTTGGCGCTACGCCTCATTGAACGATTTGATGGCCATCATGAAGGCCGTCACCTTGGCCATCCTGGTTTTCGTACCGCTGATGTTTATGCTCAACCGGCTCGAGTGGATTCCGCGCTCGACACCAATGATCAATTGGCTCGTTCTCATAATGCTTTTGGGCGCGCCTAGGTTTATTTATCGTCAGTTTAAGGACCGACGAGCAGGCAACAAAGCCCGAAGACAAGAATCGTCTCAAAAAGTGCCGGTTCTGTTAGTCGGCGCAGCCGACGGCGCAGAATTGTTTATTCGGGCAATCGATAGAAACCCGTCCGCTGCCTATAAAATCGTGGGGATCGTCGGCGAAAATACCGGTCGCGTCGGACGGAGCATTCGCGGAATACATGTTCTGGGCACAATCGACGACGTGCCTTCCGTTTGCAAAAAACTTACGAGTGACGGAAAAAACCCCCAACGCATCATCGTTACCAAAGACGATATCGAAAAATCGTCGATGCAAAAACTGATCGCACATGCAGACGAGCTGGGTGTTTCTCTGGCAAGAATGCCACGCCTTACCGATTTCCAAAGTAACGTCGAAGAAAATACGCCGGTTCGCCCCATCGCGATCGAAGATGTACTGGGAAGAGCCCAGCAAGTATTAGACCGGGCGAGTATGCAGGCTTTAGTTAAAGACCGGCGGGTTCTCATCACGGGAGCGGGCGGCACAATCGGTGGAGAGCTTTCCCGGCAGATTGCGGAATTTGGGCCATCCCACCTCTGTCTTTTAGAGTCTTCGGAATACGCGTTATACGCCATCGATCTGGAGATCAAAGAATCCTATCCTAACCTGCCACGTAATTCCGTGATCGCGGATGTTCGAACGAGAGCGCGCATGAACCGGATATTTAAAGACGAGGCACCCGACTTGGTCTTTCATGCAGCAGCGTTAAAACATGTTCCGATCGTTGAAGATCATCCATCTGAGGGGATACTGACTAATATCGATGGAACCCGGATTATCGCCGATTGCTGTCGTGAGACGGGGGTCAGTGCAATGGTTTTAATCTCCACGGACAAGGCGGTTAATCCAACCAATATAATGGGCGCGACAAAGAGAATTGCTGAAACCTATTGCCAGGCATTAGATTTGGAAGAATCAACAAAAACACGATTCGTTACTGTGCGTTTCGGCAACGTTTTGGGTTCAACTGGTTCCGTCGTCCCGCTATTTCAGCGGCAACTGGCAAATGGCGGGCCGCTCACCGTTACCCATCCGGATATGAAGCGGTATTTCATGACCGTTAGAGAGGCCGTGGAACTCGTTCTGGAAGCAACCGTCCTCGGAGAGAAAAAGGAAAGTGCTTCAGGGCGTGTCTATGTTCTTGATATGGGCGAGCCGGTGAAAATCGCCGATCTCGCACGTCAAATGATCCTTCTGGCCGGGCTTCAGCCAGATCAGGATATCAAAATTGAATTCACTGGCCCGCGGCCAGGCGAAAAACTCTTTGAAGAGATTCTTCATGACTCAGAACCACCTGAGGGCACCGATTACGACGGTATTTTGCTTGCCGCTCCCCGGACCATCGATCTCACCACTTTATCCAAACAAATTGATGAGATCGTTGAGGCCGCGAAAGCTGGTCATTCCGACGAAATATTTTCACTTATACGGGCTTACGTACCCGAATTTCAGCCAGAAGCGGGTGGCCCGATAAGAGCCGTCGCCTCCTAATAGACAATCAAAAAATCGAATGACAGATTCTCAATCAAGCAGAATTACCCGAGCTTTGATATCGGTCTCGGACAAACAAAACCTCGAAAAGCTCGGTAAGTTTTTATCGGAAAGTGGCGTCGAAATCCTATCGACCGGTGGATCTGCCAAAGCGCTATCCGATGCCGGTATACCTGTGAAAGAAGTTGGTGATCATACCGGTTTCCCGGAAATCATGAATGGACGGGTGAAAACACTTCATCCAAAAATCCATGGTGGAATTCTGGCACGTCGGAGCGATGAGACACATCTCGCTGCAATGCGGGACCATGACATCGCGCCGATCGATATGATCGTTGTCAATTTGTATCCCTTTGAGGAAACAGTTGCTGCGGGCGCGGACTTCGAGACCTGTATCGAAAATATCGATATCGGCGGCCCATCATTGATCAGGGCAGCAGCAAAAAATCACGAGAGTATTACTGTTATCACGGACACCCTCGATTACGACGCGGTAATCGCCGAGATGAAAGAAAATGAAGGTGCGACGACACCGGAATTGCGCCGCCAACTCGCTGCAAGAGCTTATGCAAAAACTGCCGCTTACGATGCAGCGATCGCAGATTGGTTCGCCAAGCAAAATGGCGACGAATTTCCTCAACGTCATACGCTGGCAGGTAATCGTGCACAAATTATGCGATATGGCGAGAATCCTCATCAGAGCGCTGCCTTTTATCGTACTGCAGATGACCGTCCTGGCGTCGCAACAGCATCCCAATTGCAGGGTAAGGAACTTAGCTATAACAATTTGAATGATACGGATGCCGCTTTCGAGCTTGTTGCCGAATTCAGTGAGCCAGCGGTTGCGATAATCAAACATGCCAATCCCTGCGGCGTTGCGATCGGCAATTCCCTGTCCGATGCCTACAACCGTGCGCTCAAATGCGATCCCGTCAGCGCGTTCGGTGGTATAATCGCCGTCAATCGGGAATTGGATGCAGATGCGGCGAAGGAAATGACCGAGCTTTTCCTTGAAGTAATCATCGCTCCTGAGGTGACAGATGCCGCAAAAGAGATTTTGGCAGCAAAAAAGAACCTTCGCGTCCTGGCAACAAACGGCATGCCGGCATCCGATGAGCCGGGCATGACGTTGAAAATGCTCGCAGGCGGGTATCTCCTGCAGAGCCGCGATGCAGCGCATGTTACAGCGGGAGACTTGAAGACCGTTACAAAGCGTGAGCCATCAGAACAAGAGCTGGCCGATTTGATATTTGCCTTTACCGTCTGCAAACACGTGAAATCCAATGCGATTGTTTATGCCAAGGACGGTGCAACGGTTGGGATTGGCGCGGGACAGATGAGCAGGGTCGACTCCTGCCGTATTGCCGCTCAAAAATCGGCGGACGCGGCAGAAGCGGCGGGTGAAGGGGATCCATTAGCCATCGGCTCTGTCGTCGCTTCCGACGCTTTCTTTCCTTTCGCTGACGGGTTGCTGACCGCCGCCGCCGCCGGTGCCACCGCTGTTATCCAGCCAGGTGGTTCGATCCGTGATGATGAAGTGATTGCGGCAGCCGACGACAATGACCTCGCGATGGTACTCACTGGTATTCGCCATTTCCGGCACTAGAGCTATAGGATGGTGCCTAGAGCGGCATTAGCGGAGGCCAATATGACTTATACACTCGAAGAATTTTGCGCTGACGCCCATAACGCAATGGAAAATGATTCTGGTAGCGCCGGCCGTGATGCGATTCGAGCGCATCTCGAAAAGCTCCTCGTCAATTCAGACTTTGTTCACGAACATCTATCTACGCAGAGTTCGGGGAAAACACTTCTCTACCATGACCAGGAGTTTGATTTTTACGTCATGGCCCACGGTACCGATGCGGGAAACCGCAAAGGCAAGCCGCATGATCATGGTGCTTCATGGGCTGTTTACGGACAGGCCACCGGAATGACCAATATGACAATCTGGCATCGTGTTGATGACGGCGACCAGCCTGGTCATGCCGAACTTGCTGAACACGAGACCTTCCCCTTAAAACCAGGCCATGCAGCACTGTTCGATACCGGCGTAATACATTCTACGGCACACCCGGAACCAGCCCGTTGGGTGAGAGTCACGGGCACCGATCTCGATACTATCGAGCGCTACGCTTATGATCCGGGGCGTCAGGTCATGAAACGGATGACCCCGTAACGAGAAATATAACGATAAGCAAGCGAAAGTACTTTACAGGCGTAAGTTAAAGTGCCGTTCCTCAGCCGATATGGTCCTGATGATTATCAAGGTACCAGTCGGCGATTTCCTCTCGGGTCGGAAACCAGACCCCGTCAAAACCCTTCACATAATCTAGAAAGTCGCCAAGTGCCCTAATACGATAGGGCTGGCCAATCACGTGCGGATGAAGCCCAAAGTTCATTATCCGCATCGCTGTTTTTCCCTCCTCATAGAGAACGTCAAACTGTTCGCGTAACGCTGCCAGGCCCTGGTCCAGCGTCATACCGCCGCGCGCAAACATGTTGAAATCGTTTACGTCATTTGAATAGGGTATGCACACAATTGGGCCGTTTTCGGTTCTGATCAAATAGGGTTGATCGTCATTAAGAAAATCGCAGAAAAATGTCAGGCCTGCTTCTTTAAGATAATCAATGGTCCTGGCCGTTGGCCTGAGAGACGATGAAAGCCAGCCTTTTGCGGGTCGACCAATAACTTCGTTATAAACATCCAGAGTACGATTTATAACGTCGCGCTCTTTCTCTGGTTCCTCCGCGTAAAATGTCAGAATATCGTTTTGTGCCCAGTTATGTGGTACGAGCTCCCAACCTCTTTCATTCACGGCATCTATAATTCTCCGGCGTTCCAACGCCATTTTTGCGTTCATAGTGCAGGAGGCCGGAATGCCGGCTTTATCTAGCCGGTCCAAAACACGCCATACACCGACACGCTGCCCATATTCACGCCACGTCCAATTTACGTAGTCAGGAACATTTCCGGGAACCGGAAACGGTATCGTTGCTGGGCCACCGGCATAAAGCGGTTCAGTTTGATTGCGGGTTTGCTCCCAATATTCGAGATTGATCGTAATAATTAGGGCGATGCGATGATCGCCGGGCCATTTCAGGGGTTTGCGATCAGGTAACGCAACAAAATCATATTCCATACAAGGGCCCCACTGTCTTCATGCCCTTACACAGTACGACAAACGCCGCCGGCAATGCCAGCGGCGTTTGTCGTTTTAAAATGACCAGAGATTATCCTTAGACCAGGCTCCTCAGTTGACGGTTGATCACACTCAACTTGGCGAGATCGACCGCAGAGCCCGCCTTGATTTCCGTAATCATGTTTGTGGCCCTTTGGACAGCATGTGCATTGGCTTCCGCCCAGGCATCGATAATCGTCGGTGCCAATTCGGCTCCGCCCGATACATCCATGATTCTGGTAACCAAACGCGTCTGTGTAGCATAGAGATCATCGACGATTCCCGCCGTTGCGCTTTTTTGCCATTCATCACCACGTGCGATTTGCAATGCGGCAGCTCGAAGCCAGTCAAATCCAAAACGGTCTCCGATACCGTAGAAGACCCTGGCAACAGCTTCCGGTTCAAATCGACCACCTGCAGCTATGCGAACAATATCGCAGGCTGGCGCCAATGCATCCAGATTAGCGATGCGCTGGGCAAGCGTTTTCGGTGCGTGTCGCGTAATATAATGGTTTGCCTTTTCGTCTCGCGTAATTTTGAGTGCCGGAGACAAAATAGAATCCAATCCTTTGTCCATTCCCGCCACGGCAGGCTGAAAAGCATTTACTGTCTTTCCTATTTCCTGACCGCTGGCTTCATTTCTTGTAAACCAAATAGTGCCGCGTGTGATGAGATCGAGAATTTCGAGTTGCATCTCGGTCTGCACATCTGCAGGTACCGAGTTGTCCAATGACTCAACGCCGCTCCAAAGCTCCGCAAGGCCAAACACCTGTCGGCAGGCCAGGTAGGCTCGGGCAATCGCCGCTGGTTTCTCGCCGGTCCGTTCCGAAATTGTATTTATGAAACTGGGACCGGTACGGTTCACCACTGTATTGGCTACATAAGTTGCAATGATTTCACGACGAAGCCGGTGATTCCCAACCAGATTAGCGAAACGCCTTTGGATCAATTTGGGGAAATATAGACCGAGTGTGTTCTCAAGATAGGAATCGTCTGGCAGCGAGCTTCCCATGACGTCATCAAATAAAGCAATCTTGGCATAAGCCAATAGAACTGAAAGCTCTGGCCGCGTAAGACCTTTGCCCGCCGACAAGCGCATCTCAAGATCTTCATCGGATGGAAGGAACTCCACGTCTCTATCGAGCTCGCCGCTGCGCTCCAACGCATGAATAAAGCGCAAGTGTTCATCCGCGAGCGCGAGGCTTTGATGTTCAGCATTGGTCAACGCCATGCTTTGGCGATAATTATCCATCAAGACCAGATCCGAAACATCGTCGGTCATATCAGCGAGGACTTTATTGCGTTGTGCAAACGTAAGCTTGCCAGAACGCGTCGCCATACCGAGAAGAATCTTGATATTGACCTCATGATCAGAACAACCAACACCCGCGGAGTTGTCGATAAAATCAGTGTTGATACGACCACCCGATTGAGAATATTCGATCCTGCCCAATTGCGTGGCGCCGAGATTGGCGCCCTCGCCAACAATTTTGGCACGAACCTGGTTCCCATTGATGCGAAGAGAATCATTGGCGCGATCACCAACCTCAATATTGTTCTCATCGCGGGACTTGATGTAAGTGCCTATGCCGCCAAACCAAAGAAGGTCAATCTCGGCGGTTAGAATGGCATGAATAAGCTCATTCGGCGTAACCGTATCACCGGGAAGATCGAACACCTTGTGCATTTGTGGCGTGACTTTTATCGATTTTGCCGAACGCTCAAAGATACCACCACCTGCAGAAATCAGCTTGGCGTTGTAGTCGGTCCAGGAGGATCGGCCCTTATCAAACAGTCTCTTCCGCTCTTTAAAGCTCGATGCTGGATTCGGATCTGGGTCGACAAAAATATGGAGATGGTTAAACGCACCAACGAGTTTTGTGAACGGTGAATAAATCATACCGTTGCCAAATACATCGCCCGACATATCGCCAACCCCGACACTGGTAAAGGGCGTCGTCATCACATCAACGCCCATTTCGCGGAAGTGGCGTTTTACGGATTCCCACGCTCCGCGCGCGGTAATGCCCATGGCCTTGTGGTCGTAGCCAACCGAACCGCCGGATGCAAAAGCGTCATCGAGCCAGAAGCCGTATTCCTGTGAAACGCCGTTGGCAATGTCCGAGAAAGTCGCAGTACCTTTGTCAGCGGCAACAACAAGATACGGATCGTCATCGTCTTGTCGAACGACATTCTTCGGCGGAACGATCTTATCGCTTTTCAGGTTGTCTGTAATATCGAGCAAGCCACGCATAAAGGTTTTGTAGCAGGCAATTCCTTCTTCAAGAAAAGCCTCGCGGCCACCGGATTCGGGTGGTTGTTTGACAATAAATCCGCCCTTCGCGCCGACGGGCACAATAACGGCATTCTTGGTCATCTGGGATTTCATCAAACCAAGAATTTCGGTCCGGAAATCCTCTTTGCGATCCGACCAGCGGATACCGCCACGGGCAACCTTGCCACCACGTAAATGTACTGCATCAACGCGTGGCGAATGCACAAACACCTCGATTGCGGGTCGCGGCAATGGCAGCTCATCCACATTGCCACTATCGATTTTGAATGACACATAAGGTTTGGGTGATCCGTCTTCAGCGGGCTGGTAGAAATTGGTCCGCAGAGTGGATTCAATGATATTGACGTAGCGTCTGAGGATACGATCCTCATCTAGCGATACAACGTTGTCGAGCGCTTTGGAGAGCTTGTCTTTCAGCTTTTCGGTCCGTTTGCCTGACTTCGGCGCAAGCTCAGGATCAAATCTGAATTCAAACAGCTCAACAATCATTTTGGTTATGTCGACCTGATTTGCCAGCGTGTCTTCAAGATAAGACTGACTGTAGAGAATCGCCGCCTGCAGCAGATACTTACAATAGCCGCGCAACATGACGATTTGACGCCATTCGAGCTCTGCATCAAGCACGAGTTTATTGAAGCCATCATCTTCCATCTGGTTGTTCCAGACACGATGAAATGCTTCTTCAAAAAGAGGTTTAACCTCTTCGACATCGACGGCCGCGCCTGAGCGCGTAACCAAACCGAAGTCGTGCAGCCACACCGGTTTATCGGAACTCTCCGGGACAAGTTTATGGGGAACCTCATCTATGACGCGAAGACCCATGTTCTCCAGAACCGGCAGTACATCAGATAGCGGGAGCGGTGCCCCCGGATGAAACAGTTTGAATCGAACCGCATTATCTTCAGCTTCCTGCCGACGATATAGATCGAGGACAATCGCACCATTTGAAAACGTTTCTTCAACACGTGCGATATCTGCTACAGCCGATTCCGGGCTGAAAATCTCACGATAGGCGGCAGGAAAGGCGTCGCGATAGTCGGAATGATATTGAATTCCATCATTTTCGCCGTGAGCGTCGATGAGTACACTTGCCAGCGCATCTGACCAATCGCGTGCTGCCTCCGCCAAACGTTCCTCAATCTCAGAATCGCTTTGGGGTGCAGAAACGCCCGGCGTCGTTTTGACGATAAACTGAATGCGCGCAAGCGCTGAATCCGTCACCTGCGTATAGTAAGCAGTTACCGGACCCGCATATCCATCTTCCAATATTTCCTGAAGTTTTCGCCGTAGCGCCGTGTTGTACCTATCACGTGGCACGAAAACCAGGCACGAAAGATGTCGCCCAAAGGGGTCGCGATGGACAAAAAGCGCGACACGCTGACGTTCGCGCAACCGCAAAATACCAAGCGAGGTCGCCAGCAAATCTTCAACATCAACTTGAAGAAGTTCGTCACGTGGCAACGACTGCAAAGTGTGCATAAGAGCCTTTGCATCGTGGCTAGAGGGCTCAAAACCAGCACTTTCAACAATGGAGTCTACTTTGCCTCTGAGGACCGGAATCTCATTAACGGTGTGATTATAGAGATCGGATGTAAACAACCCGACGAACAAACGTTCGCCCGAAACATTACCCTGCTTGTCAAACATCTTGATGCCAATAGTGTCGAGATGTACTGGGCGATGAACCGTAGATCGAGTATTCGCCTTGCTCACCATTAAAGCGGTGGGCTTATTCAGAAAGTCGGCAATTTCAGGCGGCAAATCCGAACCATTGGAAAGGCCTTCAAATATTTTAGTCTTTTGCGAACGCAGGATTCCAAGACCGCTCTTTCGATGGGTCTTTAAGATCGATTTTTTTCCTTTGGTCGAAATCCCGTATTCGCGATATCCAAGAAACGTGAAATGATTGTCATCGATCCATCGCAAAAAGGCCTTGGTTTCCTCAATTTCAGCTCGGCTTAGCGGCACTTCGTCAGGCTGCAAATCTGCGATTGCTTCGGCAACCTTGACCCGCATCGTCCGCCAATCGTCGACAGCGTTCCGAACATCCTTCAGAACATTTTCGAGTTGTTTGGAAATCGTGCGCAATTTGTCTTGACCGGCATGCTCATTGATCTCGATGTGAATCACTGATTCCATACCGGTATCGACCGCTGCCTTTTCATCCTGGCAAATAGCAAGAAGTTTCCCGTTTTTATCCCGTTTCACGCGAATAATTGGGTGAACGATGACATGTATTGTCGCCTCAAGCTGATTGAGCGCAGCAGTAACGGAATCAACCAAAAATGCCATATCGTCATTGACGACCTGAACAGCTGTGTGGTCTGTGTCCCATCCACCCTTTTCATTCTTTGGATTAAAGACTCGGATTGAAGGTTCATGAGGCGTGCGTTTCTGGAGTAAGTCCCACGCCGATAGAGCCGCCGCCAACAGCTGATCCGGCGCAGCGCGTAAAACGTCCTCCGGCGCAGTATTGCCGTAAAACGCATTAATAAAATCGCCAACATCGGCTTTTCCCGACTTCCTGGCTTTTCGCCGTGCGGCGGTAGCGACCTTCTTAATTACTGTCTTTTTAGCGTCTTCGCTGCGCTGAAGCATGGCTCCGGCCTTTCGTTTCTGTATGGCGGTCAATTTTTT
>CEUQ01185197.1_pt1 | contig 76069 bp, 72 predicted proteins | sample 361491 | NCBI WGS metagenome assembly CEUQ01 (sample SAMEA2622796, study PRJEB7988) | marine metagenome | biome: marine biome (ENVO:00000447); feature: marine epipelagic mixed layer (ENVO:xxxxxxxxx); material: "saline water (ENVO:00002010), including plankton (ENVO:xxxxxxxx)" | depth 120 m | reverse complement strand
TACAGGATAATGATATTACAAGCCCTTGAGTCAGAAGCAAATAATCTCTGCAGAAATATTCCATTTAAAGCCTTTATTGCAGCTGAGTTGAGTAATGTCTTGGGGTGGCTTTTATCTCAGGCAACTAAGGATGCCAGTATCCCTCGTATTGTTTTATCACGTAATGCCCATGCCCCAGCGGTAGATAAATTAGGTTTAATGGCGGTTCGAGACTATTTTCGAGCACGGTATCCTAAAAATATGGTTGATACTTATTTGATGTGGTCTCCTCTTGGTTTAGCTGCTGCAAAGCAAGTGCTTCCAGAAACAGAGCATTCTGCAATAAAGAATGTCCGTGTACTCAGTAATCAAGTGAAAAAAAATTATAAAAAAAACCTTAATAGAGATAGATTTATTTTATTTGCTGATAGTTTTGTGACTTGGTGGTATCCTCATAATTGGATTTACCAAAACTCTGACGAGTTTATTCAGTGCCTAATAGACTTTTGTGACGCAATTAAGCAAGTGGACAAAGTTGAAGCGTTAGTGCGCGTTAAACATAAGCATGAGTGTGATTTGCCAGCAATAAACCAACTAGTTAATCCACCAAAAAATGTTAAGATTAACATCAGAGACGGTTCATTTGCTAAAGATGTAGAGCGAGCAGATCTCGTTATTAGTTTTCGCTCTACTACAATCGAAGAGTCGATTCACGCCCGGACACCCGTGCTACTATGGGGTGCGTCGATGAGACATCCTTATTTAGATGTGCAAAATATTAAACCTAATATTTCAAAGAGATCTGCAATCTACATGTCTAATAGAAAGGAAAATTTAGCTGAAATGATCTCTAGTATTTTAGACGCCCATGCGGGTAGACCTCTTATCGATGAAGAAATAGAACCCTACGTTTTTAGTGAAGATATCAGAGATCTTAATTACCTTGCCCATTCTATTTCAGGGGGCAGAGGGATCATTTAAATTCTATATTACTCACAAGCAAAAATTAACAATCTATAATAAACAAGAAGAATTGGCTTAATCATGAAAAATACTATATGCCCAATTTGTAAAAAGGATAATTTATCCAAAAGAGAGGAAGTTCTTAGAGATACCGAGAAAATAGGTGTTTTGCAATGCAATGAATGTAGTCATATATTTTTAGATGATTTCTCTCATATAGATGATGCATATTTTGATCGCGGTAGTTTTCTTTTAGATAAGCCTTTTATAGATGGAGTCGAGGGACGGCTCAGGCACTATGCCCATGAAACAGAAGAGCGAGCAAAAAGGATAGGTGAGCTTGTTATCAATAAGCGGGTTTTAGATTTCGGATGTGGTGCAGGTGCTCTTATTTCCAAATTAGATGGCTTGGCAAAGAGTATAGAGGGTATAGAGCCAACAGACCCCTTTCGTTTGTGGCTACAAGAGAAAGGGATGACGATTTATAAGAATATTTCTGAAGCTTCAGGGGATTATGATGTAGTATTAATGTTTCATGTTTTAGAGCATCTACCTAATCCTGTTGAAAGTTTAGTGGAAATTTCAAAGCATCTTGCACCCGGTGGGATGATTTATTTAGAGGTCCCAAATGTTAATGATGCACTAACTTCATTATATGACGTAGATGAGGCTCGAAAATTTCTATTTTTTAGTGATCATTTGCAGTACTTCTCTAGACGTAGTCTCCAAGAAGCAATCAATCAATCCAGTCTTAAGGCTGATGGGATTTGGGGACATAATAGGTTTGGTTTAGCTAATCACTTATTCTGGCTTTCACATGGCAAACCAGGTGGTCATAAGATGTGGAGTTTTCTTGAAACTCCTTCACTAGCTCGTGAGTATGCAAGATCTTTAGCCGCCGCTGATATAAGTGATAGTCTGACTGCGCAGGTTAGGTATTAAATTCTATAATTTTATATCAAGATAAATACTATGACTGACATTTCTATAAAAATAATAGATGCACTGAAAGAGTCCATCGGTGCTGCTAGTGAGCCTGTTTCATTGCATGAGCCATATATTGACTCAACTGATAATAATTTTGTTGAAGAATGTTTAAAAAGTGGGTGGGTATCCTCGGTAGGATCATACGTTAATGAGTTTGAACATCTTTTAGAGAAAAAAACTGGCGCTAAATACGCTATTGCAGTGGGAACTGGAACAGCTGCATTGCATACAGCATTAATTTTAGCGGGTGTTAAGGCTGGAGAAGAAGTTCTAGTTCCAAGCTTAACCTTTGTGGCTAGCGCTAATGCAATAAGCTATTGCCAAGCTATCCCTCATTTTGTTGACAGCGACCCAGATCGCCTATGTGTTGATCCAGAAAGCCTAGAGTCATATCTTGAACATAAAATTTTAGATACGAAAAATGGCCCTATAAATAAAGATACAGGCCGTATAGTAAGAGCACTATTACCAGTCCATGTTCTTGGTATTCCTGCAGATATGAATTATTTACTTAAAATAGCTGAGCGTTTTAAAATAACTGTTGTTGAGGATGCTGCTGAATCATTAGGAAGTTTTATTGGCGATACTCATACAGGAAACTTTGGTTTAGCTGGCGCTCTGAGTTTCAATGGAAACAAAATAATAACTACAGGAGGCGGGGGTGCTATTATAACAAATAATGGTGATCTTGCTGAGCAGGCTAAACATATAACTACTACTGCACGAGTAGATTCTGATATTTATTTTACTCACGATCAGGTTGGATTTAACTATAGGATGCCTAATCTTAATGCTGCTCTTGGATGTTCGCAAATAAAGAAACTCGATAAACTTATTCGTCAAAAAAATAAACTTAGAGATATATATAAAAATTATTTTTCCAAAATCAATGAGGTTCAATTAGTCAAAACACCATCGGAGTGTGTGTCAAACAACTGGTTAAATGGCCTTCTAATAAGGAATTCGTCAATTCAAATACGCAATGAAATAATTAAAGCGACTAACTCAAGAAATTATATGACACGTCCGGCATGGACCCCTATGCATTATCTAAATATGTATAAAAAGTGCCCTAGAATGTCACTCACGGGAGCCGAAAAAATTTATGAAAGTCTAATTTGTTTACCGAGTAGTGCAAAATTAGTACAGCCAGAATAGTTATCCTAATAATAATTTATTTCTAAGTTTAAAATGAATGAATATAAGAAATCTAATTCATACATAAGGTTTGGTGGGGAAATTCCAATTGGATCTGATCCTATTTCAAAAAATCCAAGCTTAATAAATGATGATGTACTTTTATTTTCTCATGGAAGAGCCGCACTTTCTTGGTTTCTGGAATTTAGAGGACCCTTCAGTAATGCATTAATATGTAATTATACATGTCCTACTGTCCCATTTTTTTTCAAGCGATATGATATAAAAGTAAATTATTTTGATTATCTAGAAGAGAATATCACTAGTCACCTAGAGATTGGTTCTGGCAAAGTCCTCGTGTTATTACCTGCGCCATTCGGAATGTCTCCCTGGATAGATCCTAAGCAACTTGCGCATGACTTGGGTTCAAGATTCTCAGTAATAGTAGATGCCGCTCAAAGTGCTTTTGGCCATAAAGAATTTTCATTACCACCTGGTGGGGCAATTCTTTCATGTCCTAGAAAGACCTTAGCAATCCCGGATGGTGCCATTCTAAAAATCTCTAATCTGGAAGAATATGATAAACAGTACGTGAACAATTTGTATGAAGCAACAGAGTCTGTTCTTAAAAAGCAAGAAGCTCGTCTTATTTTTTCTAAGAAAGATATTTCTTCTGAACTTCAAGGGCTAGCCTTGGCTAGAGAATCAGAGACCGCTCTTCCTGATAAGGCTTGTAAGATGAGTAAGATATCCCAAAGACATATTCAATTGGTTGATGCAAAAGAATACAAACGAAAAAGAACTATTAATGCATTAACTTTACGGGAAACACTGCCATCTCTTGAAAGTTTACTCCCAAATACATATGGGACACCGTTCAATTGGCCCTTCATGCTTAAAAATCGTGAAAAATTTATAAAAAAACTTGAGGAAAAAAGAATTTTTGCAACCCCTCTTTGGCCAGACATTGTAACAGATGATCAAAAGTGGCCTCAAGCATATAGAATGAGTAGAGAGTTAGTGGCACTTCCGATAGATCAGCGTTACACAAAAGAGGATATGATCCTTATGGGAGATATGGTGAAGAAATGTCTCTAAATCTTACAATGTTTGACGTTTGTCCTAAAGATATTATGGGGGATGTATATTTTAAGAATTCTTTTCTCAAGCTGTATTCTGGAAGTGATTCTATAGACTCGTTAACTGAGCATGGTTTTCAACATTTAAGTGCAGTTAGAGAAATTCCTGGTGAAGACCTAGAGGACCTTGAAACTCCATGGGGATATGGGGGTCCAGTAGCTACAGATTTAGATTCATTTTGGAGGGGTATAGGCAAGTGGAGACAGCGACAGTCTGATAAAGGAAGAGTTGCAGAATTTATTCGTCTGCACCCCTTTTTGAATCCTCTGGCTTATCGTGGTTGGTTTGATCAAATTAGGTTCGACCGTTTAACAGTTTTAGTTGATCTCTTAGAATCGAATCAGCTCAGAAGACAGTACTATACCAAAGGGACAAAATACTCGCTCCGATTTGCAGAAAAGCATTTAACTATTCGATCTCTGGAGGCTGGGGAGGGGTTTATATTTAAAAAACTTTATGAGACGGGTCTTTCACGTAATAATGCAAAAAAATTATATTATTTTCCTTTGAGCCATTTTGAGACTCTTATCAGTGCCTCTTGGTCAGATGTAAGAATAGCCGAGCACAATGGTAAAGCATTAGCTGTAGCATGTTTTATACATAGCCGTCCATTTACACATTATCATTTATCGGGGGGATCTGAGGAAGCAAGAGATTTCTTTGCACATCATCTTCTAGTTGAAGATGCTATCAGGCGTTATAGTAATTCAGGCTATAGGTGGATGCATCTTGGCGGGGGTAGAGAAAGTTCTTTAGATGACTCATTACTAAAGTTTAAGACTCGATTCTCACCACATAGAATTGCTTTTTATACCGGAGGTTTAATTTTTGATCGCGCTGCATATGATAACTTGTCTAGAGATCGAAGGGGGAGATTTTTAAGCTATCGATTTCAACACATCCCAGAGTTACGTGATGAGGATACAACTCTAAGGCCAGCATTAAAGGAGGATTTTTCTCTTTTCTTCAGACTCAAATGTGACATTGATAATATTGTTTGGTCAGGATATGCCGCCCCTCCTTCTTGGTTAGATTTAGAGGTTTGGTATAATGGACACATTAAAGGAAATTCAGAACGTACTATCCTGATAGGTGAGAGTGGAAGTCGCCGTATAGGCTATGTATATATTGATCAATATGAGTCACATATAGAAATGACATTAGGCATTGCCACAAGTGAGGCCGGGCGTGGCATGGGTAGAAGCTTGCTTACTTTAGCAATACAAGGTTTGGAGCAAAAAGGGGATAAAAGGCCGATTGAAGCCTGGTTATATGAAAAAAACTACGCATCTATTAAGGCTTTTGAGGCGGCGGGATTTAGAAAGAATATTTCACGTACCTCAAAGAATTCCAATACGCCATTAACTGGTGATGCTCAGAAGCAATTTTGTTGGATACGCAGTACCCTTGATGCCTAACATATCTGAAACATGAATAAGCCAATACATATAACTGTGGTAACAGGTTCCCGGGCAGAGTACGGACTTATGCGTTCTGTCATTCTGGAAATGAAAGAAGCAAAAGATTTTAAATTATCTATCATAGTTACAGGTACACATTTAGAGAAAGAATTCGGTTTTACTGTAAAGGAAATAGAAGAAGATGGACTAGATATAGATGCTAGAATAAAGATAATTACATCTGATGACACCGGTTTTGGGGCAGCAAAAGCTATGGGAAAAGTAATCTCAGGTGTATCTGAGGAGTTGGAAAAATACAGGCCAGATTATGTAATGCTTTTAGGTGACCGCTATGAAATTCTAGCTGCAGCCCAAACTGCCCTTATTATGCTAATACCTATAATCCATTTTTCTGGAGGAGATATCACAGAAGGTGCATTTGACGACTCTATTCGACATGCCATAACTAAGATGTCTAGTGTTCACTTTGTGGCTTCAGCTGAGGCGGGTCAAAGAGTTGAGCAGCTAGGAGAGGAAAGTGAGCGAGTCCATGTAGTGGGGGATCCTGGGCTAGATATTCTTCGCCAAAAGCCACTTATAGAACGTGAAGAGTTAGAAGATGATCTTGGCTTTAAATTTAAAAAACGTAATTTTTTGATTACATTTCACCCTACGACTCTTGATCTTCGCCCTTCAAGGGATCAATTTTCCGAACTGTTAGATGCATTATCTTTATTTAGGGACACCAAACTTATATTTACAAGACCAAACGTAGATCCTGAGGGCAGAGAATTGTTAAGTATGATGCTAGATTTTGTAAACAATAATTCTAATGCTCTGGAATTTCCTTCACTTGGTCATCATAGGTATCTAAGTTTAATGAATCAGGTAGATGTTGTAATTGGTAACTCATCAAGTGGTTTACTTGAAGCGCCATCCTTGGAAAAACCTACGGTCAACATTGGATTACGTCAAAGCGGTAGATTACAGTCTGATTCAGTAGTAAATTGCATGGCTAATTCAGAGGATATTCTTTTGGCAATAAATAATGCTTTAGATATAGATTGTAGGGGTATTAAAAATCCTTATGGAGATGGAAAAACCGCACCTAGAGTTCTTAAAATTTTACGTGATATAAATAACCCAAGAAAACTCTTGAAGAAAAGTTTTAGGGATTTTCCAGAAAAAAGGTCTGAGTGAATTGAAAAATAAAGTTTTTATTATAGCAGAGGCTGGTGTTAACCATAATGGTTCTGTTAAGCGCGCTTGTGATCTTGTGGATGCTGCGGCAGGTGCTAACGCTGATGCCGTAAAATTTCAAACCTTTAAGGCTGATAAAGTTGTAGTAAAAGACACACCTAAAGCTAATTACCAAAAACAAACAACAGGTATGGCAGATGATCAGTTAGAGATGATTAGAGGCCTTGAGTTATCTGAAGATGATTTCCAAATTATTGCTGATTACTCTAGAGAAAAAGGCATTGAATTTATGTCAACACCTTTTGATTTAGACAGTGCCCTTTTTTTAAGAGATAAACTTGGTATAAAGAGAATTAAGATACCCTCTGGTGAAGTAACAAATGGTCCATACTTACTAGATTTAGCCCGTCTGGGTCTTCCAATGATTTTATCAACTGGTATGTCTAACCTAGAGGAAGTTAGAGTAGCTCTTAATGTTCTAGCTTTTGGTTTGCAAGACTCAACGGCAGGCTACCCATCTCAATATGACCTAGAAAACCATATTCATAATGATAATATCTTTAAAAAATTAGAAGAACGAGTTACAGTCCTCCACTGCACTACTGAGTATCCGGCACCGATAGAGGATATTAATTTACTAGCTATGACAGTAATGCGTGATATATTTCAACTACCAATAGGTTATTCAGATCACACGCTTGGAACGACTATATCAGTTGCTGCTGTTGGGATGGGGGCGAGAGTTATAGAAAAACATCTAACTTTAGATAAGCAATTGTCAGGACCAGATCATAGGGCTTCATTAGAGCCGCAAGAATTTGTAAATCTTGTTAGTCAAATCCGTAGTCTGGAAACTGGTCTTGGTGAACCCGAAAAAAAATGTTCATCTTCAGAAGAAATTAATATTCCTGTAGCACGTAGATCAATTGTGGCGGCAAAAGATATTAAAAAAGGTGATATTTTAACTCATAATTGCTTAACTACTAAGCGTCCAGGAAATGGTTTATCACCGATGAAATATTGGGATCTTATAGGTACAGCTGCTAATAAATCTTACAAAACTGATGAGTTAATAAAATTATGAAAAATTCTGTAATTTTATTGGGTGCTGGAGGTCATGGTGAAGTTGTTCTTGAATCACTCCAATTATCAGGAATAGAAGTAATAGGTATTTGTGACCCAGCCTTAGGAAAAAATACTGAAGGGAATATGGGCTTGCCTATCTTAGATAGTTCTAGTCTGGTTGAAAAATACCCTTCGCAAAACTTTTTGTTAGCAAACGGTGTTGGTTTTATGCCCGGACAGAATGCCCGAAGTGGTTTATTTTTAGATATGAAGGAAAAGGGTTATTCATTCATGGGTACATGCCATCCAACTGCAATTATATCCAAATCTGCAACTATTAATGAAAGTGCACAATTGATGGCTGGGTCAATTATTCAAAGCCATGTATATATTGGAGAAAATACAATTATAAATACTGCTGCCCAAGTTGATCATGGCTCTCACATTGCTTCTTTGGCTCATATTTGCCCGGGAGCAATATTATCAGGAGATGTTCAAGTTGGAGAATCTGCTTTTATTGGTGCAGGAGCAGTAGTATCAAATGGCGTTAAGATAGGAAAAAATGCTGTTATAGGGGCCGGTGCCATAATAACCAAAAATGTACCTGATAATAGTAAAGTGATTACACCAATTACTCGGGATCTTGCTAATTGATTAATACAGCAATTGTTGTTGGTTACGGTTCAATCGGTAAGCGACATGTATCCATTCTTGAAAAGCTAGGACTAAATGTAATAATTGTCAGCCGCAGAGAGCTTAATAAAAAAAATCATTATTCCCGATTAGATGAAGCAATTCAAAGATACCCAGGTGCTTATATAGTAATATCTGACGAGACAGCTAGGCATGCTGATACTCTTGGAAATATAAATACTTCAGAACATAAGGGCCCTATATTAGTGGAAAAGCCCCTATTTCACTCAAGTTCAGTTTCTAATGATATTAAAGAAATGGATGTTTGTGTTGGTTATGTATTACGCTTTCATCCTTTAATAAAACTTTTAAGGTCAAGGTTAAAAGGTAAAAGGATTGATGTTGTAGAGGTGGTGGCTGGGCAATACTTACCCACATGGCGTCCTGATCGAGATTATCGGGATAGTTATTCCTCAAGTCGTAACAGGGGAGGTGGCGTTGTAAGGGATCTAAGTCATGAGATAGATCTTATGCTCTGGCTTTTGGGGCCATGGTTACGTATTTCAGCAACTTTAGGAAAAAGTGGATCATTAGAAATAGATACGGAAGATTTTTGTCAGGTTCTTGTCGAGGGAGAAGAATTCAAAACAGCTATTTTGAGTATAAACTATTTAGATAGAATTCCGCGCAGATCAATTACTATTCAATGTGATACTGGAACGATTAGCCTAGACTTTATTAAGGGTACACTTAGAGAGAACAAAGAAATAATTGGACATATGCTTCCTAATAAAGATGAATTATATCGATATCAGCACGAAGCTATTCTAAAGGGTAACAAAAACGATCTCTGTTCTTCAAGAGAAGGTATAGACGTGGTTTATATCTGTGAGAAAATTGAACTTGCTGCTGCATCCGGATCATGGAAAACAATATAAATAGACTGTGTACAATATGTGCACGAGGCGGCTCTGAGGGGATACCGGGTAAGAATCTTCGCATTCTAAACGGAAAGCCGTTGATAGTACATTCTATTCAACATGCTCAAGACTCAAAATTATTTAGTAAAATTGCCGTGAGTAGTGATAGTATAGAAATACTTGACTCTGCTAGAAAAGCAGGAGCTGATATTCTTGTTGAGAGACCAAGTGAATTATCTTCGTCCACTGCAGCTAAGCTTCCAGCCATTAAACATTGTGTTAATCAAAGTGAGATAATCAGTGGAAAAAATTTTGAAACAATTTGTGACCTTGACGTAACTTCACCTCTCAGAATTAAAGAAGATATATTGGGTGCTGTTAATATGTGCGAAACTAGTAATTGCAACAACGTAATTACTGGTAATAAATCACATAGATCCCCTTATTTTAATATGGTGGAATTAAAAAAAGATGGATTTGTAAGTATTGTGAAGTCGCCAAAAAATACAATTAATAGGCGTCAAGATTCGCCAGATTGTTTTGACTGTAACGCCTCAATATATGTTTGGCGCCGTGAAAAGCTTTATACTTCGGAAACTATTGTTACTAATCAGACCTTAATTTTTGTGATGCCTGAAGAGAGATCCAGAGATATTGATAAGGAATTAGATTTTGAGATCGTTGAATTTTTAATGAGTTGCAGACGTAGCTAAGGAATTATTATGGGCGAAAAAAAATATATAAAAGCTTTCGATCTTAATAAAAAAGTAGTTTTTTTGACTGGTGGAGCAGGTTTTTTGGGTCGTGAATTTGCACGAGGTTATGCAAATTACGGAGCTAGAGTTGCTATTCTCGATATTGAGGCCTCTAGCGCTAGAGTCGTAGCAGAGCAAATCTCTGATGAGAGTGGACAAAAGGCTTTGTCAGTTGAGTGTGATATAGCTGATCCTAATTCAGTTGTTAATGCTTTGCAAAAAACTATAGAGGAATTTGGGAATGTAAGTATTTTACACAACAATGCTGCAAACCAAAGTAATGGTCTCGAGAGTCAGTTTGAATCATTCGAAGAGTATAAATTATCTGATTGGAAGCGCGTAGTAGGAGTGGACTTACAGGGTGCATTTGTTACAACCCAGATAGTTGGCAAGCATATGGTTGAATCAAAAGTAAAGGGTTCAATATTACAAACTTCTTCAATTTATAGTTCATATGCCCCTGATAATCGTATTTATGAAAATGCTAAGAGGGGAGAAGTAAGTATTTGTTCCCCAGCTGTATACTCTACAGTAAAAGCAGGAAGTGAGGGTCTAGTAAGATGGTTAGCAACATATTGGGCTATTCACGGCATAAGAGTAAATGCAATAGTTCCTGGTGGTATAGAGAGTGACCAAAATGATGAGTTTAAATCTCGTTACTCAGATCGTATTCCACTTGGAAGAATGGCGCGAGCAGAAGAAGTTGTGGGTGCTGCAATATTTCTGGCATCAGACGCATCTTCTTATATCACTGGTCAAAGCTTAAGGGTTGATGGCGGATTAAGTGCATGGTGAAATTTGCTAACACAGTCAAACATCTAGCTCGCCCCAAAGTAGTTTTTGTAGGTGGAGGTCCGGTTGGCGTAGGTTTTTTGGAGATATTAGGAAATCTAGATGCAAATAAAATCATTAGTCTAGAAGGTGGTTTGATTAAAGGTATTTTGTCGACATCGGATGATCTAATAGTTTCAACTTTATCAAGTATAGGTAAAAAAGTTTTTTGTGATTTAGAAGAGGTTCTTAGTGTTGACCCAGACGTGATATTTTCTGCGGGTAATAGTCACATATTTAAGATAGATACAATTAATAGGGTTCCGGGTGGTATAATCAATTTTCATGCTGCACCTTTGCCTGAATATAAGGGATCAGCATGTGCCGCTTATGCTATTCTGAATAAAGAAAAAGAGTTTGGTGCAACCTTTCATTTAATAAATGAAGATTTAGATTCCGGACCAATACTACATGTTGAGAAATTCCCAATATTAGAGAGATATAGTTCTGAAGACCTGGATCGTAATTCAATAGAGTCTGGATTTAATGCTATGGTAAGGATGGGTGTATCATTATTTGATGGCTCTATTAAGAAAGATTTTCAGGTCTGCAAAAAAAGAGCTTTTAGGCGCGAAGAACTTGAGCCCTATCGTCATATTTCTCTGGATTGGGACTCAGAAGATATATGGAGGCATGTTCGTGCATTTGATTGGGAGGGAGTTTTAGAGCCAGCGTACATTACACTTCCCAATGGTAACCGTGTCTATCTTACAAAAAAATCAAAGTCCAATAGGCATATAAATTAAAATTAAAAATTAGATATATGATAAATAGTAGCACTGATTCTATAAATTATATCAATGCAGATCGAATAGCGCCCTTTCTTTGGGATGATATAGCCAACTTAAAAAACTGGAGAGATCGAGTTGCTTGGCCTATATCGGGTATATTTTCTCGAAAATTAGGTGACTCAGTTGTTTGTGAGGCTATGTCCGTAGCATCGAAGATTGAAAACGATTTCGAAAAACAATTAGTAATGGTTTCATCTGGTCGTTTTATTAATGGTTTTTTATCATTAGCCGAAGCTGCTTATGTTGCTCAGGGAGAGGTAAGGGAAAATATTTTACCAATCGGAGGTCCTCCTGAGCTTGATGCAATGCGCAAGGGGGGCGAAAAATTTTCTGTTTTAGAAGACCGTCACCGAGGAAAGGGTGTAATTGATATAAAGCCGGTAGGAAATCCAGTATTACGTTCTATTGCTCGAACCGCAAGCTGGACTTATCCCTCAACACTACCAGTTAGCATGTTGTTTCCTAAAGGAATAGCTATTACTCATAATGCTATGTTACGGAATTATGCAAAATATACAGGAGAGAAGATTAGATATTGGCCAGCAGCAAATATTTTAAATAGTGTGCGAAGTTTAAACGAATTTAAGGATGATGAATATATAGTGTCTAAACTAACAGAGCATATGGCAAAACAGCTAATGTCATGTGTAGTTGATTTAGAAGAGCCTTGGTATGGTAGACTGAACGCATTATTTATAGCTAGATTGACGCCAACAGTTAGACAAATTTCCTCAGATTTACGTTCACTTAGAAAACTTAAAAAGTTACCTAAGTGCCTTTGGACAGGGACAGGTTCTGCTTACGCAACAAGAGTAATAGCAAGTGAGATAGAAAGAAGAGGGGGGGAAGTTACCGGTTTTGATCATGGAGGCGTTACAGCTATATCCCAATCCTTACCTCTTACAGCTAATGGCGAATTAATGATAGCTTCTCGGTTTTGTGTAGGGACTCAAGCATGGGCACACCTGTTAGAAGAATCCAAGGCCGCAAAACTCTCTAAGAAATTTGGTGGATGTAAGATAATTTACGGATTAGGGGAGCCTACTTTTCGATCAGCATGTATTGACTCTTCAGCCAATAAAAAACTAAGAGTACTTTATATTGGGCACCCATATAGGGCGCTACGACAATTTGCATTAGCTGGCACACCTGATGTGTTATATTGGGATCTTCAATCGCGAGTTGCAAAGTTCATATCTGGTCTCAATGTTAATCTAATATGCAAGCCCCATCCTGAGGGACATTTCGTGGGGTGTAAAAATCCTATAGAAGACATTGCTCCTACAAGCTATAAAAGATTTGAAAGCCATTTAAAAGAAACAGATGTTTTTGTTTTTGATGCACCTACATCTACTACATTTGCTGAAGCTCTTTGTACAAATCGTCCAGTAGTTCTTATTGATCGAGGTCATTATCCTGTCAATCCATCAATAGAAAAAGAAATTTTCAAGAGGTGTAGATTGGTAGAAACCAAAAATGATAATAACAACCGCATTAATCCAGATTTTGAAGCTCTTGAGGCTGCTATCTTAGGCAGGCCTTATGAAGTTGATCCATCATATTTCCGGATGCTTCTTGCTGGAGTAAGCTAGTTTACTTAAATGATTATTTACTTATATGGATACTATTAAAATGACTAAGGACATTTTTTGCACACTTGGTCCCGCTTCTATGAATAGAAGAGTTATACAAAGATTAACTGAGATGGGTGCAACACTGTTTCGTATAAATTTGTCTCACACGTCTCTAGAAGATGTCGAAGAAGTAATAGACTTTATTCGTAATCATACAAAGGTTCCTATTTGTCTTGATACAGAGGGTGCTCAGGTAAGGACAGGGGCCTTCTCCTGTGGGAAGATAACGGTCTCTGAAAATTCTATAGTTAGAATTGTTAAGGGAGAAACAAAAGGAAGCGAAAGCGAGTTTAGCCTTTATCCTAATGGCATAGTTAATGAATTAGAGGTTGGTGATCTAATTACAATAGATTTTAACGCAGCTCTAGTGCAAGTAATACAGATTGATCAAGATGGGGTTCTAATTCGCGCTTTAAATGGTGGTGATATTGGCAGTAATAAAGCAGTCACTATAGAAAGAGCTTTAACTATGCCCCCACTTACAACTAAGGATATTAAGTCATTAGAGATTGGTAAAAATAAAGGAATTACTCATGTTGCTCTTTCTTTTGCCAATCATCCGAGGGATGTTGATGAAATTAGAAATTATGCTGGAAAAGATGCTTTTGTCATTTCAAAAATTGAATGCCGAAATGGTGTATCTCAGCTTGAGAAAATAGCTGAAAAATCTAACGGTATTCTTATCGATAGAGGAGACTTGAGTAGAGAATTTCCAGTTGAACATATACCTATTTTGCAAAAACAAATTATAAATAGGACGAAAGTAGTTGGGAGAAAGGTGTATGTGGCTACTAATCTCCTTGAATCTATGGTTTTGGCTCCAGTTCCAACAAGAGCTGAGGTAAATGATGTATTTAATACTTTGGTTGATGGAGTTGATGGTCTAGTCCTAGCTGCAGAAACAGCCATTGGTAAGCATCCCATCGAATGCGCAGGTATGATTGTTAAGTTAATAGATTCCTATAATTCCTCGACTTCTATGACGCCCGAACACTACGCATCTGACCCATCTTCGCTACTAGTCGAGCCACATGGTGGTATTCTTGTTAATAGTGAAGCTCAGGATGAAATCAAAGATGAGTTTCAGGGAGCTAAAAAGATAGTTGTATCTCAAGATGTATTAATGGATTGTCAGCAAATTTCTTTAGGAACATTTTCTCCGCTTAAAGGGTTTATGGATAGCAAAACCTTAGAATCAGTTTTAGACAAAAATCAGCTTCCTGATGGTACAGTATGGACTCTTCCAATATGCTTACAGATGGAGAGTGAAAAAATAAAAAATGTTAGCTATGGGGACTTATTGAGGCTTGTAGGGGTTGATGGAATAACTTATGCACTTTTAGATGTATCTGAAATTTTTCCTGCTGAAGTAAAATCTCTCGCAGGTAGGTGGTATGGAAGTAATTCAAAATTGCATCCAGGAGTGAAAAAATTAGCAAGCGGTGGAGACGTATTTGTTGCAGGAAAAGTTATATTACTCAGAAAATTACCTACTTTATTTCCACAATTCGAGCTAACGCCTGCGCAGACACGTTTTCTATTTACTCGTAAGGGATGGAGTAGGATTGTCGGATTTCATACGAGAAATGTTCCTCATAGAATCCATGAATATATTCAATTGTCAGCATTAGAAAAAACAGGAGCAGATGGCCTCTATTTGAGTCCAGTTACTGGCCCCAGAAAGTCAGGAGATTTTTTACCTGGCTTAGTTCTTGAGAGCTATCAACTAATGATACAACTAGGTATTTACCCTTCGGGTCAGGTATCACTAGGAGCATTTTCTTCTTACCCACGGTACGCAGGGCCACGTGAGGCAGTTTTCACAGCTATTTGTAGAAAAAATATGGGATGCAGCCATTTTATTGTTGGGAGAGATCATACAGGAGTTGGAGATTTTTATAATCCTGATGCCAGCAGGGCACTATTTGAAAGTATCGGTGATATTGGTATTGAGCCAGTATTCTTTAACGAAATGACCTTTGATACTAAAAAAGAAAATTATATTTTAGCAGGTAGTAGTCAGGATTTAAAGATTAGTGGAACAGAGGCGCGTTTAGCAATTAAAAAAGGCCAAAAATTACCTGAATGGTTTATGAGAGATGAAGTTCAAAAGTTTTTGCATTCTGAGGTTTCATCAGGGCGTAAGGTCTTTAGTGATTAACAGATAATTATTAAGTTTTTCTTATAAAATGACTGAGATTCGATATATTTTTACTGTTACAGCTGGCCGTAGTGGACAGTCATCATTGGCTAATTTAATCAAAAGACACGTGCCTGGATGTTATCCTGCGTTTGAGGAACCGAGAATAAAACGCTATTTCCCAGGGGTTTTGGGAGATTTAGAGAGCCGTTTTAGAAGAAATTTCATTGAAACCAACGAATTATTAGGTAGAGGAAAAGTCCTTAAAGCCTATGAGTCAGCAAATCATGAGTTTCTGGAGAATATAGCAGCTAAGAGAGTTAGGATAGCTCAAAAGCAACTATTAGAAAATCAAGATCATATATATTTTGATGTAAGTAAATTTTTTGCACGAGGCCTGCATTGTGGATTTGCAAGTATTCTTCCAACTTTTAGCCTAGTAAGGCTTGTACGCGACCCCCTGTTTAATATGCGAAGTTTTTTAAATCGTGGAAAAAATTTTATGCTTGATAACAGCCTGCCCAGTTCAAGAAAAAATATTTTACGACTTTCTTGTGATGAAATGGTAAATGGGGAGTTATATCTTTGGGCTTGGTGTGAGATGTATTTGAGATACGACTGGCTAATTAATAATTTTAATATATCACACCATGTAGAAATCCGAACTGAAGATTTATCTAATCCAGAAAAAATGGATAAGTCTCTTGATCTTCTTGGGTTAAAGCATGGAGAGATAACAACAAGTAAACGTTTTAATACTAATTTTGAACAAGGTCATGGTCCTACATTGATAGGTAAACCAGACATTGAGATTTTTTATCGTTTTATTGATAGATTGCCAAAAGATATTCTAAATAGATTAAAATATTTTGATACATACAATCCAGAAGAAAATATTTATTAGGAAATTCACATGATTCCTATGCCACTCGAAATTAAATTGCTAATTCCAGGATACCGAAGAAGGTGGTTAAATCGATATGAATGTATGATATATGAGCTTGGAGATTTAGCCTCCAAAATCTCATTCGGTTGCGAAGATAATATACCATGGATTGAATTTAATGATTCCAAAATCAGGATGTCCGGGTTCTGGACCGAGAAGAAAAATCAAGAAGTTTATAAAATAATAGGAAATAAATTACCTGAAAATATTTCTTCAAAATACTTCCGTCTTATAAAAGATTGTTTAAACCGATATAAATACCCACATATGCGTCCTGACATGAATCCTTCCATATTTCCAACTGAATCTATGTTCGGATTTCATGGGCAACACAAGGATTCAATTATTAACATTGAGGACCAAAATGATCGTCAGATTTTGTGCGATGCATTTAATCCCAATTACGATGATGTGATTATAGATTGCGGAGCTTTCCTTGGATTTGGGGAATTACATATGTCTCCATTGCTTACACATGGGCACATTTATGCAATTGAGGCAGATAAGAAATGTCATGAACTTATGTTAAGAAATCTTAATTATAATCAGATTAATAACGTTACTCCTTTACATAGAGCAATATGGAATGAAGAAAAGGAATTAGATTTACAATCAGACTTTGCTCAAGCTAACACTTTAGTCTCTGAAGTTCATCAAGGCACCAGCTTGCAAAGAGTCCAGACCATCACAATTGATAAAATTGTCGAGATATACAGCATACAGAAGCTTGACATGATCAGCCTTACTTTAAATGGTGCTGAGGTAGAGGCTCTTAGTGGAGCCAAAAAAACTCTTACTGAATTCAGGCCTCGAATTAGACTTGCTGGTTGGTATACCCGTAGCGGTCGAAAGATATCTAATATTGTTAGGGACGAGTTAAAGCTTGCAGGATATAATGTTTTTATTGGTCCTAGAGGTAATACTATGGCTCTGCCAAAATAATTATGATTGGTTTATTCGGACATTTTAGCTTGAGTTCAAAAGCTAGTCAGCCCTTAGAGCCTATGCTCTCAACTATACCAAAAGAATTAGTATGCGAGAAATTTAAACTACCTGGTGTGTCTTTCGGGCGTGCTGCCCATAAATTGGATTATGGTGGAAGTATATCAAATGATAATGAAATTTACGTTATTGTAGCTGGTGAAATCTTCAATTTTGATGACTTTAGACATATATCAAAAAAATATGAGAATAGTGCAGAACTTATTAGGAAACTGGTTTCTACAAAGCAACTCCATAAATTAGATTTAGTTAACGGGCAATACTGTGCGGCAGTTGTGGATAGTAAGGCACATAAGCTACTACTAATCACTGATAGATTAGCTACATTTCCAATTCATTACTATCAGGGATCAAATGAAATAATTTTTTCGACTCAGATTTTTACATTAGTTTCTGTTTCTAGTGTTCCTCGTCGTCCAGATCATGAAGCATTATCACAACTTTTTACCATGCAGCGAACTGTAGGTAGCACTACTCCTATTGCAGGGGTAAAGTCACTTTCCGCCGCAAGCTATTTAGAAATTGATATAAGAGGATCTAATAAAAAAAAGTATTGGAATTTAGAATGGAATAAGCCAGATTTCACTTTATCTGAGGGCGCTGAACATCTAGCAGATTCATTTAAAAATGCTGTTTCTTGTCAAGTTAAGAGCAGTGATAGTGGGCTTTTATTGTCAGGGGGGCTCGATTCACGCATTGTATTGGCATCTGCACAACCCGGAACTATGACTACATGGACTACAGCTAGTTATTCTGAAAATCCAGAACTTATATTAGCTCGTAAAGTTGCCTGTCTATTTAATTCTGCACATAATACCCTTGTTATTGATCCAAGAGAAACTCTAGAAATTACCGATAAAACAGTAAAAGAATCATGCGGTCTATATCCCGCTTCTACCCCTATGTCAGCTTTTTTACCTAAAGTTGGAAGGGGTTGTTCGCTCATTCTGAGTGGACACGGTATAGATTATACACTTAGAGGTTATTATCTCCCAACTAAATTTGTGGAGATTGGTAATTCAAGAACACGTCTACCTACACTAAAAAGAATCCCCACCAACCCTTCGGGTGCAGATGTACTTTATAATTTGAGACAAGGCCCTCCAATTAGTGATGTTAAGAGAATTATTAGAGACAATTATGAAGAAGAGTGGTGGGTGGGTTTAGAAGATTGTTTAGATACAACATTAAAGCCATGGCTCAGTTCTGATGAACCTTATAATGCATGGGATGGTTTTATACTTCATTCTGTAAGTAAGCATTACGCCTTTACTGGAATGATGTCAGTTCGTGCTGTGGGTGATTTATATTTACCTGCATTCGATAATAATGTCCTTGATATTTATCTTCGTATGCCCCCAGCTTGGCGTGTAAATGGTCGAATGGTTCAGCTTGCTTTAAGGCATTTATCCTTACCGGCATTTAACCTTGCTAATGCAAATACAGGTTTTTCGGCTGGCTTAAGTCCCTGGGCTGAAGTTGGTGCTTTATTTTTCCGTGCAGGCCTTAGGAAAATCAGAGTGGTTCAAAGACCTAGAGTTCCAAGCTCTCTGCATTCGACAGGATCATGGCAAAACTTAGCTGCATTATATAGGGAGGAGCCAAAACATAGATCTAGATTTCTTGAAATTCGTGATCGCTTGGACTGGCTAGCATTTGATATTTTGGATCAAGACTCACTATCAGATTGTATAGATGAACACTTAAACGGTGAGTCAGATCATACAAAGTTACTGCGTCAGCTATTAACTCATGATGCTTGGGCGCGAGTTTATAATATAGATACGTCTAGCACTGGGTCCTAATGATGAAATTGAGGTACAAATTAAAAATTGAAGATTCCCTGTCTCCATTTCGCACAGAAATAGAATATGTTCTATCTATACTTGAACGGTATTATCCCTTGCAACGAGACGATAGGTCTAAAGACGAACTTCCAGAACTATTTTATGGAAGTGGTGAATCTTCACCAGATGTTAATATACCAGCAGTATTATTTGAAAAATTTATTGAGATAGACCGTACTACACAAGGTGTTTCATTAAAGCCGGGAGCGGTTTCAGAATTATTAAATAGGGGAACTGGCTTGCTCCCGGCCAATCCTAGTCGTGGAGACAATAGAGGAAAAATTGATTACGACGCTATAGGGCTAGCATTTTTTATGTTATCAAGGATTGAAGAACGCAATTGTTCTAATTTGGATAAATATGGTCGTTTTCCAGCATCTCAAGCCTTTTCTGTGCGCGCTGGTTTGCATTCTCTTCCCTTGGCTGATCTAGCACTTGATGATATAGCAAAGCGTCTTTTACTCAGAGAATCACCTCAACATAATAGCGATTATTTGGTAATTCCTACTCATGATGTTGATATGCTTAAACCTTATCATATGATTCACCAACCATTACGATACGCTTTAGGTGATTTTTTAAAAAGAGGGCATCCAGTCAAAGGTCTTAAAAGATTAGCGTCTTATGGTCTTAATGAGCCTAAAAATAGTTTCAATAGACTAATGTCCCTCTCAGAAAAATATAACCTTACAAGTCGTTTCTATTTTATGGGACCAAGTAACCATAAAATGGATAGTTCATACTCTAATCGATATCCAGAATTAACAAAAAATATGGCAGAAGAAGTTAAGTCACGTGGTCATATCGTGGGTTTTCATCCAGGATATATGACTTTTGATGACCCAAATGAATGGTCCAGACAAAAGAGAGATTTAGAAAAAATTATTCAGATGCCAGTTAAGGAAGGTCGACAACATGTTTTAAGGTATGATTGTGATCAAACTCATAAAATTTGGTCAGATGAAGGTATGTCAGTTGATCACACCCTGGCTTTTCCTGATATTTCTGGCTTCAGATCTGGTTCAACAAGGCCTTACCCAGCCTTTGATCTTACTGCAAGAGGACCGTTAAATAATGATATTTGTTCTACAGCTGTAATGGAGTTTTGTCTTTTCGGTAACAAGTATAGAGATCTAACTATTGAAGAGGCTTTAGATGAGGTAAAGCCTTTGATAGTAGCATGTCGACGGTATGGTGGAAAATTTGTAATCCTACAACATACCGGGAATGCTTCCAAAATAGTTAAGAGATTTTACGAGAATATTATTGAGGAAGCAGCATGAATAAAATGACAGCAGAGAGTTTTTCAATAGAATTATACGGTGAAATGCTAGATGCATTCAATAATAAAGATTACGAGTTTGTCGATTTCGACTCTGTTAATCCTAATAGAAGAGAAATAGTATTGCGCCATGATATTGACGTGTGTTTATCTCGCGCTGCTGACTTTGCTGAAGAAGAGAAACGTCTAGGTTATAAATCACACTATTTTGTGTTAATGACTTCTGAACAATATAATCCTGCAAGCCAAATCGGGCGTATTTGTATTAACAGAATTTTAGATGCTGGACATAGGGTTGGGCTACACTTTGATGCCGCCCTAGAATGCCAAGAATCAATTGAAAAAAGAGGGGAAAGAGAGGTCAAAGAATTAAGTGAGTTAATAGGAAGTGACATTTCAATGGTTAGTTTTCATCGGCCAACAAAAAAATGGATTAATAATCCGGAAAATATCTTTGGCTTACCCCATACTTATCAACCTAAATTCTTTAGTAATATTGGGTATTGCTCAGATTCTAGAGGTGGCTGGTATAATGGAAACCCAATATCAAATAAGGCAATTAAAGAACAAAGAGCTTTACAGCTCCTGACCCATCCTATTTGGTGGGTAGGCCCTCCTCTTTCTCCAATCGAGCGTTTAGAATCATATCTCGTGGAAAGTCAAAAAAGGATTAAAGCAGATCTGAATCAAAATATAACCCTTCTAAAAAATAATACTTAGAAAATTATCTTGGGGGACTTATGATTCTAGTAAGTGAAGTGCAAAATAAAATAGTAATTGAGAAGAATTAACATTGTTAAGTGTAGCAGTAATAGGTGCAGGTCATTGGGGGCGCAATCTAATTAGAAACTTCTATGATTTAGGGGTTCTTGCGGCAATTTGTGACACAAACTCAGAAACCTTCATGAATCTTACTAGCAATTATCCCGAAGTAGATTTTTTTGAAGGTTATGAAAACGTCTTTGATTCAGGTATTGAGGCTGTAGCAATTGCAACTCCAGCTGAAACGCACGGAAAGATTGCACGTGCAGCACTTAATGCGGGAAAGCATGTATTTGTTGAGAAGCCCATTTGCTTAAATCTGATTGAAGCCAGAGAGATAAAAGAATTGGCAGAGAAAGAAAATTTAATACTGATGGTAGGGCATATGTTAAGATATCATTCCGCTTTCGATAGTTTGACATCAGTACTTAAATCCGGGTCAATTGGCAAGCTTAGGTATATTTATTCTAATCGATTATCCTTGGGAAAGATTAGACGGGAAGAGAATGCTCTTTGGTCTTTTGCTCCACATGATATATCAATGATTTTGGCATTAACTAATAAAATGCCATTTAGAGTATCTGCACACGGTGAGTCTTTTCTTACTCCAGGAATTGCTGATACTTCTCTTACCCATCTAGATTTTGGCGATCAATCTCAGGCCCATATATTTGTAAGCTGGTTAAATCCCTATAAAGAGCATAGACTGGTTGTTGTTGGGAGCGATGGGATGATTGTATTTGATGATACAGCAAATAGTGAAGAAAAACTTCTGCTATACCCACACCAGGTAGAATGGAATGAAGGTTTACCAAGCGTCAATAAAGCTGAAGCTCAAAAAATTTCATATTCTGATAAAGAGCCTCTAAAATCAGAATGTGAGCACTTTATTAGATGTGTAGACAAAGGTAGCCGCCCCATTACCGATGCAGAAGAGGCTATTCGTGTTCTTAGGGTTTTAGATGCTAGTCAGAGGTCTCTTGTTAGTGGACAGCCCATTACTATAGAAGAGTAACAATATGAAAGATAAGTTTATTCACCACACAGCTATTGTTGATGAAGGTGTCGAGATTGGTCCAGGAACACAAGTATGGCATTTTTGCCATTTATTATCAGGTACACGAGTAGGCTCTAACTGTAATTTTGGACAAAATGTGATGATTGGGCCTAATGTGACTGTTGGGAATGGTTGTAAAATACAAAATAATGTTTCTTTGTATTCTGGCGTAACCCTTGAAGATGAAGTTTTTTGTGGGCCTTCCTGTGTGTTTACTAATGTTTTAACTCCACGCTCTTTTATTTCACGCAAGGAAGAGTTTGTGCCAACTTTTGTAAAACGAGGATGCTCAATTGGTGCAAATGCAACAATCGTTTGTGGGGTAACCCTTGGTAAGTACTCTATGATTGGAGCCGGTTCTGTTATTACTAAAGATGTCCCAGACTATGCTTTAGTTGTTGGCAATCCTGGTAAGTTTATAGGTTGGATAAGTCGAACAGGTGATAAGCTGGGTGAAAATTTAGTATGTCCCAGAACAAATGAACGTTACTCTTTAAATAGTAATGGACTTCTTGAAGAGTTAACCTCGTGATAAAACGAGATATTATACCTTTCATTGATTTAAGCGCTCAGCAAAAGCAGCTTGAGGGTAAAGTTGAGTTTCGTGTAAATCAAGTTTTGGAACACGGTAAATTTATACTTGGACCAGAAGTCAAAGAGCTAGAAGATACCTTATCTGCTTATGTATCAGATGCCAGCTTAAGACATAATACTATTACCTGTGCAAGTGGTACCGATGCCCTTCAATTGGCCTTAATGGCAGAAGAGGTGGGTCCAGGAGATGCAGTTTTCCTGCCATCTTTTACCTTTACAGCTACGGCAGAAGTTGTTGTCCTCTTAGGTGCCAACCCAGTTTTTGTAGATGTTGATCAGCAGACTTTTAATATAGACCCTGATGATCTTGCAGAAAAAGTAGCTTATATTTTGAAGTCAACCGAACTTAAACCACGGGCAGTTATTGCAGTAGATCTTTTTGGGCAACCCGCGGATTATACAATTTTACAGCCATTTTGCTCTAGTAATAATCTCACCTTAATAGCTGACTCTGCTCAGAGTATGGGTGGTAGTCTTCATGGAAAAAATGTAGGCACCCTTGCCGATGTTACCACTGTAAGTTTTTTCCCTGCTAAGCCTTTAGGATGTTATGGAGATGGCGGGGCATTGTTCACCGGGTCAACAGAAAAAGCTGAAATATACAGATCCTTACGCTCACACGGGAAGGGTTCCGAAAAGTATGAGGTAGAAAGAATAGGTGTTAATTCCCGTCTGGATACCATCCAAGCAGCTATTTTATTAGCAAAGCTAGAAATATTTGAGGATGAGATAATAGCAAGAGAAAATTTAGCTAGGAAATATAGCTCATTGCTCTCAAGGGTTGTTGAGGTTCCTCATTTAATCTCTGGTGCAAAGTCAGTTTGGGCTCAATACACAATAAAGTGTAAAAATCGAGAAAGGCTTATCTCTTTTCTTTCTGGTCAAAATATACCTACGGCTATTTACTATCCACGTCCAATGCACCTTCAAGAAGCCTACAAAAGTTTTAGTGACGGGATAAATTCTTTGCCTATCTCTGAGAATCTCAGTCAAGAAGTTTTAAGCCTGCCTATGCATCCATATATGAAGGAAGAAGTATTCGACAGAATTACAAAAGCTATATTATCAAGCGGTGTATAATCGAGTGATTATTATAATAGAATTAGCATAAATAATTTAAACAATATGATTTATATACATCTTTTTACAACCGATATTTCTGGACTAGATCTACCGTCTCTTGTTAGTGATAATATAAAAATAAGTGCTATAATTGTGCCTGGAAATCGTAAACTAAGTAAAAAAGTAGCTGAATTAAAGTCTCGGTCAGATGTTCCCATATTTATGCATGAGATGAGCTCGCTTCTTCCAGAAAACTTACCAAAAGCAGATGCTGGACTGAGTTGGCTTTATTCCCAAATCATTAATCCTATTGATCTCAAGCGATATCCTCTTGGAATTTTAAATATGCATGGAGGTAAAATCCCAGAATACCGTGGGGCAAATGTTCTTCAATGGCAAATAATAAATGGAGAGCGCCAGCTTGGTATTACTTGGCATGAATTAATAAAAGAAGTTGATGCCGGTCCTATATGGTCAGAAAGGATGATTGATATACCAGGAAATGCAAATGCACTCGAAATGAGGTTACGTATGATCTCTGAGGCAAAAGATTTATTTCCTAATGCTTGGAAGGGATTTATTAATAAAGGAGAAGACTACCGTATCCCGGATCTTAAATATGGAAGAATATGGCCGTCAAGAAAACCAAGGGATGGAAGAATTGGCAGATTTTGGACTGAGCTAAAGGTAAGGAATATGATAAGAGCCCTATGCGATCCTTGGCCCCCTGCGACTATTCAAGTAGATAAGGACTGGGTACCTGTAAGAGAAGTATCTAATTTGAGGATAAAGAAAGGTATTCCCTATGCCACTGCAGATAATACTATTATCTATCTTTTAAATGATGTTAACAAATGATTGTAGCAATACATCAACCAAACTATTTACCGTGGGCAGGATATTTTCAGAAGATTTTGAAATCTGATTTATTTATTTTTCTTGACGACGCACAGTTCACAAAAAATTCATATATCAATCGAACTAAAATTCTTCAAAAAAATAAAAATTCATGGCTTACTATTCCGGCTAAACCAAAACTTGGAACGCCTATTAACGAAGTGATGCTCAGCCAATGTGACTGGCCCAAGCGGCACCTTGATAAGCTATATAATAATTATGTTGATGCAAATGCATTTAAAACAGTTTGGCAAGATATACAAGATATATACGTTGAGTTACCAAGTAGTAAACTTGCTGAATCCAACATTTTGTTAATAGAAAGAATATGTAAGATGATGGGTATAAAAACTAAATTTTCCTTATCTTCGATGCACAAAAGTAAGAATAATTTATTTTCAGAAAAAAGATTAGTTGAGTTAGTTTCTGTCTCGGGTGGATCAGTATATCTTTCCGGGAGGGGTGCTTTAGCTTACCAAAATAAAAATACTTTTGATATATCTGGCATAGTTCTTGAGTATAGTGAATTTGAACCAAAACAGTATACACAGATAGCAAAAGACTTTGTTCCAGGTTTGAGTATTTTAGACGTTATATTTCATTTAGGTTGGCAGGGCGCCACTGATTACATATCAGTCTAGGAGTAATTCTTATAATGCACAGAGTTTTGTGTCTTGATATTGAGGGTGGTTATGGTGGATCATCAAAAAGTTTATTTCAGTCAATTAAGAATCTTCCACTGAATAAAGTCAAACCTGAAGTCTGGTGCAGACGTAATGGGCCAATTCAAGATGAATATAGGGCTCTTGGTGTTCCTTGTAGAGTCATTCCTGAAATGTCTCATTTATCAGCACTACCAAAGTTATCTAGAAATATTTATATCTTTTCAAAGGAATTAAAAAATTTTAACTCTAAGAGGCAGTTCCGAGAGAAACTCGCTAAAGAGGTTAACGCACGTTTTGACTTAGTGCATTTCAATCATGAGTCTTTATTTTTATTATCCCATTGGCTTAAAAAGAGAACAAACGTACCTTTCACTATGCATATACGAACGAACCTAGTGCCTTCAATATTTTCTCGAATACAAGCAAAGATAATACAAAATTCTATAGATAGATTGGTATTTATTTCCGAAAATGAGAAAATGTCATGGAGTAAATTAGGTCTTAATACTGACAACTATTCAATAATTTATAATATTTCTGGAGGCTCAGATAAAGAACTGGCATACAATACCCAGATACCAAAAGACAATAGATTAAAAGTAATAAGCCTTGCTAATTATGCGTGGGTGAGGGGTGTAGATCGTCTAATAGATGTTGCAAATGAATTGGCAAATAGGAATCGCAGTGACATTTTATTTATTGTTGCCGGCGATATGTCTCTCCGTGGTTCACTGCCTAGTTATCTCAAACAGATTGCAAGGGTGGGAGGTGGTCTAGAAGATTACGTAGAATCTGCTGGACTAAGCAAGATGTTTTGCTTCCTTGGTCATATACCTCAACCAGACACCGTTTTATCTCAATCAGATCTTCTTCTTCGACTAAGTAGAGAGAATAATCCATGGGGGCGTGATGTAATTGAGGCGCTAGGAATGGGAGTTCCAGTTGTGGCTACTGGTAGCTATGATCGCTTTATAAAACATGGACTTAATGGATACCTCATAGATAGCTTTAACCCCCAAAAGGTCGCGGATTTAATAATAAATTTTGCAGATAATCGTACATTATCAAAGCACATGGGGGAGCATGGAAGAGACCATATAGCAATACTATGCAATGGTAAGGATAGGGCTAATGAATTAGCTGAAGTCTGGAAATCTGTCATAAGTATATGAGAAAAAAAATTATTTTCATATTACCCTCTTTCTCTGGTGGTGGAGCTGAGCAAGTAATAATAACTCTTATCAATCATATTAATCGTGAAGAGTTTGATCCTATTTTAATTGTAATAAATGAATCGGGGCCACTGAGGTATAAACTAGAGAGCGATATAAGAGTTATAGATCTTAAATCAAAGCGGCTTAGATCAGGATTCCTAAGTTTGATATTGATGTTAAGAAGCGAATCTCCAGAAATTATTATATCAACATTTGGCTATCTTAATGTATTTCTTTTAGCTATTAGACCACTTCTCCACAGTCGCCCACGTATAATTATTAGGGAGGCTAATACGCCCTCAAAAAGTATTAGTTTCAATAGATATAGTCTATTTCTAAAGTTTCTTTATAAAAGACTCTACAAAAAAGCTAATAAAGTAATTTGTAATTCTGACATTGTTATTAGAGAAATTTCAGAAAATTTTAATGTACCAAGCCCAATAGTTTATAAATTACATAATCCTATCGATACAATGCATATACAGAGTGAGGCGAAGATTCTTTCACAGTTAAGGAATGAAAAGTTACAATTCGTTGCTGCTGGCCGCTTGTCTTATCAAAAAGGTTTTGATCTTCTGATAGAAGATTTCTCTAGATCACCTATTAATTATAATCTAACAATTCTAGGTTTGGGTCCAGATCATGATATTCTAAAGCATGCAATACAAAAACATGGTTTAGAAAAACGAGTGAAACTAGAGGGGTTTCAAGAAAATCCATGGTCTTTTTTTGCTAGTGCTGATGCTTTACTTATATCTTCTAGATGGGAGGGAATGCCAAATGTGGCTTTAGAAGCATTAGCTTGTGGCACACCCATAATAGCAACTCCTGAGTCTGGAGGAATATTAGAGATCAAAGAAAAATCTGTGAGAGGTAGTGTAACTATTGCAAGATCTGGAAGCGAATTTGTCGATGCCTTATTGAGTGTTAAGAAATTAGGAAATAAAAAAGTCAGGCCTAGTTTACTTGGAGATCCCTGGGATATATCAAGGATAATTAAAGATTTTGAAAAACTTTTAATTGCTACGGATTAAGACTTTCTGGCAATTAAGACGCAGCCTGAAATTGCCAGTGAATTATCATCTATTTTTTTGTATTTACCTGTAAGTTTTTTTCTAATGGAATTAACATGTTTAATTGCTTCCAGCCTTAATGGGCTTGGTATTTTATCCCAGCTTGTTGGTTCAATTTCTTTAGAATAACCTACAAGTCGGGAAATGAGTATTTCACCTTCTAGTCCAGAATTTTTAAGCCAGTTATCATAATCCGAAGAAAGAATTCTATTAGGGCGACCTGCATTTTTGGTCATAAGTGACCACATTTTATCATTAATAGTAAAATGAGTTAATGGGTGATGATTTGAAAACATTCCATGGTCGCGAAGATCTATTCTATGAATTAATATTCCTCTAGGACTAAGGCAATTTATCATACTATCTAGTGCACCAAGTGGGTCATAAAGGTGCTCAAGTACTGCACGAGATAAAATGAAATCAAACTTCAAATTTGTTTCCTTAAAAAAAATCTCTGCTGCTACTCCAGGGTGATAATAGAAGTTCTTGATAGATCTTTCCGATGGTGGGCCATCAAAAAGTTCCTGATAACCGTCTTTTTTATAAAGAGCCTCATAAATACTTAGCATATTATCTTTACTACGTTGAGGTTCCCAACGATCAATCGCATGAACTGAATTAGCGCCCTCTGATAGCATAGTTAACGCAACACCAAAGTTATCACCGGGTCCAATCTCTGCTATATTTCCACTAAGTTTATCAACTTTTCCATATTTTAAATAATCTCTATGGACTTTTTCAATATAATCTAGAGATTCATTTATACGTAGATTAGCATGTCGAGATCCGGAGGTTGTCGATAGGTTGCCCATAGAAAGCTGAAGTCCGGAAAGCCAGTTATCTAGCATATACCAAACACATGTTAGCTTCACATTAGACTTTATAATTTTTCGTATGACCATAATTTAAACATCTTATTGAGAGTAGTAATTGAGAGATAAACTAACAAAAATTCAGCCGCGCGTCATGCATATCATTACAGGCCTTGATGTAGGTGGTGCTGAAAATCAGCTTATTTTACTAGTTAATGAGCGTCAGAGAAGAGGATTTAACGATATTGTCGTTAGTTTAGCTGCTGGTGGAACATTGAGTAATAGACTTTCAAAGTCCGGGGTAGTTTTACATTCCCTTGGTATGAATCAGAAGTTTCCTAGTCCTGTATCGTTCTTAAAATTAGCGAGTCTTATTAATCATTATAAGCCTGATATCATTCAGTCCTGGATGTATCATGCTAATCTCGTTGCTGCTCTTGTTTTGAGGCTACCCTTTGTTGGAAGAAGGGCAAAATTAATATGGGGAATAAGGTGTTCAGATATGGACCTAAAAAGCTATAGTCTATCTTTTCGTCTAGTTTTTAATATCTGTAAAAGTCTCTCTCATTTACCGATAGTAACATTATCAAATTCCCAATCTGGGAAAGTATTCCATACTAATTTGGGATATAAGTCAAAAGCTTGGCGTGTCATAACTAATGGGGTTGATATAGATCTCTTCCGTCCAGATCAGACAATGCGAGTAAGAAAAAGAAAAGAATTAGATATATCTAATAATGAATTTGTGATTGCACATATTGGAAGAGTTGATCCAATGAAAGATCATAATACATTTTTATCTGCCCTTGATCTATTACCAGAAGTTACCGGACTAGTAATTGGTGAAGGAACAAATTTATTACCCCCAGGTAAGAGATATAAGCGTCTTGGTAGGCGTTCTGATATTGCTGAATTATTAGCTTCTGTTGATTTGTTAGTATCAAGTTCGGCCTTTGGAGAAGGCTTCCCAAATGTTATAGTTGAAGGCATGGCATGTGGATTACCTATTATTGCAACGCAAACAGGAGATTCTCAACAAATTTTATCCGATATTGGCAATAGAATAGTACCTGTGCGTGACTCTAATTCAATCGCTACTGCTGTAAAAGATATGAAAAATATGACATCTGCACAATTATTATCCATAGGTGAGCGTAATCGGAGTCAGGTTGTCAACTACCATTCATTATCACACCTAGCTGATGAATATGGAAAATTTTATGAAGATATTTGCTGAGACTTAATATGTGTGGATTTGCAGGAGTAGTAAATTTTTCTGGTTTATCAGATGATCTAGTTCGTCGTAAGCTGGCAAGATCCGAGGAACGATTACGTCCAAGAGGACCAGACTCCAGTGATATCTGGATTGATAATCATTGCGCCATTATAAATACACGATTGGCAGTTCAAGACCTTGGTTCTTCAGCAAATTTACCGATGGTCAGGGATAATTATGTAATTGCTTTCAATGGAGAGATTTATAATTTTAAAGAATTGAGGTCACAGTTAGAGAAAGAAGGTCATAGGTTTTTAACTGGTGGTGACACCGAAGTATTATTAATTGGTTGGAAAGTATGGGGAGAGGCTCTTCTTGATAAGCTATGTGGTATGTTTGCCTTCGCGATATGGGACAAAGTATCAGAATCTATATTTCTTGCACGTGATAGATTTGGAAAAAAACCATTACTTTTCCATAGAAAGGGAAATACTTTAACTTTTGCCTCGGATCTTATTGCCTTAGAATCTCTTTTAGACCATACCCCAGAAATAGATCTAGATTCCTTATACCTTTATCTATCATTCAGGTGGCTTCCTGATCCAAAATCTATAGTTAAGAATGTTGAAAAAATACCTGCAGGTGGTTTGGCTAAATTTAACAGTAATGAATTTATCTGTTCAAAATGGTATCACCTAAACGCACAAAGTAAGAACATTGAAATTAATTCTACCTCGTTATCAAAAGATCTTGTTAATACCTTTGATCAGGCAGTGCAAGATAGAATGATTTCAGATGTTCCAATTGGAGTATTTCTGTCGGGTGGTATAGATTCAGCTTTAGTAGCAGCTTCAATGAGAAGAAATAGTGATAATGTACAAAGCTTTACATTAGGTTTTGAAGGAGCGTCAGATTATTATGAGGAACGGCCAGCAGCTAGAAAAGTATCTAGGGCAATAGGAACATCTCATACGGACTTTTCATTCTCATACAAAGATATAGAGAGAGAAATGAGTAATATCTTCTCAAGCTTTGATGAGCCATTTGCTGATTCTTCTGCCCTCCCAACATTTCTTTTATCAAGGGAAGCTAGAAAGCATGTCACTGTTGCCCTCACAGGAGATGGTGCAGATGAAATTTTTGGAGGATATCGGAAGTATCAGGGGGAATTATATGCTAATAAGTATCAAAAAATTCCTAAAGTTATTCGTAACTTAATCATTGAGCCACTAGTGTCCTCATTGCCAGAGAGTAAAAGTGGGAAATTTTCTGAAAAATTTCGTTTGCTCCGTCGCTTCATATCCCATGCTGGAAAGGATCCAATAGGACGTCATTTGGGATGGTTGCAGACTATAAATGCGACAGAATTATCACAGTTATTTATAAATAAAAGTTTTTCAGAATTTCCTAATACTAGGCAGTTAATCTGTGATTATCGTCAGGAAAGTATGACCGATGACCAAATCAATTCAATGCTTTATACTGATACAGTTTTAGGTCTCGTGTCAGATATGCTTGTTAAGGTAGATAGAACTACAATGGCGGCAAGCCTTGAGGCAAGATCTCCATTTTTAGATCATCGCCTAGTTGCATTGGCATCCAGCATCCCGGGTGATAGAAAGGTTAGGCAGGGTGCTGGAAAGTGGATTATTAGGCATGCATTTTCTGAACGGCTTCCTAGTGATGTATTTAATCTCCCAAAAAAAGGATTTGAGATGCCTATCGCAGAATGGCTGACTGGTCCTTTATCAGGTATTACTAGAAGAGCCATAGATCCAACAAGGTTAAAAAAGCAAGGACTATTTAATCATTCACTACCTTCTAAATGGTACAAAGACCTTGAAAATCGTAAATTAGATACCGCAGAAAAGCTGTGGACACTTGTTGCTTTTTACGCATGGTGCGAAAATTTTAGACCGAATTTAGTAGAGTAATAATGTGATCGCCCATCATTTTGATAACTAGGGGATGAGATGAAAATTTGTCAGCTATGTGCAGTAGATTTCACTCTATATCACTTTATTTTTCCTCTAATTCGCCGTGAGGTTGAAATGGGGCACGAAGTAATCGCAGTTTGTGCCGATGGTCCATTCATAAGTAAAATTAATAGTGAAGGAGTTAGAATAAAAACTATCCCAATTTCTCGAAACTTTAATATTTTACATCATTTCATAAGTTATATGCGCTTAGTGAAATTTTTTAGAGAAGAAGACTTTGATATAGTTCATGTGCATACTCCAGTTGCGTCATTAGTAGGTAGATTTGCAGCAGCTCGGGCTGGAGTGAGATGTATTGTATATACTGCTCATGGGTTTTATTTTCATGATAGAACAAAACTTTGGAAAAGGTGGATATTCATCACCTTAGAATGGTTAGCAGGACGTTTTACAGATGTGCTTTTCACACAATCTGAAGAAGATGCTGAGGTTGCAAAACTCAATAATTTATGTCGTGGTCGAGTTATAAAGGCTATTGGAAATGGAGTTGATCCAAGAAAGTTTTGTTTTCAAGGAACAAAAAAAGAATTAAGAGAAAAAAGGCATAGAATTCGTAGTTTGTTTGATACCCCTAATGATTCTATCGTAGTTGTTATGGTTGGCCGTATGGTTAGAGAGAAGGGTTATCCTGAACTTTTTGAGGCAGTTAAGGGCCTTAATATTATTTTGTGGACTGTGGGTGAAAAATTAAAAACTGATCGGCAAGGCTCATTTAATATCCCTGATAATATGCCAAACGTTCGTATTTTGGGTTATCGTTCTGATATTTCTGATATTTTGCATTCTGCTGACATATTTATTTTACCGTCACATAGAGAAGGTATGCCTAGATCTATAATAGAGGCTATGATGGCTAGCCTTCCTGTGGTAGCAACAAATATTCGTGGTAGCAGAGAGGAAGTATTAAATGGCAAGACGGGAATTTTGGTTCCTGTAGAAAATGTTAGTGCTCTAAGAAAAGCCATCTTAGAATTATCAGAAAATTCTGAAATGAGATCTTCGATGGGTATCGAAGGTCAAAAACGAGCACTAGATTTATATGATGAAAGTAAAGTTATAGATAAACAACTAATGTATTTGAATCTGGAAAAGTAAAAATAATTCTATTATTTATCCTTTGGGCACACGCTTCAACGACCAATTCACAAGAGTTTTTTTTGCTTCTATAGGTCCCGTAATTACAATCTGATTACTTTTTCTTCTCTCCCTATGGTGTCCAGAATATATGCTGTCAGTTAAATCTATATTTCCTCCTTTTACTTTCATTTTCCAGCCAGATCCATTTGGAAGCCTAAGTAAAACTGACTGACCATTCTGAACTAGAGATACTTGAACATCTGGGTGTAGATGGAAGCGAACCGCAAAAGATCTGCCTTTTGACTCTTTTTCTGTTTCTGGCGAGAGAATATCTTGTCCTCTGACATCAGTTCCGTCAGGGGAAATATATATTTCTCTGTAGTGTATTAGACCAAAGAGATCCGTATATCCATCATGACTTGATTTTAGCCAGGTAGATCCATCATGCTCTTTTCGGTCAATACTTACATTTTTTGGCCCAATCCCCACAGCCCCACTTGGCAAAAGCTCGGATGAATTTGTATCATCAATTGTGAGAGTTGAATGAGCAGCAGTTGCTCTTAGGGCATCTCTCCATTCTGGGTCTCCGCCGCGCGATGCACCGCAATTGACAATTAAACGTTCTTTACCAACACTTAGCTCAAAACTAAGTGTTCCTGCATGAGAATGATTCCCAACCTTTGCTGGAAAACCTGTATCAATAATTAACAATGTACGACCAGCCTGAACTCTACAAAATCCTGTGTGGGGTGCGTAAGAATGTGCTCTTACCTTAGAGCTCGCACTTGTTAAAATTAGATCAATTAACCATGCGGCTTCCTCTAAACTATCATTGAAAAGTCCCATTGCTCCATCGCCATGCCTATAGCTTCTTAGCATCGGAGCCATGGTATCAATTGCTTGTGTTAAAATGTTAGTTACATTTAACTCTGCTTTTTCAACAGTTGCTTTAATTTCTATTAAATTACACATAACGTTGAGATGTGACGCTGGACTTCTCTCTATATGCCCTCCATCCGGAAGTATTTGACGCTCAATTTCAGTTATGAGCTCTTTTTCGGCAATTTCAATAAATCGTTCATTTTCTGGTATACAAATTCCGCACGCGTAGAGACCTTTGATGGCGGAAAATTTATTGCTCCCATGGGGTGTGTGGCGGATAGTCCTAGATAAGTGTCGACTTTGTAGGGCTAGGTTACTTAAAAATAGATTTTTAAAATCTTGTTTAGAGTCTGCCAGCAAAAAATTTGCATGTGCTAGCCATGCATAAAGCCTTTGTCCTAGGACATCTGGCCTCCAGGCAAGAGAGTCTAAGGATGTATGTTGGCTTACCCATTCACCAATTAGTTGTCTTGCTTTTTCTTTTGCAGATTCATTTGATACTACCTTAAGGTCTTTAAGCCATGAAAACCCATGAAATTCTATAAAACAATCTATTCCAGATATGTTGCTATTCCATTTTATAGATGTATTACATGTTATATCTTTTGTATCTAAATTATTTCTAAGATGAACAAAATTATTTAAAATAATCTGATTGCCTAAAGCTATATCACCAGGTCTAATATCAGCCGGTAAGTGAACAAGTGATTGAGGTGCTTTCCCAGATATTAATTTACGATAAGTGCTACTAGAGTAGCCAAGATTACGAATTCGGCTAATCAGAAAATCCCATTGAAATGATTTAGAGTTTTTTTTTCGTCTACGGTTTTGAGTAGTTTGTATTATAGTCATTGCAAATTTTGTTGTGCCCTTACAGCTGCACTCCTAAGTGATGCTATATTTTGTTTATATTTTGTATCTTTAAAAGTTGCAGAACCCGCAACAAGAATATCAGCTCCTGCTTTAACAGCTTTAACGGCTGTCTTTTGGTCAATCCCACCATCAACTTCTAGGTCAATATTATGACCAGAGTCATCTATCATATTGCGAACTTTGCTTATTTTTGAGAGTTGGGAATCCATAAAAGACTGTCCCCCAAATCCTGGATTAACTGTCATTACTAGAATCAGGTCTATATGTTCAATATAAGGCTTTATTAATTCTTCTGAAGTTTCTGGTTTAATTGATATTCCTACTTTTTTTTCTAGTGCACGAATTCTATCAATACTTTGTTTGACATTTGTTGTAGCTTCTTGGTGGATTGTAATTATATCAGCGCCAGCAGAGGCAAAGGCCTCAATATAAGGATCTGCAGGTGTGATCATCAAGTGAACGTCAAACGGTATTTTTGTAAGAGGCCTAATTGCACTTATAACAGATGGACCAATAGTAATATTTGGGACAAAATGGCCGTCCATCACATCTACGTGGATTAAATCAGCCCCTGCTTCTGACACTTTTTGCACCTCATCTCCCAGACGAGCAAAATCTGCAGATAGAATAGAAGGCGCAATACGGACAATTTGTTGCATGGGTTCATCTCGTAGCAGCTTAATAACGTCGCTGCAAGCATGCAGCGAAAAAGCCATCTAGACCACCAAAATCAGCCCAGTGACATGGTAGAGTTTCAAGATCCATGAATCGGTTTTGAGATTCGTAAGGGGCTCCAATTCCAGAGAAATTGTAAGTTTTTCTTTCAAGTTGCGGGTTTTTATCAAGGAAAGTATTAATTTTTTCAACCCCTTCTTCTGGCATAAGAGAACATACAGTATAAACTAATTTGCCACCTGGTGCGATCATTTTTGCTGCCGCGTCTAGAAGCATATCTTGTTTTTTTAATAGTTTAGCTAAGTCAGATTGACTCCTAGTCCAAGGTACTTCTGGATGTCTACGAATTGTTCCAGTAGCTGAACATGGAGCATCGAGTAAAACAAAATCTACAAGATGTTTCGGTTTATAAACCAATGCATCGCAATTAATAATTTCTGCACATAATTTTAGTCTATGTAGATTATCTTTAAGTCTTTCAAGGCGAGAACTAGACTCTTCGACCGCTATAACTTCAGCTCCAGCACTTAATAACTGAGCAGTTTTTCCGCCCGGTGCGGCACACAAATCAACCCCTTTTTTTCCTGAAATATTACCTAGTAACTGAGCCGGCAATGATGCAGCTGCATCTTGTACCCACCAGGCTCCATCAGAAAATCCTTTTAAGGATTCAACTGCTCCAGGTTTAAATAATCTTAATGAATTATTTGGTAACCTTGTCGCAGATAAAATATCTGCCCACTTATAACAGTCTTTTGGATTTTTTAATGTTAAGTCTAAGCTTACTTCAAGTTGTTGTGCCCTAGATATTTTTCTTGTGATATGATCTCCATGGGTAATCACCATTTTTTCCCATAGCCATGGCGGCATGTTAACTTTTTCAGAATCTATATTATTAAGTTGCTTGAGGCCATCCTCAGCTATACGTCTCAAGATAGCGTTAACAAACCCTCGTAGAGGGGCACTAGAAGGATGAGCGCTGGCTAGATTAACTGCTGAAGAAACACCAGCATAAGCAGGTGTATTAAGAAAAAGTATTTGGGCCGTAGTTATACGTAGAATATTTCGGGTTATTATATGTCGAGGGTTAAGCTGTCGCTCCATAAAATGGTTTATTACCTCATCAATTTCGCCAAGCCTCCTAAGAGTGGTTAGAAGAATAAGACTTGAAAATCTACGCTCTCTATCGCTAAGATTTTTATATTGTTTGGAATAATATAAGGCGCGATCAAGAGTATCGCCATATTTAAAAACTCTGATAATGGCATCCAATGCAACATTTCGTGAGGTCTTATTCATAAGTCAGTAGTTAAGCCTTTTATGTCTAGAGGGTTACAAGATTCTTTATAAATATAAGTAGAGTAGAAAATTATTTATTTCCGGTTTATTGTTTAAGTTTATTGTGGATCTATAGCATCGCTAGTTCTAGAAAGATAAGTATAATTAAATTTTATTGAGGAATTATTATGGTAAATAATTATAAGAAAAATAAAGTTGATATACCGCAGACTGCAAGAGAAAAAGGAAAAAAGAGTAAGAATGTGAAAATCAACAATGAAAATAGTAATAAGCAGGCAGAGGATTCTGTTTCTGAATTAGGTGGTCCTGAAGGACCTGAGCCAACACGTTTTGGAGACTGGGAGCGTAATGGTCGTTGTATAGATTTCTAGTATTGCTATTCTCAATTTCAGTGAGTTTTAGGGTTAAAAGTGACAGTATTATATTTTTTTGGATTTTTAGATCATTGAAGAATTTTTTCTTCATCAGAGAACTAGTGGTGATGGCAATAATTTTGCCGGTTATTTTAGTAAGCGGCGGTTGTGCCGAAATCGTTACAGATATCTTTTCAAGTTCTTCCAACCACAAAGATAAATATATATTTAAAATGGCTGAAAAAGGCGATTCCAATGCTCAGGTTTCGGTAGGATTAATTTATGAGAGAGGATTGGGCGTAAGAAGTAATGCTAAGATTGCTATGAATTGGTATCATGCAGCAGTTGAGCAGGGCAATCCTTTGGGGGCATTTCATATAGGGTCGCTTTATGAAAGGGGGATGGGTGTAGAACAAGATTTCCAATATGCTGCAAAATACTACTCGATTGCAGCTAGTGGAGGTATTAAATCCGGGTTTAGTGCTTTAGCCTATTTGTATGAAAGAGGTTTAGGTGTGAAGAAAAATTTTAAGAAAGCATCGCAGCTTTATCTTTTGGCCAATGAGGTTGATATTAAGGATTCTGAACTTAATGGTTTTTTAAATAAGCCTTATAGTCTTAATTCGAGGTATTACCAGTTATTTTCTCCACCAAGAATATATCTGGGAAACAAATCGAGTGAAGTGAAAAGAGCAGAAACTCTAACTACTCCCGCAATTGAGATAAACCTGGATGCTATAAAAGAAGTAGGGAGCCCATAGGTACTAATTACGATTTTGACGATTTTCAATAAGGTTATCTACGACGTCTGGGTCTGCTAGAGTCGAAATATCACCTAGATTGGTAAATTCATTCTCAGCAATTTTTCTAAGTATTCTCCGCATAATTTTTCCAGAGCGTGTTTTTGGCAGGCCAGGTGAAAACTGGAGCCAATCAGGGGTTGCAATTGGTCCTATCTCCTTTCGAACCCATTTAACTAATTCTTCGTGGAGCTCCTTAGATGGTTTTTCTCCAGTATTTAAAGTTACATATGCATAGATGCCTTGGCCTTTTATATTATGTGGTGCCCCGACTACGGCGGCCTCTGCAACTAATGAATGTGCTACAAGTGCGGATTCCACTTCAGCAGTACCCATTCTATGCCCTGAGACGTTAATAACATCATCTACGCGTCCAGTGATCCAGTAGTAACCATCTTTGTCTCTACGTGCCCCATCCCCAGTGAAGTATCTCCCAGGATATTGAACGAAGTAAGTATTCTTAAACCGTTCATGGTCGCCAAAAACAGTACGCATTTGACCGGGCCAACTGTCTGCTATGCACAGTAGTCCCTGGTTTTCACCTTCAAGTTCATTCCCATCACTATCTACTAATAGAGGTTTAATACCAAAGAAAGGCTTGCATGCTGACCCAGGTTTTAGGTCGATTGCACCAGGAAGTGGTGAAATTAGAATACCACCAGTTTCAGTTTGCCACCATGTATCTACTATAGGGCATTTGGAGCCCCCTACTATGTTGTAATACCACATCCAGGCTTCAGGGTTTATGGGTTCGCCAACAGATCCAAGTAGTCGCAGGGATTTTCTGGAGGTTTTATTAACTGGCTCGTCTCCTTCTCTCATTAGGGCGCGGATAGCAGTTGGTGCTGTATAGAAAATATTTACCTTGTGCTTATCAACTACTTGCCAGAATCTAGAGGCATCAGGATAGTTTGGGACCCCTTCAAACATTAAGGTGATAGCACCGTTTGCTAAAGGCCCATAGACAATATAACTATGTCCTGTCACCCAACCTACATCGGCCGTGCACCAGTAAATTTCCCCATCTTGATAATCAAAGATGTACTTATGTGTAATGGCTGCATAAAGAATATATCCGCCTGTTGTATGAAGTACACCTTTGGGCTTTCCGGTAGACCCAGATGTATATAGAATAAATAAGGGGTCTTCTGATTCCATGGGTTCAGGAATACATTCAATCGAGGCGTCTTTAGATGCCTCATGATACCAAATGTCTCTTCCTTCAACCCAGTTAATCTTTCCTCCCGTACGTTTGACTACAATTACTGATTTAACACCCGGACATCTTTCAAGAGCTATATCGGTATTGTCCTTTAAGGGGATAATTTTTCCACCTCGTAGTCCTTCATCGGAAGTTATAACACAGCAGCTGTCGCAATCTAAGATACGGTCAGCGAGAGAATCTGGAGAAAATCCACCAAAAACTACCGAATGTACTGCGCCTATTCGTGCGCAAGCAAGCATCGCAATTGTTGCTTCTGGTATCATTGGCATATAAATCGTAACTCGATCGCCTTTCGATATACCTTGATTTTTTAGTATATTACCAAGCTTTGAAACTTCCTTATGAAGTTCTAAATAGGTTATTTTTTTATCTTCAGTTGGATCATCGCCTTCCCATATTATTGCTGTTTGGTCACCTTTTTCTTTTAGATGTCGATCAATACAATTAACACTTACGTTTAACTTTGCGCCTTCGAACCAACGTATTGAAACATTGTCATCAAATGAGGTATTTTTTACAGTTGACCAAGGTTGAATCCAGTCAATAGCCGAAGCTTGATTTGACCAAAACTTTTCGGGGTCATTAATAGAATCAAGATACATTTTTTCGTACTGATCTCGATTGCAATGTGTGTTTTCTACAATATTTTCTGGAACTATAAACGATTTTTTTTCTTCGAAATTCATAACAAATCTCCAGATAGTCATATATTATAATTTACCATTAATATTATAGTTAAATATGAGTTTCCCAAATAACCCATTTTCTATGATGGCATAGTTATAACTATATTTTTATTCATTATACTAACATTAATAGGGTTCAAACTATCACCTTTGCAAGGACCTACAACGCATTCTCCTGTTTCTATTTCGAATAGAGCACCATGTGTAGCGCACATAAGATTTCTTCTTTCTTTATCTAAAAACTTATCAGGAACCCAGTCTAGAGGGCTGCCTGTATGTGGGCAGCTATTTTGGTAGGCATATATATTATTGCCCTTTCTAGTAATAAAAATAGGAATTTTTTTGGACCCCTCAAGGATTTCAAACCCTTTTGCACTTCCATCAGGTAGGTCAGCTAGAGTGCAGATGATAAGGTCTTGATATTCACATTTAGTCACGTGCTAACCCCGCCCATCTTGCAAATAATTTTCCAACTACGAGTATCTATGGGCATCACTGAAAGGCGAGATTGTCGAACAAGAGCAATATTTTGTAGAGATTTTTTACCTTTAATATCTTCTAAAGAAACTGAAGATTCCAGTGGCTTTATAGCTTTTACATCTACCATACCAAAGCGGCCTGAATCATCGCTTGGGTCTGGATAATATTCTTTAACTACTTCAACAATCCCAACAATCTTCTTTTCATTAACAGAATGGTAGAAAAAACCTTTATCTCCTATTTTCATTGCTTTCATATTGTTACATGCCTGGTAGTTGCGAACACCATCCCACTCCGCGGTTGATTTTTTACTATCTACCTGATCTTGCCAAGACCAGGCTCCAGGCTCAGATTTAAAAAGCCAATACGCCATATAGTAATTACTCCCTTATTGTACAAATACTTGTATGGTTTATTTTTAATCAAATTTCTATCTGATTAGTTAGTCAAATTTATTATAATTTTAGAGGTCTATTTAGAAGTCCAGAAATAGCCTCATCTATACTAGCTTTATTATTCAGTACACTCCAAGTGGCATTAATGATAGGCATTTCTACATCATATTTTTTTGCAAGGCTCATTATGGCTGTAGCGCTATCTACTCCTTCTGTAATCTTATCACAATTGGCTAGAAGATTTGGCAAAGTTTTTCCTATCCCAAGGCTTTTTCCGAGAGAATAGTTGCGAGATTTTTCACTTGTGCAAGTTAGTAATAGATCTCCTATTCCAGATGGACCAATTAAAGTTTCCATCTGAGCACCTTTGGCTAAAGCAAGGCGAGACATTTCCATAAATCCATGAGTAATAATAGATGCTCTAGCATTATTCCCCAAACCTTTTCCATCTGATATGCCAGATGCTATAGCAAGTACATTTTTTACAGCACCTCCAATTTGAGCGCCAACTAAGTCGGTCGAAAAATATGGACGGAAATTTTTACTACTAATAGCATCGATTAATTGTTCACCAATAAATTTATCATTGCATGCAAGCGTGACAGTTGCAGGTAATCCTACGGCGACTTCTGCTGCAAAAGTTGGGCCAGATAAAACAGCTATGGGGTTGTTAGGTAGCTCATTTGAAATAATTTCAGATAATAAAAATCCAGTTTGTATTTCAACTCCTTTAGAGCAAATAATAATAGGTATTTCGGCTGATATTAATGGGTGCATTAGTTTAGTTATAGATTTAATATATTGTGTTGGAACAACTAGAAAGACAGCCTGAGAATTTGCAAGACAAATTGATATATCAAGTGTTGCAACAACTGAAGGATTAATTGATACGCCAGGTAGAAATTTTTTATTCTCATTATTATCGTTTATATTATTTACAACCTGTGGTTCCCTAGCCCATAAAGAAATATTCCTTCCTTTTCGCATAAGACACTGAGCGAGTGCTGTACCCCAGGCTCCACCGCCAACTATAGAAATTTTCTTCATTAATTATTCTCTCGTAAAATAAGGGGACAAAAATTAAAATCTAGAGTAACCAATATGATTCCTATTTTACTGCATTGATCCAGGTTTGGTGAGTTATACTAAATGGCAAGTAATTGTATAAGCTGTTTTATATTTTGATAATGCTCATTTATCCTTTAATTCCTAGTTTTCCTGGGGTTCCCATTCCTTCAGGTATTATTGCGTTGGGATCTAGGGGCCACCTGGCCCTTGGTGGGGCTGAGGTATCATCTATCAGCCCCAAATCAAGCCTTTCTATTCCTCCCCATGCAATCATAGCACCATTATCTGTACATAGTGATTGATCGGGAATAATTAAGCCAATTTTTTCATTCTCTGCTAATTTTTTGATTTCTTGCCGAATCATTGAGTTTGCAGCAACACCACCAGCTACAACCAAATATGGGCTTTGTGGAAATTCACTCTTATATTCTGAAATAGCATTCCTAGTTCTATTAACTAGTATATCGCTAACTGCATGCTGGAAGCTTGCAGCAATATCATAGATATTTTCTTGGGATAATAAATTTTTATCATCAAGCTTTTGAGTTAAATGAAGTACAGCAGTTTTTAATCCCGAAAAAGAAAAATTACATCCCGGCCTATTATTTAAAGGCCTAGGAAGTTTATATTTCTTAGCAACTCCTAATTTTGCTTTTTTTTCAATTTCAGGGCCACCTGGATATCCAAGGTTTAGAAGTTTTGCAACCTTGTCAAATGCCTCTCCAGGAGCGTCATCTATAGTTGTTCCAAGTCTCCGATAGTTTCCAACTCCATAAACAATTACCAATTGACAATGTCCGCCAGATACAAGCAATAGTAGATAAGGAAATTGCAAATTTTTATCTATTAGTCTGGGGCTAAGAGCATGTCCCTCCAAATGATTTAATGCAATAAAGGGTTTCTTGTGAGCGGTAGCTATTGACTTTCCTGTCATTAGGCCAACCATTACGGCACCAATTAGTCCGGGGCCTGCTGTAGCAGCTATACCATCTAAATCCCTATAATCAATTTTTGCTACTTTCATAGCTTGATGTATAATTTTATCAATATGCTCTAAATGATTACGGGCAGCAATTTCTGGGACCACTCCGCCAAAAGGGGAATGATCACTTATTTGTGAGCGTACTATATTTGATAAAATTTCACGCTCACTATTTACAACTGCTGCTGCAGTCTCGTCACAACTGCTTTCAATTCCAAGTACTATCACTTATCACAATACTCCTAATAAACTTATTTATTGATATTTTAGACTTATTTGTGAATTTCAGTTCGAAAGGTCTTAGATACTATTTGCCAATCTCCTTCCAATCGCAAAAAAGATAAATAGTCTGTAAAAAAACGCGGAGGAATAGCAAGTTGGACTTTGGCAAAGGCAGTATTTTGATCTGCAATGTCAATAGAAATAATTCTATCATGCCGATTTAGGCCAAGATTTTCTGGAGAATTACGTTTACTAACAGCTTCTAACCATTCATCACGGGACCAATTAAGGTAGCCGCCAGTAGATGAGAAAAGATGACAATCCGGGTGGAAAACGCTTGATAGCTTTGATATGTCGCTTTGATATAGCCCATCAAAATAGTTATTTATTGCATTAGATATCTCATTAAATGAATCCGTCATGAATATTTCTCCCAATGGATAAATTTAAAATTATAAAATTAGTCAAAATTTTGTGCAATATTGCCCCAAGAGTCTAGAATAAAACCTTAAGGAAGGTTTTTTACTGATAATGGCACAATATACACCGATCAGAATTGGTACAAGGGGTAGTCCTTTAGCAATGGCTCAGGCTAGAGAAGTTGTCTTTAGGCTTGTTAAAGCTCATCCTGAGCTCCACATGTCTGGGAAAGTAGTTATTGAGTCTATCACAACAAGCGGCGATAAAATTGCAAGAGGGTCAACGTCAGATATTGGCGGTAAGGGGATTTTTGTTAAAGAGATAGAAGAGGCATTACTCGAAAATCGTATAGATATTGCCGTACATTCGATGAAAGATGTTCCTTCTTCTTTACCTGACGGTCTTATCATAAATTGTATTTTACCTAGGGAAGATGTAAGGGATGTACTAATTACTAAGACACCTTATGATATTACTAGTTTGCCATACGGTGCAAAAGTGGGGACCTCTTCTTTACGAAGAAAATCACAATTATTAAGAGCCCGTCCAGATTTGGTTATCCTCCCAATAAGAGGTAACCTACATACTCGTTTGAATAAAGTATTAGATGGGTATATGGATGCTACGCTATTGGCTCTAGCTGGCCTCCGAAGAGTTAGCCAATATCAGAAAGAATGGACTATTTTAGATCCATCTGTGATTTTACCAGCGCCCGCACAAGGTGCGATAGGCCTTGAAATACGCGCCTCGGATATGAATATCGAACGTTTAATAAAACCATTAAATTGTTCTAATACCCATGCGAGAATCACTGCAGAGCGAGCAATTTTATCACTTCTAGGGGCTTCTTGTAGGATGCCAGTTGCTTCACTCGCAGAATTAAAGACAGATAAAATTTTAAAACTGCATGCTCTAATTTCAGACCCTGAAGGTGAAATATTTTTTGAGGCAGAAGACACAGGTTCCATTAATGATGCTGAAGCAATAGGTAAAGCTGTAGGATCAAAACTATTATCAATGTCTGGCGAAGAGTTTTTGGCTAAATTGTGATGCTACGTCCTTCGGTATTAATAACGCGACCAAAAGAAGATGCAGATCATTTGGCTTCTGCAGTTCATACACTTGGTGCCAATCCGTTAATTATGCCAATGCTTAACATAAATTATTTAGAAGGAAGTGCACCAAATTTTGTTGGAGTGGGTGGTATCCTTTTTACAAGTTCTAATGGTGTAAGAGCTTTATCTTTAAGGTTGCCAAGTGAACATTCGGCTTTTTCAATACCAATTTTTGCTGTTGGAGAAGCCACTGCAGAAAAAGCTAGAGAAAATGGATTTTCAAATATCTTTGTTGGAAATGGAGACGTAAAAGCTCTTATCTCTTGTGTTAAGAGTAATTTATCTCCTCAAACATGTGAACTTGTTCATATAGCAGGGGTCGATGTAGCTGGGAACTTATCTAGAGAATTAGGTACTTTAGGTTTCAAAATAAGGACAGAGGTTTTATACGAAGCCGAACCAGTAAAAATCATTGATTATCAGTTACTTAACAAAATAAAATCAGGAAAAGTTGATTGTATATTATTTTTTTCAACGCGCACGATAAAGACATTTGCTAGTCTAATCGAATCTGTTGATTGCTCTCGCAGCATGGTTACCATAGACGCAGTTTGCTTGAGTGATACCATAGCAAGGGAAGCAGAAATTCTTCCTTGGAGACAGGTAGTTGTTTGTGAACAGCCTACGCAACAAAGTTTGCTGACAGCTTTACGGAATCTTGTGGCGGGCAGGATTAATGAATATCCTAGGGTATGAAAAAAATGAATGAGCAGGGGCCACCAACAATTGATGTGGAGCCAAATAGAAGTCGCAGGAAGTTTCCACTAGTAGCTCTATGTCTACTACTTATACTGGTAGGTATAGCTCTTTACGTTTCTTGGCCTTCGATTGAAGGTGGAGTCAGCCGTCCCGAATTTTCTCCAGAAAGTTTGCCCAGTGCCTTGAATGAAAAAACTGATAGCCAAAATAATGCTGATAAAGAAAATATTAGCACTACCCTAATCAATAACGATCAGGAAAATAAAGTTCAGGATTTAACTAATGATATATCAAAAGTTCCCTTAGTTTCTGAAGACTTTATGGCAGATATAAAAGAGGCAAGTGGGCGTTTAGATAGTCTAGAAGAGAAAATTAATAAGAACATAAATAATATCAGCAAAACGATCGAGTCAAAAAATGATTTAAATCAGGTCATAGTAAGTCTCAATGAGAGGGTTAATGTCTTAGAGAACATAATAAATAGATTAGAAGCATTTACCTCAGATAAAAATGTAGATCCTGCAATCGCTGAAAGGATAGAATCTTTAGAAATGTCCCTAAGCAAAGAATATAAGTCTCAAAATTTTTTAGAATTCCAGGCCTTAGTCAGAAAGAGCGGTCTTCAAATAAAACTTTTGGATAATCGTATTAATGATCTGGAAGCTGCACTAGTATCTCGTAGGCAAGGTGACAATAATATTGTTACCCAATCTTTATCAGCAGGCAAACTACTTGCTGCGGCTAATAGCAGTGCAGGGTTTATTCTTGAACTGGAAGCTTTGCGCGAAAGTTCAAGGGGTGATGAGCTTATGTTAAAAATTATAAACGATATAGAATACTTATCTATAGATACTGTTCCAAATATACAGATGCTCCACCAGACTTATCGAAAGATTGTTCCCGATATAATCAGGGCAACAAACTCACAGGCAGATGAAACCTGGATATCCGATACTATTACTGAATTGAAGAATATTGTTACAATTCGTCGTATCCGTGGCGATATACCCCAAAACAGTGTCGATCATGATCTTTTAGAGGCCGATCAAGCGCTGGCTATTGGAGATCTACATCGAGCAAGGGATATAATCTCAAGGTACAAAAATATCTCCAGTGCTAGCGTTCTTAATTGGTTGGAGTCAGTGGGCAGGCGAATAGCCTTGAATAATTTACTAAATCAAATTGATCAATTATTGATTAGTCGGGTAAACAATAAGGATTTTGCAGAGCAATAATGATAAAAATTGCTTCATTTATAGTTTTTGTTGGTGCAGCATCTGCACTCGCTGTATTTATTGTCAATGAACCTGGTCATGTAGAAATAGAATGGGGTGAATGGTTAATTACTACTTCACCGGGTGCTCTGGCTGCAGGTATTGTCCTAATATTATGTATAGCCATTTTTTTGTGGCAAATTTTTCGATGGCTACTTAAAGGTCCAAGTGACTTAGCGCGCGTAAGGCATATGAATAGGCAACGCCGGGGATATAGGGCATTGACTCATGGGTTTGTTTCCGCAGCTGCAGGAGACGGTATAAGGGCACGTCGGCTTGCTAAGCGTGCAAAAACTTTATTAAACGAACAGTCTCTCACACTTTTGCTATCAGCTCAGGCAGCACAACTCGAAGGTGACGAGAGGATGGCAGCTGATTTCTTCAAGTTAATGTTGGGTAGAGCAGAAACAGAGTTTTTGGGCCTCCGTGGTCTATTAATATATGCCAGACAAGCAGGAGAACATAAGCAGGCCCGTGAGATTTCAGAAAGAGCTTATAGAATCAGACCTGATGTTGAGTGGGTGCTTACTGCTCTAATAGAGTTGAGAGCACGTGATGGTGATTATTTGGGGGCACTCAAAGTATTAAAAGATTTAAAAAGAAATAGTCTTATTGGCGAAGATCTTGGAAGGAGAAGGCGGGCAGCTTTATTGGTAGAAGCGAGTAATCAGGCTAAGCGTATTGGGGATGACTTAGAAGCACAACGTTTGGCAAGCCGAGCAGCAGATGCAGATCCTGATTTTGTTCCCGCAGCAATATCTGCTGCAGAAATATCTTTAGCATTAGAAAGGCCTAATGCAGCTGCCAGAGTTATAGAAAGATGTTGGCGTTCTAATCCTCATCCTATATTAGCTACCACTTACCGAAATATTATCAGCAATAAGGATGCATTGGCTCAAATGAAGCGTTTCGAGAGGTTAGCAATGCTTTCTCCTGATCATCCCGAAAGTCATATAGTGTTAGCATCGGCAGCTCTGGAAGCAAAGTTGTGGGGTCCTGCTAGGAAGCATCTTCTATCCGCATCTAAAAAAGATCCAAATGCAAGAGTATACAGATTACTTGCTCGACTAGAGGTTGATGAAAATAATAACAATAGTGCAGCTCATGATTGGCTTTTGAAGGCAAGTGAGGCTTTGCCAGAGAAGGTTTGGCAATGTAAATCATGTGGAACATCTCATCCGGTTTGGTCAATAATTTGTTCCTCATGTGCTGCCCTAGATACTATAGTTTGGGGTGCACCTAGTTTGGGTGTTGGTATACTTGATGAAGGAACCCACAAAAACGCTGAGATTTTTATGGAGAAAGTAGGAAGATAGAAGAGAGGACTTGTATAAATACTCCTTAATATTTTTTTCGCTATGTATTGGTAGAGCTTTCTTAATTGGCTATTTTAATAAGAAAATATATTTAGTCAGTTAATCCTGGATTAATAATCTGCCGGCGTAGCTCAGGGGTAGAGCAATTGTTTCGTAAACAATGGGCCGGGTGTTCGAATCACCCCGCCGGCACCATTAAATTAGGATATTAGAATCTTATAAAATTAGTTTTCAGAAATTTTTTGAGGAAAATTTATGGGATGGGAAGAAATAAGAAGCTCCTATAGGAATATACGCGAATGCGGTGATGGCCCAATTGGAGACAAATGGAAAATTTTTTCAGAGGCCGTTATGGATGCAGAAACTCCATATCATATTGCAATACTTCTGGAGCGTATAAAGCAATATCAAGGTTCACGTGATTCTCATGAAATTAAGATTTTTGATCACGGCTGTGGAGGGGGTCTAACACTAATTTATCTCGCTGCTTTGGGTTATACTGAAATATATGGCGTTGATATTAATTTAGATTTTACTCCCCAGAATCGAATTATGTCAGAAATCTTTGGTATAAAAGAGAATAGATTCTTTAGTTATAATGGTAGCAGTATTGATATTCCCGACTCTTCTGTTGACATTATTTTTAGTCAACAGGTTATAGAGCATGTTAGTAATGAGTTTTTTGAGAGCTACTTTCTTGAGGAGCGACGCATATTAAAGCCTGGTGGATGGGCGATACATCAAATACCTCATCGTTTGGTGCCTTATGATTCCCATACTAATACATGGTTTATTCATTATTTTCCTTATAACATAGCAAAAATACTAGCCTCTTTAATTGGAATTACTATCCCTAGTCATCTTCATTTACGTTGGCCCTGGCAATTAAGGAGTATCTTAAATAGGCATATAGGAAAAAGTACTGACCTAACTTTAGATAGACTTATATTTGTAAAAAAACCCAGTTACTATGATGGGTCTAAATTATTGAGAAATATAATTTCAGATATTATTTCTTTGCCTATAATAGGACCATTTTTTGGTAGAATAATATCCCAGTTCGTAATGATGGAATCATTGTCAGTATCTAACAAGGACAATCCTTAAATAGATAAAGAGGATTGTATTTGATATACTTAGATATATTATGGTGGAGCCGAGGGGAGTCGAACCCCTGACCTCAGCAGTGCGATTGCTGCGCTCTCCCAACTGAGCTACGGCCCCTAGTTTATAATGTGAGAATCAGTTATCTGATGTCAAGAAAGCCCAAAATAGCTTAGGGGTTTAAACATTAACTAAGTAGGATATACTTAAGTTATAATATCAAAACTTCGACAAGTAGAAATATGAGTACTCTTGTTTCAATAGTAGACGTTATAATAGATATCTATATAGGGTGTCTAATAGCATCGGCTATTGTCAGCTGGCTTGTGTCTTTTAATATACTCAATATTCAGAATCCCATTGTCTTTAAGGTTTTAGGCTTGCTGTGGCGGATAACAGATCCACCCTTAAGACCAATCCGAAAGATTATCCCTAGCCTTGCTGGAATCGATTTTTCACCGGTAATTTTAATTTTTGCCATAGTTATTCTATGGGATCTAATAAGGCGTAGTCTTTTGGGTATATAGACATTGTTATAGAATATAATATTTTACAATACTCTTTCAGAGATACTATTTTTCTATATTTCTAATCTTTTCAAGAATTGAGTAAAAAATGAATAATATAAAAATAATTGATGGAAAGGCTTTTGCGGCTAACTTGCGCTCTGAAGTTGCAAGGAAGGTTGGGATATTAAGTGATAAGCATAATATCATACCTGGATTAGCAGTGGTTTTGGTAGGCGAAGATCCTGCAAGCGAAGTTTATGTAAGAAATAAAGGAAGATCCACCAAAGAAGCAGGTATGAACTCCTGGGAATACCGAATGGATAGTTTGTCTACACAAAAAGATGTATTAAATCGCGTAGAAGCATTGAACGCCGACGATCAAGTGCATGGAATTTTAGTACAGTTGCCACTTCCTGACCAGGTTGACGCTGAGTCTATTATTGCAAAAATTGACCCCAAAAAAGATGTTGATGGTTTCCATGTTACTAATGTTGGCCTTCTTAATACAGGTCAGGATGCTTTAATACCATGTACGCCTTTAGGATGTTTATTGATGCTACAGGATCATCTTAAGGACTTATCAGGAAAGCATGCAGTTGTAGTGGGACGCTCAAATATTGTAGGTAAGCCTATGGGGTCTCTTTTATTAAAAGAAAATTGTACTGTAACCACTGTTCATTCAAAAACTCTTGATTTACCCGGCCAATGTCGCCAAGCAGATATTTTAATTGCTGCGGTAGGACGCCCGGAAATGATAAAAGGGTCATGGGTGAAGCCTGGGGCAACAGTAATAGATGTTGGTATAAATCGAGTAGAAAAAGATGGAAAGAACCATCTTGTTGGCGATGTGGATTTTGATGAGGTATCAGAAATTGCCGGGGCTATTACGCCTGTCCCGGGTGGGGTTGGGCCAATGACTATAGCTTGCCTTCTTAAGAACACGGTCACAGCTGCTTGTCGTCAGGCTGGTATTGATGAACCAGATTAATGCTTAATCCAAGTTATAAATTTCTTTAATGGCGAAGAAATTTTAGTGGATACTTATTGACGTTTGGTTTTTCCAATACGAAGTCTAAGAGCGTTGAGCTTAATAAAACCTTCAGCATCTTGTTGATTGTATACTGTGTCTGCTTCAAAGGTTGCGTGTGCCGAACTATAGAGAGAATCATCAGATTTTCTTCCTACAATCGATACATTCCCCTTATAAACCTTTAGACGTGCTTTTCCATTAACGTGGCTTTGACTTTGGTCAATCGCGCTCTGGATCATTTCCCTCTCAGGAGAGAACCAAAATCCATTATATACTAATTCAGCATAACGAGGCATTAATTGATCTTTTAAGTGAGCCACTTCACGGTCAATTGTAAGGCTCTCAACAGCTCGTCTGGCATGAAGTAATAATGTTCCGCCAGGTGTTTCGTAAACACCTCTGGATTTCATTCCAATGAATCTATTTTCAACAATATCTACACGACCAATCCCGTTCTTTCCGCCTATATCATTAAGCTTTTCAAGTAATGAGGCGGGCGAAAGAGGTTTCCCATCAATTGCTATTGGGTCCCCTTTTTCGAATTCTATTTCAATATATGTTGCTTTATCTGGGGCATTTTCAGGGGAAACTGTGCGTGTATACATATTTTCATCGGGCTCTGACCAAGGGTTCTCTAAGGACTTGCCCTCATAGGAAATATGAAGAAGGTTTGAATCCGTTGAATATGGTGGTTCACCGCGCTTATCATTTGATATAGGAATTTGATGACTTTCTGCGTAAGCGATCAATGATTCTCTAGAGTTAAGATCCCATTCTCTCCATGGTGCTATGACTTTGATATTGGGATTCAGAGCATAATATCCAAGCTCGAAACGTATTTGATCATTCCCTTTTCCTGTTGCTCCATGTGCGACAGCTTGTGCGCCCGTTTCTCTTGCAATTTCAATCTGACGTTTGGCAATTAGAGGTCTGGCTATTGATGTTCCTAAAAGATAAACACCCTCGTAGAGAGAGTTGGCGCGAAACATTGGGAAAACATAATCTTTTACGAATTCTTCGCGTAAGTCTTCCACATAGATTTCACTTATACCGAATAACTTTGCCTTTTCAGAAGCGAGAGCTACTTCGTCCCCTTGTCCGAGGTCTGCTGTGAATGTAACTATTTCACAATTATAGTTTTCTTTAATCCAGCAGAGTATTACAGAGGTATCTAATCCGCCGGAATAAGCTAATACTACTTTATCAATAGAAGAATTTTTGGATGTCATGGGCTTATCTCTTTAATTTCATTATAATCGTATAATAGTGTTAGCGTATTGAGGCTACCATGTACTGCAAACATTTCCAGGTTTACATAATAAAATCGACATTTTGGACATGAAAAACATAGTTAATATCGGGTTTTAGTCTATTAAGTATTTTTTGTCATTTTTATGTTCATATTAAGAGGCTTTTTTGCTGATTTTTTCTAATCTTTATACTCTCACTTTTCAGCTGTCCGCATGCTGCAAGAATATCTCTACCTCTAGGGGTGCGAATAGGGGCTGAATAACCACCGTCATTTAGTATATTGGAGAATTTTTTAATAGCTCTCTGGCTTGAACATTTAAATGGAGATCCGGGCCAAGCATTGAATGGTATTAAATTTATCTTTGCTGGTATACCCTTAATTAATCTTAAGAGCTCCCTTGCGTCGCTTAGACTGTCATTTACTCCATCTAGCATCACGTACTCAAAGGTTATCCTTCGGGCGTTACTAGCACCTGGGTATTTTCGGCATGCATCAAGTAAATCTTCTATCGGATATTTCTTATTTAATGGGACCAGTTCATCGCGTAGCTCATTATTAACCGCATGAAGTGAGACGGCCAACCCTACTCCTAATTCATTACCACACCTATGCATCATTGGCACGACACCAGCTGTAGATAAGGTAATTCTTCTTCTCGATAGAGCAATTCCTTCACTATCCATCATGACTTTTAGCGCTAAGTAAATATTTTCATAATTAAATAATGGCTCTCCCATTCCCATCATAACAATATTAGAGAGTTTTCTATTAGTTTTGGGCGATGGCCACTCTTTGTAACTATCTCGAGCCGCCATAAATTGTCCTACAATTTCTGAACAGTCTAAGTTACGCACTAATTTTTGTGTTCCTGTATGACAAAATTTACAAGTTAGCGTGCAACCTACTTGACTTGAGATGCATACTGCTCCTCTATTGGTTTCAGGTATGTAAACACACTCTACTTCAGAGTGATCAGATAATTGCATCAACCATTTTCTTGTTCCATCTGATGAATTTTTTTCACTCGATATATTAGGCCTAGAAATAGAACATGTTTTTTCTAGTTTATCTCTTAGACTGGGAGACATTGTTGACATAACAGAGAAATCGCAAACACCTTGGTAGTAGATCCAATGCCAGAGCTGTTTGGCGCGCATTGAAGCTTTTTGCGGAGACTCATCAAGAGCAATAAACACTTTACTTAGTTCTTCTCGTGTTAATCCTATCAGCTCTGTTTTTGCAGAGCTATCAGTTATCTTTGATAAGTTCATAGCTATAACTTATTATACTTTTTGCTATTCGATTAAATTAATTTAATTTATGAAAGGACAAATGAAAGGTAATTAGTTTACCGGTCATCTATAGTTATTTATTTATATAATCTGATTCTTATTAAGCAAGTTTATGAGGTTAAACAGAAAATTAATATGCCTTTGCGTTTCAAAATTATGGGCAAGCTTTCTTTATTTTTTTATATGTAGCAGTAAATCCTTTAAGGGAATACGAGTCTAGAGAGTATGTATTTTTTTTCGAAGTTCCTCTTACTTTCAATGTAAGACCTTTAGCCATTGCTTTGATAATTAAGGGGTCTTTTTTAGAGTCATCTGACCATGCATATTCATCCTGTACAGTACTAAATTTGTATACCTTGCCATCAATTGTGACTTTAGCTGCACTACCTTCCTTATAAGGGTACCCTGACGTTACACTCACATCTTCTGGAATGCCCTTGCGACGAGTTACCATTGTATAGGGTTCCCCTCGGCGTTTATAATTACCCTCTTCTTTCTTAGGTCTACTAAACATATAACAGACCTTTCTCCCATTTTCTGTCATAGTATATGCAGACCAATCGCCATGTTTTGATAATAGCTTTTGGGCATATCCATTCGGAGTCAAAAGAACTGTTGCTGTGATCACAATTGCAAGTGCTATAAGAAAATTTGGTATGAATCTCATTATTACCCTACTTAATTATTTTAAAGTACAATAACGAATCATTAGATTCGCTTTATAATCATAGCGCTAATGTTCTGAAGCGGCCAGTGCTGACTAGTTTAAAGTTTTTATAGCTTTTAGCAGCCTCTGAGTATGATTTATGGAGTTTTGAGAGTTTTACGAGGATTCAAAGGGCGCTCTGTAAAGCGGCCCTGAGAAGCTAATCTATCGTACATAACTATTGCCCCTGCAACTCCTACATTTATGCAAAATGAAGTGGGTATTTTAACTATGTACTCGCAAATCCCGGTTATTTCTGCTGAAAGGCTCCCTTTTTCAGGACCCAATACATAAGCAGCAGAGATTGGGTGAGGAAAGGAAGGTAAGTTGATGGCACTATTAGAAAACTCTACACCCACTAATACACATCTACTTGGTAGTTGAATTTCAGAGGGAGAATTATACTGCCAAAGCGGCACATGATCCCTCGAATTTGAGGTATCAGAGCCAATATCACGATTGGTGAGAGGAGAATTGACTGTAAAGAAGAAATTTGCCCCAAAAGCATTAGCAGAACGCATAAGATTGCCTAAATTCATAGGTTTACTGATACCTTCAACGCCAATTCCGAAATAACCCCTAGTATTTGTCATAATTTAGACACTCTATAAGTAGAAGAACTATATTAACATTTATTTTAAACTCAAAGATGACCGTAGAGATAGCAAACTACAAGCAGCTAGTCTAAATTGTTTTATATGTCTGAAATTACTGATCCACAGCAAATATTTAATAGCAGAAAAGTTGTCTCTGATCTCGCAGCTATACGAGCTACGCGCCCAAATACTAGTAGGCTATTTTCACGTAAGGATAATGACACACTAGAAGTATTTAAGAGGGCCTTACAGTGTGGTCAGGCAGAGGTGAGATCACGCATTGATAGCCATTCTAATGGGCGGCAAATTGTATCTGCTAATACCTTTTTGATAGATCGTTTAATTAAAACATTATTTGATGACGTAAGTGGTAAATTATTTCCTGAGCCAAATCCCACCCGAGCAGAAAAATTATCCCTAGTTGCATTAGGGGGTTATGGTCGCGGTGATATGGCACCATATTCCGATGTAGATTTAATGTTTCTTTACCCTTGGAAATTAACTGCTCGAATGGAACAAATTATTGAATCAATTCTTTATACTTTATGGGATATTGGTTTAAAGGTAGGGCACGCGGCTCGATCGATTGAAGATTGTTTAAACCGCTCAAAAAAAGATTATACGATAAGGACTAGCGTGCTGGAGGCTCGTTATATATGTGGCGACAGGTCCCTTTATAACGATCTACGCAGACGGTTTCGTTCAGAAATAATTCCTAAAACTCAAGCGCAATTCATCAGAGTTAAGCTTGCAGAGAGAGATGATAGGCATTCACGCTTGGGCGATTCTCGTTACTTATTAGAGCCTAATATAAAAGATGGTAAGGGTGGGCTACGTGACCTCCATACTTTATTTTGGATTGCTAAATATCTTTATATAGTCGAGCAATTTTCTGATCTTGTTGATCATGGCGTTATAACAAGACAGGAATGTAGGAGATTTATTCGTGCGGAGGATTTTTTATGGAGAGTAAGAGCTCAAACCCATGTGGTGTCCGGAAGAGCTGAGGACCAGCTCACATTTGATCTACAACCAGAAATTGCTCTTAGAATGGGTTACGAGAACAGAAACGGTAATTTAGCTGTAGAGAGATTTATGAAACATTATTTTTTGGTAGCAAAAACAGTTGGTGAGTTGACGCGTATCTTTTGTGCTGCCCTTGAAGCTGATCGTTTACATACTCCCCCAGGTTATGGAGAGGGCTTGGGCACCTCACCAAGTGATGGAATTTTTTCACTTGGAGGACGTTTAGTAATAGAAAATCAGGATTCATTTGCAAAACGAAAGATTCGAATGATTAAGATTTTTAGGATTTCACAAATAAACAATCAGGATATTCATCCGCAAACATTACGCCAGTTACAAAAAAATTTGAGGTTAATAGACAATCAAACTCGTGAAAATAAAGAAGCAAACAGTTTATTCATTCAAATACTGACAGATAAAGCTAATAATGAGCCTACTCTGAGAAGAATGAATGAAGCAGGGGTTCTGGGAAAATTTATACCTGAGTTTGGTAGAATTGTGGCCCAGACACAACTTGATATGTACCACGTCTATACCGTTGATGAGCATACGATTAGGGCTATGGGGGTGCTCTCAGCAATAGAGCGTGGACTGATGCATAAGGATTTACCCTTAGCAAGTAGTCTGATTTCCAAGGTTATTTCAAGGAGGGCACTATACGTGGCGCTTTTTCTTCATGATTTAGCTAAGGGTCGGGGTGATGATCACTCTACATTAGGGGCCGAATGGGCTCTTAGGTTATGTTTAAGGTTTGGGCTTAGCATAGAAGAAACAGATACAGTGTCATGGTTGGTTAGAAACCATCTATTATTAAGTAATACAGCCTTTAAAAGAGACGTTCATGATCCAAAGACTCTTCTCGATTTTGTTGGTCAAGTTCAATCTATTGAAAGACTTCGGCTATTACTGGTATTAACGGCTGCAGATATACACGCTGTAGGACCTGGTAGGTGGAATGCTTGGAAAGGATCTCTTTTACGATCATTATATAAAGCGGCTGAAGAGATCCTGACAGCAGGATATGTGGCAGAGGATAGTGAATTGCGTGTTCCGGAAGTTAAAAGTATTTTACGTAAATCTCTTAAAAATTGGACTGATTCTGAGTTCTCGGAATATGCAAACCGCCACGATCAACCTTATTGGCTAACTGTTGAGGAAAGTACTCAGATAAGACATGCTGAAATAATACGTGAGGCAGACAAAAATAACTTAACAATTAGTGTGTGTTCAACAGAAGATGAGGAGCTTAGTAGTTCTCAAGTTACATTTTATGCCGAAGACCAGGCCGGTCTTTTTGCCTCTGCAGCTGGTGCCTTGGCACTTTCAGGGGCAACAATTTTAGATGCTAAAGTGTTTACTACTATTGATGGTATGGCGATTGATACTTTTCGTGTACAGAATTTTAAGGGTGGAGCTTTTAACAATAAGAAGCGCTTGGAGCAGGTCCAGAATTTGTTAGAAAAGGCATTAATTGATGAAGAGGATATAGAATTTTCATTACTAAAATTACCTTCACTTCCAACCCGTAAAATGGGTATAGAAGTAGCGCCCAGGGTTTTGATAGATAATTCGGCTAGCGCTAGGTATACAGTCATTGAGGTCACAGCCAAGGACCGTCCAGGATTACTTTATGCTATCGCAAGGCAAATAAGTAGGTCTGGCTTGACTATCGTTACAGCGCATGTGTCAACATTTGGTGAGCGAGCTATAGACGTTTTTTATGTTAAAGATAGATATGGACTAAAAGTAAGTGATCGTCGTTTAGTCAAGCAATTACAACAAAGTATTTTGAAGACAGTAAAGGGTCCTTTAGGAGATAGGCGTGAGTTTGCTGCCTAGCATTTTCCCTAGTGGAGATTAGATGACTTCGAAAGTTTTACCTCCTCGCGTTATGGCAAAATGGATAGCTACTATCAGTAGTTATACGATGATTTCACGAGTGCTTGGTTTTTTAAGAGATATTTTAATTGCTGAGAGCTTAGGCGCTGGGCCAATAGCAGATGTATTTTTTGTTGCTTTTAAATTTCCAAATTTCTTTCGAAGGCTATTTGCTGAAGGGGCATTTAATTCTGCATTTGTACCTTTATTTGCCAAAGAATTAGAGATTGGTGGAAGAAAAAGAGCTCAGGAGTTTGCTGAAGAGGTAGTGTCAGTACTCTTACCAAGCCTAGTTTTTCTAGTTGCTCTAGCACAGATACTAATGCCATGGATTATGTATGGAATTGCTCCAGGATTTTCTAATGAACCAGAGAAATTTGATTTAGCAATAGATTTAACTCGCATAACGTTTCAATATATTTTGTTTATCTCTATAGTTTCTATGTTGGGAGGAGTATTAAATTCTCTATATAAATTTAGCGCTGTGGCCTCAACACCAATAATATTAAATATATGTATAATTCTTTCTCTAGAATTTCTGAGCTATTTGACTGACACCCCTGGTCATGCTTTGGCAATAGGAGTATCTGCTGCAGGAATACTTCAATTTCTGTGGCTTTTTATTGCTTGTGAGCGAGCGGGTATATCTATTCGATTAAAATTACCGAAGTTATCTCCTAGAGTGAAAAGATTATTATTGCTAGCTGCTCCAGTTGCTGTAGGTGCGGGAATTGCTCAGATAAACTTGCTTATAGATATTATTATTGCCTCTTTTTTACCTGAGGGGGCTGTTTCTTTTCTTTATTATGCAGACCGCATTAGTCAATTGCCCTTGGGTGTAGTAGGGGTTGCGGTTGGCACAGCCCTCCTTCCTTTAATGTCTCGACAACTTAGATCAGGTAAAAAAGATGCTGCTATAGTTAGTCAAAATCGTGCTTTAGAAGGGGCATTATTACTTACAGTCCCGGCAACTGTAGCAATAACAATCTTAGCTGAGCCGATAATAAAAGTGTTATTTGAGAGAGGAGAGTTTGGATCTGATGATACTTTAGCAACATCTTCAGCACTCTTAGTTTATGGCGCTGGCTTGCCAGCTTTTGTTCTGATTAAAGTTTTAGTTCCTGGATTCTTTGCGCGTGAGGATACAAAAACACCAGTTTTAATTGCTATTTTTTGCTTATTTATAAATATAATAGCAAATATTATACTCATGGGGCCGTTGGGGCATGTAGGTATTGCTGTTGCTACTAGTATTGCTGGTTGGATTAATGCGCTTCTTCTTGGTTATGCGCTTTTACGTCAAGGCTCTTTAAGGCCAGATGTAAGGTTAATTAAGCGGACAATGGCTATATTATTAGCTAGTGGTATTATGGGTGTTATAATATGGTTTATCTCAATAGCTTTCTCTGCCCAGCTAGAGTCGTCATCGGATGTAAAAATAGGGATATTAGTAGCTCTAATTTTGATCGGTATAGTTTCATATTTTTTTGTAGCGTGGGTATTAGGAGCTTTTATTGTGTCAGATGTGCGGTCACTTTTTAAAAAAAATGACGAAAATCTCTCTTCATAATGATAATTTTTACCCAAACTACGCTAAAGTCTTCAAGACCTCTTGACCAGCAGCGGGTAGCAGGCCATAAATCGCGCGCGCTAACACCTTTCATGAATGGGAGTGCAAGTGATGAAGCGCGTATTTTCAGGCGTCCAGCCAACTGGAAATCTGCATCTCGGTAACTATCTAGGTGCTATAAAGAATTGGGTAGAGATTCAAGGGCAGTTTGAGTGCCTCTATTGTATAGTAGATTTGCATGCTGTAACTGTGCCCCAGGACCCTAAAGAGCTAAGATCAAGCACGAGGGAGGTAACCGCTGGCCTTCTAGCGGCAGGCTTAGATCCGAGCAATTGCATTATATTCAATCAAAGCAAAGTATTTCAGCATGCTAATCTTGGTTGGTTGTTAAATTGCATCACTCCTTTAGGTTGGTTAAATCGGATGACTCAGTTCAAAGAGAAGGCGGGAAAGAAAAGAGATAATGCAGTACTAGGTTTGTATGGCTATCCAGTACTGATGGCTGCGGATATTTTATTATATAAGGCAACCCACGTTCCCGTAGGAGAGGATCAAAAACAACACTTAGAGCTTGCTAGAGATATAGCGGGTGCTTTTAACAGGTTATTCGATGTTGATTTCTTTCCTTTGCCCGAGCCACTAATCAAAAATCAGGCCGCAAGAGTAATGAGTTTGCGTGATGGTAATAAAAAAATGAGTAAATCAGATACTTCCCCTATGTCACGAATAAATCTCAATGATGATGAGGAGCTTATTAGGAAAAAGATTCGTAAGGCAAAGACAGACTCTCATCCAGGCATGGCAATAGATCCAGAAAATCGTCCTGAAGCGACTAATCTTCTAAATATCTATGCAGCTCTTTCGGATGAGTCTATTCAGAATGTAGTTCAAAGGCATTCTGATACCAGTTTTTCTGACTTTAAAGAGGAACTTGCCGAGCTAACAGTTAAAAAAATTGCGCCGCTAAACTCTGAGATAAGACGTTTAATTGAAGATCCAGGATATATTGACTCTGTCCTCAAAGAAGGTTCAGAAAGAGCTGTAGATATTGCTTCTCCTGTTATGAAAGATGCTTATGATCTTTTCGGATTTCTCAACTCATAAGGTATTTACCGGCGGTATTTAAAGCTGGAGATCAAGGTTGCTATTAGATGGATATATATTTACCCATTGCTGAGTTTTCTACAAATATATTTGTTCTACTTGGCTTAGGTTTAGGGGTTGGTTTTCTATCTGGTATGTTTGGCGTTGGTGGTGGTTTTTTAATGACTCCATTACTGATCTTTATTGGTATTCCGCCTGTTGTTGCAGTCGGGACAGGTACAAATCTAATCGTTGCCTCATCTGTATCAGGTATGATTGCGCATTGGAGACGTGGGAATGTCGATTTCAGAATGGGCTCCTTACTTTTTATGGGAGGTTTAGGCGGTGCTTGGCTTGGAGTTTTACTATTTAGAGAGTTGAGGGAAGCAGGGCAGATAGAGTTAGTCATTACACTATCCTATGTAATATTCCTTCTGGTTGTTGGCTTGATAATGGGCGTTGAAAGTACTCGTACGCTCCTTGGAAAAAGCTCTAAAACAAAAAGAAAAGCTAATTATCATACTTGGATACATGGACTGCCACTTAAGGTTAGATTTAGGAGATCGAAGTTATATGTTAGCGCTATACCGCCCGTAGTAATCGGTTTTGGGATGGGACTTTTAGCTTCATTTATGGGTGTCGGTGGCGGCTTTATTATGGTTCCTGTAATGATATATCTGATTGGGATGCCAACATCTGTGGTGATTGGGACATCGCTCTTAAGTATTATTGTAATTAGTGCAATGTCTTGTTTTGCTCATGCAGTAAGTAACCATAATGTTGATTTGATACTAGCACTTTTACTTGCTGTAGGGGCTGTGATTGGTGCGCAGTATGGGAGCAAACTCAGTCTTTGGCTCAAGGCAGAGCAGCTGAGGGGGTTATTGGCTTTAATGGTGTTAACTGTGGCAGGGCGATTAGTCTATGCATTAGTAAGCGAGCCAAGTGAAATTTATTCAATAACTTTACTTGGTAATGGAAATTGATGATGTGTTATCAATATTCCATAAATAATTTTAAAATAGGTTTGCAGGTAAAAGTTTTATTTTGTACTTTGACTCTATTTTTTATAGCATGTGTTTCTTTGTGCTCTGACGACGCTCTAGCTTTAGATGAGCCATTATTAGTTGACCTTTCATCACACCGCATTGAGATTGACTCTGTATTTTCTGGAACCTCTTTATTGCTTTTTGGTGCAACAGATAGAGAGGGAGAGATAATAGTTACTTTACGTGGTCCAGAAAAAGACGTTGTTGTAAGGCGAAAAAAACCAGAAATGGGAATTTGGATCAACCGGGAGTCTGTAGCCTTCAAAGCCGTACCACAGTTCTATTCAGTTATTTCCTCCAAAAAACCAGAAAAGATACTAAATCGCGATAAACTAATAAATTATCAAATAGGAGCAAAAAATATTTATATGGCGCCTATTTGGCAAAAAACTACTGAAAACATTGATATTTTTATACAAGCACTGCGTCGAGTTTTGATTCAGCAGGAGCTTTTTTCAGAATCACTAGGAAAAGTCAGTTTTATAGATGATAATCTTTTTCGCGCGACAATTGATATTCCTGCAAATGTAAGAACTGGTGAGTATATAGTTGAAGTACACCTGATCTCAGGTGGAAAGGTGGTGAGTACTAAAACTACATCGCTGAATGTAGAGAAATCGGGATTATCTGCGGAAATTTGGACTTTTGCAAATAATCAAGGAGCCTATTACGCTCTTATTGCAATTTTTTCTTCTCTTGTGGCTGGTTGGCTTGGCAGTTTGATATTTAGAAAAACTTAGGGTGGATCAAGAAGAAGTGAAAAAGAAAAAAATACATTCTCATGTGGCTGGAGAAGTAACTTTTCTTGTGGGTATTTCAGAAGAGCCACATTCCAGGATAGCAGCAAGATTTGCAGCACTTAGGGCCTACCGAAGCGGTGGTAATGTTGCTCTTATTCATGTTGTTGAACCGCCTGATTTCCAACATTGGTCAGCCGTCTCTAACCTAATGAGAGAGGAGACAAAGCAGGAAGCAGAATTATTACTTGATGGCGTTGCTGAAGAGGTTGTCAAAATAACTGGTCAAAAACCATCTTATTTCATTCGAGAGGGTGGTATAGGCGATGAAATAATTACAAAAATTAAAGAGGATGCGTCAATTAACCTTTTGGTTGTCGGAGCCGCACCGCCATATGCTGGAAAGGGGCTATTAATTTCTTGGCTAGCAGAACAGGTTGCAGGGCAGTTGAATATTCCCTTAGTAATAGTGCCAGGTGATCTTACCGATGAACAACTTAATGAACTTACATAAATATGTTATAGTTATAGTATAGATCGATTCGACATAATTGAATAATTAATTAAAAGTTATGGGAATTAGAAGATATGTTTATTCAAACTGAACAGACTCCGAATCCGTTAACAGTAAAATTCCTTCCTGGAGTCGAGGTGATGAAAACGGGAACAATTGATTTTCGAAATAAAGACGAGGCAGATTGTTCGCCTCTAGCATCCAGGCTTTTTCAACTTGAAAGTGTAGAGGGTGTTTTTTTATCAAGCGATTTTGTAAGTATTACAAAGTCAGAGGAAGCTAGTTGGCAAGAGTTGAAACCAATTGTTCTTGGAATAATTATGGAGCATTTTGTTTCTCAGCAGCCAGTAATTCATGATGATATTGTCGTTAATGACCCAAAACAGGATACAAAGTATGATGATTCTGATGCTGAAGTAGTGGGTCAGATTAGAGAATTATTAGATGTACGTGTTAGGCCTGCCGTGGCACAGGATGGTGGAGACATCGAGTTTCGTGGTTTTAAGGAAGGAGTAGTTTTTCTTCAGCTACAAGGATCCTGTCAGGGTTGTCCTAGCGCCACTATGACTTTGAAAATGGGCATTGAGAATATGCTGAAACACTATATTCCTGAGGTGGTCGAAGTAAGGGCGGTGAATTGAAAATAGTTATCCTGACTTTTAATAAAATAAGTATATGAATTAGGATATTAGTATATACAAAAGTAGCTTTCATGTTCTAAGGAGTATGATAATTGGATACAGATAGTAGTCTAGAAAATACATCGTCAAAAAGAAAAACAAATTATCTAACAGTTATTGGCATTACTATTAGTATTTTAGGTATACTCTGTATTTTTGGTTTAGTCATAGGGTTGGGGACAAGCCCATTCGCGTCTAAAGAAAAAAATTCATATAACAGAAAGAAACAATCAGTTTTTGAGACTGAGGTCTTTGAATTCCGAAGTCGTGATAACAATATCAATGTTGATTGGAAAACTGCCAGCCCTTCCATGTTGAGCTCTGTAGAATTGCACCAAATAAGTGATATAAGTGTAGGTGAATTGATTTCAGGGTTTGAAGAACTTGGTTACAACTGGTCTATAAAATCACCTTCAGAAAAATTTATCCCTAGAATTTATTTAGACTACTTACCTTCTGATATTACTGAAATTATATCTCCAGATAAACGTAAACGATTGTTTATTGCGACTCTGTTGCCTCTGGTTCTTCGTGTCAATGAAGAGATAATCCTTGATCGCAATCGACTGTCTCGAATTCAACAGAAGATTTTTGACGGCGAGCAAGTGAATAATGAAGAACTCGATTGGCTAGCAAAAACAGCTGACCGTTACGAAGTGGACAGTGATAATATTGCTGAGCTATTCAAGTGTATAGATATTGTGCCCCCATCTTTGGCTCTTGCACAAGCCGCTGAAGAGTCAGGTTGGGGAACTTCTAGATTTGCGCGTGAGGGAAATGCACTATTTGGGATTTATACTTATAACGAGAGTTCAGGAATGCGACCACTGAGACGCGACGAGAATCAAGGGCATTATGTGAAGACCTATGAAAGCCTTATAGAGACAGTTAGGGCTTATATGCATAATCTTAATTATCATTTCGCATATGAAGATTTCAGAAAAAAAAGGTCTGATATGAGAAGAGAGGGAAATAAATTAGATGGTTTAACTTTATCTAAGGAGCTTATCCGCTATTCTCAACGAGGCGCAGACTATATAAAAGCCTTAGGGAATATTATCAGAGCAAACAATCTGGATGAATTAGACGGCTTAAGATTGGGAAGTGAGCATTTTACTAAAAATTTAGACCAAGAAAAAACTTGATATATTCCATAATTTAATTACAAAATAATGTGATTTTTATGGCAAAATAAATTGCAACCCAAGCCATTTATATCGTTTATCCATCGCAGGTATTGTGCAATTTACACGGCTACGTCCTTTTGGTAGTGGTTTTTTAAGCCTAATTTCAACCCGATTTGTTCCTAACAACTCTATAGATGTTTGTCCTTGTCCAGAGGCGAAGCACGATAATTGTTTTTCATCAATATTATCCTGCTCTAGCAAAGTAAAACCAATAATTGGTGGGTTTACTGACAAGACAGGATTGATTGGACTTAAATCAGTTATTTTTAATGGCAATGTATCAATTATAAGTTTGAATCTTTCCAAATCCCCATAGGTCTCGTTAAGAGAAAATCGAGGTAAATTATAGAAATCAGATTGACTATGCACGACGCCTGATTGTTGCCCAAAGCTTGAATCAAAAGATCTTGATTTAATTTCGTTTTGTAGCTGTATGTCGAATTCTCCAAATGGATAGGCAAATAATCTGGGGGAATAACCTAATTCATCAATGAATCTTTTTTGAGCATTATCTAGGTCGGCTTTTTGATTATCTGAATTCATTCGCCACATATAGTCATGTGCGGAGCTATGGTTTCCAATTGTAACCCCTGATTCTGCCATTTCCCTAATTTCATCCCAGTTCAGAACGTTGCGATGATTTTGATCTACAGGGTCTGTGGAAACAAATAGAGTAAAAGGAAACCCGGCCTCTTTAAGTCTAGGCCAGGCAATCTCATAGACAGAACGGGCTGCATCATCGATTGTTATTCCCACCGCCTTTTCTGGAAGCGCTTGTCCTGCCCTGATTGCGGCAATGATGTGAGGTACAGGTAGAACAGAATATCCCTCAGATTTTAAATGAGCGATGTGATTTTCAAATTGAGGAATAGTAATGTTTGTCGATGGGTGAGAAGATTGTCCAAATCTATGATATTGAAGAATTACGGCAGAATCATTGGCTTTCGCAGTCACAGCGACGCCTAAACATGTAATAGCTATAAAGAAGGCTACTAAAGCTATTTTTGAATAAAAACTCATTAAGCTAATAATATGCATTAATCATCATTTTCCAAGTTGGTATTAATATCAATATTATCAATTAGTGGATAATCTTTGGTGTTGTATAGTTGATAATGCCACCATTCATTCAAATAATGGTCAAATCCAGCAGTTGCCATCAAGCCAAGTAACAGCATTCTATTTTTTTGTGCTTTTGCTGATACTTCTCTGTATCCGTGAGCCCCCTTTGGCGAGAGATCGTCAACTTCTCCCCCCATATCCAGGGGTTCTCCGTTAGTATTATTTATTAAGGTGATATCTAATGCAACACCTCTGGAGTGCGGAGACCCTTTCTTTGGGTCAGCAACAAATGCTGGATCTGGACAATGTTTCCATAAACTAAATTGAGCTGATATTGGCCTAAATGCATCAAAAATACAGATTTTTAACTTGAGCTCGGCAGCAAGTGATATGGCCACTTTCAAACATTCAGCAGCATCGGGATGCAGAAAACATTTGTTTGTGTTGTATATTATTTGGCCAGTAAAGTTATTTGGCGTAGCATACATCATATCGATCTCTACATCGAAAAGTGGAGGTTTTATCAAAGTGAGCAATTTTTTCTCCAAGAAAATGTTATCAAAAATACTATCTGTTTCTAATCTAGTTATATCCTGTTGATTGGTAGAGTGTTGAAGAGGGCATAAAAAACTTCTATTTTACTTATTTTAAGAGTTTTCATTATCAATTGGCTTATATTACATGAATATACTTGCTCTAGATACTAGCACTTCAGTTTGTTCGGTAGCTGTCTCAAGGGATGGTAATATTATTGCAGAGCGCCTTTTAGAGATTGATAAGGGGCATGCAGAAAAATTAGTTCCTATGACCTCGGAGGTAATGAGTGAAGCGGACATCGAATTCAAGGCATTAGACGGTTTTGGTGTAACTAGAGGACCGGGCTCATTTGTTGGTGTTAGAATTGGGTTAGCTACAGCAAGAGGCTTCGCACTTGCAACAAGAAAACCATTAGTTGGATTTTCTACTCTTAGGGTATTAGCTACTGGTGCATCTTCAAATGTAGCTGATAAAAGACCTATAGTAGCTATTTTAAATACTCGTCGTGATCAATTCTATATAGCTGTATATAGTTCAAGTGGAGAAGAGTTGTTATTACCAGCAGCATACGAATCTAAATCATCTTTGAAGCGTATAAAGGAAATGATAGAATCTACTGGTGCCATATTGGTAGGAAATGGATCTATAAAACTTTCTAAATTTTTACTTGAATGTACGGGTAGAATAGATATCAGCCCATTTAGTATTCAAAGTGCATCTCTTCTTGCTCAGCTTGTTTATGAGAAGGTGCAAAAGACAGGGTGGCCCTCAGAACCGGTAAGACCAATCTACCTTAGGCCTGCTGTTGGGTTAAATCTTAATAAAAGTATTTAGATAGTATGAATAGTCTACATATAGGTATTATTTCAGAGGTAGATTTATCAGATGTTACTGAGGTTCATTCCACTTGTTTTGATAGTCCATGGTCTTTAGATTTATTAAAAACTATTTATAATTCACCTAGGTCTTTTGGAATTGGTGTTTGGGAGCAAAAAAGTTTATTAGCTTATACCATATTACGTGGTGTAGAAGATGAGAGTGAAATTCTTTCTATTGGAGTAATGAAAGATAGACGACGTGAAGGTCTTGCAAAAAAAGTTTTGCGAAGTTCTCTCTCTAATGCTCAAGAAAGAGGATTCAATGAAATATTTCTTGAGGTTGCTGAAGATAACTATCCTGCTAGAAACCTATATAATTACTTTGGGTTTGAGCAGGTAGGCAAAAGAGATGATTATTATAGGCGTATCGAGGGGCCTGATATTGATGCTTTGACATTAAAACTAAGCTTGTTATCAGCAGAAAATTTGTAGGTTTTTAGGCTTTTTTGCTGTGCATAACTTTTTTGATACTATTTCTTGCATAGACGATGGGTATGTGGAGGTTATAATCGTAATATGAAAATATTTTTTTATAGATGGGGTAGTCAGTGAGCGAATCTACATTAGAAATACGTTGCGCTGAATTGGGTCTTAAAATGACTGGTCAGCGAAAAGTTATTGCCCGCGTCTTATCAGATTCTAGTGATCACCCAGACGTAGAAGAGCTATATTCAAGAGCAAGTAAAGTTGATGCTAAAATCTCTCTTGCCACTGTCTATAGGACACTACGTCTTTTTGAGGACGTAAACCTATTAATGCGTCATGATTTTGGGGATGGACGAGCAAGATATGAAATTAGAACTCGAGAGCATCATGATCATTTAGTAGATGTGGAAAGTGGAAAGGTTATCGAGTTTGTTAGTAAGGAGATTGAAGCTGTTCAGGCAAAGATTGCTAAGCAATACGGTTATAAACTTGTTGCCCATAGAGTAGAACTTTTTGGAATTCCTATACCAGCTGAGAAGGGATCTAGGGGTGAACGGTAGAACTTTTGCAGATAGCTCTTTTATGGATGGGATTTATGCAGGTAGTTTGCAAGTAAGGTTGGCCGAAAATGAGAGAGATGTGGCTGCGGCACAAGCTCTTAGATATAAAGTTTTTTATGAAGAGATGGGAGCTCTTCCATCAAAAGAAATGGCATCATCTAAGATGGATTTTGACCATTACGATGAGTTCTGCGATCACTTGTTAGTAGTCGACAATGATCTCCCTGAGGGTCCTGGTCGGGTAGTTGGAACCTATAGATTAAATAGACGGGAAATTGCTAATAGAAATGGGGGTTTTTACTCTACTGGAGAGTATGATATTTCTTCAATAATAGGTCAGCCGGGAGAAATTCTTGAGTTAGGTCGTTCATGTGTACACCGAGATTATAGAAACAGAGCAACTATGACTTTGTTGTGGAGAGGTAACGCTGCTTATGTGACCCATTATGAAGTAAAAATAATGTTCGGCTGTGCAAGTTTTCCCGGTGCTGACCCCTCACTTCATACATTGCCGCTTTCATATCTTTACCATTATCAATTGGCTCCTCCTGAAATTAGACCGGTTGCTCTTTCTGACTTATACATAGACATGAATACTATTTCTAAGAATAGTATTAACCAACGTTCTGCTCTTCGAGAGGTTCCTCCCTTAATTAAAGGTTATTTGCGGTTAGGCGGGTTTGTTGGTGATGGCGGAGTCATAGACAAGCAATGGGATAGTGTGGATGTTTTGATTGTTGTGAAAACTGACCTAGTTACTCAGAAGTATAGAGATAAACTTACATGAGACCTGGAATCACATTATTACGTTTTCTGTGCTTTACTTTTGCCCTAGCAACATTACAGTTTCTTTTATTGTTATTTCATATTCCACTTTCACGAAGGTTGCCAATGATTTGGCATAGGGGTGTCTGTGGAATCTTTAGATTTAGAATCGAGCTACATGGAAGATTATCCCAGAGATCTCCGGCTCTATTTGTTTGTAATCATACTAGCTATCTAGATATATCAGTTTTAGGGGCTATTTTACCAGGATGTTTTGTTGCAAAGGCCGAGGTTCGTAGCTGGCCATTATTTGGTTTCCTAGCTACTTTGCAGCGCACCGTTTTTGTGGAAAGAAAAATGGCAAGGACGGGTCATCATCGTGATGAAATGATAACACGTATGGAAATGGGGGATAATTTGATCCTGTTTCCTGAGGGAACCAGTAATGATGGTAACAGAGTCCTTCCTTTTAAAAGTGCTTTTTTTGAGGCAGCCTCAAAAAAAATAAATGGCAAATCAATAACTGTTCAGCCTGTTTCTCTAGCTTATACTCGGCTTGATGGTATACCAATAGGTCGAAGGTACAGACCTTATTTTGCATGGTATGGTGACATGGAACTATTTAGTCACTTATGGTCAATTGCTGGAATTGGCAAAACTACAATAGTTGTCCAGTTTCATAAACCAATTATTTTTGATGATTTTGGCGATCGCAAATCTCTAGCACATTATTGTTCAGAGACAATATCAACTGGTGTTTCCGATGCTATAAGTGGCAGGATAAGGCCAATCAAGAAAAGGCATTGGTGGCCGACTAAAAGACTTTATTCAGGTTCTGAGTAACATAAATTAGCTTTAGGTCAGGAATTTGCAGCAGTAACATAAATCAAATGTTTGTAGAGATTATAAAGTATGTGTAGATTTGGTTAAAAGAATTACAATAAATTTTTTTAGTTATAGGGATTAGATTCCAAGGTATGGTCAAGACGACAGTGCCGAAAAAGCTTTATATCAAGACATACGGTTGTCAAATGAATGTCTACGACTCTGGTCGTATGGCTGATATTCTGGCACCTGTTGGCTATGCTCCTACAGAGTCTGCAGAGACAGCAGATATGATAATTTTGAATACCTGTCATATTAGAGAAAAGGCAGCTGAAAAAGTTTATTCAGAATTAGGCCGTTTAGCGCAGTTAAAGCAAAAACATGCTGATGTTGGGAAGGATTTAATTATTGCCTTAGCTGGTTGCGTTGCTCAGGCAGAAGGTGAAGAGGTCTCTAAAAGGGCTCCCTGCGTTGATATTATTTTAGGGCCTCAGGTCTACCATAGATTACCAGAATTAGTTGCAAAGGCCTCTAGGTCTAAAAGAGCGGTGTTAGATACAGAATTTCCAGCAATTTCTAAATTTGATCATATGTCTGAAGAGTTGGTAGCAGCTGGAGAGGGTAGAGGAATAATTGGATATATTACTATTCAAGAGGGCTGTGATCGTTTTTGTACATTTTGTGTTGTGCCATATACACGTGGAGCAGAGTATTCACGACCACTCAAAGATATTATAGATGAGGCAAATAGACTGATATCTAATGGAGCTAAAGAAATTGTCTTATTAGGTCAAAACGTCAATGCTTATCATGGTCTTGATTTCAAAGGGAATGAAATTGGTCTGGATAAATTAATAAGAAATATATCTAAGTTACCAGGCATTGAGAGGATTAGATACACAACTAGCCATCCTAAAGACATGAATAATCAGTTAATCGAAACTCATGGAGATCTTCCTCAGTTAATGCCTTTCCTTCATCTCCCCGTACAATCTGGGTCTGATAGGATTTTAAAATCTATGAATCGACAACATAGTTCTTCAGATTACCTAAAAATTATTGAGAAATTGAGAGATGTTCGTCCTGATATTTCATTTTCTAGTGACTTCATAGTTGGGTATCCTGGAGAAACAGAAAGCGATTTTCGTGCAACCCTAGATTTAATAAAAGAAGTGAATTATGCCCAGGCTTTTTCATTTAAATATAGTCCTAGGCCTGGCACTCCAGCCGCTGATATAAGCGATCAAATACCTACTTCAGTAAAGGATTCACGATTGGCTGAACTTCAAGAATTAGTCAACTATCAGCAAAGAATTTATAATAATTCACACGTAGGCTATAAGTTGCCAGTATTATTTGAGCGTTTTGGGAAGGATCCTGGTCAGATATCTGGTCGTAGTCCTTACATGCAATGGGTTCACGTAAATGGATATAAGATGCAGATCGGAACAATAACCGAAGTTATTATTACTGAGGGCCGTACAAAAAGTCTTATGGGGAAAAGTGTAGGCTCTTCAGAACCAACTAATATTAATAATCATATTAGTTCAGAATTACAGAGTCCTAAATAATGATTTTAGAAGAGGCAAAAGCAAAAATAGGATTTAGGGAAACATTGCAAATGTGTTTTGATGATAATTCCCTTCTGCTTGCTCTCTTTGGCGATCATGATCGGCACATAGCTCGTGTTGAGCAAAAGCTTGGTATTCTTGTTAGTGTTAGAGGAAATGAGGTATCTATTTCTGGAGGTAGAGAGGCAGTAAATATTACGAGAGCTGTACTAAGTGATCTATATAGTTATTTAAAAAAAGGTCAAAATGTTTCTATTGCAGAAGTTGATGCAGCAATTAGGATGCATAATTCAAATGAAAAAGCAGATCTATCAGTTGCTCAGAGAGAAGAAATTAAAACAAGAAAAAAATCAATTAGGCCACGTTCTCCTAATCAAATAGATTATATACGAGCTCTCAGAGATGTAGATTTGACCTTTGCATTGGGGCCAGCTGGTACAGGAAAGACATATCTTGCAGTAGCTATGGCAGTATCTCTTTTTATTAAAGGAGAAATCGAAAGGATAATTTTATCTAGACCAGCCGTGGAAGCTGGAGAACACCTGGGTTTTTTGCCTGGAGATATTCGTGAAAAAGTAGATCCTTATTTGCGTCCACTGTATGACGCTCTTTATGATATGCTTCCTTCGGAGCAGGTAGCGAGAAAGATTGAGAGTGGAGAGATTGAGATAGCTCCACTGGCTTTTATGAGAGGACGCACTCTGTCAAATGCGTATATCATCCTTGATGAAGCGCAAAATACTACCCCCATGCAAATGAAGATGTTTTTAACTCGGCTTGGTGAGAATTCACGCATGGTGGTAACTGGCGATTTATCACAGATTGACTTACGGGCCGGTACGAAATCCGGACTATATGATGCGGTGAATATCTTAAAAAATGTTCAAAGAACGAAGATGGTTAATTTTAGTGATATTGATGTGGTGAGAAACCCTTTAGTTACACGCATAGTAAGAGCGTATGATCAATATGAGGCGCTGAACAATCATGAATAAGAAAGATTGCGATGGTTGTTCTGTAACTATTCTGTGTGATTCTTGGAATTTTGACTCATCCCTTCAGTCGCTTATTCAAAAGGTAATTACTGAAACTTATAGAAATCATAGTAATATTTCTTCTACTAGATGGGTAGTTGCTTTGATTCTAGCTGATGATAATTTTGTAAGGTCATATAATCGTAAATATAGAGGAAAAGATTTACCAACAAATGTTCTTTCTTTTCCGCAAATTGTTAATAAGACAGAAGGTAATCATTACTGGCCATTTAATGAGCCTTTAGAATTGGGTGATATAATGATTGCCTATGAAACTGTTTGTAGGGAAGCAAATGAGGCCGGAATATCAATAAGACAACATCTTATACATCTTATCGTTCATGGTTTTCTGCATATACTAGGTTATGGACACGATTGCGATGATGAGACAATAGAAATGAGACGCCTGGAAGTTGCTGGTCTGGCTTCAGTTGGTTTCCCGGATCCATATAAGGGTCATTTGTAGGGATAGGAGTCAAATAAAATGAATGATCAGCCTCCAGTACTACCCCCAAAGGTTAATAATAAAGACGAAGAGGGTTCAATATTGGCTACAATCACTGAGTGGCTTAAAATCAGTCTTGGTAAATCTGAGGCTTCTACCTGGCAAGAGACCCTGGAAGAGTTTATAGACGAAGAAGATGATGTTGCTCAAAAAATAAGTACAGAGGAGCGCTCTCTTTTACTCAATTTATTAAGATTTGGTCAATTAACTGTCGAAGAAACTATGGTGCCACGAAGTGATATTGTTGCCTTGCCTTTAGATAGTAGTCTCAGTGATACAGTTGCTTTATTGAAAGAAGCTGGTCACTCTCGGATGCCCGTATATAGAAATACATTAGATGATGTTTCTGGAATGATACATGTAAGAGATGTTTTAGCGTATTGGGGCGAAGAACAAACATTTAGACCGAGAGAGGTGATGAGAGAAATTCTATTTGTCCCTTCTTCCATGCCAATCGTAAATTTATTGGGAAAGATGCGTCAGACACGTTTACATATGGCAATCGTAGTCGATGAGCATGGTGGAACAGATGGCTTGGTAACAATTGAGGACTTAGTTGAGGAAATTGTCGGTGAAATTGAAGATGAACATGATGAAGATAAACCATTCATTCATCACCTGCCTGATGGTAGTTATGAAGTTGAGGCGCGGACACCCCTCAGTCTTCTAGAGGAGAAAGTTGGCATAACTTTTACCCTTTCTGATGATGCCGAAGATATAGACACAATAGGGGGCTTAGTTACTTCTTTGGCAGGTCGCGTTCCTAAGGTAGGTGAATCACTCCAATTTTCCGATACCTTAGCCTTCTTAGTAGTTGATGCTGACCTTAGGCGCGTAAAAAGAGTGAATATAAAAATTATAAGTAGTCGTGAAAATATATAGTATGTGGCTTCTTATGAAGAGTAAAAAATGACATCAACCTTTGGCAGACGATTATTAGAGTCGTCTACTATTATAAGAGTTCGTTGGTACGCCCTGGCATTTATTTTGGGGTCATTGTTATCAACCTCTTTGCCTCCAATATATGCATTACCTATTTTGCCTTTAGTTTTCTGCGGGCTATTCATAATGATTGCTAGGAGCAATACTTTATGGCGGGCAATGTTAACTGGTTGGTTTTTTGGCTTTGGATATTTTTTAGTTACATTTCATTGGATTGGTGCTGCTTTACTTATTAATTCCGATCGTTTTGGGTGGCTAGTTGTTCCATCAGTTTTGCTTTTATCGTTATGTCTTGCAGTTTTTGTTGCAATTACATCTGCCCTTGTCTGGTTATGCCCAACGAATAGTTTGGGCAAGGTTATTTGCCTTGCTTTTTTCTGGACTGGAAGCGAGTGGATAAGAGGAAAAATATTATCTGGATTTCCAATGAGTCCTGTCGGTACAGTCTGGACAATATCCGAAGGCATGATTCAGATAAGTGCAGTCTTCGGTGTGTTTGGCCTCACATTTCTGACAGTATTTGCATCAACTTTACCAGCAACAGCCTATTTTTTTCGAATCCGGCCTAAAAGAAAATCGATAATGTTCGGTATTATAGCGGCAGTAACAGTCTTGGTTGCTAATTGGGTTGGTGGAGAAATAAGAATTTTATCATATCCAGTTAATGATTTTGATCGTAAAGAAGAGCTTCGTTTGGTGCAGGCAAATATTGCACAAAAAGATAAATGGACTGATTTAGAGAGAAAAGAAATAATTCAAAAACATATTAGACTTAGCATTCAAGGTGATAGTAGAAAAAAAATTATTGTCTGGCCTGAAACAGCAGTGCCAATATATTTCTCTGATGAACAAGATTTGGTTAAGCTTATTAGTCCAGCAATTTCTAATTCGAAAGCACTAATCACAGGGGCACCAAGAGTAGAAAAGACAGAAGAGAATACTAAAATATGGAATAGTCTTTTTCTGATTAAAGGCGATGGAAGCATAGGGGCAATTTATGACAAGCATCACTTGGTACCATTTGGAGAATATATGCCTCTAAGAAGTATTTTGGGTATATCCCAACTAGTTTCAAGTGCTAAGGATTTTTCAGCTGGCTCAGGGCCAATGACTATTGGTAATGCGGTTGGCTTGCCTCCATTTAGTCCGCTTATCTGTTATGAGGGTATTTTCCCTGGAGATGTAGTGGAAAAGGGAAAAAGGCCTCAGTGGCTTCTCAATATAACCAATGATGCTTGGTTTGGAAGCACATCTGGGCCTTACCAACATTTCCAAACTGCACGTTTAAGGTCCGTCGAGGAGGGTCTTCCGCTAATTAGAGTTGCTAATACAGGTATTAGCGCGATAATTGACCCTTTAGGAAGAATAGAGCAAAGTCTAGGCTTGGGAAAGGAGGGTGTAATAGATGGATTTCTACCTCCAGGAACAGAATCAGCTCCACCCTATGCCATTTTAGGAGATTGGATACTCTTGATTTCATCTGTTCCATTAATTTTATTGATATATCTTGGCAAGAGGAGATATAAATCAAAAGTTTTTTAACATTCATAATATTACAAATACTTATCGTTTTAGGTCATCTACCAACTAATCCTTGACCATAACCTGGTAATTCTCATAAAGATCATATTAATAAACTTATAAACCACACATATGGCCCAGTATTAGCAATTATAAATGGGCCAAAAAATGCCTGAATGGGAGGGGCTCGTGACACAAACCACTCATATGTTTACTAGTGAATCTGTTTCTGAAGGACACCCTGATAAGGTATGTGATCGCATTTCTGATGCAGTGGTTGATGCTTATCTATCGGGGGACCCAAATTCAAGGGTCGCTTGTGAAACTATGGTAACTACTAATCGTATAATTTTAGCTGGAGAGGTAAGGGGTCCAGATTCGATTAGCAAAGATGACTTAGAGTATGTTGCGAGAGAAGCTGTAAGAAAAATAGGCTACGAACAGAAAGGCTTTCATTGGAAAAGTTCACAAGTTGATGTGCTGATTCATTCACAATCAGATGATATAGCGATTGGGGTAGATGCAGCGGTGAATAAAGATGAGGGTGCCGGCGATCAAGGGATAATGTTTGGATATGCTTGCTCTGAAACCGAGGCATTGATGCCAGCTCCAATACATTTTTCTCATGAAATTCTGCGAGAGTTGGCAGAGGCAAGACATTCAGGTGATGCTGAGGGTTTGTTACCTGATTCTAAAAGTCAGGTCACTCTTATGTATGAAAATGGAAAACCTGTTAAGGCAACTTCAGTAGTTGTCTCCACACAACATGTAGAATCTTTATCACAGCATGATGTAAGAGAAATAGTGCGGCCATACATTTTAAAAGTTCTACCAGATGGTTGGATGTGCCCTGAAGAAGAATTCTATGTTAATCCAACAGGGCGGTTTGTTATTGGGGGGCCTGATGGAGACTGTGGTTTAACTGGACGTAAAATTATTGTGGATACTTATGGTGGAGCCGCTCCTCACGGGGGAGGGGCATTTTCAGGTAAGGATCCAACTAAAGTTGATCGTTCTGCAGCTTATGCAGCACGTTATCTGGCAAAGAATGTTGTGGCTGCAGAATTGGCAGAGAGATGCACAATTCAGCTTTCTTATGCGATAGGGATTTCTAAGCCTCTTTCAATTTATCTAGATTTACATGATACAGGAAAGGTTCCTCGTGAAACCATTGCAAATACTCTTGGTGAGGTAATAGATCTATCCCCAAGGGGAATTATAGATAAGTTAGAGCTACGAAGACCAATTTACGAGAGAACTGCAGCTTACGGGCATTTTGGGCGTGCGCCAGATGAAGAGGGGGGCTTTTCTTGGGAAAAAACTGACCTAGTATCTGAGTTAAAGAAAAGGCTTGGTTAATTATACTAAAAATGATGCAGAAACGTTAT